>RCMZ01000196.1_pt1 | contig 38374 bp, 38 predicted proteins | sample 2041141 | NCBI WGS metagenome assembly RCMZ01 (sample SAMN09708263, study PRJNA481090) | Wastewater metagenome, whole genome shotgun sequencing project. | biome: sewage; isolation source: Davis station wastewater (DW) | place: Antarctica: Davis Station | collected 2010-03-01 | reverse complement strand
TAAATGTTTAAATGCACGTACCTGCCGAGACGTTTTTCTAATTCGGCAGCCATCGCATGCAGTTTCATAAATTCGACGTCGCCGATGACCATCATGTCGATGTCGCTATCAGGGCGCTCTTCACCGCGAGCGACAGAGCCGAAGATGAATGCTTGCGGCTTGTTGAACGGTTCAACAACCTGCAGCAGTGCTTCTACTAGCACGTCGCGAATGCCGAAAGTCTTGCGGCAGATGCTTGCTAATTCTGAATAGATGACGTGGCGCATGTTTGCGCGGTACCGCGGCCGAAATCGAACTTCGAACGATTCGATGACACCCGCGTCGACTAACTTCCTAACGTAGTTCTGAGTACTGCCGTGACCGCCACCGCCTGCTGCTTCGATGAGCTCGGCAAGAGAGAAGTCGCGCTCCGGCCGCAACAAAACCGTAGCTAAAATACGCTGCTGCCGCTCAGTGAGGAGAAATTGGAGAGTGTTCATATAGTTGTTGAACGGTTAACAAAACATCGGTGGTTGCTTGTTGAACGGTTCAACAGATACCAATAATTGGTAATAGCGTACCAGAAAATGGTATATGTTGAACGGTTCAACAAGAGTGGATACACCGGTAACTGCTCAAAAGGAGAACCAAAATGAAACTGGAAGAGCGGATGCTGCAGCGAATCCAGCTACAAGAAGGCAGTATCGTCCTTCTGGCGGATATCTCAGAACTGGGCAGTCCCCACAGGTTTCTCGAGCCCTCAAAGTACTACTGGACAGAGGTAAGCTAGTGCGCATCGGTACCGGCATCTCCGCGAAGGCGCGCCGCTTCTCAATTACAGGAGCTGTCATACCGGCGGACAGTTTGGAAACGCTGACCGCCGAGGCGCTAGAACGCTTGGGAGTGCAGCTTCAGCCGGGCGAGGCCTCGAAAGACTACAACGCCGGCACGGTGGCCGTGACCGGTGTGTGCGCCTTCTTGCACGCGACGACCAACTCGCTGAGGTAGTGCTTGGCCAGTTGGCCCAGTGCCGTATTGTTTTTGGCCCGCTTGGCACAAGTCGCTTTGTCGATTTCCAAAACGGAAGTCTTGCGGCCAGCGCGAACGAGGAGATAGTAGTCTTTGCCCGAACGTGTGTAGCCCTTGCGCAGGTCCCTCCAGAACGTGCGGGCTTGTACAACTAGTGCCTTCACTTTGCCCCGGAATAGCAGCACGTCATAGACGTCCAGGTTCAGGCACTCAAATTCTTTCTTCCCACGAGTGGCGAATGGCGCCGGCAGAAGGCCGGCCTTGACGGCAGAGCCCAGGAATGCCGATGCTTGGGCTTGCAGTTCGGGCGACAGGACCTGGTGTAAATGGAGGGTCCCGTATTCGTCGCGGGAGAGGATGTTGCTGGGGGCGTGTGCGATTGCTGAGTTCATGGCCTGGTTCCAAAAGCGAGTGAAGGAATCCAAGTTCAGCGAACGCGCTTTATATTTCTAGTTTGTTGGCAATATGGGGCGGGGGAGGAGAGAGGCCGCCGATACCGACAATTTCATCGGCGTGGTTGGCGGCTGATGAATGCTGGGGGGCGGCACCGAAAGGCGGATGGATTGATGGGGTGGGATATTTCGGTGCACTTCGGTCGTCGTCGGCCGTCTCGGTCACGCGCTATCGAATGCTCGGCGTGTCATTGGCGCTTGAAGCATTGGCTAGGAATCCTAGCGCAACAAGACATCGACCAAAAGGATAGTCGACACAACTGCCGCACCAACTACGCTGAACCATCCCAGGACTTTCATGACTTGGTCACGACCTGCGGGGTAGAAAAAATACTGAACAATTTTTGCCATGGCGAATCCCTTTCAATATGCGAGCCCAAGTGTTGTCTTCCAGGCTTGACGTTCTCACAAGCATCAGGGCCGAACGGCTAGCGACGCTTCCCAACAAACTGCGAATTCAAGAGAACACCGCGCGAATAGACACTAGGACCAAGTTAAGTTTCGGCACCTCATCGAGCGCGGCCTGTTTGTAAGTGGCCAAGAGCTTAAAGGAGTTGTGTTCTCTATGCATTAGTAGAGCCCTCCAAGCTGATGCGTCGCGGCGCTTCAGGCGCAATCACGACCTGCAGCGTGCATCCAATTGGCGCGTCGCCAGGTGACGCCGGCATGAAGTTGGCAGCTGGCGCCCCGCACCTGAAGCACCGTTTGTACATCTCGAGCGATGACGGCTCTACGCCGAAACTAGCCTGTGCCTCGCGGCTTAGTGTCGAAAAATATTCGTTGAACTCAGCAACCGCCGCGATGGCGTCGGTCTCGGAAATGCCGGCATGAACCCAGCCGCACTTCGGGCATTTGAAGTCACCTAGATTATTCATCCCACTCCTTGTTCAAAATGTCGCGGACAATGATGGATAATTCACGCGGCGGAGGCGCCAAGAACGGTAGGTAACGGTGTAGAAAAGTGCGACGACACGCGCGGTAAAACGCTCGCTCGACGGTATTGCAGTCGTCGGAGTAGTAGAAGATGCTGATGCCGTCGAGATTCGAAGTGACGCCGTACCCGTCTCCACGCTGTGAACGCCAGCCGGTGAGGCCGCCCCATAGGCTAAATAGTTCAGTCGCCATCAGTTGCTCCCCTTGTCGTCGGCGGCATCATCGTCGGGGCATGAAGGGTTGAGCATATCCTTCAACATGTAGCTGAACCCCAGCGTGTCCCAAGCTTCACCATTGGCTTTGCGGCGTGCGATGTATGCGCGTATCTCGGCGTCCTGCTCGCGCGTGATTGGCAGCCCCCGGAACCGCTCGAATTCGTCAGTCGCCATGTGCAGCCTTCGGCGTCGGCCAGCCCAGTAGCCGTGCTGCTTCGCGAATCACCCAGCGTGCTTCGTCGTCACTGACCCATTTTGCGTCGATAAGGCGTACCAGGTACTGTTCGAGTATCTCCGCCTCAGGCATGTCCTTGCGCTTCCCCCTTTTGGTTTCAGTACAGCGTGACATGAACTGAGGCACGAGATGCATGCAGTGCTGCCAGCGCTCGAAAAGTTCGGGTGGCGTGCAACCGGGGCTGTAGTAGCGGCCTTGGTACTCGACCGCCAAGAATTTTTGTTGAACGCCCGGCACCGCACCGAGGTGCTTCGGGCGGGGAAAGTCGACTGGTACTTGGACGTCGTTCAGCTGCGTTCCGTCGTCAAGCAACGTCGCCGACGGTATAGCGCGTTTGACATCCATGTTCGCGGATTTTCGAGCATCCAGAAGCGATTCTGCTGCTCGCGCAAAGTCGAGCGCGATGCACTGAGGTTGACCGATTCCGACCAGGGCATCAGTGCATCCTGCTTCGCCCAGTCGCTCCACGAGCTCATTATGGTTCACATCGTCGATTGGGAGCTGATATCTGAGAGTGAATGTGTAGCTGGTCATTTGGGCTCCTCAAAATCGATTGCGGAACCTACGCTGCGTCCGCGTCCGCAGGAATTGCCGTCCCCCACGTGCCCGAATGCCGCGGCGACTTTCTTCTTCGACGGTGCTGTGCGTCCGGCTTCTGACGTGCTCCGGAACGCTGCTGAAGCCGTCGCGAAGACGGTGTGTGCTGCGAGGGAGTGCAGTGTGGCCAGCATATGTTGATGCAACGTGGCGGTTGTAGGCTGGTTCGAGGCGGGACTGAAATTGGCTCGCACGAGTTTCACTGGATTATATTAAATATATTTAATAGGCTAGCACAGTATTTGACGCCATGCTACTGCCGCTATGAGCAGTCAAAATAATCAAAAATCAGCCCGAGAGCGCATTGCCTACAACCTTCGTGAGCTAAGGACGAGGAATGGATTCCCGCAAGATACCTTGGCTGCCGCCGCAGGGATTTCTCAGACCTTTTTGTCCCAAGTTGAGACTGGGCGGAACAATATTTCGGTCGATAAGCTGGAGCAAATCGCCGATGCTCTAGGCGTGGACGTCATCGACCTCTTGAAGCCATTGCCGGTGTGACGGTCACACCGTATTACCTTCATACGGTTAGACGGTCATTCCCTCATCTGCGCTTACGGTGAGACCGACATACTGTCGGACGCTCGCACGGTCGCGCACGGCCGGCGTGCTGCAAATGAGGGCAGATGCCCGTCTTCATCCTTACTGAGGCCCTCGGAGGAACTGAATTTTTTGGTGCGTTCACGGAGCGAGGATACTTCCCAGAGGAGAAATGGCGCAAAGCAATGGGGACAACCGGAGGTGCGACGTACTGCTGGCCGCCGAGGCCGAGTAGTGGATAATCATTCTCTGCAGGGACGACTGGTAGCAGCCGTGTGGGTTCGCAGTTGGCCATGGACGGACAAAATTTGATAGTAATTTTTTTTGAAATGCCTGAATTGTGAAAGAACCAAGTAAGAAAACGACTCCAACCTGGAGTGATGTCAAAACAAAGTTAGCGGACTTCGACCGCGCCGGTGTCCTGGCCCTGCTTCAGGACCTGTATTCTTCCAGCAAAGAGAACCAGGCATTTTTGCACGCCCGATTTGGCCTCGGCACCGATACCCTCAGGCCCTACAAAAATACGATTGCGCGTTGGCTTTGGCCGGACATCTCCCGGGGCCAGGACACTTCGATTTCTAAGGCCAAGAAGGCGATAGCCAACTACAAGAAGGCCGTCGGTCGACCGGAGGACCTCGCTGAGCTGATGACCTTCTATTGCGAGCAGGCGGCAGGCTTCTGCCGCGATGTCGGCTTCTCGGATGAGAACTTTTTCGTTTCGTTGATGGGCATGTTCAAGCAGGCGTTGAAGTTGACCATAACCTTGGCGCCTGAACAGCGCGATAGTTTGCTAGAGCGTCTCGACGAGGTGAGTCGAATCAGCCATGACTTTGGCTACGGGCTGGGCGACGAAATGGATGACCTGCTGGACGAGCACCTGGCTAAGAACTGAGCGGTGGGCGATTGTCGGCCAGAACCAGACATTCCATATTACCCTTCAATTGAATATATCAACCTTGAAAGCTATGAAGAGCATCCCTATTTTCATCGGCGCTATGGTCATGGCGGCGGCACACGCGCAACCTCTTGAGAGGTGGTTGTTGCCGGACCCAGATGAGATGGTCAAGGCGTCCAATGTCCTCTGCGTCGACCAAGCGAAGTCGACCCTGGTCGCTGGTGCACTTCGTGCACAGGGACGCAGTAAAGCGGAAGTGCTCGCGCTGTTACCTGAAGCCCCTAAGGCTCTGTCGTTGCGTGTAGTGAGCGCCATGCAAGAAGGCATCGAAGACACGTTCGAATTCCCGCAACTTTCCCCGTATACCCAGTACTCGTTCCGTTCCGAGGCCTGTTTTCGCGAAACGTTGGGCGGTGTGAGGATGCCTCGCCTGGCAACAGTGCTGCAGCAGGTGGAGAAGTGCCAACAAACTCATGGTCCAGAGAAAAGCAACGCGCTGTTCCAATGCGTTCGTGCCGTAGTTCGCAGCGCCGAGCCGCAATTATGAACGCAGGGGCGCGGCCAAAACCTTATGTTCGCCAGCCAAACTCATTTGCCGCCACATTGAAGATGGCAGACCCAGCCAATTGCCCTGTATGCTCATCACGCATAGAGCGCTCGATGCGCGGAGGCCTGTTTTCGGACCGATGCGCGGCCTGCGGATGGGAGAGTTCCGGCACATATAGTCCGACCGTCGAAGGTATGCCGCGCTCGCCGGCCAATCGCATTAGCGTTCGATGGGAGGTCGGAGATATTGCTTCGCATGCGTTGAAGGTCCTTCGTGATGCTTCCCCTACTGCGAAGGGCATGAGCCTCGCCCATCTGTTGGAAATGATGGCCAGCGGTCGACCGTTTGACTTGGGCGTGGTCGCTGAGCACGCGCGAATGCTGACGTCGTGGCAACTGGAGCACGCGGGGTTCATCGTCACAAACGAGGCCGAGTCGTAGCCGCCGGCTTCGGCCAAAACCGGACGTCGAGTGTAGGCATTCGGAAGTTGGAAAAATGCAAAGGATGTCACTCCCTACGCACCAGCTGCTCGTTCTGGCGAAATGCCTTCGTCGGCCCGCGTGCTCCTGCAAGACCCTCTAGCTGGCCGCACGGCTCTTTGCGGCCAATAGCGATATCAGCTTGTTAAGTAAGGTGCACACCGCGTAGAATTATTCGCTAAACCCGAGGAACGATTTATGCCGCCAGTACAGCAGTCCGCACACATCTACCGCGCAGCGATGGGTCACTACAACCTTGCGGCGCCGGCCTACAGCGACGACGCGCTTCTTAACTCCGCCGTCATGGCAGTGGTCGCAAACATGTCCTTTTGCGTTGAGCTGCTGCTGAAGTGCTCCGATTCTTACGTCAAGAAGGGGCCATCAGGGCCTGGCGGAGTGATTGCCCCTGCCGTCATCGGGTCTAATGCGTGGGGGCACGACTTGGTGAAAGTGTTCGATGCTCTGAATGCAGATGTGAGCACGGACTTAGCTGCACTGTTTGAGCAAGAAACGGGCAAGCCAATTCGTCCGCTGCTGGAAAAATGCCGAGGTTATTTTGAAGCAGCGCGCTACTCGTTTTCGTACAAAATCATGTCTTACGATGTATCTGCGGTCAAAGACCTTGCTGATGGCCTAATAAGGGCCTTGCACAAGGGGTACGGCGGGCCAGCACATCCGGCTGATGCTCCGCAAGCGAACGCGGCAGTCGATTCTTAAGAACCGCATCTCGTCCACCAGCGCCTTGGTCAACTGCAGTCGGCCAAGTAGGTGCGTGAGTACACCCAGCAGGCCTATCGCTCTGCGCTGGACCGAACGTCCCACTTCGCGACCTGAAGCGTTTGCTTTTGCCAAGCCTCTTTCCAGAATCCCTCTCCGTGTGGGTCGGGATACGTGAAATCGACGTCCAGCGCGGTTTTGCCGCCAACCGCTGAGAAGCCAGCGACAAACACTCGAGTGACTGACTCAAGCGCTTCGCGGGTGCAGTACAGCGTAATGTAGAGCTGCTCGGGCATGCCCGGGTTGTCAGCGGAAGCAAGTGACGCATGGCCTTCCACAGACTCCGGAACGCTTTTCCAGCGGTCCATCAGGAAGCGAGGGGTTTCCGCTTCATCTAGGACTTCAATGTCTCCGAATATCGGCACATTAGGCGTGGTGCCAAGTCTGGCGTGGCCCTCGAACGTGAACTCGACTTTGCCACCATTGCGCCACTGCAGCCCGGGCTGGGCTTTGTAGAACCACGACTTCACGATGATTCGCGTCGATTGGGAGCGCCGGGTGCCTTGGTCCCACTCCAGCGTCTCCGGCTTTGCTGTAAGAGTTTCCTGCTCAGTTTTCTTATTGAAAAACATTCGATTGGCTCCTTGCTGTTGGCAGTATTGTAACGGTCAGTGAAGATGAGGATGGCTTGTTATTTCAGACACTGCTTTGGGGTATAAGCGGACATCCGACAACTGCTTATCCCCGTAGTGCCAGGTCGGCGTGGTGGTCGATGCACGCCTAAGGAAAATGCCACGATGGCGACCTAAGTCACGACCGTGGCATCAAAATAATTGAAGCAGTTCTTTAGGACCTTCGCCCTGGTCTCAGTCGCTCGAGCTTGTCGACGGCTGCAATGACCTCATCGCCGCTGCAGCCGCTGATTGCGTGCAGCCCGATACGGCAAATATCGCTTGCCGTGAAAATCGAGCCCTGAGCTGCAGCTGCCAGTCGTAGCGCCTCCAGCAGAGCGTAGTCGCTCTCGGACATCGAGAACGTGTGGCGTACGACCAGAGTTTTAGAGGGCGACACCTGCGCCGATTGACGCTCAGGTTCTACCGCTGCAGACAAGCTTGAAAGCACAGCGTCAGCTTTTCCGAACCGGTCCTTGTCGGCAGCATCTTGTGCCTTTACGCTGGCGCCAAGGTTGGCCTTGAAATCCTTCTTAGGCATCGTGACCTCCGAGTATCTCGAGAACCTCGTCTACGAGCGCGCTCACTTCGATTGCCGCCATGCGCGCATCTCTGCCTAGGGCGGCGACAGTCGTGCCGGCGAGAACGGCTTCTTGGTATGCCGTCCGATGTGCCATGCGTGACCTCAACAGTGGGATGTCAAAACTCGCGAGCTCGTCGAGGACGGCTTTGGACAAAGAAGTGCGCTGAATTTTTGTCGCCAAGAGAACGGCCTTCAGCTCCGGATTGATGACCTGGATGCGCTCAATGAGCGCCTTTGTCCCGCGGGCGGCCCACAGGTCGGCTGGTGCCGGTGGCACCGGAACGATGACCAGGTCAGCTATGAGAAGTGCGGACTGTGACGTTATCGAGTCGACCGACGGCGGGCAGTCAATCACAACGTACTGGTAGTTTTCAAGTTGCCTTTGAATTTCACGGTGCATTTTTCCTGCGTAGGAAGCCATGCCGATAACGGTGGCCGGAAAAGGCCTCGAATCGGGCGCTGACCGTGCCCAGGCGACTGCGGTTTCCTGGGCATCCGCATCGACGAGCAACGCTCGGTGCTGACGCTCTGCCATGTGACCAACGATGCTCATCGCAACGGTTGTCTTCGAGCTTCCTCCTTTTTGATTTGAGACGGCGATAATTTTTGCTGCCAAAATCTACTCCCTTCAAATTTGTCGCTTCATGTGTGTTGGCGGCTGTGCCTCTCGTGAGCACTGCCGACAGGTGTCCTTTGAAAGGTGTAGCGACCAGCGGTGCAGATGGCCCATTCGTGGCGACCGGCCTTCATACGGGCATACTGCATGAAGGTATGAAGGGAGGACGCTTCCACGTTATTCAGCGCGCGCGGCTTCAATGTTTGCAAGAGCGCTGGCATCGTGATTCAGAAGCGCTTGGCGCTGCTCCGAAGTCAGTTCAAATGAATCGTCATCTTCGAATTGCTGGAGCAGTTTCTCACCCATTGCCCCTATGATGGCGGCGGTTCCTCCTGCAATAAAGACGTCTTGGTCGGATGCCTCAGTTTTGAGGTCGGCGACGACCTCTCTAAGAATTTTCCCTGCCGGCCACAGATTGTCATCAATGTGGACTGGCTGCATGAAATCTCCGGCATTCCACACGTCCCAGATAGGTAAGTCGCCCAGCAATTGGTCCAACTCATCGCTCGCCTCATTAGCGTCGTCGTCGAGTACGCCAACATTGTTATTCCCGTTCCATTTGATAGAGTGTCCATCGTAGACACATTGCATCAATTCGAGGAACCTCTCGCCGCGAACGGCATCGCGCAGGTCTTTGCCACGCGCTGCAGCGGGAATTTCCCACTTCAGAGTTCGACCAAACCATTCCTCAATGGGGGATGCGTTATCCCAGGGAGCGCGCGTGTCTACATAAACGTTGCCTTCTTCATCGAGTAGCAAGTACGCTCGGTACGACTCGCCATCGCTGGAATATTCGAATAGGGGGGCTTGTCCATAAAGGTCGTCCAAAGCGCTGGTATCGATGGTGATTTCTAGTTCTTTAGTCATGGTCAGTTAAATGTGGCGACGCGTAAGGTGCGTGTGTCATTGTTGGTCATATGCCCGAATTGGCATAGCAGTATGCGATGCACTTTTAGCCTTTTGGGCCGCGATACTTTTTGGCACCGCTAAGCGGAATGGGGCTTGCCATTCATTTTTCGCCCGCGCCTTTCTTTATGATGCCAATCCGTTGGCAGCCTTTTTGGAACTGCAACAGCGTCTCAAAGCGCAGCTGATTCACTCGCGCTTGGAGTTGGTCCATGAGATTGGCAGAATTCTTAGGAGTGGTGTGAGCGTGGCCGACATTTGTCGGTTTTACGCCGGCTGCGGAATATTGGTCATAAAGCGCCCTGACCTCCGCTACCGCTTCCTCGACGGCCAGCTCAAGACGGTCGAGCGCGCTGGTGGGTACTTCCACTTGGGCCGCGGTCGTAGGTGGCTTGATGGGGCTCTGGGCTTGGTCGTGGGTTACTCCCAAAGTCAGCAGCGCAAGGACACGTTCTAGTTTTGTATTGAGGCTTGCGAATCCGGGGCGCTCTTTTGGTGTAGTCGCGTTGGCCTTGAGGAGCCAGTCAGCGATTTTTCTGCGGTCGTATTCGTTAAGGTCTTCGAGGGTGTACGGCTTATTCATCGTGATGCCGTCGCCCGTCTCCAGGTTCGCATCCCGGCTTACCGACCCAATAGACTTCGGCACCTTGCGATTGATACGTGCGCTCTGAATTGAGCGCACGAGCCCTGCGCTTTTGTTGCCAACACGGGGCTTCACGATGACGACGGCTTGTTTTTCTTGTTGAGGTGTTTGCATTGCAAAGGTCCTACAATTGTTGAGATGACACGTATAGCAACCTCCGAATCACTAGTCCGCGGATGATGCTAAAGCGCTAGTCCGCGCGCTAATCCATGGTCGTATCATCGGCATAAAGTCATGCACTAACGTCGGGACCAGCGCGTTTGCACAGTGGCCCGGGGCACAGCTGATTCTTCGATGCTCAGTTGCCGTGTTTGCCATCCAGGTTCGGGCGGCAGCTGCCGCCACGGGGTGCGGTATGGGGTCTCAGTTGCAAGGGGCTGCCGCTCCTGGCCGAAGCGCTCGCTGCGCGACATACAGTTGGCGTGTAGAGGCTCTGTATCGTCGAATCTCGTTCGCACGCGACGAATCACAGTTGCCGAGCTGCCTCGCCTCGAATCACGGTTTCCTTTCCACCCGGTAGGGCGAGCGCGGCGAGCGCTCCGGCCAGGAGCGTGAATCTCGTCCGCCTCGAATCACGCCCCTTCGAAACGGTTTCTCGACCGACGGCACAGTTGAATCGGGTCGTGAAACGACATTGAATCTCCGTTACGACTTAACAGGGGGCTACGCAACGCTGGCCGGCTATGCAAGAGCCGCGTACACCTTTTTTGATGTCGCTATAAGTGACATCAAAAAACGAATTTTTAGGAGCTTCCTATGTCGCGCAAAATTACAACCGAAACTAAGCCTCTTCAGAACACACAGGGCCAGCTAGTCTCGTTCAACCATGCTGTTGGCCATCCGACCGCAGTCGCTGCGGTAAACCGCCTCAATGCCTTGAAAGTGCTCGCACGCTTCAAGCAAGCGAGGGCGCTCGATATCGCCGCAGCGCTTTTCCCTGACCGTGGATACAAGGCTGCTCTATCAGCAACACAGCGGACGCTTCGGCGACTGCATACTGACAAACACGTGACGCGCTACTCGTCAGATTCGCGACGCATCTTCTATGCCCTCACCGCAAAAGGTGCGCGACTCTTGCGAGAAGCTGCGATTGATGGCACCGGCGATGGGTCTGCGCAAGCAAGCGCAAGCAGGGCAAGCGAGAAGAGTAATCCGGAGCATGCGCTTTGGTCTGCCTTCGCAGCGATAGCTTGTGAGGCACGTGGACTGCGAGCCTGGACGGAAACTGAACTGAAGCCGCGCCTTTTAAAGAAGGTCCCTGGTGAGAAAATGAGAAAGCAGACCTTTCCGTGCACTTATAAGGAAGGGAAAACTGAAAAAGGGCTGATGCCTGACACGTTGGCGGTCTCAGACAATGCGATTGAATTTGGTGCTGTATGGTTTGAGATTGACCGTTCTGCTCGCGGCTCTGCTCGGCTCATCGACCTCAAAAAACTAGTCCAGTGCATTGGAACGGAAATCAATGTCGGGGAAGGGGAGCGACGCACGTTGCGTAAGGTCGTTGTGCTGTGTAAGACAGTGGGTATTCTGCGACGAAACCGCTCTTTCCTCACCGGGAGTAGCAGCGCCGTGCCCCGATTACGCCTGGAACACGACAGTAAGTCCCCATCGCTGATTGAGCGGGAAGGCACGCCAGGCATCTTTGACTACCACCTCGATGGTGTCTACGGACCACGCGTTGTGGGGCAACTGCACTTGCAATTGCTGCCGACTCATCTTCCTAGCTACAGCTATTCGGACGGGGCGCCGCAGGGCTGGTTCGATGACGGCAGCTTACCGTATCGGGAACCTGACGCCGCATGGCCCGAACCGATTGGGTTCGAGCGATGGATTGCGCCACTTTGAATGCAGGTAGAGATGTCGACCACGCTGAAAGTTTGGGAATCTTGTTCGGTTGCTATACGTTGTGACGGACTAGCTGCCCGTCGCTTCCAAACTACCTCGAGGACAATTTATGCAAGCGTACGCAAACGTCGGAACCGCCCCGACTCGTCATACAGCAAAAACATCAGGCAAAGCCTACTGGGAATTTCGCGCAAGTGAATCAGCCCGAGGCGAGGACAAAAATCCCACGTGGTACACGGTGCGCATCTTCAAGGACGAAGACCCACAGCTAAAAAAAGGGGACTTTGTAGTGTTCACCGGAAAGCTCAAAAATGACATTTTCATGGGGCGCGACGGAAAGCCAATGGGCGTACTGACAGTGTTGGCGTTCAACCTGCAGAAGGTCGCAAAAGACGGTAAGCGCGAGACCGTTGTCGACGCTCCCCAAGCGGTTGAAAGCACTGCGGCGGCAACTACAGCGTCCACGAAGGAAACGATAGAGAAACCACCGCTTGCAGCCCAGACTCCGGTAGCGGCATCGAGCAAAAGCCCCGCTCCACCTAAACCATTGTTTGGTGGCTTGGGTCAGTGGGGGCTGACTCCACAGACTGTACGATTCGGCATGTGATTTGAAGGCCTCGCTAATGCGAGGCCTTTTTTACCAGGGAATGGCGGAAACCGCCATTTAGAGATGGGACCCGACTGCTCGTGCGTCGACGTGACATTGATGTGCATTTTGCCGAGCTGGCAGCGCCTACAAGGGGCCCAAGTCCGAAAGCGGGGACCTGAGCCTACCGAAGCCGTTCTTTGGACCTGGCACAGCAGTCGACGCAATCCTCGCACGGGGAATGCTCCGGTATGGAGAGCGCCCCGAATCCGGATGGTCTGCGCGCGAGCAGCGAGTCTCCAGATTTTTCGACAGCGAATGGCAGAATACAGCCAATTCGGAAATGGCTCGCGATTGCTCACTCATTGATATGACATCGATGGGCATTTTGTCGAGCTGACAGCGCCTACAGGGGCCTAATTCCACAGGAGGGTACCCTGTGCCTACCTAACCGTTTTTTTTGCCTGGCGCAGCGGCTGAGGGGTATCTTCGTTTGGTCAGTGCACGTTCATAGCGAACGTCGGTCATCGGGTCAGTTGGTTCGAGCGGCAGGTTCCAACACTTTGCACCAGTGGATGGTGGAGTGTCCGCTAATCGCAGATTGAGCGCGAAATGTCACTTGTCGGTACGGCCTCCGCTCGCGGATGTACATTTTGCCGAGCTGCAAGCGCCTGCAGGGGGCCTAACTCCGCAACATGGGACTTGTGCCCTCCCAATTCATTTTATGGGCTTGGTGCAGCGGCTGATGGCTATCTTAGCCTAGTCAATGCGCCGGTAAGGTGAACGTCGTGAATCTGGGACGGTCGCCGCCCAAGCAGTGAGTCTCAAGTTCTGCTAGAAGCGTGTCCTCGCCCTTGGGTAGTGCTCTATGTGAGAGGGCGAGCCTTTTGCCCTCTCGCGTGGCAATCCGCCGCAGGCGCGTTCATCGCAGCCTCTTTGGCGAGTGATGCGCCGCGACGTCCGCCCGTCGAACCGGCCCCCCCCCTTCCTTTGTATTTCCAAGGCTCTGCCTTGACAAGGGTTCCCCTAGGCGGCGAGCGCCCATGGCCCCCGCAGGGGGCCTTATAACTCTTACCTTTATAAGTATAGTTTTCTTTATAGGCGCTTGGGTTGGGAAAATATCCAATAAAATCAACGTGTTAGGAGGCATTTTTCGTTTTTGTTTTGTACGTCTTTACTAGAATTTCTCCGTTTTTGTACCCCTTTACTATTTACGAATACTGTCCGGTTTCAGATTTCTGTCCCTCTTTACTAAGTTCCATACTGCCCTAACGTGATAGCTGTACCCCTTTACTATTCGGAGAAGTCTCATTTCAGGATGGGGCAGGGTAAATGTTCAGAAAGAATAGCTTCGTCTTTCCACTTAACGCTTTCGTCCAGCGTATTTAGACCTGCTGAATCCCGGAGCTTCGTGAAAAACAGGTATTTTGGCCTATTTTCAACGCGTCTAAAAACGGTTGGTATACATCCTCCGACTAACGAAATTCTCATCGCACCCATGGACCTTCACCCAGTAATTCAAGAGTTATATGACTTGCTATCCCAAAAACATCCCCAAGGTGCATCTATCTCCGAGATGCGTAGCTTCAGAATCGCCTGTTCAAAGGCCGCTGAATTAAGGGCAGAGCTCCTGCCCCAAGTCCTTCGCGCTGAGCTCATATCGCACATCCAAGACTATATCCGTGAGACGTTGCCTCCTGTAGAGAAGCTCCGTACTTTGTTCGAATGCCAAGCTACATTGGTAACTGCAATCGAGACCGCGATGGATGAGACCCGAACTTCCGGGGGCAAACAACGGACGCTCCCGTTTGAGATTTTTGAGGGGTACGGTGCATCGCCGACTGCACTCGTGCGGACGGAGTTCTTCGCGAACCAACAATCTGGAACTCAGATATTTCAGCTGCTCGGGATGAATTTTATGAATGTGGAGCGCGGCAAGTTGCCCCTAAGTGATACACATTTCGTGTTGATAGTATTCCTCGTAAGCCTTGTTCGTAATTGGGACGAAGAGCTGGGAGTGAATTTGAGATTTAACCCGTGGGACGCTATTCGGCGAATGGGCTGGTCTGTAAATAAGCTCAGCCTGCAGCGATTAAAGGACGCAATTGACCGGCTTGCGGATACGACAGTCCGTGTATATCACGACCATGAAACCGACAGGGAAGAAGCCGCTCCAATGGTCGCCCGTCGGGTTACTGAAATGGATAAGGCAAAGCGGACTACTTGGGAAGTCCAACTAACCTCCACGCTGCTTGAGGTAGTCAGTGCCCATCGAACCTACATTAAGTTCGAGACCCTGGCGGCACTTCCTGGCGGTTGCGCTACCCTGCTATACGCATTTATTGCAAGTGAGAAGAGCAAGCAGACTGAGTGGGATGTGGAAGACTTAGCACGTCTGGTTGGTTTAACTAGCTCCAAGCCCGACCAAATCAGGCGGAAATTGAAAGCAGCGCTGGAGATTTTGGTGTGCGGTCTTGTAGAGGTCAAACCACGTGGGGAGGCGGTCAGAGAAGTTGAAGGCCTCGGCGAAGTGGACTTCAACTCGAATGGCGAGCTAGTTGTACGGAGCAAGACGAGCAAGACCAAGACTTTCAGTCCGCCACTTGAATCGTTCAGCTTCCACAAAACGCAAAAAGGGAAAGTGCGTGTAAGGCTCATCAAACGAAATGCTTAGCCAAGGTTTGAAGGGAGCATGCTGGGCCGCTTTCCGATGCGTGCTGCTCTTCCAGAGGCCGTGAGTAGGAAATGCCGTATGCCCCACCTGTGCCACTCCTACATGCGGCATTCAATGCATCGGCTAGCCAACTTGGCGGAAGACTTTTCTAAGCGCAAGACTGCTCGTGTTCCGGTTTTTACTCCAGAGCTTCTGGCCTTGGCTCTGTCGCTCTGGAGAAGAACAATTGAGGGGGGAAATAGCGGAAGTAATCGAACCAGCGCTTGGTGTCTGTGGCGTTTTCTAACGTCTCATCGTAATCGAACGGTGTCCTTCTGATTTGTACGGGGTGCAGTCCAAAAAGCCACTGCGTGCCGGTCGCATTTTTTAATGGAACGGCGTACGACTCGTGTTCACATAACGCTGCGAATTCGCGAAGTATTCGCTCTGCCGAGTTTGGTTCTGCGTAGCGCGACAATGCCACCGCTCTTTCATAGCATTCCTTGGCTTTGGCGGGCTGACCTGCGAAGACTGCAATGCGCGCCTCCATTGCGTGGAGATGGTACTCTCCCACGCCGTTGTGCTCCGCGACAAACTGACGTAGGTCGTCCAATGCTGCCAATGCCTTTTCATGGTCACCGACCTTGCGAGTGGTCGATTGGCGGCACAGAAGCTTGTCCAAGACGCCAAAAGCCGCTGGGGGGAGCAACTCAGTGATGGTACTGTTGGAGAGCTCGATGAACGGAGTTCTCGCGGAATCCAAGCAGAATCCTCGCCCCAAACAGGCAGTGATTTCCTGCCGAAATGCGGCACCAGCGGAGTCGAGCACTAGCGCAATCCAAAACCAGAATCGGTATAGTGGCCGCTCATTCATCCCATAAAGTTGCTTTAATTGGTCAAATGAATCCCTGCGCGGCTTTTGCCGGCCCGATTCCCAACGGTTCATCTTGTCCAGAACGTCTTCGTGCGATAGGCCTGCTGCGCGCGCAGCTTCGGCCGCCGAAAGCCTTTCTAGTTTCCGAATCCAACGAAGGACGATAGTAACTGGCGTAGCCTGCGCATCACCAGCGTTTTTTGGTAGGAGGCGGGATAGGACTCCTATTCACCCACTTTTGCTCCAGCCAGCTAAGGTCGACTGCAACTTTCTGCGAAAAGAAAGTTGGGCGGAGTACGTCCAGAACCTTGCTGGACGGGATGTTCGCAGCTGAGATTACTCTCACAAAATCGCTCAGATATGACTCGACATACACTGCTAGGCGTCGCGCAACTTCCTCTGCGATTTCAGGTGTTGCCCATTCTTGAGCAAGCTCTTCTTTCATCAAGTTCGCAAGGGCAGGAAGGTCTTTCGCATTGGTTTTTTTCCCGACACGCCTCTTCTCAAGCCATGCGTAAAAGCGGCGCTTGCCTTCGGCTAGCTGACGAATGTCGGTGTAGGCTGGATGCTCCTTTGGAATCAGAAAGCTTGCCTGTACAAATGATAGAACAAGTGTTTCTACTGCCGGATAGCCGTACTGCGGATACTTTGTCATTTTTCTCGAGATTTGAGATGTGATGCACCTTTGGTTGCTGCCGACATTGCTTTGGCGCCGAGGGACCCTTTTGGGACCTGCCCATTATTTTTTTGCGCCGTGGTGCGGTAAATACGGCTAGCGGCTTCAACCGTCCAGGGCGTCGAGGTCCTATTGGGCACTGTACTTTTTGCTGAGGGCGCTGATTGCGGCGACTTCGGTGCTTCCCGTTGTTGTAACGCAATTATGCCTTGATTGGGTTTTGACGAGAATGCCTTTTTTGTAGCCGGTGGCCGTGGGGCTGAGTTGCTGCTTTTTACTGCGGTGGGCTTGTTCATGGGAGCTTTCCTGTAGTAGTCGTGGACAGCGTCGGCTTCATCCGACACCTGCAAGAAACTATAGGGGGGCAGCAGCTCATTTTCTACCGCCGAATAGGTGAACAATTTTTTAGTGGCGCGCTCATGGCTATTGAGAGTGGAACAAAACAAGAGAGCCGTTGAGCCATCATGCGCAGAGTAGGGCCGGCAATCATGTTTTCCCGCTTTAGCCAGTCATGTCTCACATGTTGGGTGAGCAGTCTGGTAACGCCGTAACAGGAAACCGAATGCATTACCGTTACCGCGTTACCAGCATCCTCACCTAGCAAAACTAGATTTGAAAAATTTGCCCAGTGGAAATATTTTTGCTACGATAGGGAGCTTGCAGCATGTGTGGCGAATTGCCACTGTTCTTTAACAATTTACTATCACTTTCGTATCCTGCATCTCGTAGCGCAGGGTAAGCGAAGAGCCGCGTCTCAGAGTTAGCGCATTCATGATGTTCTCCTTAAGAGTTGTCCTACTCTCGCCGGCCAAGGTTGGCCGGCACATCAAATGAATAGCTTGCGTCAGTACTAACCGTACTGGCGACTCTAAAAAAGGAACGTAGCATGAACAAAATCATCCATGCAGTTTTTGGTAAGAAGACGTCCATTTCCAGCGATAAGCAGCGGCCAGCGCAAACCCTGTATGGCATGCAGTGTATTTCGAATCCCGACGGCGGTTGGGAGCCGGTTGGATTCGATGAAAAAGGCCACTATGTTCTCCTGTCCAGGAAAACAGGTCGGCTAGTAACGCTCGGCCCAAGGTCCTTGGACGGGAGTACGCTTCGTGCCGTCATCGGAAGTCAGCATTGCGATGAGAACTACGCGGAAACCGATAGCAAGCTCGAGAAAGAGGTTTTCAGCCATGACGAGCTCGCGGAGACAATCCGGAAGGAATGTGACGCGCGAGGCCTTGTGAACTTGGGGGGAATCCGGAGTCCAGGCTTCTATTGTGATGATGGGAAGCTCCTGGTGCACTTTGGTAACGAGGTGTATTACGCCAATGGCAGGCCAGTCGATACGACGCCTAGGAGTACCATATATGAATCTGGACCAAGTATGGGATTTTCGTTCGATACTCCAGCAGCAACGCAGGAAGAAGTTCAGCGGTTGGAGGAAGTGGTAAGAGGGTTCAACTTTCAAACAAGTTTCGGCAGTGTGGCTGTGCTGGGATGGTTTGCCACGGCAGTTTTCGGCGCCGTCGTCGACAACCGCCCAATTTTGGCTGTGACTGCCGAGCGTGGCTCCGGCAAAACCACATTGATTGAACTCTTGAGCGCAATGCTTGGCCCCCAAGCTATGCGGCGTGACGGTGTACCTACCGTTGCACAGGTCATTTATGAGTTGGAGAACCGTTCCGCGGCTCTGCTCGTCGATGAGTTTGAGGCTCAGGGCTCAAAGAAGAAACCCTTGGAAGACTTCCTCTCGTTAGTGAGGACCTCGTTCACCAAATCCAAGGATGCGCGTATTACCCGCGTCATCGCTGGACGAATGAGGTCATTCAATCCTCCGGCCGGAGTTTTGGTCGCGGGGATTGCATTGCCAGTTTTTGACGACGCATCGAATACGCGAACTGTCAGAATCCAAATGCAGATGCTTTCAACAAATAGCCCTCGCGTATCCAGTCCGCTACTCGATTCGTCGAACCGTGACGAAATCGAAGAGTTTGGCGCGAGGATTCGCCGCTTGCTGGTTGGCCGATGGGACGTTCTCGTCTCCACCCAAAAGATAGTGCGTGGCATGCTCGTTGGCCTTGGTCACGAAGCACGTGCAGCGGACTTGTTCAGTCCGTTGATTGCAGGATACGTCGCGTTAACCTCCGAAGAACTGCCAAGCCCGCAACGGCTGGAAGAGCTTTTGGAGGAGTGTCAGTTGACGACCGCTGAGGTCAAGACTGTGCATCGTGACGGTGACCTGTGCCTTTCCCTGCTGCTGAACCGCCGTGTCGTCATATACGAGGCCGTTGGTGGTAAGCCCGTGAAGTCACACAAGCGCGTTCGCGATGTCATCGGTCGCATCATGTCTTCATATTTGGATGATGAGATGCGCCGGGCTCTCATGCGGCAGCTTGAGAAATTCGGACTGCGCCCACTCTGGAAGAGTACTACCAATCAGTGGAAGCTGGTGGTGGCGACGTCTGAAATGAACAATGGGTTGCGTCGACTAATGCAGGGGACTCCGTGGTCCTCCGGCGGCTGGAAAGATGTTCTCTCGCGTGTGCATGGGGCCGTTATGGGCCAGCAGCGGGTAGATGGGATGTCCCAGAAAGTGGTGGAGCTGTGCCTTACGGAAGACCTCATTTCGCCAGAATCAGGCGATGAGTATGAGCTGCCGGAAGCTGCATAGCAGAGGCTGTTACAGTTTGAATGGCCTCGAATAGTGACAGAGTTAAAAGGCACCAAGACTTCGGTTTTGGTGCCTTTTTTTTCGTGCTGCGTATTGGTGCGCTAAGAGCAGTTATTGTTCGCGTTCTTTCTGGGGACGGGCCTGATGATATTTCCCTTCGCAGCTATTGGATGGTTCGTCGCCCGATGGGCCCCGTTGGGTAAGTACTCGCTGGTTGAGAAAGGCCGGAGGGAAGAGAGAGGGGCGTCGTATGGGCAGAGCTGAACGTCCTGCTGATGGGAAAATGGACAGCCATCATAATCTTAATTGCGGTGGACACTACTACCAGCGCCTTCTTCAAGCGATGGCCTGTATGGATTGACGCAGCCGGTAAAGCATATGGGACATTGGCGTTGTTTCCTGCACCGCAGACAGTTGAAAGTGTCGAGCCAGCGATGACAGGCGTTGAAAAAAGCGGCATCAGCTACTTCTTCGGGAGCCTCGACCGCTTTAAGGCCACCAAAGGTCTGTTCGTTACCGCATCAACCTTCACATCGTCTGCGCGCCAAGCGACCGAGCAATTGAGCAAGCGAATTGTCCTCATGGACGGGGACCAACTTACCCGATTGATGATTTTTCATGGTGTTGTCTGTGTTATCGAGGAGACCTTGCACGTCAAAAAAATGGACGAAGAATTTTTCGAATAGGTCCGTCCTAAATTTGCCCGGCATGCATAGCTCTTACCATTCTCCGACGTCTGATTTGTCCACCAGCGTTCCATCTGAGCTAGGTTTGTGCTGCGGAAAAAGCGCTTTTGGCGTGGTGGGGGTAAGTCTTATATACTGCGCTGATTATGCGCATACAGCTATTCTCGGACCTTCATCTTGAACGTTATCCTGACTTCCGGCCCCAGCTCGCCCCCGACGTCGACGTCGTGGTGCTGGCAGGTGATATCGGCTCCTATCAAGCAAGCTCTCGCCTGACCACTGACGATTTTGGTCTTGAGCGATTTTCACCCTTGCGGCCGGGCTCAACCTGCTCAAAGGTTCTGTACGTTCCGGGCAATCACGAATTCGATTCTATTGATTTTGATGAAACATATACACGTCTTCGAGCGACTTGTGACCGTCTCGGCATCACTTGGCTGGAGCGTGAGGTCGTGACGCTCGGACGCGTCCGGTTTATTGGCACCACGCTTTGGACCGACTTCGAGGCACAGGTCGGAAATCAGAACAACATAACCAAGCAAATGCAGTTACGGAGCAAAGCCTACCGTGCTGCGAACTATTATTTATGCAAGAACACTACCCTGAAACTTGGCGAGCCTGTTCTGGCTGAGGGTATCTGCGAGATGGCGCTTGAATGCCAGACTTGGCTACGGACCGCGCTGTCCGTGCCATTCGACGGGACCACTATTGCGGTGACGCACTTTGCGCCCAGTTTGCGGAGCGCCGACCCTCGATACGGGCTTACGCCGGGTACCTCCGGCTTTTGCAATGCACTGGACGACCTCTTTCCACTTACGGATGTTTGGATGCATGGACATCTGCATTGCGCGAATGACTACATCGTTGATGGTAACAAGAATGGCCAACCTTGGGCATGCCGAGTCGTTGCAAACCCGCTCGGCTATTTGAGCAAGGGCGAACAGGAGTCGTTCCGCGAAAATCTGGTCATCGAGGTCTGAAGCAAAAAAATGCCTTAATGACGGGCGGCGACTGGACGTCAAAGTCAGGCGACCAAGGCTGTGGCTGCAATCAGAGTTTCAGTCGCCGGGCCATCGTGGAGACGCAGTGGGGCGATGACTGGCAGGGCGTCAACACCGTTTTTTCGTATGTGACAGCAGTCCCAAGCGGCCGTATTAAACGCACCAATAACAGTTGTGATTGGTGCTTCGAAACAATAGTTCGGTGTGTCCGACTTCCATCCGAATGCATTGCGGCGGAAGCGCGAGGAGAATTACCATTTGTAAGTTGTCATCAGACGAGGTCAATTTAACTGAATAATGTATGTAGTGATGGTGTTGTTATTTGGAAATAATTAGAGCTTGTATATTTTTTTTAGGCTCCGCTCATGAACGCGTCGAGGTCTGCTTCGTTCCTGAGAATCTGCTCTTCCGGAACGCCATGGGCTCGTGCTAGTGCCACACTTGTAACAACTAGGTCTTCATTTCGCTTAAGGCTAAACGCGGCCTTAGTGAGCTCACCGAGCTCCGCAAAACGTGCGTCAAGCTGGGCTATCGTGTCTTGAAATTTAGAAGCCAGCGCCGAACGGAAGCACTGCAGTTTGGCGTCAAGTTGTGCTTGAGCATCCTTTACCTTGTTGTTAATGAACGTGGACAGGAACTTGCCAGCGAGAGACCCTAGTACGGCACCTAACACCGGAATGGGAATCAACGTCTGGCCGGCCGCCGTACATAGGCCAACGATGGCTGCATCACTGCATACGAAGAGTCCATTATCGATAAGCATATCGAGAGAAATTTTGCCCGCATGGTAATCAGCGACTAGGGAGGCAACCCCCTTTCCTGCGCTCACAAACGCGCCCGCGAAAGGTGCTGCCATATCGGCGCAGTTGGTCAATGCGTATATAGCAGCTCCCGCGACAGCGCCATTAGCGGCACCGGTGAATGCCGAGCCACCTACATCTGTCCAATCCTCTGCTGTGAAGTCGCCCTTGAAGATGTTCTTCCCTTCGCGGTATTTCGTCCAGGCTTTGCCTGCAAACCCCACGGCGGCACCGACGGCGGCGGCCGTACCTGTTGCTTTGAGTCCGTCCGCGAACGAAGGCTGGTATTTATTCTGAATCTGGTCCTTGATGGATTCGCTTTGCTGATGAATGTCCTTTTCGTGACTGTCCAGGGTCTTTGAAGCCCTTCCGAGCTGGACCTCGGCATAGTCAGATGCAGAAGGTCTGACGACGTCCTGGAATGCCTTACCGGTATCGTGCTCGATTTGTTGTACCTTTTCCAGAATGGCGCGGACCGTTTTAGCGCTAGTTCCAGCATTATTTCCCCTAAGGACATTCTGAATCTGGTCGTATTGGTCCTTGGGGATATGATAGTAAGAACCATTTCGGCCAAAGTTTTCGTACTTTTCTATGTGCTCCAGCACGTGGCCTAAGGTTTTCGGCGCACTGTTAATGAACTTAGATTGCACGTCGACACCATCAATTCGGTAATCTTCGGGAGCGAGCCTGTGGACACCTTCGAAAGTCGCCGTGGGCTCGGTGCCAGCCAACACTTCGCGCGCTCGACGCACTCCGACTTCTAGTTGTTCGGCTACTTCGCCGTGCTTCGTGCTGGTGTTTCCCAGAATGTGCTCAGGCGCATCCAAGAAATCTCTTACTTTCGTGAGCTCAAACATGGCCTTCAGAAAGGACTGGTCCTGGATGGCGAGTTCAGTGACCTCATCGGCTATCCTGGCCATGTTGACTTGGTCAACCACCACGCCTGACAACTGGTCCACGACCGACGAGGTTTCCCGAAGATTGGTAGTAGTATTCATTTACGCCGCCTTCCGCTCTTCGCCTTGGATAGTCTTGTTTAACAATTCCGATAGGGAGTGGACATGGTTGATGAGTGCCGCCAGCATGCTTTTCTGTTCGGCGCTAAAGTTCGCGTAGGATTTGGGGGCGGCCTGCCGAAGCCGGTCAAAATTGGTTTCCATGCCTCGGACATGAGTGCTGGTCAGGGTGCAAAGGCCTAAAATCTCTCGAGTGGCCACTTTCAAAGTACAAATGCCCGCCTCGATGGGTTTGAGTTTCTGATTAGCTTCTTCTATCATTTTGCTATTGGCATGTGACACGTACACGGCCCCACCAACAGCTGCAACACCTGCGAGCGTCCAACCAATTGGTCCTGCCAAGGCGAGCAATGCGCCACCACCCGCCATACCACCCCCGCTAGCCGCTAGCGCGCCACCACCGAGCCATGCCAAGGCTGCGTTCGTCGCAGCAGCGCCAGACAAAGAAGCAATCGCTGCCCCAGTAGAAGCCGTCCCGAAGGTCGTCGCAATAGCCATTGCTGCTGCTGGCGCAGCGAGTGCAGTTGCTGCGCCTGCCGCCACACCCGCCCCTGTGCCAGCTGTGCCGTTAACTTTGATGTCGTGTAAGCGGATATCAACAGCACTAACGACCTCATCGAAGGTGCGAAGTTCGACCCGATATTCAGCAAACGTCCGACTGAACTTTTTTGGGACGTTTGCCAGTTTGTTGACGAATTCTTCAATTGCCCCTATCAGTTCTTTGCTGCTGGAGCGGCGCAATTCGTAGAGCTCGGATGCCAGGGAGTCGACTTGCTTTTGATAAGAGTTATAGTTTTCGGCGGCGAGCTTGAGTCGGTCTCGCGCTTGTGATGCAGCATCCATGTTCAGCAAGTAGTTCTCCGATTTTTTAATGGTTTGACAGGCTACGCGGTTGAAGGATAGGGGTGCGGTGGTATGTTGGCCAGTCCATCGTTGCATGGCACCTGTATCTTGCGGGTACTTCCAACGAATCTAAGCGAGCACAGTAACATGGCGATGTTGTTGTGGCAACTTTAGCCCAATTGGGGGCGGTTGTGAGTCCGGTTGTGAGTCGAGTCATACCGTCAGCGTTTTTTCGTCATTGCATGTGTTGGAATGCACCATATTTCCACGGAGAACCCAAATCCCGTCATAATATGTTTTTTGCAAAATAGCCAAACTTCCCAATGCTCGACGACATCAAGAAAACACTATGGGCGACTGCTGACAAGCTCCGCGCCAACATGGACGCCGCCGAATACAAGCATCTCGTGCTCGGCCTCATCTTCGTGAAGTACATCTCCGACACATTTGAAGCCCGCCGCGCGGAGCTAACCAAGCGCTTTGCCGACGAGTCCGACGAATACTTCCTACATGATTCGGACGCCGAAATGGTTGCGGAAGAGCTGGAAGACCGTGACTACTACAAAGCTACGAACGTGTTCTGGGTGCCTGAAGGCGCTCGCTGGGAAGCATTGCGCGGTGCCGCCAAACAAGTCGATATCGGCAAACGCATCGATGATGCGCTGACTCAGATTGAGCAGGAAAACCCCAAGCTCAAAGGCATTCTGGACAAGCGGTACGCGCGGGCACAACTACCGGACGGTAAGCTCGGCGAGCTGGTCGACTTGGTCTCCACTATCGGCTTTGGCGACAATCCCAGCACGGCCCGTGATATTCTCGGCCAAGTGTACGAATACTTCCTGGGGATGTTCGCCAGCGCTGAGGGCAAGCGCGGCGGCCAGTTCTACACGCCGGCGAGCATCGTCAAAACGCTCGTAGCTATCCTTAGCCCTCATAGTGGACAAGTGTATGACCCCTGCTGCGGCTCAGGCGGCATGTTCGTGCAGTCTGAGAAATTCATCGAAGCCCACGGCGGCAAACTGGGCGACGTGTCGATTTACGGGCAAGAGGCCAATCCGACCACATGGCGCTTGGCGGCGATGAACTTGGCCATTCGTGGTATTGACTTCAATCTTGGCCGCGAGCCAGGCGATACCTTTACCCGCAACCAGCACCCAGACCTGCGCGCGGACTTCATCCTGGCCAATCCGCCGTTCAATATCAGCGACTGGTGGCACGGCAGCCTGACCGGCGACCCGCGCTGGGTTTATGGCGACCCACCGCAAGGCAACGCCAACTATGCTTGGTTGCAGCACATGCTGTATCACCTCAAACCGGCCGGTCGCGCTGGCATCGTTTTGGCCAACGGTTCAATGAGCTCCAGCCAGAACAACGAGGGCGTGATTCGCGCAGCTATGGTCGATGCCGATGTGGTCGAGGTGATGGTGGCGCTGCCGGGGCAGCTGTTTTTCAACACGCAGATTCCGGCTTGCCTGTGGTTCCTGGTCAAGAAGAAGGCCCACCGTAAAGGCGAGGTACTGTTCATCGATGCTCGCAAGGTTGCCACCATGATTAGCCGCGTGCAGTCCGAGTTGACCGACGAGGTGATTGAGCGCATAGCGGACGTCGTTGCGGCGTGGCGCGGCGAGCCGGACGCTGGCGAATATGAGGACGTTGCTGGCTTTTGCCGCAGCGTTAAGCTGCCCGAGATTGCCGAGCACGGGCATGTGCTCACGCCTGGCCGATATGTGGGCGCGGAAGAGGTCGAAGATAACGATGAAGACTTTGCCACAAAAATGCAGCAACTCACCGAGAAGTTGGGCGAGCAGATGGCTAAGGGCGCAGAACTGGACCAGTTGATTCGCAAGAAATTGGGGGGGCTGGGTTATGAATTCTGATTGGCCAATACTTCCGCTTGGAAGTCTAACTGTTAACTATGACACCAAGCGCAAACCCGTCAAGGAGTCGGAACGTAAGTCAGGACCATATCCCTATTATGGTGCATCAGGCATCGTTGACTACGTCGACGGATACTTATTTGACGGCAGCTACCTTTTGATTGGAGAGGATGGCGAGAACATGCGCACTCGGCAAACGCCGATTGCGTTCATGGCACATGGAAAATTTTGGGTCAATAACCATGCTCACATCGTCACAGGAAATCATCTGGCGGATACGCGGTTTCTGATGTACTCCATTCTGAATTCAGATATTCATTCGTATTTGACGGGGGCGGTTATGCCTAAGCTCACACAGGGGAACTTGAATAAGATACTGTTAGCATGTCCTCCAATCGATGTGCAACTCGGAATCGTCAACGTTCTGGGGACGCTCGACGACTGCATCACCCTTCTGCGCGAAACCAACGCCACGCTCGAAGCCATCGCTCAAGCGCTGTTTAAGTCTTGGTTTGTCGACTTCGACCCTGTGCGCGCAAAGATGGACGGTCGCGTTCCTGAAGGCATGGATGAGGCTACGGCAGCGTTGTTTCCAGATGGGTTTGAGGGGGCGGAGTTGGGGAGCGTGCCGAGGGGGTGGAGGGTATTACCAATTGGTGACGCTGTCGAAGCGGTTGGTGGCGCAACCCCTGATACCAAGCGACCTGATTACTGGGAACCGGCAGTTCACTGTTGGACGACTCCGAAAGACCTTTCTGGAATAGCTGCGCCGGTATTACTCGATACAGAGAGAAAGCTCAGTGACGTAGGGTTAGGCAAGGTAGGCTCCGGCTTACTTCCTGTTGGCACGTTGCTTCTGTCGTCACGGGCGCCAATTGGTTATCTCGCGATAACTCAAGTGCCATTGGCAATCAATCAAGGCTATATTGCAATGCCACCTGGAGGGCTGTTGCCGCCTTTATATATGTTGTACTGGTGCCGACAAAATATGGGCAACATCAAGGGCCGAGCTAATGGGTCGACCTTCATGGAGATTAGTAAGAAAGCGTTTCGGCCGATTCCCGCTTTAGTCCCTCCACCCGAAATCATTCAAGCATTTACCAATGTAGTTCAAACACTGTTTGACCGACTGGTTGAGAACGAAAAACAGGCTAAAACTCTTGCATTATTGCGTGACAGCCTGCTTCCTCGTCTGATTTCTGGCCAATTACGCCTTCCTGAGGCAGCAGTCGAAGTCGAAGCTATTGCCGCCTGAGACCAAAATTATGACTGAAGACCAACTCGAGCAAGAAACCCTGGCTTGGCTCCAAGAAGTCGGGTACACCCATCTATATGGCCCAGACATTGCGTATGACGGTGCCCGACCTGAGCGCGCGGACTATCGCCACGTTCAGTTGGCTTTCCGTTTGCGCGAGGCGATTCACAAGCTGAATCTGGACATTCCAGTTGCAGCGCGCGAAGATGCCTTAAAGCAGATTCTGGATTTAGGTATTCCATCGCTTCTCTCGGCAAACCGGCATTTCCACAAACTGTTAGTTGGCGGGGTGCCGGTGCAGTATCAGAGGGATGGCGAAACTCGCGGGGACTTCGTGCGTCTCATCGACTGGGCGCACCCTGAACGCAATGAGTGGCTAGCGGTCAACCAGTTTTCTATTAAGGGCCCGCACCACACCCGCCGCCCGGACATCATTTTGTTCGTCAACGGCCTACCACTAGTGCTCATCGAGCTGAAGAATCCATCTGACCAGAACGCCAATGTCTGGAAAGCCTACGACCAGATTCAGACCTACAAAGAGCAAATTCCTGATGTCTTCCAGTACAACGAGGTGTTGGTCATCTCGGACGGAACGGAGGCTCTGTTGGGTTCATTGTCGGCCAGCGGCGAGCGCTTCATGGCCTGGCGCACCATTGATGGTGTGACGCTGGACCCGCTGGGCGAGTTCAACGAACTGCAAACGCTGGTGCGCGGCGTGCTGGCACCGGCCTACCTACTGGACTACCTGCGCTACTTCGTGCTGTTCGAGGACGATGGCCGTTTGGTCAAGAAGATTGCTGGGTATCACCAGTTTCATGCGGTTCGTTCTGCTATTGCTCAAGTGGTAACTGCATCGCGGCCCGGTGGCTCCCATAAGGGTGGGGTGGTTTGGCATACACAGGGAAGCGGCAAAAGCATCACCATGACGTGTTTCGCGGCACGCGTAATGCAGGAGCCAATGCTTGAAAATCCAACCATCGTTGTCATAACCGACCGCAATGACCTGGACGGCCAGCTCTTCGGTGTATTCAGCCTTGCACAGGACCTGTTGCGCGAGCAACCTGCGCAGGTAAGCAGCCGCCAAGACTTACGTGCCAAATTGGCAAATCGACCGTCAGGTGGCATCGTGTTTGCCACCATCCAAAAGTTCATGCCTGGCGAGGACGAGGACGTATTCCCCATCCTGTCTGAGCGCTCGAACATCGTTGTTATTGCTGACGAGGCGCACCGGACGCAATACGGCTTCGAGGCTAAGCTGAAAGGAAAACCAGGTCAAGAGACCTACCAGGTGGGCTATGCCCAACACCTGCGCGATGCCCTGCCCAACGCCACCTTTGTTGCCTTCACCGGCACCCCGATTAGCAGTGAGGACCGCGACACTCGTGCGGTCTTCGGTGACTACATCTCTGTCTACGACATGCAGCAAGCCAAGGAAGATGGTGCCACGGTCGCCATCTACTATGAGTCGCGTCTCGCTAAGCTCAAGCTGAAAGACGAAGACCTGCCCCTGATTGACGATGAGGTCGACGAGTTAGCCGAGGACGAAGAGGAGGGCACCCAGTCCAAACTCAAGAGCCGTTGGGCGGCGCTGGAAAAGGTTGTCGGGGCAGGTCCCCGAGTCACTAGCGTTGCAGCTGACTTGGTGGCGCACTTTGAAGAGCGCAGCAAAGCACAAACGGGAAAGGGCATGGTAGTGGCCATGAGCCGGGACATCTGCGTGCACCTTTATGACGAGATAGTAAAGCTGCGACCGGACTGGCATGATGCAGACCCGGAAAAAGGTGCCATCAAAGTGGTCATGACTGGCTCTGCCAGCGACAAAGCCTCACTGCGTCCTCACATCTACAATGGCCAAGTTAAAAAACGCATCGAGAAGCGGTTTAAAGACCCTGCAGACCCATTACGCCTGGTCATCGTACGAGATATGTGGCTGACCGGATTTGACGCGCCTTGCGTCCATACGCTGTATGTGGACAAGCCAATGAAGGGTCATAACCTTATGCAAGCCATCGCCCGCGTCAATCGGGTGTTCAAGGACAAGCAGGGCGGCCTCGTGGTCGACTATATCGGCATCGGCAACGAGCTAAAGGCCGCGATGAAGGAGTACACGCAGTCGAGTGGCCGTGGCAAACCTACTGTGGACGCGCGTGAAGCCTACAGCGTGCTAATGGAGAAGATGGACGTGTTGCGTGGTATGTTGCATGGCTTCGATTACACTGGCTTCCTCACAGGTGGCCATAAAGCACTCGCGGGCGCGGCCGACCGCATTGCTGGCATCAAGGACGGCAAGAAACGATTCGCCGACGTTGCGCTTGCCATGAGCAAGGCCTTCACCTTGTGCTGCACCTTGGACGAGGCCAAAGAAGTGCGCGAAGAGGTCGCATTCTTACAGGGTGTCAAAGTCATCCTGACCAAGAAAGACATCACTGCCCAGAAGAAAACCGATGAGCAGCGCGAGCTGGCTATTCGACAAATCATCAACTCTGCCGTCGTGTCGGAGAGCGTCGTCGACATCTTTGACGCGGTCGGGCTGGAGAAGCCCAACATCGGGCTGCTGTCCGACGAGTTCCTTGCTCAGGTCAAAAATCTACCGGAGAAAAATCTGGCAGTAGAGCTCTTGGAGCGCCTGCTGGAAGGGGAAATCAAGAGCCGCTTTGCCAGCAACTTGGTTCAGGAGAAGAAGTTTTCTGAGCTGCTTTCTAATGTCGTTACTCGTTACCAGAATCGCTCGATTGAGACGGCGCAGGTCATGCAAGAGTTGGTCGATATGGCCAAGAAATTCCGAGATGCCGCAAGCCGAGGGACGCAGTTAGGCCTGACTGACGACGAGGTAAAGTTCTACGATGCGCTGGCGGCAAACGAATCGGCAGTTCACGAGCTAACGGATGAGACCCTAAAGAAGATTGCGCACGAGCTTACCGAGAATCTTCGTCAGAACATCACAGTCGATTGGTCGGCTAGGGAGAGTGTCAGAGCTACGCTACGTTTGATGGTGAAGCGAATTCTGCGGAAGTACAAGTACCCGCCTGACCAGCAAGAGCGGGCCGTGGAGTTGGTGTTGCAGCAGGCCGAAGCGCTGGGTGAGGCTTGGACATAGATGCCAACCCCTCGCCCTAGAAATAATCAAGTGCTAGCGGTTAATTACCAAAATGGGTAAGTCATCGTCAAATACTTTTCTTGATGTGAAGTCATTGGATTTTCCCCACAAGCTAGCGCTTGAGATTTAAATCTGAAAGGATTCAATTGATGTGGCATGACAACGAAACGACCGTCGACTACGTGAACTTTCGCATTGTTGCAAAAGCATGCGCAGAATTGATTCGGACTGCGGACGGGGAACCGGTTTCGATTGGTATTTCGGGAGGTTGGGGCGTCGGCAAGTCCTCGCTCGTCCGGATGGTTGAGTCGGAACTTCAGGCCCATGCATCGGCAGGCCCTAAACATGTCTTGGTAACTTTTAACCCTTGGCTGTACCAAGGATTTGAAGACGCACGTACGGCACTACTCCAAATTGTCGGAGACGCCGTACTCAAGCAAGCAAAAGCGTCCGAAACTTTTGTGAGCAAGGCCGAAGGACTGCTCAAGAGAATCAACTTCTTGCGTTTAGCCCAACTTGGCGGCGAAGTGGCGGCGACGCTCATTACCGGTGTTCCCGTTGGTCTCATCGGCAAATCTGTGGAAGCGCTTGGCAATGCCTTTGACGAACAGTCTATGTCTGACGGCGTAACGGCCGCAAAGGAAGTGCCGGACGCTGCGAAAGGCCTGTTGAAGGACGCAAAGCCTCGCTCTTTGCCACAAGAAATCCAAACTTTTCGCTCGTCGCTAGAGGAGTTGCTTGAGGAACTGAAGATTACTCTGGTTGTCTTCGTTGACGATTTGGACCGATGTCTGCCCAAGACAACCATCGCGACACTTGAGGCCATTCGCTTGCTGCTTTTTCTTCGTCGAAGCGCATTCGTGCTCGCTGCCGACGATACGTTCATCCGTGGTGCCGTTCGCGTGCATTTCGCGGGGACAGGTATCAGCGACGATATCGCTACAAATTATTTCGACAAGCTTATTCAGATTCCACTTCGGGTTCCACGTCTAGGCGCCAACGAAACAAAGGCCTATACGGCGTTGCTTTTTTTAGAGCGGGCGAAACGTGAAGGCAAGATTGAACAATCTCAGTTTGACGGTGCAAAGAGCAAAGTCGAAGAGCGACTACGTGAGACTTGGAAAGGAAAGAGCGTCGACCTAGCGTTCTTGGAGAGCTTGCTCCCTGTCGGCAGCGCGGAACTCACTGGTCTCATGGGGCTGGCTGAGCGCTTGGCGCCGCTGTTGCTAAGTTCACGGGCAGTGCAGTCAAACCCAAGGCTCATCAAGCGATTCTTGAATACAGTCTTCCTACGAAAGGCCCTTGCGGAGCCCCAAGGCATTGCGGTTGATGTGCCAGTCCTAGCGAAATGGCATTTGCTCGAACGTTGTGATGAGACGCTAGCAAACGCCATCAGTGAGTTGGTCTCGGCACAGTCTGATGGTCGAGTTGCATTGCTTAAAGAGGCTGAAGCAAATGCGGCCGACCCAGACGCAAAGCTCGATGTACTGTTTGGAGAAAAGTCTTTTGCACGCGAATGGCTGCAGCTGACGCCATCACTAGCAGACTTTGACATGCGGCCATTGCTGCACCTGAGCCGTGATAGCACGGTGCGCGACTATGGAGCAGATGATTTAAGCGCGGAAGGAAAGTTGCTGCGGGACGCGCTCGTCGCGGTCCGTTCGTCGAGCGAGACCCTTAGTCAGCAGATTCGCGACGTTGGTGAGATTCAGGCGGCCTTGGCAATGAGCCGCGCATGGGAACAGAAGCGAGCAAGCCGTGAGTGGAAAAAGGCGGAAGAACTCCTTATGCTCACTGAAGTATGCAAAATTTACCCCGCTGCTGGTGCGCGGGCTGCCGCGTTCTTGGCGGAAGCGCCAGCTGCAAGTTTGGCGCCAGGGATGGTGTTTTCGCTGATTTCATGCAAATGGGCTGAAGAGGCACTTAGCAAATGGTTAGGTGACGCGAACACGCCTGCTCCGGTAAAAAAGGCCATCGAACAAGGACGTAAATAATGGGGACCTCGACTTCTAGCGCGGGAGCTGGCGCAGGTTCGCCATTTGACCCACCATGGCTTGATGGTGCCGGCGAAGGGATTGACGATAGTAATGGTGATACCCAAATGCAGCCATCAAGCGGTGGTGAGGGTGATGGTGAAAATGGTTCAGGCGACAGCGGCGATAACGGCAGCGCTGAGCCAGCCGATGGCGAGACATCGCGCAATACCAACATTGCCCCACCCGGGCGATATAAGGAAGCTCGAACACGGCTAGGCCGATTCGTGCGTACAGGCGACCAAGGAGATGCAAGGCGAGCAGTAGGGAGCCTTGTCAACAAAGGTATGGGTGGTCCAGCCAAGGCTGCGAGTCGGATGCGAACCACTGCTGTTGCTGCATCGGCCCTTGGCGGCTTTCTGGCAACCGCTCGCGACGGGACTAACTCAAACATCAATGAGTGGGTCGCTGCGGCCAAACAACGGGGGCTTTCTGCGCAGGACGTCGCACTGGAGGTAATTCGGCGGCTCACACCTGCCGGCGGCAGCGTCGACGAAGAGTCCGCTAAGAACGCTATGAGCCAAGCCATTGTCCATCTTTATGAGGTCAGTCCCGATGTCGACATTTTTTCCCTTTCAGATGAACAGATTTCGTCGCTTATGGGTTACACGGTGGCATTTGACGTCTATAACCGAATTCAACTCGAACTTGGACGCGTGTTTGAAAAACTAAAATTCTCTGCGCAAGTTGTTCATGAACGACTTGCTCAGCTCCAGGACTACGTCTTGGTCGTTGTTCAAGATGCCATCGCAAAGGTTACATCCACCGGACGGGTCATGGATGCGAATGAAATTTCGAGGTCCGCTCTTCGCAGTGCCCTGGACGTGTTTGGTGCCCAATGAGAATAATCTGTTCGACGGTAACTTCCTTGCCCAATCCGATACCAAGTGGTGCGCGGGCCTTTACGTTCTTTGAACGTGCCGATGACCCACAAATTGGTGGTATCGGTAATGGGTGGTTACGGCATCTTGTAGCCGCCGGCTTTGCACCATCAATTCCGACATGGGATTTTGTTCTTTTCGCTTTTGCCGTTTGCGCGGCAGACTCCGCTGCGCTGCGCCAAGGCAGCGCGGATGGTTGGACCCGTCAACTGGAACTGGAGGTGACGCTGAACAATCCTGGTCCTTGGATGCGCGAACGGGAAAAACTCGAGGTTATGTTACGCGTGCTTACCGGGGACTTCTGGAGCCTCACCTTTACGGCTGGCGGCCCGCCGCCGCCTGCTGGTAATCGCGTACTATGTGACAGGGACTGCGTTGCGCTTCTATCAGGCGGCCTCGATAGCCTTATAGGCGGCATTGACGCATGCGCACGTGGGCGGCGGCCAATATTTGTTTCGCAGTTGGCTCATGAGGACTCGGACCGGCAACGAGAATACGCCGAGATGCTTGGTGGCGGAACGTGGCACCAACAGTGGAGCCATCGTATTGACTTCAACGGGAACCACGAACCATCAACGCGCGGTCGGTCAATGGCGTTCTACGGATTAGCTGTCTTAGCTGCATCGCTTCTGCCAGTTGATAATCCAGAAATCATTGTTCCAGAAAATGGCTTTATCAGTGTGAACCCGCCATTGCTCCCCGGCCGCATGGCAAGTTTGAGCACTCGTACGACGCACCCTGAGTTCATGCACCAGTTGCAGATGGTTTTGCCATTGCTTGGTGTGAACGTACGGTTTGACATGCCGTATAAGTTTAAAACCAAGGGCGAGATGCTCATGGAGTGCGCGGACCAGGCATTGCTTGGCCAATATGCGTCGGACACGACCAGCTGCGGCCGATATCGCACGTACAACCGAACTCACTGTGGTCGGTGCGTTCCCTGCATGGTACGCAAGGCTGCGTTCCTTCGGTGGGGCCCAGGTACCGACCTAACGCGGTACAAGTTTCCTAGCGTTGTCAACTCGGGGAAAACTAGCGCTGATGACCCGATGGCTGTGGCTTGTGGAGTCCTAACCGCTCGCGAACATGGCATCGACAGATTTCTTGGTGCCTCGTTGTCTTTTGCTGCTGAGACCGACCGTCCTCACTATCGCCGAGTGCTCGATGCTGGTCTCCGCGAACTGGGCGCCTTGCTCGACCGGGACGGTTTGCTATGATGGATTTTCATTGTCATGTCGACCTGTATCCGAACGCGCGTTCTGTCTATGATGAACTGCAAAAAAGGATGGAGTTCGTGTGGTTGGTTACGACCAGCCCACGCGCCTACGAGGCTACATCCAAAGTGTTACCGGCAACACCGTGCATGGTGATTTCCCCTGGACTGCATCCCGAAGTGGCCGATAAAAAGGCGGACGAGCTTGAGCAGCTCCTTCAACAGCTATCCCACGTTTCGGCGGTCGGTGAAGTAGGTCTTGACGGGTCAGCCCGTTATCGACCTCATTATGAACTCCAAAAGAACATCTTTTCGGCTGTTGTCGAGCGAAGTCAGATTCTCGGTGGACGAGTACTCAGCATTCATTCCAGGGCGGCCTCGAAAGACATATTGGACATTCTCGAAAAATTTCCAGGGTTTGGTACTGCTGTGCTCCATTGGTTCACCGATTCGGCACAGCAATTACGACGAGCGGAGGCATTAGGGTGTTGGTTCAGTGTGGGGCCCGCAATGTTCGAGTCCGCGAACGGCCGAAAATTGACCACATTGATGCCGAGAGCTCGTGTTGTTGCCGAGAGTGATGGTCCCTTCGCCCGAATGGGCGGCGCTGTCGTCATGCCTTGGGACGCTTGGAGTGTTGAGAGTCAACTCGCGGACGCATGGGGGATTTCACCGCAGAGTGCCTCGGATTTGCTATCAACTAACGGAAAGCGACTGATTTCAAAAATTCGAACACACGAAAGGTAAGGGCTGCTGTGATTGGCTTCCCCCGGCAAGCGAGCGATGGCATTCGGACTATACCCAAACGATGATTATTGACCTGATACGAACGTTCTCAGAATATAGGGAATCCTCGAGTAATGATGAGGATTGGAGCCGGTACTTGGACTATCGACAGGGCAGCAGGAGCTGGACGGACCTTCGCAAATATCCGATTGTTGTCGTACTTGGAGAAGCGGGCATCGGCAAGACCATTGAGTTTCAGAGGGAAGTCGAGCGTCATCGGAGCGCAGGTCAGACTGCTTTTTTCATTCCACTTAACCAAATTTCCGATGCAGAGTCTTTTCAGCTTGTACTTACTGGGCATGAGGCCGAGTTCGACGAGTGGGTAACATCCGACGAACTCGCTTACTTCTTCCTTGATGCGGTGGACGAATCGCGCCTCAAGTCACATTCGGACTTCGAGAAGGCACTCTCTGTTGTGCACAGAGCTCTCGGAACGAACTTCGCCCGAGTCCGAATAGCCATTTCGTCGCGGATTACGGACTGGTCAACCCCCGAGGTTCGACTAGCGGTGGATGTCCGCCTAACCAAGCCGATTGAACGCGTACGTGCTGCCAAGGCCGCAGTTGGGGCGCCATCCACAGCTCCTGAATCTCTCACAGTTGTTACCCCAGCTCCCAATGCCGAGCCGCCAATGGAAGCATTTGTCGTCAGCCTTGACCCACTGTCGAATTCCGAGGCGCGCCGGTGTGCGGCAGCGTTTCGCCTTGAAGATGAGCAGCAGTTCTGGATTGCTGTTTCAGAAGGGGATTACGAGTTCATGGCGACCCGCCCATTAGACTTGCGGTGGATGGTAGTGATTTGGAACCATCGTAGAAGCCTTGGCACTTATCGCGAGCTTATCGAGGCGAACATAGCCAATCGACTACGCGAATTCAATGTGAGCTACGAGGCCGCTGGAGAAGTCTTATCAGTTGACGAGTTGCACGCAGGAGCTGTTGAACTTGCGGCGGCCGCAGAGTTTGGCGGATGTGGTTTTCTTGCGCTGGATTCTGGCGTTCCACTCATGGCGGGCGAACTGTCTCCCTACACTGTCCTTGTCGGCTGGCAGCCAACCGCTGTACGTCGATTGCTAGCGACGGCGTTGTTCGACGAAGCAAGCTTTGGACGTGTGAAGTTTCACCACCGCTCTATTCGTGAATTTCTGGCGGCAGAGTGGGTCGCTAAGCAAATGGTGCTCGGCGTGCCATTGCAGCGTCTGCAGGGTCTATTCGAAAGTAGCCCATTTGGCCGACCGGTACTCCTTCCCGCACGACGTGCGTCGCTCAGCTGGTTGGCAGCAACTAGCGTCGCTGCGCGCGAATGGATAGTACGCGAGTATCCCGAAATACTCCTCTATGAAGGTGACCCCCAAGCATGGGATGGTATTTCTGCAGATTTGGCGCTTGAGAATTTCATTGAAAAGAGCAAGCAAGCGTTCCAAATGAGCTGGTTCTTGAGCGCCAGTGAATTCATGCGCTTGGGGCGCGCCCTGAGCGCCGGAAAAATCGCGCAGGTCCTTGCTGACTCCAGCATGCCGGCGATTGTCCGAAGTATCGGCTTCAAAATTGCCCGCCATGCAAAGCTGACAGATTGCGCCGCAGCGTCGTTCGAGGTCTTCCGAGATTCCGCTGCGCCCGCTTGGGAGCGGGCGACGGCCCTGGACGCTCTCGAGTTAATTGGGACCAAGGACCAACGGCAAGCGGTGCTTGTAGAGCTCATACGAGGCTCGCTGGCTTCCAATGAGCTAATCGCGCATGCCATACCTGTTGTTGAATGGAGGCACCTTACGGATGCCGAGTTATCCGGCATCTTCAACACCACTCAAAGCGAAGCATCATACGGTACTGGACCGATGGTCAACGTGGTAAAGCGCGAACTCCTACGCGAAGCTGACATATCGGCAGCGCTTCTAATCCTCAGGGCAGTCATGATGTCTTTGCCCATTCCGAATTCGGGCACACGTTTTTCTCGTTTTCCGGAAGAGAGCCAACCTGAGAGAGCCTGGTTGCTTTATGTGCTGCCTGATTGCTTCAAGCGCGTGCTTGAGTTGCTTCCGCATACGGTTGCTTCGTGGCCTACGATTTGTATCGAAGCCGCAGCTCGCGTTGAAGCTTTGCGCGACTCAGGGTTCGCGAACAACGACGAACTTAGTCGCTTGGCGAAAGCCATCGCGCGGCATCCGGATTTTCGATGGAATGTCGCCCTTGGTATCGCTCAATCCGACGACATCAGAGCGTCCGTCAGTCGATTGGTTTGGGATGGGAGATGCCTGGTGAATTTCGGTGCTGATGACCTGCCTGAACTGACCGCCAGGGCGAATGACACGACGCTTCCCGTCACCGAGCGGGACATTTGGTTTGAAGTCGCGGTGTCTGTTGCGTTCTCTGGGAGGCATTGTCGGTTGCGGTCCATTGCATTGAGGGCACTTGGTCTAGGTGCATCGGGCTCGCCGCGCGCGCTCAGAGTTAAGGACCAGTATGAAAGATGGCGCGTGGGTGCCAAGCAACGACGCGATTGGGATGCCGAAGAACGTTCGCGCCAGGCGAAAGATGGCCTAACACTAGGAAACTACAGGACGTGCCTCCTTGCAGACATCGAGAGTATACGCAATGGTACCAAGTCCGATTTGCTCATTAACCTGTTGAACTTTTCATTCAGCCGTTCTGGGCGACGCGAATACTCCGATGTGGACTTTCAAGAGGTTGCTTCTAGCCTCGACCCTGAGATTGCCTCAGCATTTGAGGCCGGGCTAATTGCTTGCTGGTCCACACTAACGCCCCCGGACCCTTCCGCGTACGCGAACGGCGCAGTCCCTTGGATAGCTCTCATTGCGCTTGCTGGGCTGCGAGGGGCGCTTCTGGATGAGAGTTCGATTTCTAGCCTTTCAGCGATTGATGTCGCCAAGGCTGCGCAGCTGGCAGTGTGGGACCTTCACGCTCCACCTCCTTGGTTTGAAACGCTAGCTCGGTTGCGCCGGCCCGAGGTAGAGGCAGCTCTTGTCCCCTGGCTGGTGACTGAAGCAAAAGCTGCTACACCCGGCAACGGAGTGCGAGGCGCATTTGAGATGGCGCTGCGCTGTGCGCAAGATGTTCGTCGTAGTCTTATGGCTCCTCTAGCGCCATTGGTTGCCGCCGGACAAATTCGAAGGCGTGAGACTTTTGAGGCGGTTATCCTTGCATTGAGAGAGGATGGTGTACTTCATCCTGCTGCGGTCGGGGCTATCTGTTCCAGTAAGCTCTCAATTTCGATTGGGGCTAATGGCAATATTGGCGAAATGGTGTGGCTGCGCATTTGGATGGAGACTAATCCGTCAGTTGCCTGGACATGGTTCCAAGCACACATACAACAATTGAGTGGTGATGTCGCTGCCGAGGTGAATACGTTTGCCACTGTACTAGCCGACCTGAAATGGCTTCAGGCCCAAGTAGCCTCAGAGGTCGCAGACGTGCTGCTCGGGATACACGCGCTACTTAGTGCGCACCCTGAGGTACTCTGACATTAATGGACACTTCCATTTGATAAACTTGTCAAAAGGAGTGAAAACATGAAATCACCAACATACACGCCGGAG
>RCMZ01000193.1_pt1 | contig 38472 bp, 31 predicted proteins | sample 2041141 | NCBI WGS metagenome assembly RCMZ01 (sample SAMN09708263, study PRJNA481090) | Wastewater metagenome, whole genome shotgun sequencing project. | biome: sewage; isolation source: Davis station wastewater (DW) | place: Antarctica: Davis Station | collected 2010-03-01 | reverse complement strand
TGCGGCGCCAAAACCACCGGCAACGGCTCGGGCGGCGGCCCGCCCCGCAACTCGTGCGCTTGCAAGGCCTCTTCCGGCGAGCCCTCCAAGCCCGCCGTACCGCCAACACCCGAAGGGGGCGGCAACTGCAACAGCCGGTCCGCTGGCGAGCCAGGCTCCACGCGCAACTCCAGCGCCTGGGCCAAGGCCACCAATTTATGGCGTGCACGCAGGGTGGCTTGCACAATAGCCTCTGCCGACAAGGCCAGCGGCCGCGCGTATTGCGCGCCGATGCGCGCAAGGCTCTCATCGACCGATGACGGCGCATTCAACAGCAGTGCGCTGGCGACTTCATTGGCAGCCATGGCCGCCCATCGCAGGCGCTCTACCCCCGATTCAGGAGGGCGCTGCATCGGCGACCCCAGTGGCTTGCGCATGCAGCGCTGCAGACTCTCGGGCAGGCACCACACGCGCGCCACGCCGACACCAAGGTCTTCAAAGCCCAGCCCCAGAACCTGCAAGGATGCCCTGGCTTCTGCGGCATCCGAACGATCCGTTGCCACCAGGTCACGCACATGCCGAGCCTCCTCTGGAAAATAAAACTCGCACAACATGCGCCCAAGGTTCTGGAACATGGCACCGATGAAGGCTTCTTCAGCCGCCGGGCTGCTGACGAGCAGCTCGGCCGCCACCGACCCGGCCATCATGGCGCGCAGAAACTCCTCGCGCATTTTGTCGGCGTGCGCCTTGTCCTGCATGTGATCGAGCAACACGAGGCTGAGCGCCATGTTGCGCACCGCATTGAACCCCACCAGGCTCACTGCACGCGACACCGTGCTGATGGCGCCGCCCCGGCTGGCCTGCGCGTAATGCACGCTGTTGACCAGACGCAGCAGCTTGTTGGTGAGCGCCACATCCTTGAGTATTTCGTGCGTCAAGTCACTGATGCTGTCGTCTTCCGAATTCGCCACCCGCTGGATACGGGCCACCGAGTCGGACAGCGCCGGGAAATCGCTCTTGTGCCGCATGCGGCGCAACAGGAAGTCCAGCGTGGCATTGCTCGCCGCCGTCGGAGCGCTTGCGGGCACCGCCCAGCCGCGCAGAGCCTCCCTGAAATCCGCCGCCGAAGCATACCGCTGCGCCAAGTCGCGCGCCGTGGCACGCTGCAAGATCGCGCGAAGCCCCTCGTCCACGCCCAGCCCCATGGTCGGCGGCAAAGCAGCAACGTCCTGCACCGGTTGTGTCGCATTTTGGGGAGCTATGGTCGACCGCCCAGTGAGCAGCTCGACCAGCAAAAGGGCTACCGAATACACATCCGTGGATGGCGTTGGAGAATTTTCCCTTGCGGCATCGGCACCTTGGGGGGTCAGCGGTACGGAGGCTGCCACGCCAAACCCCGCCACGCGAGCGTGGCGCTGGGCGTCAATCAGGATGTTCGATAGCTGCAGGTCACCGTGAACCAGGCCAGCCTGGTGGGCCGCATGCAGGCCGTCAAGCGCCTCCACCATGAAAGCCACCGCATCGTGGGGAGTGCATCGCCCCTGCAAAGCCAGGTGCTCGGCCAAACTGCGGCCTGACACATGCTCGTGCACGAGATAGGCTTGCCCGACGTGCACATCGGCTTCGAGGGTTGACACGATATGGGGATGCACAAGGCCCACGGCCTGGCGCACCCCATGCAGCCACTGCTGCTGCATCAAGGGCGTCTGTTGTGGGTCGGGGCGCATCAGCGTCAGTACCACCTCGTGCTGCAGGCGCGGATCAAGGGCCAACCAAACGGTGGCTTGCGCACTGTCGCCCAGCTGCGTCTTCAACTCAAACCGCCCCACCAAGGTGGGCGGTTTTTCGCGACTGCCGAACGCCCATCGTCTGGCGGAAGAAAGCGGGGCAGAATCGGTCATGGTGCGGGCGGAAAACGGGGCGACACACGGTGTGGCGCTTTTGATGTCACCCATCTTAAGACTTGCGCCATGGAGCAGGCACAGGTGGTTCCCCTGCCCACAAGCCCCTGTCCGCCATGACCACGACACACCTTTTGTACCTGCACGGTTTTCGCTCTTCGCCCGCATCGGCAAAGGCGCGCCAGATGGCGGCCCATGTAGCCCTCCATCACCCCGGGCTCACCTTCTGGTGCCCACAGCTGCCGCCCTCACCGCGTGCGGCCATGCACGACGTGGCTCAGGGCATAGCCCATTGGCCGACAAGCACCATGGCCGTCATCGGCTCATCTCTGGGCGGTTTTTACGCCAGCTGGGTGGCACGTCACGCGGCGTGCCCCAGCGTGATGATCAACCCTGCGGTAGACCCGGCACGCGACCTCGCGCGCTACATCGGCGAACAGACCACGTGGCAAAACCCTGCCGAGCGGTTTTATTTTTTGCCGGAGTACATCGATGAACTCTCGGCGCTGGACATGCGTGGCAGCCCGCCGGCTGCGGCCGAGCTGGTCATCATTGCCAAGGGCGACGAAGTGCTGGACTGGCGCGAAATGGCAGGGCGCTACCCCCAAGCCCATCAGATGGTTCAGGAGGGAGGCGATCACGCGCTGGGCAATTTTGCGGACTACATCCCCCGCATCGTTCAGTTTCTACAGTTGGTTGCGTAGTGCACGCAACATGGCCCCTGCGTGCGCCATCAAGGGCGTGACCGCGGCGAAAGGCGCCGCCCTGTCTCTTTCCAGCGCGCGTAATCTTGGGGGTAAGCAGCCCGATAGCGCTCCATATGAAACGCCGCGTCATCGTCCAGACCCAGCATCACCGCGCTCTCGATCAAGGGCTCGATCACGCGCGGCTCGGGGGAAAAATGCAACAGCTTGTTGGCCACCGCAAAAACCTGCCCCGCGTTGTTCTGCGTCAGTCCGATGGTGGTGAGCAACGCAAAATCGACCTGGTCGGTAAAAAACGGGGGAGCCCCCACCTTGCGCACCGTATCGTCACGCAAACCCGGCGCGCGTTGGTCCAAGGGCAAATACAGCTGGCTCACGCGGTAGTAATCCCAGGCGACATAGCCCCCAAAAGCCACAGCCGCCAATATCAGCCCCCCCACCCACAGCCGAAATACCGCCCCATGCACCCACCGGGGCACTGGCCACGGGCACAACAAAGCCACGGCGAGCAGCACAGCCAGCTGAAAAGGACCGTACCACAGCGGAAACTCCAGCAGACTGTGCAATCCGACAATCGCCAAAATGCCCCAAGCCAGTTGGCGCGAGGGCTGCCGCTCTGCCCACGGGCGGCTGCGAAACACCCAGGTGGCCACTGCGCCACAGGCCACCGTCGCCAGTGGCAAGCCCAGCTCCACCGCCAATTGCAAGGGCAGGTTGTGGGCGTTGTCCAGCAGCACACAAAACCGCGCACCGGGAAACTGGGTCACGTAGTGGGCATAGTCCAGCTCACCCCAACCCCAACCTAACCACGGTTTCTGCGCGATCAGGTGCAACACGTTCGACCACAGCACCGTGCGGCTGGTGCAACTGGGCGCCTCCACCAGCAACCGCGTAAAAAGCCCCTCGGTGACCGTGCCCGTCGTTGCCTCCAGAACCACCGGCAAACCCCAGGCGGCGAGCCCATAAAAGCACAGCGCGGCCAGCAAGAAGCCCCAGGGTCGGCGCGCGCCCGCCACGGGCCAGAGAGCCAGCAACCCCACCACCAGTAGCCACTGCACGGCGCCCGTGCGCGACGCAGTGGCTGCGCTGGCGGTGGCCAGCAGCGCCAGCGCGGCCACTGCGATGCCGTTCACAAGCCCTCGCACCGCCCGTTGCCGCTCGATGGCGCAGCGCTCCACCCAGGCAGGCACCCGGTACTCCAACATCCAAAACGCGGCCAGCACCCCCATGCTGATCAAAGACGCCTGCTGATTGCGCTGGCGCAGGTTGCCAATGGCTTGGCCGAGCACGGACGGCTGAACCCCGGCGATCCCCGGATCGCCAAGAAAGTACTGAAGCAACCCGATGACACCCGCCACCAGCGAAGCGCACAACAGCCCCGCTGCCAAATACGGGGCCGACACCAGTGCCCAACCCGATGGATCGCCGGCGGTGCCGCCTGCTGACAGCCGTCTGGCGCGCGGCTTGCTAAGCGCCACGGCCAGCAACACCAACACAGCGCCACAACCCCACGAAAACAGCAGCGGCCAAAAATTGCTGCTGGGCGCCTGCGTAAAGCAAAACAAGAATGGCAACGCCACGGCCAGCAAAGTCAGGAGCGTGGGAATGGCGACAAAAGGCATGTCAGGGGGCGGAGGCAATCATGAAGAAGCTCTGGATCATAGGTGCGACCCCGCACCGGGCATCCGGCCGCTCGTCGGGAAGCCGCAGCAACAAGCAGCAGGTCACCCGGTCATCGGTCGCCAGGGGCTGAGCGCACCGGGCCTATCAAGCAACGTCCCGCTTTCACCCCGCACTGGGGTATGGCAAGCATTCCCAATGCCCAGATGAACGACAACAATGACAGCCCGAACCACACTCGGGCCGCTGGCTGGCCACAACGGATCACCATGAAAATCGCGCTGTTCTCCGACCTGCATCTTTCTGTGCAACCCCTCACACTCCCGCCCAATGACGCAGACGTGGTCGTTTTGGCCGGCGATTTGCAGCGCCCCGCACAAGCGATGGCCTGGGCTCGGCAGGTGGGCAAGCCCACGGTGTTTGTGGCCGGCAACCACGAGTTCTATGGCTCCGACCTCGTGACCACCATGGCACAACTGCACATCCATGCCCAAGGCAGTGACGTGCGCGTGCTCGAACGCAGCGAGTGGCACCACGACGGAGTGCGCTTTCTGGGCTGCACGCTGTGGTCCGATTACCGGTTATTCACCACACCAGAGCAGCGCGAGGAGGGGCTGCGCAAGGCGCAGGAGCTGGTACGCGACTTCAGCCGGATCGGGGTGGCGCCCGACTTCCCCGACCGATTCACCCCCGCCGTGTCGCAGATGTTGTTTGATCAATCCGTTGCGTGGCTGGAGGCGCGTTTTGCCGAGCCGTTGGCCGGCCCCACCGTGGTGGTCACTCACTTTGCCCCCGCGCGTGGAAGCATTGCCTCGCAGTTTGCCGGCTCTCCGCTCAATGCCTGTTTTGTCTCGGATCTGGAGGAGCGCATTCAGCGCTGGCAACCCGCCTTGTGGCTGCACGGCCACGTACACGACAGTTTCGACTACCGCATCGGAGCCACCCGCGTTGTCGCCAACCCGCGCGGATATGCCCCCAAGGCGTGGTGGAAAACAAGGCGTTTGCTCCCGATCTGATCTTGCAGGTGTAAACGGGGGCCCGGGCTACCCACGGCGGCCATGGGAGAATGCCGGCCATGCACGCACTGTTTGAAGAAGCCGGCAAATTCATGGCCGGTCGTATCCTTTCCGAGGCCGATACATCCGCCCAAGTTGAGCTCGATTCGGGCAAGCGGGTCAAGGTCAAGGCCGCCAACATCCTCCTGAAGTTCGAAAAACCCGCCCCTGCCGAGTTGGTCGCCCAGGCCCAGGCCGTGGCCGAGACCATCGAGCTGGATCTGGCCTGGGAGTTTGCGCCCGAGGACGAATTCGGCTTTGTAGACCTGGCGCGGGACTATTTCTCTGACAACGCCACCTTGGCCCAGCAGGCCGGTGCGCTGTTCCGTCTCTACGACGCTCCACACTACTTCCGCCGCGCAGGCAAGGGCCGCTTCAAGAAGGCGCCAGCCGAAATCCTGCAGCAGGCGCTGGCCGCCATCGAGAAGAAAAAGGCCATCCTCGCGCAAATCGATGAGTGGGCCGCCGCCCTGGGCCGGGGCGAATGCCCGCAGCCCATTCGCGACCAGCTTTACAAAATCCTGTTCAAGCCCGACAAGAACGCCCCCGAATACAAGGCCGTGGTCGAGGCCAGCCGCGCCACACACACCGCCCCCCTGCCCCTGCTGCAAAAAGCGGGCGCCATCGACTCGGCCTACCAGTTCCACTGGAAGCGGTTTTTGTTCGACAACTTCCCCAAGGGGACGGGGTTTCCGGCGCTCACCGCGCCCCAGCCGCCGGAGGACCTGCCGCTGGCCACCGTGCAGGCCTACTCGATCGACGACTCACAGACCACCGAAATCGACGATGCGCTGTCTGTCCAGGGCCTGGGCACCGGCACCGTGGTGCTGGGCATTCACATTGCAGCGCCGGGGCTGGCCATCGTGCCGGGCTCGCCGCTGGACCAGTTGGGCCGCAACCGCCTGTCCACCGTCTACATGCCCGGGTACAAGATCACCATGCTGCCCGACGAGGTGGTGCAGATCTACACCCTGGACGAAGGCCGCGCCAACCCGGCCGTATCGCTGTATGTGACGGTCAACGAAGACACGCTCGAAATCACCGGCACCGAAACCAAACTCGAACGGGTGCCCGTGGTGGCCAACCTGCGCCACGACCAGCTGGATCACATCGTGACCGAAGCCTGGTTGACAGACCCCGAAGTTCAGGTCGAAAACACCCCCCAGCGCTTGTTGGATCTGCGCGAGCAGCTATCCTTTTTGCATCGCCTGGCCAAAAGCCTCAAGGCGCAGCGCGAAGTCGTGCGTGGCAAGCCCGAGAACTTCAACCGCCCCGACTACAACTTCCGCCTCGTGGGCAACGACCGCGGCGAGCCCAATGGCACCGAGCAGGTGCAGATCACCACCCGCCAGCGCGGCGCCCCCCTGGACCTGATCGTGGCCGAGGCCGCCATCGTGGCCAACAGCACCTGGGGCCTGATGCTGGCCGACCACGGCGTGCCCGGCATTTACCGCAGCCAGGCCAGCATGGCGCCCGGCGTGAAGGTGCGCATGGGCACCAAGGCGCTGCCGCACGCGGGCATCGGGGTCAAAGCGTACTCGTGGGCCACCTCGCCCCTGCGCCGCTATACCGACCTGGTCAACCAATGGCAGATCATCGCGTGCGCACGCCATGGCAAGACCGCCGCGCTGGCCGCGCCGTTCAAGCCCAAGGATGCCGACCTGTTCTCCATCATCAGCAGCTTTGACGCCGCCTACGGCGCCTACAACGGGTACCAGGCGGGCATGGAGCGCTTCTGGACGCTCAAGTACGTGGAGCAGAACGGCATCACCGAGCTGAACGCCACCGTCTTCAAGGAAGGCCCGGGCGGCAGCTTTCTGGTGCGGGCGGACGACATTCCTCTGGTCTTCCCCGTCCTGGGTGCGCAAAACCTGCCGCGCGGCGCACGCCTCAAGGTCAAGCTCGGCGAGGTCGACGAGATCACCCTGGACCTGCATGGCACCGTGATCGAGCGGCTGGATGATCCGGCAGACAGCAGTGACGACGGCCCCGTCGAAGACGCGGAGGAAGACGACGACGCCGTGGCGGGCCCGATCGCCATCGCGGTGGATGTGAACGAGGCGCCTGCCGAGTCCGCTGCAGCAGCGCCTGGCCCCTGAGCGCCCGCCCCTCAAAATCCCCACCTTGATACCCCCCTGATAATTGCCGGCGATGAAACTCCCCTCCTTCCTGCGCACCTTCAGCACGCTGCAACTGGCGATTGGCGTATCGGTGGCCTTGCACGCAGCGCTGCTGTCCGTGCGTTTCATCGACCCCGAGGGCTTCAACCGCGTGTTTCAAGACACGCCGCTGGAAGTAATCCTGGTCAACGCCAAGTCCAACGAACGCCCCGACAAAGCGCAGGCGATTGCCCAAGCCAATCTGGCGGGCGGCGGCGATGCGGAAAAAGGCAGGGCGACCAGCCCGATGCCTTATTCGGCGTTGACAGCCCTTGGCGATGACTACGAAGAAGCGCAGCGCAAGATGGACGCAATGCAGGCGCAGCAGGCGCAGCTTTTGACCCGGCTGCGCAAGCAACTGGCCACCATGCCCGAGCCAGACCTGCGCCAACCCAGCCAGAACGCCGAACAGGCCAACGAGCAGGAAAAACGCCGGCAACTGGTGAAGCTGCTCGCCGAGATCGAAAAACGCATCAACGAAGAAAACTCGCGGCCCAAAAAGCGCTACATCAGCCCCGCCACGCGTGAAGAAGCCTATGCGGGGTACTACGACACCGTGCGCCACAAGGTCGAAGACAAGGGCACGGAGAACTTCCCCGAGCAAGCCGGGCGCAAGCTGTACGGCGAATTGACCATGATCGTCACCGTCAACCACGATGGCCGCGTGCTGGAGACCGAGGTCGTGCAAGGCTCGGGCAACGCCACGCTGGACCGTCGCGCCGAAGCCATTGCCCGTGCCTCAGGCCCGTTTGACGCCTTTACCCCCGAAATGCGTAAAAAGGCCGATCAGATCGCGATGGTCGCGCGCTTTAAGTTCACCCGCGACCAGACGCTGGAAACGGTCGTGAAATAACCTTGCCAGCGCGCCTTCAGCGCCCTGCCCCAGCGGGCCTGCGCCATGGGTCGGGCCCGCCCCGCCAGTGGCCCCCCGCCAGGCGCACCTGGCCACCCCACACGACACACGCCCCTCTATCCCCCCATGACATCTTCCGCCGACCTGTATTGCGTGATGGGAAACCCGGTAGCGCACAGCCGCTCACCCGCCATCCACGCCCGATTTGCCGAACTGACGGGTGAAGCCATCGTGTATGAACGCCGCCTGGTTCCCATGGACGGCTTTGCGCAGGGCGTGCGTGATTTCATCGCCGAAGGCGGCCGGGGCTGCAACATCACCGTCCCCTTCAAGACCGACGCCCCCGGCCTGGCGACTGAATGCAGCGAACGCGTACAACGGGCAGGCGCCGCCAACACCCTCACCTTGCGCCCGGACGGCAGCCTCTATGCCGACAACACCGACGGCTTGGGCCTGGTGGCCGACATCACGCGCAACGCGGGTGTGTCACTGGTGGGGCGCGACGTGCTGCTGGTGGGCGCGGGTGGCGCCGCTGCTGGCGTGCTGGGCCCCCTGCTGCTGGCTGGCGTGCGACACATCACGGTGGCCAATCGCACCCTGGCCAAGGCCCAGGCGCTGGTGCAATCGCACAGCACACTCGCATCGCTACAAAAATCAGAGCTAATAGCGCTTACTCCACAAGCGCTAGCGGCCGATTTTGATGTAATTGTCAATGCCACGGCCAGCAGCCTGACCGGGGCCGACGTGCCCGTGCCCGCCCGCGTGCTGCGCCCGGATTGCCTGGCCTACGACATGATGTACGGCCCCGCAGCCCAGGGATTTCTGGACTGGGCCCGCCGCCATGGCGCCACACCACGCGACGGGCTGGGCATGCTGGTCGAGCAAGCCGCCGAAGCCTTTTTGCTGTGGCGCGGCGTGCGCCCGCCATCGGCCCAGGTGCTGCACGAAATGCAGCGGGCTGCCTGAGAACAACGGGTCGGCATGATCCTCCTTGAACCGTTCACGCTCAGTGGGTCGAAGCGCCGCGCAAGGCTTCGACAAGCTCAGCCCGAACGGTTCTACCAATGCATGCCCATTCATCCACAAAACCCCACACAGAAAAAATCGCCCCAATGAAAGCTGTGCTGCGCTGGCTGGGACTGGTGGTGCTCGCCCTGGTGGCGCTGCAACTGTTCTTTGTGATGCGCATTGCGGCCATGGCCGTGATCGACCCGGAGTCCACCAGCTTTCAGCGATCCGAGGCCTGGACCCAGCTGTCAACCACCGGCAAGGTGCGCTGGCGCCAGCAGTGGACGCCCTATGCCAGCATCTCCGACCACCTCAAGCGCGCCGTGATCGCCTCGGAGGACGACAGCTTTGTGAGCCACGACGGCGTGGACTGGAACGCCATCGAAAAAGCCTGGGAGCGCAATGCCAAGGCCGAAGCCCAGGCCAGCAAAGCGCAAGCCCGCGCCCCTGACCGCCCCGTGCGCGCCGCCAAGATCCGGGGCGGCTCCACCATCACCCAGCAACTGGCCAAAAACCTGCTGCTGTCGGGCGAACGCACCTTGCTGCGCAAAGGCCAGGAGTTTGTGCTGACGCTGCTGCTGGAGCAATTGCTCAGCAAGCAGCGCATCCTGGAGATCTACCTCAACAGCGTGGAATGGGGCGAAGGCGTGTTCGGCGCCGAGGCCGCTGCGCAGCACTACTTCCGCAAACCCGCCGCACGCCTGAGTGCCGCCGAAGCTGCGCGGCTGGCGGTGATGTTGCCCGCGCCCAAGCGGTTTGAGAAGACGCCCGGGTCGGCATATCTCGCGGGGCGGACGCGGACGATTCTGGGACGGATGGGGAGTGCGGAGCTGCCGTGAACGGGTCGTGCAGACGCGGCTGCACCACGTTGTCGGCGCGACCCCGGATCAACACCCACACATCGCGCCCTGGCTACGCCGCACCAGCAGCAGCGTCACGGGCGCATCCGGCCGCAAGGTCACATGCAGCTTCGGCGCACACGCCGCCGCACCATCGGGCAACCGCAGCTGATACCGCTGCAGCAGCATGGCCGCCAGCAGCGTCATCTCCAGCATCGCAAAGTGCTGCCCGATACACACGCGCGGGCCCACACCAAAAGGGATCCACGCGCCCTTGGGGATCGCCGGGGCATCGTCTAGAAAACGCTCCGGCACAAACTGGCCGGCCTGCACAAACCAACGCTCATCCCGGTGCAACACCCAAGGGGTAATGCGCAGCATGGCGCCCTGGGGCACGTCCACGCCGCCCAGCGTGATGGGTGCGGTGGTGCGCCGAGTCATCAGCGCGGCAATGGGGGGATACAGGCGCAGAGCCTCCTTGAGCGTGGCGGCCAGAAAGGGCAGCTTTGCCAGGTGCTCGGGGCCGGGCGTCTGGCCCTCCCGCAGCACGTCGTCCACCTCGGCCTGCGCGCGCTGGGCCGCCTCGGGGTGTTCGGCCATCAGGCGGCTCCACCACAGCAACGTGGTGGCGCTGGTCTCGTGCCCGGCCTGGAAGCTGACCATGCACTGGTCGAACACCTCTTGCGGCGATAGCGGCTCGCCGGTGTCTTCGTCACGCAGCGCCAGCAGCATGTGCAGCAGGTCAGTGCGCGGTGGGGCACCGGCCAGGTCGTTTTCCTCCCGCCTGCGCGCACTGATGTGGCGCTGCACCAGACCTCTGAGCGCCTTGAGCGCGCGCCGCTTGGCCGCCTTGCCGGGCAGGGGCAGCCAGTCAGGCAGCGTGAAGGGCATGAACATTTCCCGGAACGCCGTCTCTGACAGCGTCTGCGTGGCCCAGGCAGCATCGCGCGCATCGGCCTTTGCCGATTCGCTGAAGAGCGTGCGAAGAATCACGTCCATGGCCACATCGGTCCAGAGTATGTCCATCGGCACCAAGGCTTCGGCCTGGCCTGCAGGCACGGCAGCATCGAGCGCGCTGCGGGCAGCATCGGTCATCAGTTGCGCGTACCCCGCGACGCGCTTCGGCGTGAAGGCGGGCATCAGCATGCGGCGCTGACGCTGCCAGTTGCCGCCCTCGGTCACCAGCACGCTTTGGCCAAACACCTGCTCAAACACGGCAATGCCGCGTTCCCAGCGGATGAGATGGTCGGCATGGGTGACCAGCGCCTCACGCACGAGGTCGGGCGACAACAGATCCCAGGCGTCTTCATTTCCGATGCGCATTCGGGTCAAATCACCATGGTCGCGCTGCAGGCGGGAGACAAAGCCGAGGTAGTCAGCACGCATTTCCCACAGCAGGGGCAGGCCCCACCAGCGGCTGGACGGACCGCTGCTCTGGAGACCTCGAACTGGCGCGGGTTGCAAGGAGGAGCGGGATGCCCCTTCGGACACCGATGAAGCAGGGCGGGCGGTAGAAGTTGCGTGGTTCATGGCGGGCATGGTGCGGCGCAACGGCGGCCAGGTATTGAACGATTTCGACATCGTCACTCGCCTACACTCACGGCGCATGGCAACCCTGGTCCCACCTTCCGCACGGCATCCTCAGGGCCTGATTCCTTCAGGCCAGCTGTGGCTGCCACGCGCCAGCCTGTCGGCCTGCCTGCGCGGCACCATGGTGCGCAGCACGGTGGGCCACGTTCTCACCGATGCGCAACGCATCAACCGGTTCCCGGCCACGCCCCTGTGCAGCCTGACCTGGTGGTTTGAGGGCCGCAGCGAAGCGCTGGTGGCAGACCGCCCCGACACCATGCCTGGCCTGCGCAGCCGGCGCGAGGCCTACCCCGGCCGCTGGGTGCTGACAGGCCCCCACACCCGGCCCAGCACCAGCTATTGCGCAACACCCACCCACGGCATGATGGTGATGTTCATGCCCGATGCGCTGCACCAGCTCACAGGCCTGGCGCCCGAGGCGCTGACCGACCGCATGGTGGATGCGCAGACGGTGCTGCCTCGCGACTGGATCGCGATGTGCGAGGCCGTGCAGCGCCAGCCCGATGACGCCGCCCGCATGGAGTGCTTAGAGACGTTTCTGGAGCCTCTCTGGCAAGCCTGCCGCCCCGCGCAAATGCTGCAGACGCAGCGCTATGGCGACTGGGCCACGCACCTGGCGCAGCGCGCCGCCGTGTCCGCACCCGGCCGCAGCCTGCGTCAACTGGAGCGGCGCATCAAACGCTGGGCCGGGTTGCCGCTGCGCGAGCTGCGGGGTTTTGGCAAGGCCGAGCAAGCATTCTTCGACACCATCGCAGCCGATGCTGCGGGGGGCTCCGTCAAATGGGCTGATGTGGCAGCGGGAGCCGGTTTTTCAGACCAGTCGCACCTGTGCCGCGTGACGCGGCGCATCACCGGCTACGCACCGCAGGCGTTGTATGACGGTATCTATGGTGACGAAGCGTTCTGGGCATATCGCGTCTGGGTGTAGCAGCGGTGCCGCCCCCCGAATGCGCTTTTTTTGCACGAAAACAGAAAGCTCCTGAGCAAAACACTGGCCCGACAACGCGTGTTCAACGCCGGTGTTGCGCGCGTTGCCGTCGTGCTGCCTACGCCCAAATGTTTTTTACAAGCCCCAGGGTCAGCATATCTACGGGGACGAGCGCGGACGACTCTGGGGCGAATGTAGAGTGCGGAGCTGCCGTGATGTGTACCCCAGTGCATACGCACAGTGACACCGGCCCAGCCCAGTGAATGCACAAACCAAGGCACGCTGCGCCGCCGGTGGCTATGCAGCAGCGGGAATGGCAAACACAACGATAACCACCGCCAGCAGGCATGCAGCCACAAAACAGGCGGCGCGCGCCTTCATCCCCAGGCTCCACGCCGAGCCCGCAGCCTGCAAGGACTGCAGCGCGTAGTAGGCGACGAACAGCTGCGATGCGTAGGTGATGATTTCGTAGATGTTGGCGAGCCAGGTCATGCCCAGGGCGGCCAGTGCGGTGATCGCATTGCCGATGTGGGCAGGGATACGCCCCCGGGAGACCTCGGCCAGCAGTCCACCGTTGCCGTTGGCGTCAGCCACCGCCGCAGAAAGCTGCGAGGCCAGCGCCGCGATGATGATCATGGGCGCCACCGTCACGCCCAGCGGTTTGAGCATGTCGATGATCGCTGTTTCACCGCCCTCGCTGGGCAGGGTTCCACCGAAATAGCGTGTGATCAGCAATACGAAGCCCAGGTAGATGGCTGTGGATATCCACTGCGCCCAGCGCATGGTGCGCACGCGCAGTGCTCCTTCGTAATGCTCCCCGAGGTAGCGCGAGGTCTCGAAGCCCTGTACCAGGATCACCAGCCCCAACAGCACCCGCAGCTCCTGCGTTCCGCGCGCATGGTCCAGCACGGGCCACACCAGCTGATGATGGGTAGCGTCCACAGCGCTCACCACGAACAGCATGAGCAACAGCGCCGCAATGACCGACAGCTTGAGCCCCACGGCCCTGGCAGCCAGCCGCTCCATAGCGCTGAGCCCACCACTTAACCCCAACGCGCCCACCGCAATGATCGCGACCGAAGCCCCCAGGCGGATGCTCAGGGGATCGGTCACACCCACCAGACGCAGACCAAATGCAGCCAGCAGGTTGAGGTAGTACGCCACTGACACAAAGTAAGCCAACGACAGCGCCAGCTCGGAAACCCGCTCCATCCCCGTCACCCATGGCGACGCCAGGTCGCCACCCAGCAGTGGCTCGACGTGCGCGATGTTGTGGCGTATCGCCCAGCCAAACAGATACGCCACGGCGCAGAGGCCCAACATGGCCATCCACGCCTGCGTGCCAGCGACTTCGGCAAGGATCGGGCCGGACACCAGAAAGCCCGATCCAATGATGGATGCCAGCGGCGTGACGGTGGCGCGCCAGCGCGGCATGCGCAGCAGCCGTGGGTGCAGGAACACCAAGGCAAAGGCCATGGCGGAAACCAGCAGGAGAACATTGCTCATTCAAGGACTCGGTGAAGTGCAGGCGGGACAAGGGTGGCCCTGGGCCAGGCACCGCTGTCGCACAAAGCCAGCCCGTCGGGGCCGTGATGAAAAGGGTCGGCGGGGCTTCCCAGGCGTTGACCGTCTGCCCCGTATCATCGCCGCCATGCTTGCCAAGTTAATGAGTTTCATCCTGCTGGGGATCGTACGGTTTCTGACCGGCTCCCAGGCCCGCTGGTATGGCTGCCCGCCCAAGGCCGAACAGCGCATCTATTTTGCCAACCACCAGAGCCATGCCGACATGGTGCTGATCTGGGCGGCGCTGCCCGAAGAGTTGCGCAGCATTACCCGGCCCATTGCCGCCAAGGACTATTGGACCAAGACACCGTTCAGGCAGTGGATCACCACCGCCGTGTTCAACGCGGTGTATGTGGACCGCCAGGCCACGCCCGCGCGCCCCGCTGCGCCCGTGGCGGCTGACCCGGCCGGTGGGCTGGACGCTGCGGCCATGGCCTCTGCCAGCACCGACACCGCCATGGCGGGCGGCCCCGATCCATCGCCCGAAGCCCCGCCTCGCGCGCCCAGCCCCGAGGAGCTGCGCGCCGCCCTGCCCGAGTCCGACCCGCTGGCCCCGCTGGTGCGTGCGCTCCAGAGCGGCGACTCCATCGTGATCTTTCCAGAAGGCACTCGGGGCCACGGCGACGAGCCGCAGCCGTTCAAGTCGGGCCTGTTCAAGCTGGCGCAGATGTTTCCGCAGGTGGTGCTGGTGCCCGCGTGGATCAACAACGTGCAGCGCGTAATGCCCAAGGGCGAAGTGGTGCCCGTGCCCATTCTTTGCTCGGTGACATTTGGGGCCCCCATCGTGCTGGAAGCGGGCGAAGAGCGCCGCCCTTTTCTGGACCGTGCCCGCAGTGCGGTGGTCGCTTTAAGGGAGGTGTGAGATGCCCCCCAGCCCCACACAAAACCCCCACACCACGCTGATCGCTCTGCGTATCGTCACCACCCACGGGCCCCGCCAGGGCTTTGGGGCGGACGAGCGGCCCTGACATGAACAACTTTCTTCGCAACCTCACCGCCACGCAGCAAATTGGCGCGCTGTTTCTGGTCATGTTCGGCATCCTGTCGATCGTGACGACGTGGGCCTTTGTGCACAACCTGCGCGAGCAACTCAGCGATACGCCCGAAGCGGAAGCCCGGGCGCTGGAGGCCAAACGGTTTTGGGGGCTGCTCAAGACCTCGTGGGTCATGGCCAGCGTGTTCTGGATCGGCTGGGCGCTGGGCGAGACGGTGGCCACGGTGCTGTTTGCCATCGTCGGCTTTTTTGCGCTGCGCGAGTTCATCACACTGTCGCCCACACGGCGCGGCGATCACCGCAGCCTGGTGCTGGCATTTTTTGTGGTGCTGCCGCTGCAGTTCTGGATCGTGGGCAGCAAGATGTTCGACCTGTTCACGGTGTTCATCCCCGTCTACGTGTTCCTGGCCCTGCCTGTGGTGAGTGCGCTGGCCAACGACCCGCAGCGTTTTCTGGAGCGCAACGCCAAGCTGCAGTGGGGCATCATGGTCTGCGTGTATGGCATGAGCCATGTGCCAGCGCTGCTGCTGCTGGACTTTCCGGGCTACCGCGACAAGGGCGCGTTTTTGGTGTTCTTTCTGGTGTTTGTGGTGCAAACCTGCATGCTGGTGCAGCACCTGCTGGGGCGCCGCTTTCCGCACAAACCGGTCGCGCCGCAGGTGAGCCAGAGTTTTCAGTGGCCCAGTTGGCTGGCAGGCGTGGCCGCAGGGGGGTTGGCGGGCGGTTTTCTGTCATTCATCACACCGTTCAAGCCGGGCCAGGCACTGGGGATGGCCCTGCTGGCCTGTGTGGCGGGCAGCCTGGGGCACTTGGTGATGAAGGCCCTGAAGCGTGACCGCGGCATCACGAGCTGGGGCATGCAGGGCATGTCGGTCACCGGCGCGGGCGGGCTGCTCGACCGGGTGGACGCGCTGTGTTTTGCGGCGCCGGTGTTCTTTCACTCGGTGCGCTGGTACTTCGGTTTATAGTCAAAACAGGCTCTAGCGCTTATTACATAAGCGCTACCAGCTACAACAAATATAGCAATGCGCATTCTTGGCATCGACCCCGGCCTGCAGACCACGGGCTTTGGCGTGGTGGACATGCACGGCCACAAGCTGAGCTACGTGGCCAGCGGCACCATTCGCACCACCACGCTGGCGCTGGGCGACCTGCCGGGGCGCCTGAAGATCTTGTTTGACGGCATCACCGAGGTGGCCGCGCGCTACCAGCCCGATGTGGCATCGGTCGAGATCGTGTTCGTCAACGTCAACCCCCAGTCCACCCTGCTGCTGGGCCAAGCGCGCGGCGCCGCCATTACGGCATTGGTGGCCAGCAATCTCCCCGTGGCCGAATACACCGCGCTGCAGATGAAAAAAGCCGTGGTCGGCCATGGCCGCGCGGCCAAAAGCCAGGTGCAGGAGATGGTGCGCCGGCTGCTCAGCCTGCCCGGCCTGCCCGGCACCGATGCCGCCGATGGCCTGGGCATGGCCATCACCCACGCGCATGCGGGGGCGGCCATGGGCCGGCTGGGAGAAGCAGCGACGCTCCAACGGCGCCAGCATGCGATGTACAAGGACGGGCGCAGCTATTGAGCTATTGAGCTATTTGAGTTGCGAGCAGCATGCGGCCCCCGTGCCACCAGCGCCCGCACCGCCGCGACGAAAAGCGCTTGCAGCGCTGCCAGCTGCTACGTCAAAAAGATGCGGTCCCTGTCCACCACCACCGGCGGCAGCGGCTCCCCCAGCATCTCCCGAACGCTGTCTTCAATCGTCTGCGACATGGCATTCAAAGCCAGGTCATTGGGCGCCATGCCAAACGGCTCTTCAATCTCGGCGGCCACCGCCTCCAGCGCGAAGAAGGTGTAGGCGATAAACGTGGCAATGACGGGGGTCATCGCACCAATGGTGTCCACCAAACCAAACGGCAGCAACAAGCAGTAGGTAAACACGGTCCGGTGGATCAGCACCGCATACGTGAAGGGAATGGGGGTGCTGGCAATGCGCTCGCAGCCGCCCAGCGCGTCACTGAGGCGGCACATGGAGGCCTCCATCGCCGGCACCAGCATGGGGGAAAGACTGCCCTCCTGTCGCCGCTCGCGCACCCAGTTGCCAGCCCGCAGCAAAAGGCCCACCGGCTTGTAGCGCAGGCCGCTCAGATCGGCGCAGTCCTGCGCAGGCAGCAAACGCTGCAGATCGGGGGTGCAGTCGGTGCCCCGCAACTGGTGCCGCGCGGCATGGACAAAAGCGACCAGGTACAGCGCGAGTTTGCGCGTGTGTGCGGGCTCATCGACATGCGTGAGGGCCTGCCGCACCAGCGTGCGCGCTTCGTTCAAAAAAACGCCCCACAGCGTGCGTGCCTCCCAATAACGGGCGTAACTTGTGCTGTTGCGAAAGCCCAAAAAAATCGCCAACGTCAAGCCAATGAGCGAAAACGGGACGAAATTGAGCTGAATCTTCCATTGCAAAAGTTGCCCGTGGCACAAGGTGACCAGCACCGCAAAAGCGGCCGTGATGAGCAGCTGCACCGTTATTTCCGGCAAAACGGAACCGCGCAGCACAAACAGCATGCGCAACCAATGGGGGCGTGGGCGAATGATCACGATGAGATCGGGAGAGCGAGGGGTGGGAGGTGTGGAGTCAGCGGGTCCCCGCTGCCAAAAGCCGTGCGGTGCTCTGTGCGGGTGCCGAATTATCTACCTCGCCGGGGCAGGCTGCAGTCCATCGCCAGTGGGAAGCATCGCCCACCGCCCGAAGGCACGCAGCCGGGGCGCACTGCCCCGCCAAGCGCATATCTGCTGATGCGCCCCCCGCAATCAGCCCCCCTTGCCGGTTGGTGCAAACCTCAGCACCCGATCGACAGCCGAATGTTTCACAGGGCATCTTGGCCGCCCCTCGGGTGGAGAGGGGCGCGGCGATTGGCACTGCGGGGCGATGGCAAATGGGTTGGTACGCCCCTATGGGATCAACCCTGTCCTGTCCATCGCGTTCGGGATGGACAGCGCTTCAAAGGCATGAAGGCCCCCTTAGAAGAGGCGCTTAAAACGCATCCCATTTGTCGGCATCCGTCTTGGTGGAAGCGCGTGCGGATGGCGGGGAAATCGCCTTGGCCTTCCACACCGATTGGTTGACCTTCTTGGCACGATCTGGCCTTCGAAGCTCTGCCAACGGCGCGTATGAGGAGGCCGCTGACAGGGAAGCTGCGCCTGCATGCAACGTTGCGTCGCCGGCCAACTTGAATACCGAAACCGCCTCGACCAATTGTTGGGCTTGCGCCTTCAGGCTCTCTGCAGCCGCCGCACTCTGCTCGACCAAAGAGGCGTTTTGCTGTGTGACCTGGTCCATTTGCGCCACCGCCTCGCCGACCTGGCTGACCCCTGCGCTTTGCTCGCTGCTGGCGGTGCTGATCGCACTCATGATGCTGGTCACGCTCCCGATGGCCGCGACGATCTCGCTCATGGTCACGCCAGCCTGGTCCACAAGTTGCGTGCCGTGTTCCACCCGCTCCACACTGTCGGAGATCAGTGTCTTGATCTCTTTGGCCGCTTCGGCAGAGCGCTGCGCCAAGCTGCGCACTTCGCTCGCCACCACCGCAAATCCACGGCCCTGTTCGCCCGCACGTGCCGCTTCCACGGCTGCATTCAGTGCCAGGATATTGGTCTGAAAGGCGATGCCGTCTATCACGCTGATGATGTCTGTAATCTTCTTGGACGAGTTGTTGATGCCCTTCATCGTGTCAACAACCTGCCCCACCACGGCGCCTCCTTTGACGGCAACTTCGGAGGCACCGCGTGCCAATAGGTTGGCCTGTTTGGCACTGTCAGCGGTCTGGCGAACGGTAGACCCCAGCTGCTCCATAGACGCCGCCGTTTCCTCCAGACTGCTGGCCTGCTCTTCGGTACGTTGACTCAGGTCCTGGTTGCCCTGCGCGATTTCGGCGCTGGCAGTGGCAACCGCCTGGGCGTTCTCACGGACCGTACCCACCACGTGGGTCAGCGAAGCCTGCATGGCCGCCAGCGACTGCAACAACGGGCTGAACTCGTCGCGCACGGGATCGTCCACCGCGACCGTGAAATCGCCATGCCGCACCCGGTCCGCCACCTGTTGAGACACCGTGACGCGACTGCGCAGCGTGCGCGCAATGGACCAGGAGAAAGCCAGCAGTCCCACAGCAATGGCAGCGACCAGGGCCCCGAGGTAAAGACGAATGCCGTCTGCCGCTGCGCCGATGGCATCCACCTCTTTGCTCAGATCCTTGCCTTGCGCATCGCGTGCAACCACCAGCCAGTCTTGCATCCGTGCGTAGGCCGGAATGGTCTTTTCCACCAACATGGCTTTTGCCTCGTCGGTCTTCCCATCCCGAAGAAGTGCGATATTGGCCTCAGCCACGGGCCAGGTCTGCGCTTGCAATTGGAGCCACTCTCCCTTGAAGGCATCACGCCCCTCCTGGGTGGTGATCTCCTTGAAATAGTCATCATCGTTCTTTGAGATTTGGGCACGCTTGGCCTGCACGTCCCTGGCAACCTGACTGGTGACCTGCGCCGTATTCATCAACAGGGCATTGCGCATTTCCGACAGCACTTGTGTCACCTTCAGTTCTGTACTGGCAATCAACTCGAGTTGCAGCACCTTGACGCTACCGGCACTTTTTGCCAAATCGCGTACGTGAACCAGTTGGACCCACGTACTGGACGCCAGCGTTGTAAGGGCTGCAATGAGCGCCAGAGACACCAGGTAGAGCCGGGCGCTGATACTGAGTTTTCTAAAGGTGTTCATTGCAGAGATTTCCGAGGAGCGGGGAAGACAAGGGGATGAAAGAAACGTCTTGAAGCGATGGTTTTTCTGGGTGTGCCGGTCGTTGATCCGTACAGTCCGCAGCCAAAGGGGTGGCTCGCGCCTGGATCAGGGTCATGGGGCACTTCGCGTTCGCTGCAGCCTTTCTGCTTTCGCTGGGTCGCGCATTGGCGCGCAAATTGATTGGCACGCTTGCTTTCGGGCCCCGTGGGCGGGTGCGCACCGGTGGAAAATACGACCTGCGCTGGGCCCACAGCCATGGCTCTTTTCATGGGCGTTGGGCTCCACACCGCGAACTGGATCCGGGCGATTCCAGGGGATCTCCCACCTCACACGGCCCCAGCTTTGTATGCCGACCACGCCAGGATTGCCTGTAACGACCCGGGGCACGAGCAACCGAGGGTTCATTGAACGATAGGGGGAGCGAGATCGGCCGTCTGTGCTGTGGCGAACACAAGTCCAAGACACAAACAACCCCAGCAGTTGTTCATTCGCGAGCGATCACCTCAGCGGCACACAGCGTTCTGCTCTGATGGGGTCGATTTTTCGCGCAACTGCTACGCCCCAAAAGCAGGGGCTGGCAGCACCATCGACAGATGTACACACGCCAAGCCCGCACCTTGACCGCTGCCTCCGGCAATCGCACGCCAGCGCAGCCCCCTTGCATCCCCCGCGACTACCTGCGGTGCGCGGTACCTGCGCACATGGGGGGGCTGGGTGGAGCGCCCGAAGAGCTTGGCTTGCTGATGCGAGACCTTTGCGACAAGTCGCTCTCGGCGGGCGTGCGGTTCTGGTGCCAGCGCACAGCCATTGAATTTTTGGTGCAATCCTTCAATGTCGCCGTGCGTGAGCATTTTCTACCGGACATGCTGGCTTTGGAGCGTGCAGCGTCCACGCCCTTATCGCTCGATGCACCAGCCCTGATCGCCAAGGACGAAGGTCGCGGCATGCGCCTGAGTGGTGTGATTCACTCCATCGCCAATGCGCAGCCTGATGGGCTCTCTCTCATCGTCCCGATCGCCATGCAAAGCAAAACCGGGTGGGCCATACTCCAAAGCGAAGAAGACGGCGTGCACGTCGAGCCTGGCGTGTTGCTGCCGCACCTCAAAGACACCTGCCCCGCCAGGGTGCGCGTGGAGCAGGCTTTCTTCCGTGCCGACGAGTACCTGGGAGACGGCTCTTTGCTGCACAAAACCGACTCCGTCCGGCTGGCGCTGGGCGTGCTCTACCAATCGCTGATCGCAGCACCGGAGATGATGTTGTGAATGATTTTTGCGTGCACGGCACGGCCCGGAACCCAGCGTTGCAATCCTCGATGGTCGACCGTGCCGTGTATGCTGCATCTGCCGTGAACCGCCTCCTGTTTTCATGACGCAATATGAGCAACTCGCCAACGAAATCCATGCACTGATACGCTCAGGCTCATTGCGGGTGGGTGACCGGCTGCCCTCGGTGCGTGTGTGCAGCGAACGGCGCAAGATCAGCCAGTCCACGGTGTTCCAGGCCTACTACCTTCTGGAGTCGCGTGGGGTCGTTCAGGCACGCGCACGCTCGGGCTACTACGTGACCCCACGCGCCCAAGAGCCCCTGAAGAGCCCCGAAACCTCGCGGCCGTCACTGGAGACCCAGACGGTGGCCATCAATGACTTGGTGGTGGAGATTCTGAATCTCTCTCGGCGTCAGGAGGTCATCCCACTGGGCTCTGCATTCCCAGACCCCGCCTTGTTCCCCCTTGACCGACTGGCGCGCAGCCTGGGCGCCGCCATGCGTCGGCTACCACCACGCAAGCTGATTGAAGACTTGACCACAGGGCATCTGCGGCTACGCCAGCAAATCGCGCAGCGCTATGCCGTCGACGGGATTCACGCGGAAGTCGACGACATCGTCATCACCAATGGCGCGATGGATGCGCTCAACCTGAGCCTGCAGGCGATCACCGAGCCCGGCGATCTGGTGCTGGTGGAGGCCCCGACGTTCTACGCCTCGCTGCAGGCGATTGAACGCTTGAAGTTGCGTGCGCTCCAGTTGCCAACCAGCCCCACGGAGGGCGTGGACCTCGCGGCGATGGAAGCTGCGCTGGCCAGCGGCAGCGTGCGGGCCTGCTGGTTGATGCCTACGTTCCAGAACCCGCTGGGGGCGCTGATCCCGGAGCCCCACAAACAGACCATCGCAGAGCTGCTGGCGCGCTATCAGGTTCCACTCATCGAAGACGACGTGTACGGCGACCTCTATGCCAGCGCCCACAAGCCGCGCCCGATCAAGGCTTTTGACACTCAGGGGTGGGTCATCCACTGCAGCTCTTTTTCAAAAAATCTGGCCCCCGGGTACCGCGTGGGATGGGCGACCGCAGGGCGATGGACAAGGGCCGTTGAGCGCCTGAAGGTCATGAGCAGCTTGTCAGCCTCGGTGCCGCCACAGGCAGCGATCTCGGACTATCTCGCCCAGGGAGGCTATGACCTGCACTTGCGGCGGCTGCGGCAAACACTGGCACTGCAGCGCGACGTCATGATCGATGCCATCGCGGAATCATTTCCGCCGAGTACCCGGATCACGCGACCCCTTGGGGGTTACTTCTTGTGGGTGGAACTGTCGCCGCGCATTGACGCCATGGCATTGATGCGCCAAGCCCTGCAGGTGGGCGTGAGCCTGATGCCCGGCCAGCTCTTTTCGGCGGACCAGCGTTTTGCGAATTGCATTCGGCTCAATTTCGGCGCAGCGCCAGCCCATGAGATCACGCGCGCAACCCATCTCCTGGGCGCCCTGGTCCGCCGCATGCCTGCCGCTCACGAGGGCGGAACCGAAGGGATTTGATGACCGTTTGACAACTGCATGTGCCGCGCATCGGCACCTGCTACGGTCGCCAACGATTGCATCTGCCGCTGGTTTTGAAGCGCCGCTGGTGGCCCACTCAAAGGCATTGAGCGGCCAGTTACCTGTCACTTCATGACACATGGCCGCAGGAGCCTGCCATGCCATCTATCGGCGCGCCACGCGCACAAACCATTCAGTTTCACCCCCCTCGCACACCGTTGCGTTTTGGTATCCGGGAGATCTCGGGCCGCTTCAATCGTGCACGCTGGTGGGCCATCGGCCTGACCCAACTGCCATTTTTTGGATTGTGCTGGCTCCAGTGGAACGGTCAACCCCTGGTGGGATTTGATTTCTTGCGCCAGAAAGTCCACCTGTTCGGCGCCCTGTTTGGCCCCCAGGACTTGCTGTTGCTGACGCTGCTATTGATTGGCGGCGCACTGGCGCTGTTTGTGACCTCTGCGGTGGGTGGACGCATTTTTTGCGGCTTTGCATGCCCACAATCGATCTACACCGCTTTATTCATCTGGATCGAACAGAAGGTGCAGGGTTCACCCGGCCAGCGCCAGCGCCGACAGTCCCGGGGAGCATGGGGCGCGGCGTTGTCACGCCGCTTGCTGACCTGGGCACTCTGGGCGATCGTGTCTTTGGCTTTGGGATGGACCCTGACAGCATATTTCTCAAGCGGGCCTGATCTCTGGCTGCGCACCTGGCAAGGCGAGGTCGGGTCGGTGGAAGGCACGTTGATGCTGGGATATGCCGCCTTCGCCTTCGCACAGGCCGGATTCCTGCGCGAAAAAGTTTGTCAGCATATGTGCCCCTATGCCCGCTTTCAGGGCGTGATGGCAACCCCGCAAACCCAGTCCGTGATGTATGACGCACCCCGTGGTGAGCCGCGCCGTACAGCGCCGGCAGAGACTATGGGCAAGCCAACCGGCCTCGCGTCGACCGGGGCTCTTCACGCGAAAGGAGATTGTGTGGACTGCCATCTGTGTGTGGAGGTATGCCCCGCAGGCATCGATATCCGCAACGGCCTGCAGTACGAATGCGTCAGTTGCGGCCTTTGCATTGATGCCTGTGACCGGGTCATGCTCAAGTCACGCCAGCCCACCGGGTTGATCCGGTTCTCGTCACCCACGGGCGCCAACTGGCGCGACACGTTGCGCCAGCCGCGCATCAAGGTCTACGCGGCCCTGCTGGGGCTCACCGCGCTGGGCATCATCGCCACGGTGTCCCTGCGTGTCCCGCTGCAAGTTGAGGTGGTACGCGACAGGGGCGTGTTGGCCCGTCCGCTGCGAAATGGAGATGTAGAGAACATCTACCGCGTGCACATACAAAACTACGACACCCAGGCCCACACCTATGACGTCCAGGTCCATAGCGATACGGCGATGTACATCCCCTCGCCCATGCCTGTACACATCGCCTCTGGTGAGGAACGCACGCTGGCCGTTTCGGTGGTACAGCCTTACCGCGCCGATGCGCCCGCCCCAGCCAACCGCATCATTCCGCTGACTTTTAGCGTGCGCTCGCGCACCGGGGCAGACCAGCAGCGCAGCCGTTCGAGCAACTTTGTTCTTCCGCGCTGACGCGCCGCACGGGCCGCGTCAGGCGGGCAAAACATCGCCGCAGCGGTTCTCGCCTCCCAGGCTGACCGCAAGATGTGGACTTGACGATGAAGCACCGTGGCAGGCCGAGGTTTGCCATGGCTCAGACGCCGGCCCCCGGCCTCTTGATCTGGATCGCGGGCTCTGCAGCGAGTGCGGATGACGCAATCACTGGCCGTGCACGACGCGGCAGTTGTCCATTGAGAACAGCATGCGCCAGCAGCCCAATCACCAGGCCCCAAAACGCCCCCCCAACGCCCAGCAAAGTGATGTTGGCGGCCGCAGCCAAGAAGGTGATCAGTGACGCTTCACGCGTCTTGGCGTCGGCCAAAGCGGTGGCCAGGCTGCCACCGATGGTGCCCAAGAGTGCCAATCCGGCCAATGTGGCAATGAAGGTCGCTGGAAAGGCCATGAAGACGCTGGCCAGCGTCACGCCGAAGACGCCAACAAGGATGTAGCACACTCCCGCCGTAATGCCCGCGACCCAGCGTTTGGACGGATCTTCATGGGCCTCCCGCCCCGTGGCGATGGCGGCGGTGATGGCTGCGATATTGAATGCATGCGAGCCAAACGGCGCCATGAGCAGCGAGCCAAGCCCCGTCAGCGTCACGATGGGGTTAGCGCTGGCCTTGAAACCATCATTGCGCAGCACCAGCATGCCAGGCATGTACTGGCCTGTCAGCGTGATGAGGAACAGCGGTAGCGCGACGCTCAGCAGAGCATTGAGCGAGAAAACCGGCATCGTGAAGACCGGCATGGCGAGCTTCAACGACAGTCCCGACAGATCCACCCGGTCCTGCATGAGCAAAAAGAGAAGCCCTAGCACCAGGATGCCAACGACCGCATAACGCGCACTGAAACGCTTGAGCGCCACATACGTCGCGATCAGCAAACCGGCCAGCAACGGATCGATGCCCATGCCACCAAACGCCCTGATGCCGAACTGCAACAAGATCCCTGCGAGCAGGCCTGAGGCCACGCCCTGCGGAATCAGCCGGATCACGCGCTCGAAGCAGCCTGACAGTCCCAACACGACAAAGGCAGCTGCAGAAATCAGATAAGCACCCACCGCTTCGGCATAAGGCGTGGTCGCCAGCGCGGTCACAAGAAAAGCAGCCGCTGGCGTTGACCACGCGGTAATGATGGGCTCGCGCGTGAGCCAGCTCAGGAGGATCCCCGTGGCGCCTACGCCAATCGAAATCGACCACACCCACGACGCTGTCAGTTCGGGGCTCAGGCCAGCCACCTTGGCCGCCTGGAACACCAAGATGAAAGTCCCGCCATAGTTCACGATGACAGAAATGAGCCCCGCGATGATCGGATGAATGAAATCGGACATGCGTGCGGGCGGGAATGACGGAGCGGATGACATGCGGATATCGGGGTTGTGGAAAGGAGTGGTTCACCTGAATTTGGTACCTATTTATAGGAGCGAAATGGCATACTTTGCCCTGCCAATTTCTTGATGTAATACCAACCAATTGTTCAAGCACGCGCAGCTCGAGTCCGTGAAAGCCTGGGTCGTTGATCCCGCCCATGGCGCTTTGCCCTTGCACGCGCGCATCCAGCGCGCGATCCGCCAGCTCATCCTCGACGGTGTGCTTGGGGTCGCCGCACCACTGCCCGCCTCCCGCGCTCTGGCAAAGTCGCTGGATGTTTCACGCGACACCGTGGAGTCGGCATACACCCAGTTGCATGCAGAGGGTTTTATCGAGCGGCGCGTGGGCAGCGGCAGCTTCGTTTCAGCGCGGACTCAGCGCTTACCGGGGCGCGGCACAGCGCGGCGCATCGCCCCCCAGCGGGAACCCGTTCGACTAAGCCAACGTGGTGCCGCCATGTACCGGGCAGGCGGAGTACGCGACTTTTTGGCACCTCGACCATTCGCTCCAGGCGTGCCGGAAACACGCACCTTTCCGCTGGCCACCTGGGAGCGGCTTGAGCGGCAAGTACTGAAGGAATGGGGCACCACTGCACTGCTGCACAGCCCCCCGCAAGGGATGGAACCGCTACGGCGGGCGATTGCGAATTACGTCAATCTCGAACGCGGCGCGCACGCCACCCCCGAGCGTGTGCTAGTGGTCACCAGCTCACAGCAAGCCCTGACGCTGTGCGCCACCGTGCTGCTGGACGCCGGCGACCGCATCTTCATGGAAGAACCCGGGTATCACGGCGCACGCAAGGCCTTCGACGCGGCAGGCCTGGAATGCGTGCCCGTTCCGATGGATGCCGAGGGGCTGCTGGTGAAACAATTGCGAAAAGAGCGCCCATCGGGCAAGGCGGTGTTCCTGACCCCTTCACATCAGTTTCCGACGGGGGCGACGTTGGCGCTGGACCGGCGGCTAGACATCATCGAATGGGCTCAACAGCACCATGCCTGGATCATCGAAGACGACTACGATAGCGAGTTCCACTACGCAGGAAAGCCCAAGGCGTGCGTACAAGGGCTGGACCCGCATCAGCGAACGATCTATATCGGGACATTCACCAAATCGATGTTTCCGGGCTTGCGTCTTGCCTTCATGGTGTTGCCACCAGAGCTTGTGGCGCCCATGACCGCCGCGCGCACCTTGCAGGATGGACACAGCGCCCCCATTGCGCAACTGACTCTTTCTCGCTTCATGGAGGGCGGGCATTTCGGGGCACATGTGCGAACTATGCGCACGGTCTATTGCGAGCGGCGCGATGTCTTGGAGCAGCTCGTTCGCAAGCACTTGGCAGACTTCGTGGAGCCCAGGGTGCCAGACGGCGGCATGCAAATGCCTTGCGTTTTCAGCCAAGGCCTTATTGAGCACGAAGCCATTGATGCAGCGCAACGCGCCGGTATTGATGTGCTGGGGCTTACGCCATTGCATGCGTCAAGCGGGTGTCAGGCTGGGTTCCTGATGGGCTTTGCGGCGTACACGCCGAAGGAACTGGAGATCGCCGTGAAGAACCTCGCGGTTGTACTGCGTGCGTTGGGCACTCCAGGGGAATTCAAGTCCTCTATCTCACGCCCGCATGTACCCAGCCTTCAGGCCATCCGCATCAAGGGTGCGTGAAAGCCGTCAAGAGCCACACTGCGTGCGTCCTGAAGATCCTGGTATTCAGAGTCCGAGTCAAAATCATCTGGCCTAGTGGCCTCTGCACGAAACACCACGCCATGTGCATCTGCGGTTTCGGGCGGAGAGTCCTCAGGAATACAGTACCTGCGTGATTGCGCCGCTGGCCTCGAATCGCTCATGCGGTTCAAACTCGGGTGGCTTGCGTACAACGAAAGGGGCAGTGGCGAGCAGCTAGTCAAGGCCTGTGAGAAATGACTGCGTATTGGCACCGCCACAGAAGCGACAGATCAGCGCTGATGAAAGCGCAATACCTCACCCCCCTCTCACGCGGCAATAGAAACCAAAACATCACAATGCCGAACCGGCATGCCTCCCTCTACGCTTGGCTAAACTTTCCCGCTGCCATGCTTGCCAGTTGGTCTTCTTGAATTTGAATGGACATCCACAATGAACGTAGAAAAAACTGCTGTAGTCACCGGAGCCGGGTCTGGAATCGGAAGGGCTGTTGCACTCGCCCTGGTAGAAAACGGCTATCGCGTGGTGCTGGCAGGACGCCGTGCCGCGCTTCTTGATGAAGTGAGTGCGCAAGCCCATACACGATTTGGCGCTGCGGACCGCGTGCTGTGCGTACCGACCGATGTTTGCGATCCTGCTGCCGTGGAAAAGCTCTTTGCGCTGGCCATCAGGCGTTTCGGGCGTGTGGATTTGCTGTTCAACAATGCGGGACGAGGCAACCCCCCAGGTTCCTTCCTGGACTGGACGCCTGAGCAGTGGCGCGAAGTAGTGGATGTCAATCTCAATGGCATGTTCTATTGCCTGCAACAGGCCTTTCGGGTCATGCGCGATCAGACACCGCAGGGTGGCCGCATCATAAACAACGGGTCGATTTCTGCGCATGCGCCCCGACCCAATTCAGCCGCCTATACAGCGACCAAACATGCCGTCATGGGTTTGACGAAAACAGCGGCCCTGGATGGTCGGGCGTACAACATCGCCGTGGGCCAGATCGACATCGGCAATGCCATGACGGAGCTGGCGTCGCGCATGGCCAAGGGCGTTCCGCAAGCCAATGGGGAGGTTGCCATTGAGCCCTTGATGGATGCAGGCATCGTGGCTCAGTCGGTGCTGTACATGGCCAACCTGCCTCTGGAAGCCAACGTGTTGTTCCACACGGTGATGGCTACCAAGATGCCGTTTGTCGGGCGAGGTTAGGCACGCTCTGGAAAGCTTGATTAAACAGACCGATTGATATCGCAGATGCTGCTGGTGGCGTGCATCTTCCCGTGGGCTTCAGCGACTCGTCAAAGTGACGAAAAAACCCGGTGTGGCGGCCCTGGCTAAGCGTTCCGCCGTAGGCAGTACAAGCGGTACAGCACAACGATGCCAGGGAGTGTTGTTAGTCGCTCCAAGTCCTCGGCAAGTTGAATCCACCAGCGCGATTTCAACTCCTTGTCTGCAGTGATGCGGTTTGTATTTCCGTGGACTTACCGCGTGCTGCCGTTCGGTTTTTGGGGCCCTGTTGCGTGAATCCGGCAGTGCTTCAACACCCAATTGGAAGCCTGAAATAGGAAGCTCGCTGCGTACCTCACAGGCTGGTACGCGCACCCTACAGCTACATCGCGAGTACTCTGCCACTACACCGTCAGGAGATGCTCATCTCCAATGGGGTGGTCTGGAACGCCAGTTGGCGCCATTGCCCATCTTCTTGCGCCCACACCTGCATCACGCGCGAATCGATGCGCACGGTGCCACTACCGTCCTTGCGCACGGCCACCAGCAGCTGTTTGCCGGTCATCAATGCGCATGTGCCCAGCACTTGCACCTTGAGTTCGGAGCGATCGATCTGCTGGTAGTCCACATGGGTGCCACCGGAGCGGAAATAGCTGTCGTAGTCGTTGATCTGACCTTTGGCATGCACGTGGGTGAGGCCTGGGTGAAGGATCTCGCGAAGCCGGGTGAAATCGCCGCGTTTCATGGCTTCGCAGCGCTGCGCCTCAAGCTCAAGCAGCAGGGACTCGGTGGAGAAGATAGGCTGAGTGTCAGACGTCATAAGTGCTTACGGGAAAAGGGCAACTCCACCCATGGATAAAGGTTTTTCAACCTTGTCGTTGCTGCTGCGCAGCCTTAAGCCACCGAATCTCATGGGCCAGGTCCACCAGGCCCGCCTGAATGAAGCCCAGGGTCGGCTCATCCACCAAGCGGCCATCCTGGATGCGGGCCGCAATGCCTGCGATGGCGATGTGCTGGCGCACCAGCGGCCGGGCCAGCGTGGCGGCCAGGGCATCGCGGATCTGGGCCTGTGCGCGTACGCCCCCGGCCGTGCCAGGTGATGCAGTCATGACCAACACCGGCTTACCCTTGAGTGGCGAGGCGAAGCCCGGGCGCGAGGCCCAATCAATAGCGTTCTTGAGTACGCCGGGAATACCGTAGTTGTACTCGGGCGAGCAGATCACCAGTCCGTCCGCGCCTGCAATGGCGCCCTTGAGCTGCGCGACGGCTGCGGGGGGGTTATCACCATCCAGATCCGCGTTGTACATGGGCACTTCATCCAAGGGAAATAGCTCCAATGTGGCTGTGGGCGGCAGCAGCGGCCCCAAGCTACGTAGCACCGCCGTGCAGTGCGATGCGCGGCGGATGCTGCCTGAAATGGCAACGAGGTGGATGGGGGCGTTCAGGTCTGCATTCACTGCGGTTTTCTCCTTATTTCAACCGCTTGAGTTTATGCATAAAATTAAAATCATGTACAAAAAAGAAATACCCACGCGCACTCCGCCCTTGGTTGACCAGGCGTTTGCACAACTGCGCCACGATGTGCTCTGCGGCACCTATGGTGCCGGCGCCAAACTCAAACTCGATGAGCTGCAAACGACGTATGGTTTCTCAAGCAGCCCCTTGCGGGAGGCGCTGAGCCGCCTTGCCCAGGAGGGGCTCATCCGGGCAGACGAGAGGCGCGGCTTTCGGGTGGCTGCCATTTCGGCAGAAGACCTGGCCGACATCACTCGCATGCGCGTGATGCTGGATGTGCAGGCGCTGCGCGAATCCATTGCCCATGGCGATGACGCATGGGAGGCCTCCGTGGTGGGCGCTTATCACCGGCTTGAAAAGGTCGAAGGCCGTCTGGGTGACGGGCCCATCATCCTGGACAACGACTGGACAGACCTGCACTCTGCCTTCCATATGGCGCTGATTTCCGCCAGCCCTTCAGAACGCTTGCGAACCTGGAGCGCCAGCCTATTCGATCAAGCCGAGCGCTACCGCCGCTACTCGGCCCGCTTTCGCAAGACTTCCCGGCGCAAGTCCAACGAGCACCGCAAGCTCATGGACGCAACCTTGCGGCGCGACGCGGACACCGCCTGCGCGCTGCTCGAAGAGCACATCCTGAGCACCCAGCGCAACGTGAGGGCGGTGCTGGACCAAGTCGAGCGGCAGAAAGACTGAAGCTCCGGCCCGGAGCAGTTCTTTCGCCCGCCGGGCGAACGGTTCACTGTAATCCTGTCACGGGTAACTTCATCAGGCCTTGCGTTACCGCGCCTGGGTCATCCATGCCCCGCGCCGGATTCCACCGTTTCCCATTGGGGTGCCCCTGATCGCATCGGTCTTGTGGACATAGCGCTTTTTGCGCGGATTCGCTCACGTCTGCGCTCCTTCGCCAAAAGACCGCATCTGCAGCCGCTCCCGTGCTGCCCGAAGGGACCGCCATTGCGTGCGCGCCCGTGCTCGTCCGGTGCGCGCACGGCTTCGGGATCTTGCACCGGCTCTGGCGCAACGATCTCCGCCTGTTGATCGCAACAACGCCCTGGCGCGGGCAAGCCGTTTCTCCTATGACGTTTTATCCCTGGTGTAAACCACTATGCATTTAAACTATTTTGTGCATAAAAATAACTTCATGCATTAATCGTTGGCGACCGAAAAAATCTCTTGAGCGCCGTCACTGCATCCATCCCAAATTCTTCAAGGAAACCCATGAAACTGATGTCCTACTCAATCGCCGGCCGGGAAACCTGGGGCGTCGTCGTCGACGGCGGTGTGGCAGAACTTGCAACGCGCACCGGCTACGCCACCCTGGCAGATTTCATTGCCTGCACTGAATTCGCGCGCCGCGATGCGCTGGTGGCCGGGCTGAATGCCGATGCAAAGCTGGCCGACGTGGTCTTCCTGCCCGTGATCCCGCGCCCCGAGAAAATCGTCTGTGCGGTGCGCAATTACATGGACCACCACCAGGAGGTGCTGGCCGCAGGCATGCAGCGAGAGCTGTCCGAGCAGCCGCCGATTTTCTTGCGCGTATGGCGCTCGCAGACCGCACACCAAGAGCCCATCGTTCGCCCGCACGTGTCGGAGTCGCTGGACTGGGAGGGCGAGCTGGCCGTGATCATTGGCCAGGAAGGACGCGACATCGCCGAGGCGGACGCCTGGAGCCACGTGGCGGGATACAGCTGCTACAACGATGCCAGCGTGCGCGAGTGGCAGTTCCATGCCAAGCAGATTGCATCGGGCAAGAACTTCGAGTCCACCGGCGCCTTCGGCCCCTGGATGGTGACGGCCGACGAAATCGCCCCCGGCCGCGAGCTCAAGCTGGAGACACGGCTGAACGGTGCCGTGGTGCAGTCCAGCCACACAGGCCACATGATTTTCTCCATCCCACGCCTGATCGCCTATGCATCGACCATCTTCACGCTGGTGCCTGGCGATGTGATCATCACCGGCACGCCGGCTGGCGTGGGCTGGAGCAAGAAGCCCCCGCATTTCATGAAGCCAGGCGACGTGGTGGAGGTGGAGATTGAGGCCATCGGCCTGCTGCGCAACCCGGTGGTCGCGCAAAGCTAAATACCGCAATTCTTCCAAGCCTAACCACCCCAAACGGGCAGAGCACAAGGCCCCAAGACGGCCGCCGCCCATGGAGACAAGCACCATGAACAGAAGACACCTGCTGGCCGCCTGCAGTGCGGCTGCCGTTGCATGGCCGGCGCTGCCGGCCTGGGCCCAGGCCTATCCGGAGCGGGCCATCAAGCTCTACCAAGGCTTTGCGCCCGGCGGCAATGCCGACGCCATCGCCCGAGCGGTGGGCATGGAGATTGCCCGAGCGTTGGGCCAGCCCGTGGTGGTGGAGGCGCAGTCCGGCGCGGGCGGCACCATTGCCGCCACCACTGTGGCGCGCGCCAAGCCCGACGGCTACACGCTGTTGCTGGCCACCGGCGGCCATGCGGTGGCGGGGGCGTTGTACAACACGCTGCCCTACAAGACTGTGGCCGATTTCGAGATGATCTCCACCGTCACCTACTTTCCCTTCCTGGTAGTGGTCAACACCAACTCCAAGGTGCAGGGGCTGCGCGAAGTGATCGCCAGCGCGCAAGCGGCGCCTGGCACGGTGGCCTACGGCACGGCAGGCGTGGGCTCCACCCATCACCTGGCCGGTGAGCTGCTCGCCAGAATGGCGCGCGTAAGCCTGCTGCATGTGCCCTACCGGGGCGACGCAGCAGCCCTCACCGCCTTGCTGGCCGGGGACGTCCCCTTCATCATCGCACCGCCCACGGCGGTGATGAGCAACATCCAGGCTGGCAAGTTGCGCGCCATCGCCACTACCGGCACGCAGCGCTGGCCGGGTCTGCCCAATGTGCCCACGGTGGCAGAGCAAGGCGTGGCAGGCTACGACGTGCGCTCGTGGGCGGGCCTGATGGCGCCGGCCGGAACGCCCCGGGCAGTGGTCGACCGCCTGAACGCCGAGGCCCTGCGCGCGCTGCTGGCACCTGCCGTGCGCCAACGGCTGGAAGACATGGGCGGCGAGGCGCGCGGGAGCACGCCCGAAGAGATGAAGGCCATGGTCACCCATGAGCTTGAAAAATGGCAGCAGGTGGTAGCCGATGCCAAGATACCAAAACAATGAACTAAACGCATTCACTGAAAGAGATTCCGCATGACCTTGATCGCTATTCGCAAACGCAGCCTCACCATCGAAACCATCTACCACGAGGGCGGCCCGCCAGCAGACCAGCCGCTGCGCGTGGCATCGGCCTGCGCCGTGATCCGCAACCCGTACGCCGGCCGCTACGAGCCAGACCTGCGGCCTTTCATGGCCGAGCTGCGCAGCCTGGGCACCCTGCTTGCCGAGGAGCTGGTGGCCACCTTGGGCAAAGAGAACGTGCAGGCCTACAGCAAGGCAGCCATCGTCGGCGTCAACGGCGAGTTGGAGCACGGGGCGGTCTGGCACGAGGCCGGCGGCTGGGCCATGCGCCGGGTGCTGGGCGAGCCCAAGGCCATCGTGCCAGCTGCCAAGGCCGTGGCGGCCACGGGCTATCGTCTGATGGTACCGCTGCATTACATCCACGCGGCCTATGTGCGCAGCCACTTCAACAGCACCGAGGTGGGCATCCAGGACGCACCTCGCCCCGATGAAATCCTGTTCGCGCTGGTGATGGCTGACGGCGGGCGAATCCACTCGCGCCTGGGCGGGCTCACGCGCGAGCAGGTTTCCGTGCACGACGGGCAGCGCTGAGCATGGGGGCCAAAACCATGACGATGATGAAGGCGGTGCAACTGGAAGTCACCGGCGGCCCAGAGGTGCTTGCGCTCGTGGACGTGCCCGAGCCCCAGCCGGGCCCTGGCGAAGTGCGTGTGCGCGCCCACGCCATTGGCGCGGGCGGGCCGGACGTGCTGATCCGCAACGGCACCTACAAATGGATGCCCCCACTCCCCGCCGTGCCCGGCAATGAGCTGGCCGGCGTGGTGGACGCCGTCGGCCCGGGCGTGGTGCGCCTGGCCGTGGGCGACCGCGTGTTGGTCAGCGCGCGCGAACTGCCCCAGCGCGGCGGCTGCTATGTGCAGGCCATCTGCGTGGACCAGGCCGTGCCCTTCGTGCTGCCGGCCAGCATTGCCTTCGACGACGCAGTGAGCCTGGGCAACTTCCAGCTCGCGCTGGCGCTGCTGGCCAGCAACGGCAATCTGCCGGCGCAGGCCATCCTGGTGCCCGGCGCGGCTGGCGGTGTGGCCACGGCGTTAGCGCAGGTGGCGCGCTCGCGCGGGCTGCGCGTGATCGGCACGGCCTCCACGCCGGAAAAGCGAGCCTTCGCGCTGGAAAACGGCGTGAACGATCTGATCGATGGCGACGTGCAGACCCTGCCCCGGCGGGTGATGGAGATCACCGGTGGCCGTGGCGTAGACATGGCCTTCGACCATGTGGGCGCATCGCTGTTCATTGCCTGCCTGCGCTCATTAGCCCGCTCTGGCATGGCGGTGTCGTACAACATCCTGGCCGGCCCGCCGTCCAACGACGTGTTCGAAGAGCTCCGCAAGCTGCTGGCCAAAAGCCTGGCCATCCGTACTTTCTCCATCCATGCGGTGGATGCCGACGCCACGCAGCGCCGCGGCCTGATGGAGCAGGCCATTGCACTAATGGCCTGCGGCCAGGTGCGCGCACCGCGCGCCATGCACCTCCCACTGGCGCAGGCCCGCCAGGCGCACGAGTTGCTGGACAGCGGTGGCACCTTGGGCAAGCTCGTCCTCATCCCCTGACCCCATGGAGTCCGCCACCATGAACCCTGCCTACACCGCCAACCTCTCGCACTGCGGCATCTTCTGCCGCGACCTGGAGGTGATGAAAAGCTTCTACACCGGCGTGTTCGACATGCAGGAGACCGACCGGGGTGAGGGCGTCACCTTCCGTTTCGAGATCGTTTTCCTGAGCGGGCGCGACGACCAGCACCACCAATTAGTGCTGGCTGGCGGGCGCGGGGCCGATGCGCCAAGCACCGTGATGCAGCTGTCTTTCAAGGTGAAAACCCTGGACCACCTGCGCGAAGCGCGCCGCCGCGCGCTGGCCCGGGGCGCCACGAAAATGCGCGGCCTGAACCACGGCAATGCGATCTCCATCTACTGCATGGACCCCGAGGACAATACCGTGGAGGTGTATCTGGACACCCCCTGGTACGTAAGCCAGCCCCACGGCGACCCGCTGGACTTGGACCAGGACGACGAGGCCATCTGGGCCCAAACCGAGCGCGTGGTGCGCACCGATCCGAGCTTCATGCCGGTATCCGATTGGGCCGCTCGGTTTGTGGCGCGAAGTGCGGCACTACAGCGATAAGCGGAAACGAGCTCTCTTGCAAAAGAAGATGAAAGGCGCATGCAATGACACGCCTGTGATGTTGTTCGCGCCATCTCGCACACTTGTTCGCAAGCGCCTGTTGCAGGGCTCCAATTGAGTGGCCCATGCTGCCGTAGTTGCTTTGCGCACTGATTCATGGCGGCCCAGGCTCGCCGCATCGTAGAGACTTTCAAATGCGGGAATGCTGTCCTTAGTGCCTTCTTGTTAACACCTGGACGGCCTCCCGGCAGTCCAGGTGTGCCGCAGCAGCCCCGCACCGGAAGAGATTTGGTTTGACGGCGCAAGACAGGCCAGGCATCTATCCGCCCTGTATCTGTCAAAAGACGAAGGTGTCACGCACGCTTGGCGATTTCAAGCTTAGCGATGGCATTGCGGTGAACCTCATCTGGGCCATCCACGATGCGCACAGTACGCTGATGTGCATAGGCCTCCGCCAGCCAGAAGTCCTGGCTTACACCGGCGGCACCGTGCGCCTGGATGGCCCAGTCCACGATCTTGCAGGACATGTTGGGCGCAACGACCTTGATCATCGCAATCTCGGCGCGGGCCTCCTTATTCCCCACTGTATCCATCTTGTGAGCCGCATTGAGCACCAGCAAGCGTGCCTGGTCGATCATGCAGCGTGACTCGGCAATGCGCTCGTGCCAGATCGACTGCTCCGACAGCGGTTTACCAAAGGCCACGCGACTGCGCAGCCGGTCCACCATCATCTCGAGCGCACGCTCGGCCGCTCCAATGGAGCGCATGCAGTGGTGAATGCGCCCCGGGCCCAGCCGGCCCTGCGCGATCTCGAAGCCCCGGCCCTCGCCTAACAGGAGGTGCGATACAGGAACACGCACGTTCTCCATCACGATCTCCATGTGGCCGTGGGGCGCGTCGTCGTAACCAAAAACACGGATAGGTCGCAACACGGTCACCCCAGGCGTCTCACGCGGCACGAGCACCATCGACTGCTGCTGGTGCCTTGGTGCATCCAGATCGGTCTTTCCCATGACGATGAATATCTGACAGTGCGACACCCCAGCGCCCGACGAAAACCACTTGCGGCCATTGATCACATACTCATCCCCTTCACGGCGGATCGTGCACTGGATATTGGTGGCATCGGACGAGGCCACGGCAGGCTCCGTCATCAAAAAGGCCGAACGGATCTCACCAGCCAGCAGCGGGTCGAGCCACTGTTTCTTGTGTGCATCGGTGCCGTAGCGCTCGATCGTTTCCATGTTGCCGGTGTCGGGCGCCGAACAATTGAACACCTCGGACGACCAACTGACTCGCCCCATTACCTCGCAAAGTGGCGCGTAGTCGAGATTTGAAATACCGGGTACGCAGTTGTACTCGTGCGGCAGGAACATGTTCCACAGGCCCGCCTTGCGCGCCAGCGGCTTGAGCTCTTCGACTACGGGCACATGACGCCAAGGATCGCCCTCACGCCGCATGGCGTCGAGCTCGTTGGCATAGCGCTCCTCGTTAGGGTAGATGTAGGCGTCGAAGAAGGCATGCAGCCGCTCGAGCAGATCGCGGGTCTTGGCGGAATGTTCTCCAAGCATGGAGGGCTCCTAGTTTGAGTGAGTAAGAAAACGAGTGAGGCAGTTGCGATGTATTGCATCACCTCGGCCCCGCGCAAGGCAGTCACACAAGCGACCTGTTCAGCGCCTGGCGCACCGCAGCAACACACGACTGATGTGCATGGCCGACCTCTCGCGGAGCAGGGCTGCGTTCGTCGAGAACAGTCTGCGTTCCATCCGCCCAATCGCTGCGGGAAATAAGCGCGCGAACCATCGGCGCTTGATCGATGGTTCCGTTGCCGGCGGCGCATCCGCCTCACAACGCATGGCCTCGCGCAACGGCTGAATGGCCAGCTGAGGCATGCATGCAATGGCTCTGCCAGCGTACAGGGCCGCCGCGTCCACCTGTGCCTGCCATGACATGCCCTCCATCCCCCGTGAGCACGTTATTCGCAAACGCCTGCAGGGCATCGGCCACCAGCGTCTTGAGCGGCAGGTTCAACGCATTGCGGCCCAATGGCCAGCAACACCGGTGTCTTACGGAACCTCTGCACGAATCGCGGCACCGTATGCATCTGCGGCTCCGGCCGATCTGCATCGTCGCAAATGCGCGTATAGCGATGGCTACTGCCGCGCTTTGCACCCAGCCGCTCCATCCGTTCCGCAGCGCACACTTTCCGCGCAACTCATGCAGAGGGACCTTAACGCCTCGGTCATCGACGATGACCTTGAGCACCAGAGCCGCGCGTCACGAGGCACTCCAAGTGGAGTACGTACCTGAGCAAGTCCAAGTTGTGCAGCATCAGCGTTGGCATCACGCAGCACCGACTGGTGCCCCGCCATAGCGGCTACGTGGGCAATGCCACTGCCCATGGTGCTCGCCCCGACACAACGATGGAGTGGATCGATCCCAGCGCCTCAGCCATCGACCGGCTCCGTGGCCGCGATGGACGGGCGTTGCTGGATCTGCGCAAACCATTGCGTCAGTTGCGGTGCGAGGGCACGCCAACCCAGCGTGTCGAAACGGTAGTCGATGTAGCCCAGAGCGCAAGCCACACTCACATGGCCGATGCCGAATGGCGCCTGCTGCAACGCGGCCATTTCCGACTCCAGCACCCCCAGCGCGGTGCGGGTTTTGAGGTCGAAGGCATCGATTAGCGCGGGGAGCGGCTGTGTGCGTTCGCGCTCGTTGCGCCAAAGGATCAACGCGTCCAACAGGCCGTCCCCTAGCGCATGCCAGCGAAGCGCCTCCCAGCGGGCATCGCCTTCTTTGGGAAACAGCGTTCCGCCTGCGAGGGCGTCGAAATATTCGCAGATGACCGCAGAATCGAACAACACGCGTCCATCGTCCAGCACCAGCGTTGGAATCTTGGACAGCGGGTTAACCTTCATGAGGGCTGCATTCGGCTTGAGCATGGCCGCCGCTTGCTCAGCGCCGAACAACT
>RCMZ01000191.1_pt1 | contig 38695 bp, 52 predicted proteins | sample 2041141 | NCBI WGS metagenome assembly RCMZ01 (sample SAMN09708263, study PRJNA481090) | Wastewater metagenome, whole genome shotgun sequencing project. | biome: sewage; isolation source: Davis station wastewater (DW) | place: Antarctica: Davis Station | collected 2010-03-01 | reverse complement strand
GAGCGCGGGGATCATGCCGTTGGCTAATTCCTTTTTCCAAGCCTCACCACTGGTGCTGAGTCGGGTGAGGTTGTCGTCCAGGTTGGCTGCGGCGGCGGCTTGCTCTGTTGTGACCTTGGCGGCCAGGGTTTCCACCTCTGCCAGGTCGTTCAGGAACGGCAGCATCTGCGCGCCCTGCTTGCCATACAGGGCCATGGCCACGGCGGCCTTGCCAGTGCCGTCTTCAAAATTCGCCATGGCCTTGGCCACGGTTTGCATCTGTTCTTCGGGACGCAGCTTCTTGAAGCTGTCGAAGTCAATGCCCAGCGCCTCTATCGCTTTGCCGGTGCCCTTGCTTTCTTCCGACGCGCCCGCCAGGTTGGCTCCCAGCTTGTTCATGGCGGCGCCGATCTGCTCAGGCCCCATGTTGTTGAACTTACCCACCGCAACCAAGCCCGACAAAGCCTCGACCGTGGAGCCGGTTTGCATGCGCAGGTCATCAAGGGCGGCGCCGGTTTCAATGGCGCCAGAGATCAAGCCCTTGAAGGCTGCGATGGTGAAACCAGCAGCCAGGCCACCAGCGATAGCGCCTGCGGTAGCGGCCACTTTGGCCTTCATGCCATCAAAGGTGTCCTGGATCTTTTTGGATGCAGCCAGGGCGGCTTGCTCGGACTTGTCGAGTCCGCCCGTGTATTGGGCGTAATCAAGGCCGAGCTTGACCACCAGCGAGCCGAGTGCAGACATGCTGATTTACTCCCGTTGTTGTTTTTCACGTTGTTCTTGGTCGACCACGAGCACCGCACGCTCCATGAGCTGCAGGCCGTGCATGACAGCGCGGCGCTTGCGCCGGTGCACGAAGCGATCCAGCCAGGCGCTGACGCCTGCGTAGCAAAAGCCCATGCGCTGGCCCGCAATGCCTGCGTATTGCCACTGCGTGCGCAAGGCCTCAAAGGCGACCACCACGGGCTGGTTTTCGGCATAGACGGCGAAGGTGTCGCTGTCTGCAGGCGAGGCGCTGGCCGCAGCGTCGATGCGGGCGCGCACGGCCTCGATGGATGCAGCGCTGGCGCCCCATGCCTGCATGGCTTCAAGGACGCTGTCATCAGGGTCAAATGCGCCGGGCGCTTCATCGCGGGCCCCTGCCCAGAAGCGCGCGGCCTCGATCAGTTTTTTTCCTTGGCGCCTACGTTGTGGTTCCAATAGACCAGCATGGCCTCGCGCACGGCGCCTGTGAGGCGCAGGAATGCTTCCTGGTTCTGCTCGTTGAACTCGACCGGTGCACGGTTTTCGTCCTTCATCTCCCAGCCCACCAGCACGCGGCGCATCAGTTCCACGTTGCTCAGTCGGATGAGTTCATCGCGGTCTTCCTCGAAAGTGCGTTTGAAGACGGCGACGAACGATTCTTCGCGCCAGCCGCCCGAGGGGGTTGCGGAGTTGACCTTGACGGTGGCCTTGAATGTTTCGGTGGGGGCAAGGATGAACATGGTGTTTATGCAAAAGTGGAGGGAGAAAACAAAAGAGCCACCGCAAGGGGTGGCTCTTTTTCATGGGGTGTGCACACGTGTGCACAGGGCGCGCACTGGGTGCGCAGGGGTCAGCGAACGATGATGCGCAGCTCGTCGTTACCGTCCACGGGGTTGATGTCGAACGGCATGTTGAGCATGGCAATGCTTTGGTCGTCCTGCAGGGTGAACGGCTTGCACTGCACGGCGGGCATCGCCAGTTCCACGATGTTGCCGGGTACGGTGCCATGCACCAGGCTGCAGGCGCCCACCGTGCTGTTGCGCACCACTTCGGCCCAGTTCTTGGTGGTGATGCTGAGCATCTCAATCGTGACGCTGCCCGAGGGTTGACGGTCTGGGCTGTGGGGCGCTGCGCAGTTGATCAGCTCGCGCCAGTTCAAAGTGTTGGCTAAATTGATACTGAACTGCGATGTGCACGCTGCCAAGTCGTAGAAGGTGAATGTGGGGGTGTTGGCCTTGCCCACGGTTTTGGGCTGAGTGAAGCCGGTGTAGTCCACGCCGGGGGGCATGGTGAGTTCTTCCGTCGCCACCACGTACACGCCCAAGAATTCAAACTTCATCACCGGGATGCTCTTGGCGTTCAACTCAAAGCTGACAGTGCCCTTGGCATTGGTGATAGCGAATTTGGTTTTGTCGAGATAGCCGTAGAGCGTGAGGGTGGGCTCGCCTTCGCTCACCAAGTCATACGTGACGTCGGTGACTGCAGTGATAGTGGCTGCAAAGCCGCAGGCTTCGAGCAGCAGGCCCCACTTGGGCTCCGTGCCCGCTGCGCCTGCCCCGGCCAGTTCGACTTCAAAGGTGAACTTGCGGTGCTCGCCCACGGTGAGGCTTCCGCTGTTGCCCTTCCACGGCCGGATCAGGTTGCGCTGAACCTGCTCGGCGGTGATGGGCTCGGGCATGAAGGCGCGGCACAAAATGGCATTGGCTGCAGCGGTGGGGGTGGAGTCTGTGCCTGGCGTGACTTCTTTCTTTGCCAGCAGCAGCATCTTTTTCATGGACTTGGCCATGGGGTTCCTTTCAGGTCAGGGTTTCAAAAAGGCCGCTGCTGCTTACGCTGCGGCGGTGTCGTCGGCGCCTGCAGCGGCTGGTGCTGCCGCAGGCTTGACGGGGGTGCGCTTGCCGGTGGCCGGGTCGCGCGTGTAGGTGCCACCCAGACCGGTGTACGCATCGCGCGCACGCGGTGGCGTGGGCAGGTGGTGCGCTGGCTTGGTGGCTTTGGGGGTGGCGACGGGCGCAGCTGCGCCAGCCGCCGCAGGGGCTGCGGTGCTTTTTGCCATGGTGGTTCCAGGGTGGTTAGTAGCGGGGTGTGCGCAGGCGCACGGTGAGGTAGCGGGCGTAGATCTCGGGGTCGGGCTCGTAATCGGCGTCTCCCGCGTCGTCTTCGTACTGGTAAGCGGGCATGGCCTCTAGCGCCGCGCGGAACGGGCCGCCACCAGCCAGCGGTAGCAACACGTCCAGCTCTTCAATGGTGCGGGCCAGCACCACCAGATGCACGTCGTGCTGGCTGTAGCCACCACCAGCGCACCAAGCGTCTTCAGTCTTGCTGTCAACGTCGAACACGGCACCGGGCCAGACAGGGATGGGCGGCAGCTCGACAGCCCAAGTGTTGGCAAGAGCAGGCGTCAGGGCTGCGATGAGCAGCTGGTGAATGGTGCTCATGCCTTGCTTGCCTTTGCGTGCTCTTTGTCCAACCGGTCGGCCATGGCGTCGATGGCCTCTTCCTTGCCCTGCTCCAGTGCGGGCTGCAGGAAGGGGGTGGCCTGCTGCTTCTTGGTGCCGAACTCTGGAAAGCGCCAGTAGTAAGGATCGTCTTCGTAGCGCTTGACGATGCGGCCGGTTTTATTGATGGCCAGCTTGCTATTGGTCTTCTGCTTCTTGGTCAGGTTGCGCCCGTGGCGCACGCCCAGGTTGTATTGGGCCGTGCCTGCGGGTGCCTGTGGCTCGCGCTTGATGACGATGTTTTTGATCAGCGCTCCGGTCTTGCGCAGCCCTTTGGCCTGGGCAATGCCCCGCGCTTTGCCACGCACCACGCCGCCCGCTGCGGCCACCATGAGGCGGGCCACGCGGGTTTCCATGCCGGTCTTAAGGCCCTGGAACGATTGGCTCAGTTCACCGATGCCGAGGGTTTCGCTTTTAGCCATTATTCATCCCCGTGTCGCATGTCAGCACCATCCAGCCGCGCGCGTTGGCCAACGGCTTGATGTGCTGAATGTCGAAATATTTGCCCTTGTGACACACGCGCATGGTCTCCAGCAGATCGTCGCGTAGGCGTATCAGGAACTCCACCCGCGCCACTGCGACTTCGCCGCCAGCGCTGGAAGCCTTTCGTTCTGCGCCGGAGTAATCCATGCGCTTGGCCCACACCGTTGTGTGAAGCACCCAGGACTTTTGCATCCCGCCGGATGTGCCCTTGGTAACCTGCAGGCTGTCGATGTTGATGCGGGTGTCGAGGTCCTGCGAGTTCATGTCAGGCCCCCATGTTCCGGTGCATACGCAGCATGTTGAACGCGCCCGTCTCTTTACGCTCGCGGTCCTGCGCGCTGTTGTTGCCCACCAGCACGTCCACCAGCAGGAGCTGGGCGGCAATGATGTCGGGCGTGCAGATGATGCCCCGCAGGTCAGCTGCAGCCTCACGGGCTGCGGCGTCTTCATACAGCGCGCCGTCAAGGAACGCGACAGCCTGCGCGTGCGCCTGGTCGATGGCGTTGCCGATATCGCCATCCAGGCTGTCATCCAGCCGCAGGCGCTGGATGGCTTCGTCCGGTGTCGGTTTGATGGGCATGCCTGCGCGCCTTACTTCTTGGCTGCAGCAGGCTTGCGCGGCGCTGTAGCCTTGGCTGCCGGTGCGGTTGCGGTCGCGGCGGGATCTATGGCAGCAGCGCTGCTTTCTGGGACCTGCTCGGCTCGGCCTTCGTCAATGAACTGCTGAGCGCGGTGGCTATCCAGGCGCACCACATCGCCCGCGCGTGGGTCGGGCTTCACGAACTTGATCAACATGCTGATCTCCTTGCGGTTGGGGGGATGCCTCGGCCGAAGCCGAGGCCGCCGGTTTCCTCAGGCGTTACGCCACCAGGCCAAAGTCGCCGTAGATGAACGCCTCGGGGCGGTACACCGCCAGGGCAAGGCGCTCTTCGGCCAGTATGGTCACCAGGTTCTTGGTGAAGTCGTCCTCGTTCTCGGTGGCGACTTCCACGCGGGCCTGCCACCGGTCGAACACCTGCGCGCCCATCTGGAAGGCACCGGCCAGGAACTTGTCCACCGCAATGGCTTGGGTGGTGACCACCGGGCGATTCCACAGCGAGGCGCCGATGACGCCTTGCGGATTGCCGATGATGTAGCGGCCGGTGTCGTCCTTGGTCAGCTCAATGCCCGCCCAATCGATGGGATTGAGCACCAAGCCGGTGGATGGGTACTCAGCCAGCTCGGCCTGCAGCAGCGCCAGGCGCAGCTTGTCGATCTGGGTTGCACCGGCCACGGTCAGCGGGGCGACATAAGCGGTTGCCTGCGGGATGATCCCCAGCAGGTTCTGGCCGGTGCCATCGCCGTTGAGGAGTTGCAGTTCTTCTTTGTAGGCGAGGCCGTAGCGCCCACGGTGGTCGATCAAGCTTGCCAGCTGCGGTGCGTCGCTCAGGATCTGGCGCGAAGCCTTGAAGAAGTGCGCGATGACCTTGGCGGTCGTGGTGATCAGGTCGTACTTCAGGCTGGACTCAGGCTTCTTCGCGCCTTCCGCAACGGGCGCTGCGTTGTTGGTGAAGCCCGTTTCCTTGACGTACTCCAGCGCGCTGCCTTCCATGGTGCCGGGCGAGATCAGGTCACGCACCGTCATGCGGCGCTCTGGCAGTCCCAGCACACCAGACAAACGGGTGGTTTGCACCAGGTCACCGGCAGAACCGTCCGCATCGGTGGTGAGGCCGGTGATGGCGGCATTCACCGGCATATCGACGCGGCCGCGTGGAGTGGTCTGGCCCAGGAAGGTCTTCACGCTCTCGCTTTCCACGAAGCGCTGCCCCAGGGACTGGTGCGGTGCGCTGGAGCCGTTGCCACTGGCCTGGATCTGGGCAAGGGCTTGTTCTGCTGCCTTCAGGTTGGCCTGCAGCTCGCCCTGCTTGACCAGCATTTCGTCCACCTTCTCCTTGTTGGCGGTGGACATCTGGACGCCCTTGGCAGCTTCTGCCAGCGCTTTCTCCCCGGCCTCTTTCACCTGGCCGCTGATCTTGTCCAGCGCAGCCTTGATTTCGGTGGGGTTGAAGTTCTGCGTGTCGCCGAGGAAGGCGGCGGCGCCCAGGGCCAGGGTGACGTCAGGGTGGGCCAGCAGGAACGTGTGAATGGGGGCCGCAACATCGACTCCCATGGCTTGCGCGCCGAGCGATACGGCGCAGAGGGCGATCACGGCGACCGCGAGAAATTTGCGTTGCATGGTGTGTTTACCTTTCAGGTGGTGGGTTAGGACAGAGAAAAATCACGGAGCACGGAGAGCACCTCGGCACCCTTGTGGGCCGGAGTACGTTCGGTGGGATCGCCCGCACCGCTGCCAGCGGGATCGCCCGCGCTGGACTTGAACTCGGAGATGAGGCGCATGGCCTCGGATTTGGGGATGCCGCTGGCACGCAGAGCAGCCTCCAGGCGCCGGGCCGCGTGGGCCTGTGCCTTGGTGTCGCCCTGCCCCACCTGGTCGGAGGGCAGCAGTTCATCCGCGAAGCCCTGCTCGATGGCAGCACTGCCACCAATCCAGGACTCCGCATCCATCAGCTTGGTAATGGTCTTGGTTTCAGCACCTGTGCGCGCCACGTAGATATCGGCCATGGCCGCATCGAAAGGCTCCAGCCAGTCGGCGGTTTCGCGCAGGTCGTTGCGGTTGCCCGCTGCGATCACCCAGCTGTTGTGCACCATGAAGAAGGCGGCGCGCGCGATCTGCACGGTGTCGCCAGCCATGGCGATGATGCTGGCCGCCGATGCAGCCACGCCCAGCACCTTGACGGTGACGTCGCCCTTGTGCTCGCGCAGTAGGTTGTAGATGGCCAGGCCTTCAAACATGTCTCCGCCTGGGCTGTTCACGTTGACAGTGACCGGCCCGGCACCCAGCGTGCGCAAGGCCGACGCAACGCGCCGGGCAGTGACGCCCTCGCCCGTCCAATAGTCGTAGCCGATGGCGTCGTACACGCTGATGCTGCGGTCTTGCTCATCCTCTGCCGCTGCGGCCCGCAGGCCAGGGTTCCAGCGCTCGAAAGCGCGGGGGAGGATCTCGCTGCGCACGCTGGCGCTCGGCCTGCCCATGGGGGCGGCCGGTAGGTTTTTAACGCTCATGGTCAGCCTTTCTGCGGCTCGGTTTCGTTGCTAAGGCCCAGCCAGGCGCGGATGGAGGCCCGCGCCTGCTGGTCGGTGGTGGATGCCTGGCCCAGGGCATCCAGGGTGGTCATGGCGGATTGCACGGTGAGCACCGCTGCGTTGCCGCCCAGCGGGTCGCGGTCTTCCAGCTCGCGCACTTCGTCGCGGGTCAAGATGCCGTTGTTGACCATGGCCGTGTAGAAGGCAGCGCGGCCTGCGCTGTCAGCCCGCAGCAGGCCTTCAACGGCAAACTTTGGGTAGAACCGGGTGCGCTCGCCCGGCGTGAGCAGATCCTTACTGATGGCCTGCTCGATGCGCTTGAGCCAGGGGCCGAGCGTGAACATGAGGAAGGCGATCATCTGCTGCTCGATGCCGCTGCCCCAGCTGGTGGACTTTTCGGTGTGGCCCACCATCCAGGGCGGTGTGCGAAACCAGCGGCAGATCTCCTCGACGCTCCAGCCTCGGGACTCCAGCAACTGCACATCCTTGGGGTTGATGGTCAGCGGCTTGACATCAATACCTCCCTCCAGCAGCGGGGTCTGGCCCTTTTCCAACAAGCCTAGGACGTTCTCGCGGAAGTCGTTGCGCTGCTCCTTTTTAAGGAAGTCCTTGAACGTGTAGTAGATGTTCTGCAACGCGCCGTTGCGAAACACCTTGCCTGCAGCTCTGTCAGCAGCGATGGCCTGGCCGAATACCGCTGACCCGTACTGCACCACGCTGACGCCGTTTTTGCCATCCAGCGAGAAGCCCGGAATGGTCCAGACCCGGGCGGAAGGAATGATGCGGCGCGTTCCGTTGTCGTCGGTGTAGTGCCACTCCAGCACCAAGTTACCCTGCTTCTTGTGCGGGGTCAGCCGGTCGGGGTTGAGGAACACCAGGCCGACCAGGCGGCCGTTGAAGATCAGCTTTTCTGCACGGCCTGCGCCGCGCAACAGCATGGCAGAAACCATGGACTCCCAGAACACCGCCGCCGTGGCATCGGGGTTCGGTACGTCATGCAACACGCTGTAGAGCGGGTGCTGCTGCGCCAAACGCTTGCCGCCCGCCCCTGTTCGTTCATAGATGCTGAGCGGCAAGGTGGCGATGGTCTCGGCGATCAGTCGCACGCAAGCCCACACGGCAGATATCTGCAGCATGGTGCGCGGGCTGATCGTGACGCCTGTCGCACTGTCAGACCCGAGCACGGCAGCCATGCCAGACACATCGCTGACGCTGACACCTTCGCCGCCGAACAGCGCGGTGACGGCTGCACGGATGCGGCCCTGTCGGCGTTGTGCGGTTGGTTTCTTCATGGATTACCTGCTGGTTTTGCGCCAATGCCTGCGGGCGCTGAAAAGAAGCCGTCCCGGTCGCCTTCGTCGGGGGTGTTGGCCAGTGCTCGGCCCAGTGCCATCAGCATCGATATCACGCCGTCAATCTTGTTTTCGGGCCGCTCTTTGGTGGGCGACATCAGCTCGTTGAACTTGGACACCTTGACCACCAGGTTGCTGACCATCCATGCCAGGACGGGGTTTGCGTCGTGCTGCAACCTGCCTTCGAGAACCAGGTTCTCAACCTGGATCAATGCCGGGGTGAAAAACATGGCGCGCTGCGCGATCTCGACCAGAGGCAAACCTTCTTCAATCAGCTTGCCTGCGAAGTACATGGACAAGGCTGGGTCGAACGCAATCTCTTGCACGTCAAAGCGGCGGCAGTAGGTGCGCATGTCGTCGGCCACGCAGTCAAAGTCGGTGAGCGCACCGTCTGTGACCACCACGTATCCCTGCCGCGCCCAGCCTGCCAGGTGGGCGTTGCCGCTTTCCTGAATGGCCAACTCGTTCAAGTACAGACGTGTGCACACGCCCCATTTGCCGCTGGCCGTGTCGTGCCAGGCCAAGGTGAGTGCGGCGAAGTCTTTCTTTTGCGCGAGGTCCAGGCCCATGTAGACGGTGGCTCCGTCTGGTATGGACTCAATGCCCAAGCCTTTGTCGCCGCAGCGCTCCCAGGCGCGCATGTCCATCCATGGACTTTCGCCACTGACCCACACGTTCAGGCGTTTGGTCAGAAAGTTGCTGAGCGCGCTGGGCATGGCGGATGCCTTGCTAGCCTGTGCCATCAGCTCATCGAGCTGCACCGACTTGCCCAGGTTGGGGTTGGCTTTGATCCACACCGCCGGGTCGAAATGATCGTCGCCGTCGTCAAGCGTGTAGATGATGCCGAAAACGCGTTCGTCCTGGACCACGCGGTCGAGGATCTTGGTGACATGCGTGCGCCGTTCGTAGCAGATGCCGCTGCGGTCGGTGCCTGCGGTGGTGATCGTCCACAACAGGGACTGTTCACGCGCACCGCGTGCGCTGTCAATCACGTCATAAACCGCGCGGGTCTTGTGAGCGTGCAGCTCATCGAGCAGCGCGAAGTGCACGTTCAGGCCGTCCAGCGTGCTGCCTTCGGCGGCCAGCGGCGCGGCCTTGCTGCTGGTGTGGGCCACCGTCAGGCTGTGCTGCATGATGGCCACGCCCAGGTGAGTGCGCAGGCCGGGCGAGCGCTCTGCCATGGCCTTGGCGTCATCGAACACGATGCGCGCCTGGTCGCGGGTGGTGGCCGCCGTGTAGCACTCTGCCCCATGCTCACCATCAGCGGTCAGCATGTACAAGAGCAGGGCCGAGCCCTTGGCGCTCTTGCCGTTCTTGCGAGCCTCTTCCTCGTACGCTTCCAGGAACCGGCGCAGCCGGCTTTCTCGGCCCACCCAGCCATAGACCGTGGTGAGGATGAAGCACTGCCAAGGCTCCAGCTCCAGCCGCTTGCCGTCGCGCGCCCACTTGCCTTTGATGTGCGGTAGCAGCTCGGCAAAGGCGCAGGGCCGCGCGGCGCGGTCGGCATCAAAGACCCACGGAAATTCTTCGCTGACCGGGCGGGCAAGGTCATCAGCCTGACGCTGCACCGCAAGGCGCGTCCACTTGCAGGTCGGAATTACCCCGTTGAGCACATCGCGCATGTACTGCTGCGCGCGCTCAACGTATTCGTTCATGGTGGCTATCTGTTGGGGTTGGTGAACATCTCGAAGCCCATCGGGCGGGCTTCTGGCTTGGGGTCGATTCCCGGCAGCGTGGGCTGCACGTAGTTACTGGCCTGCACGCGGCCGCGAGCTGCAGGGCTGAGACCGAAGTGCATCAGGTAGCGGTTGAGCTGCTCGCGATGCTTGCCGATCAGTTGCACGATCACGCTCTGCTGGGCGTAGCCGCTGGGTGTGGTGGCGAAGCTGGCTTCGTACACCGCGTCGCAGTAGTCCATCCCATTGGCAACCAGACCAGCAACCTTGCCGTTGAATGCCATCTCCAGCTCAGCCAATCGGCCCGCAGCCTGGCAGTACAACGCCAGCGCCGCGCGGTCCAGGCCGCTGATCAATCCCAGGTCTTCCAGCAGCGGGGTGATGCGCTTCCATTCCTTCTTCGCTTCGGCCCCCAGGTGCTTCGGTGGGCTGGGTATCTCGATGCGTGGGTTCACCCCGGCTGCAAGATCCAACGGCCGCTTTCCTGCGTTCCCTTCCAGCAACCGCAGCGCTGCAGGCTTCGGCAATGGCCCACGTGTTCCAGACATATCAATCTCCTATGAACTACCCTGCGGGGTACCCCCCCTCCCGAAACCTGCGCGCGTAAAAATTTGGCTAAGCGGTCGGTTTCCGGGGTGGGGGTTTCAGACTTTCGACACCCCCCTCCCCCTTCGGCGGCCGGATCGGTCACCCGTCGCGAGAGGCGCCCCATGACCGCCGCACCCCGCGTGCCGATTCGGCCTTCGTCTTGGTGCTGTGGCAGTCGTCGCAGATCGCCTGCTCATTGGTCTCATCGTCCGCGCCGCCTTCCGCCAATGGGATGCGGTGATCGCGGATGGTGGCGAGCGTCACGCGCCCTGCCTCCTGGCATGGTTCGCACAGCGGCTTGCGCCTGAACAGATCAGCGCGCATCGCCTGCAGCCTGCGGCCGGTGATGCGCTTGGTTTCCTTGGCCGGTGCTGCCCAGGCTTTCTTCGGATGCTTGGGGCAGCGGCTTGTGCCGTCACGCACCAGTGCCCCGCAGCCGGGGTGACTGCAAGGGCGTGGGGCGGCAATAGGCATGAATAGTCCCCAGCCTTTAACGTCGCTGGGATGGACGGGGTAGCTATCGACAGGGAGCGCGCCTACCGACTAAACCCACCAGCTACACCCGTTTTTAAGAGATGCTGGATGCGCTGCCCGAAAGCAGATCGACCAATCGCTGATGCGTGCCTTCGATGCGCTGTATCGGCTTCACCACCAAGACGTGAACATATGCGGCGTCACCTGGTGTACACGGGGTGGGCACTCCCGCAACCATCAGCCAAGTTTGATCCCACGCCGACTCACGCGCGGCTTTAGACGCTGACCTGCAGGCAGGTCAGTTGGGGTTGTGCGCTCCTACATGCCGACCTCCATAGGTAGGTTGCTCCGAGTGGTGCGGACAAAGAAAACCCCGACAAGCACAACACTTGCCGGGGTTCCCACTTCATGTGCATCGCGGGTGGAGGCGCAATACACACACAGTGCCTGAAATGTACCCAAAAGGTCTAAGGAGCAGAACTCCTTTTTGTCTATAGCGCTTTAGCCTTCGCCTCGGCTATCAAGGTCGCAACACGCTTGCGCTCCCGCTCTTCGGCCTTCGCTTCTAACCACTGGGCGATGGCGTGGTCGGCTTGTTCGAGCTGCGCCTTGATGGTGGACGGCGCACGCTGCATCAACTGCGCCGTCATCGCTATCCCTTTGTCATGCAGATAGATATGCACCAACATCACAAACAGGTGCGACTTGCTCAACTTCAAGGCCGTCACCGCCTGGTCAGTCTCCCATGCCTCCTCATCCTCCACCGGAATCGCCACATGGTTGTATGACCCACGCGACCACACCTCACTGGCCAGCACCGACTTGGTGGCAAACCCACGCCCACCACCCGCGCCCCGTGATGACCAGATGGCCCAGTTCTCCAGCCGCCGCTGGATGTGCTTAAGCCGCGCCATGGGTCCGCACCTCATCATCCGTCATCGGGAAAATGCACACGTGTGCACAACCGAACCGCACCAGGAACTGCGCCAACTGCTGCATGCGCGGATCACTGCGGCCAAACGGCGTGCCCACCACATGGCCCGCCTCCAGCGCGTAGAAGCAACCCGGCTCGCCCCGCAACCCCCGGCGCACCAGCGCGTATGCCTCGGGTCCGATCTGCGCCACCTTGTCTTCAATGGACTGCCTCACATTGGGCATGCTGGACTTGATCACCTGCAGCCGCTGATCCACCAGCGCCTTCATGCCGTCCTGCGTTTGCTGCTCTGACATAACTGCCGCTCCTTTCCGGGCCGTCCACCCGTCCACCATTTCTATAGACCTCACACACATAGGCGGAAGTCCACACGCGCGGGCACGAGCACATGCGCACCCATCCGCCTGCGCCCACATCAAAGGGCGCTCCCGATTCATTCAGACAATGCAGCGGCTTCGACTGGTGAAATAGCCCAATGGCCCACCGCCGCGCACTCCATGGCAAACCCTGGACGGCTGGACGGCACGCACACGCATGCACCAGCGCCAGGCGCCTGAACAGGTCCGGGCTACGTCATAGGCCACCCGCCTACGCGCAACGACATCCCCGCCACCACACCGCAACGCTGGCCGCGAATCGCGCCTCCAGACAGCGTTGCGCCATGGCGCGTTTCAAGCACCTGCGGCTTTTCCGGCGCCGTGCGCGCCGATCCCTGCCTACAGTGGTGCATAGTCGTCGTCCCCTGCCCAAGGCGCTGCAGCTGCGCCCGGGGCATCTTGTGGTCCGGCATCCGTACCCGCGCCCTGCGCCAGGTCATCACCGTCCTGTTCCTCATCCGGCTCAAACGGCGGAGGCCACGCAGCTGGCTGCTTGAAGCCTCGCCTGCGCTGGCCGCCCCCTTCTCGGGTCGGCTCCCATCCGTTTTCAAACAACCAATCCCGCACGGCACCGTCCAGCATGTTGCTGGACTTGCCCGGGTCCGCGCCCAAGGCCTGCACCAGGTCCGGTATGGTCACAAACTGCGTGAGCACGCTCAGCCCCTGCGTGGCCTTGCCGTCCGTGTTGGTGATCCCCTCACGCGTCAACAGCGACCACAGCCGCCCCTGCACGCTGGTCTCTACCAGCCGCTTATCCTGCTCAGGCTTGAAATAGACGCGCTCCTCCTCCGGGTCGGGGTGATACCGCTCCCCGGCTTCGATCAGCGCCAAGGCCTCGGCAAAGAGCTGCCCCCTGAATTTCTGCAGCCACTCCAGATTCGTGCGCCCAACGACCAGCACCGGCCAGAAGCGCCGGTTGCCCGTGATGTCGAAAAGGTACTGCCGCTTGTTCGTGGTGCACCAGATCACGCACTGGCGCGGGTGCTCCTGCACATAGCGGCCATAGGCGCCCCGGTAGCGGTCCGTCTCACTTGAAAAGAACGCCTTCACCGCCTCGCTGTCGGCACGCCTGAAGGCCGTCATCTCCGACAGCTCATAGGCCACGATGCCGCTGAGCTGCTCCATGCCATCCTTGCCGCTGCCGATATCAAAGTGGGTGTCCGAGAAGAACTCCTTGCCCACCAGCATGCGCACCAGCGAAGACTTTCCAATGCCGCCCTTGCCTTCCAGCACCACCGAATAGTCGAACTTGCAGCCCGGCGTCATCACCCGGGCCACATGCCCCATCACAATGAACTTGGACACCAGCTGCAGATAGCGCAACAGCTTGGGCTTCATCTCTGCGGGCTTCATCCCCAACACATGGATGAGCCACTTCTCCAGCCGTGGCTTCTTGTCCCATACCTGGGCCCGCAGCCAATCGCGGAATGGGTGAATACGGTTCTCATCCGCCGCCACGTTCACAGCCTGTTCGCAGGTCTGCGCGCTGGCCTCGCCCGTGCCGTAGTAGGTCTCCACAAAGTTCGCTAGCCGCAGCACATCGGCATCCACCAATGGCCCAGGCGCCGGGCGCCAGGGGAAAGCCTTCACCGCAATCGGCCGCTCCCGCAGTTCGTCATAAGCCACGCAACCGGCCAGGCCTGGTGCGCAGCGGAGGGCCTCGATCAGCAGGCCCCGGCGCGGCCGCAGCAGCCACCGGCCACGAAGGCGCAGCCGCGCCACCTCATCGTCCAACAGAATGCCGAACGGGTCATCGTCGCCGTCATCACCACCGCCCCCACCTGGGACCGGACTGGCGCTAGCCGAGGGTTCGCGATTTTTTGGCGGCGCGCCACCAGCAGCTGCAGGCGCAGGCGCCGACACATCGTCCAGCAAAGCCCTGGCCGTGCCAAAGTACGCAAGCACGCGCCCACCGTCCCAGCCATCCGTCTCGATGGCGTCCCGGCAATCCCAGCCCGAGGGCTTAACGCCAGGCTTGTCCACGGGCAGTAGCTGGACCGTACAGCCATGCATATCCCGCAGCAACGCACCAATGCCCAGCATCGCCTTCATGCCCGGCTGCGCCTCAAAGGCCATATACGGCTGGCGCAGCTTCAGTGCCTCGCGCTCCTCATCAGTGGTGCAGACCTTCAGATCAGCACGGGGCGGGTTCTCACGCAGAGAATCACAGTCGGGCCACATGATCACAGTGCTCCCGGCCAGCCACTCCCACATAGCCTTCTGCCACGCGTTCGACCCACCCGGCCAGCTGGCCACGCAGTACACGCCGGGCGCAATCGCATCGAGCAGGGCCTGCAGGCAATCCGCCTTGCGCTCCCCCTCCACCAGAACCACAGTACGCCCATTGGGCAACTGGCCGCCCGGGAAATACAGCGGCCGAGGGTCCGCCCAAAAACGCCACTTCCAGGTCTCGGTGCCATCCATCAGGCTACGCGCGTACGTGTACGGAATCGTTACCTTGTCGCCCGCACTGTCGATGAAGCGCACCACAAACCCATACAGGTCATCACCCACCTGGTAGCGCGCCGTATGTTCAATACGGTCCTTGCTGCGCTCCTTTGCATAGTGCACAAAGGTGGGCGGCAAATGGTGCGCAGGTGCGGGCTTGATGGTCTCCCACTTCTCCGACTCCTTCACCGGCTTGGGTTCGGGCGCGGGCCGTGGTGGCTTCGGCGCGGGGGCAGCACCGCCTGCAGGTGCCATCACCAGCCCGGCCACACTCTCCAGGCCATACTCCCGTGCCACCTGAACAGCAGCCTTTCCCTTCGAGAGGTCGTGAATAGCCGCATACAGGTCAAGCAGATCGCGCCCGCTTTCCCCGGTGGAGAAATCCTTCCACAGCCCGCTCTCGACGTTGATGGACAGGCTGCTACCGCTGTCGCCAGACAAAGACCCGCAGGTGTATTCCTTGCTCTGCGGGCTGTACTTGCCGTGCGGAAGCCACTCCTCCAGCAAAGAGAGTGCTGTGCGCTGCAGCGCGTCCGCAAGCTCGGCCCACTTGATAGGTGGCAATGGCTCCCGGCTCACGCAGTCACCCCCAGGCAGGCACTACAAAACCCGGCGTCTCCACCACCGGCGGCATCTTGTTGAAAGGTCATGGGGTGTCAGCTGCCCCATGCCTGCAACACACCAGCCAGATCCACACCAGCATCAGGCTGGGGCGGCAACAGCGTTGCGGGGGCATATTCCGCCACCGGCCTGTTGCGGTAATCCACACGCCGCGTGCGCGGAATGCGCACCTGCCCCGCCCGGCTCATGTGCTTGACGGTGTGCGTCGCAGCCTGCAGGCCCACGCAAGCCGCAGCAGCCATCTCGCGCAGGGTAGGCCCCCGCTCTGGTGTGGCCAGCTGATTGCAGGCCTGCCACAGCGCCACCCGCACCTCGCCTGCGGGCCTCATGCTGCACCGCCTTCGCGCGCGCGCCACTTCGCCATGGTCGCCTCGTGCTTAGCTTCAAGGTGCTGCATAAATCGCTGGCCGCTGGCCACCAGCTCAGACCATTCACGCCGAATGTTCGCCATCTCATTGGCGGTGATCTGGTCGTCCGCATCTGCCTGCACCGACACACTCACCATATCGGCAAACTCGCGCATCAGCCCTGCTATCGCCTGCGCAGTCATCTCATCACCGCCACCGCCCGTATCAGCAGGCAACAGCAGCAGCGTGCCCCCCACCGCCTCGGCCAATCGCGTGGGGTAGTCCACCCCATGGGCGGTGCCAAGCTGCACACACATGGCCGCAATCTCGGCAGCATCTACCGCGCCCAGCTTGTATTGGGGGGCGGCGCGCAACTCCTTCTCCAGGGTGCTGGGCGACTTGCCCAGGCGCGCAGCCACAGCCTCAACACCACCAGGGTAATGGCGCACAGCGCGCCGCACAGAATCTAAAACGTCCATCTTCTCCACCTCTCAAAACGCTACAGACCCACAGCCAGTGTGTGAAACACACTGCGGCCATGACCAACGGAAAAAAAACGCACACCACCACGCAGCCGCACAAAGCGCCGCGCACCTTCCCGCGCGCGGCACACCTTGTGGAGAGGGAGGAGGTAACCCCCGGCGGTGCGGCCCGGGGCGTGGTAGGTGCAAAACGAAAAAGGTGGGCGCCCGCAGACGTGGCAGCACAATGGAGTTCTCACACAACCACTTGCCAAAAAAGGGGCGCCCATGAACCACAGGGAAGAGCTGGACGTCATCCAGCAAGCCGTCGTCCGCCTGCGCTCGGACGTGTCAGCACTGCACACTGCGCTGGAAGCCGTCATGACCGGTCTTCCGTTTCAACATCAGCGCCAATTGCTACAACATCTGGAGACAGAAGCCGTCCAACTGGAGCAGAACTTCGATCACCCGGCAGTGCCCGCACGAGCGAAAGCTTTGCGATCCCTCGCGGGCTCGCTAGAGGCTTGGCACATCCGCCAACAGGAGCAGCAGCGGTACGTGTATGCAAGTCAAGAAAGCGCGTTGGAGAAAGCCCCGCAGCCTCCGACAAATCCAGCAGCACCCTAGGAGCCACGCCCTTAGCCTCAAGCCATCGATGGCAGCGCTCGGACAGCTCTGGATACAGCTCCCGCATCCGCACCTGCACATCCGCGCTACGCATGCGCCACCCCCTGCGCCGGTGCAAGCCATCGGTCCAGCAACATCCAAAGAGCGACGCCCACAGGCGCGAAAGCCACCTTTCGCGCGACCAAGTCTGCGGAGTTCGGCGCACCAAGCCAGTAAACCTCTATGGCCAGCGACATCGCGGCGACAGCAGCCCAGCGCGCCATGAATAGGAGCACGCTACGCATGCGCCACCCCCTGCCCAGCGGGCGCGGTGGTGGACTTCACCAGCTCCGGCATGAACAGGTCGGGTCTCTCAACCTTGACGTGCGCCGGGATACCCCGTGCAAGCCAGTTCTGCACACGCTGCTGCCCGCCCTTTTTAGGCAGATGCAACAGTTCGGCCACCTTCGACGGTCCACCCAGGGCGGTGATGATCTGGATGTCTTTTTGCAGAGCGGTCATGCCTGCATTTAAACATGGCGTTTAAGAAAAATCAAATCGCCACGTTTAACAACGCTGTGTTTAGTGCCGGAACAATTGAGCCCATGGCACAAATCCACGAAACCACCGAGCGGCTGTACGTCGCAGCACGGGAGTTGCGGGATGTGACAGGTCAGTCAGCTGTGGCGCGTTTGCTAGACATCTCGCCCCAAGCCATGAAGAACTGGGAGACCCGAGGCGTGTCCGAAGGTGGTGCATTGCGAGCGCAAAAACACATAGGTTGTGATGCGAACTGGGTGTTGAGCGGCGAGCATCAGATGGTCGCCAACACCTGGACACCAACAGCAAGCGCGCATGAAGTCCGCGACACCAGCCGCACATACCAGCTAACACGGACCTGGCCGTTTAGCACCTTCACGCCCGACGAATACTACAAACTGCTAGATGCGGAATACAGGCACCGGATCGAAAACGAGCTGCTCGGTGCAATCACGCGCATGAAGCAAGCCGCCGCAACGGCCGGCATCGACAAACACGGATGATCTGGGCGCAAGGCTGGGTGTATACCGTGAACTTTGTAACTAAGAAATTACATTCAGTCCACAAATCAATTTCATGATTGTCACCAACGCAGCAAGCCATCCACCGCCACTTGATGAAGACTTCGCGACACGCATAGAGGGGCCTGACAAGGGCGTGATCAATGCGTGGATCACCGGCTTGGCAAAACGCGCCGACTCCCCCGAACTTGCCGCGAAGGCGGCAGCAGGTGAATTGCCCGTACTACCGTTTCGCGGCGGAGTCGAAATAGCCATCAAAACCAAAACAAAAGTTGGCCATTTGCTCTACGTAGCGATGTGGCAAGGCCTGCGCGGTGAGGATCTACACATAGACACCGAGAGCGAGATCTCAATGACATGCACACGGACTGGCGTTCCCGTGCTCTACACCATGGATTTCGAGAAGCTACGCACCACAGCATAGGGCTGCACCATGTCCCAAGACAAAGCTATTCAGGGCGTCCTAGCCCATCGCGAGTTCGTTAAATCAGCCCAAGTGCTCACCGGGATCATCACCGGCATCGTGGCCGATGGCCACCTGCACGATATGGAAGTGCAGATGCTCAGCACATGGATCAGCGCCCACCCAGATGTAACGCAGCGATGGCCGGGGTCAGCCATAGCTCGGCATCTAGCTGAAGTGCTGGCAGATGGCGTCATTACACCCGATGAGCGCGCCCACCTCTTGCAGACACTGCAACAACTGGTTGGCTCTGACTTTTCCGAAACAGGCGCTGTTGACAACGAAGTGGCCGCTCTGCCCTACGACGAAAAAGCCGATATCCCGCTCAGAGATAGCCGTATTTGCCTGACCGGTGAGTTCGTCTACGGCACGCGGTCAGCCTGCGAAAAGCTCGCCGAAAAGGCGGGTGCTGTTCCTGTGGCGTCGGTCAGTAAAAAGGTCCACTACCTTATTGTCGGCACCAACATCTCCCCCCAGTGGGTCAACACCTCCTACGGGACCAAGATCCTTCGCGCAATGGAACTGAAACAGGACGGCCACCCGATCGGAATACTGCGAGAAAGACACTGGCTGGAGCTTCTGCAGCAGGCGTAAAACCCCAACTCCTCATCACTCAACCCGCCCCGTGCGGGTTTTTTTGCACCCATGTTTAAACATCATGTTTGACTTATAAATAAACATCGTGTTTAAATTCGCCCACGTTTCAACAAACGAGGGCCGAAATGCAAACCCACCCATCCCCCAGTGCACACGTGTGCACACCCCCACCAGCGCGGCACATCACCACCGCAGAGTCTGAGCTGCTGCAGCAGTACACCAGCACGCAGACCAACGCGTTTCTGCAGCTTTTCCGCCTGGCACAGCGCCACCTGGGCACTGGCGGCGGCAACGCAGCCGCCCAGCTGCTACTGGGCCTGTACAACGGTCGCCGTTTTCCGTTTGACCTGACCGAGCTGCGCCGCCTTGACGACGGCAACCAGGCCGCAGCCATCACGGCCATTGCCACCGACGCGGGCCACTGCCACGCCGAAGTGCACGAGGTGCTCAACGCCCTTCTGGGCCGCACCAGCGTGGGCCATGAACTGGAGACATGGGCCTACGAACTGCGCCTGCCCAAGCGCTGCAAGGCGTCAGAGCTGGCCGAACTGAACCGGCTGGTGAGCCGGGACGTGGGCGGTGCAGCATGAACAGCATCACCATCACAGCCCACGGTGCCCCCGGCAGCTTCGTGCGCCGCGTGCAAGAGTCGCCAGACATTGCTATCCCCCTGTTGCGTCTGGCCCAGCAGGTAGCCAAACTCAATCCCGACGCGGGCCAGATCGGCCCCGGCATGCTGGCATCGCTGGTGACAGATGCACGGCGCGCAATCGTGCTGGAAGAGCACCGACCCATCTTCGGCCAAGCCACCGCCCACATCCTGCAGCAGATGGTGCGTGACCCGCGCCTGGCTTGGCTGATCGGCCCCGGTAGCCGCAGCTATGAACTCCTGACCGAGGAAGCCGCCCAGGCCAGCGGTGAACCCGTGGAGGCGTTCCGCGCCGCGCTCGAAGCCCGGCTGAAGTTCACGCCCTGGCCACAGCAGGAAGGCGGTGCAGCATGAACGCCGCCCGCCACGAAGACCCCAACACGCAGATACTGCGCGCCTTCGGCATCACCCAGCAGCGCGTGGTGGCCGCAGACCTGAGCCTGCGCCCTGGCCAGCTCCCTGGCTTCATGGTGGACTGTGTGGCAGACCCCCACACCATGCTGCACGAGGTCCTGGCGTTCGACCTGGTGCCACGGCACCCCAAGCCAGAGCCCGCACCGGCGCTGGACCTAGACGCTATGTGCGCTGCAGCCCAGCAGCGTATTGCAGAAGCAGCTGATAACGCTGCATACCGCGCAAAGTGCGAACACCTCGGGGAGAGTAAGTTGATTCGCGCCCGGCTTGACCAGGCGCTGCTGCGCCGTCGCACCAAGGTAACGGCGGCGCTGGCCATGGTGGACGTGTCCCTGCTGGTGAAGGACCTCGCGCGCACCGCCGCCGCCCTCGGGCTCTTTGGCGGGTCTTTGGGCGGTCTGGCCAGCCCAGGCCTCACCAAAGCCCTGTCCGATTTTCCACGGTTTGAACCCATCGGCTCTGCATTCGGAGGGCACCGCAAATGACCATCCACCGCCTCTACACCGCCCTGCGCCGCGTGCTGGGCCCCTGCACCTCCTACCGACTGTCGCGCTTCCTGTTAGCGCTTGGGGCCCGCCCATGAGCGCCCCCATCCAGCTGATCCGCCTACGCAAACGCCGAACCCGGCACCAGGCAATGCGCATCGCCGCACGCATCGGCATGGGCGCGCTGTGCGTGGCCGTGTTCCTCATGGTGTTGGGCACCACGTACCTGAACCTGCCCCGCTAGGCCGCGCCATGCCAACGCACACCCACAGCGCCCCGGCCTTTGTGCTGCACATCCGGGGCCAGGTCACTAGCAGCACCTGCCGCTACACCCGCCACGGCCTGCCCGTGGTGGAGCTGGAGATTGCAGACCAGGCCAGCGGCCAAACGGTGTGCATCACCCACCGCTACCCCGACAAGGGCACCGCCAGCTGCATGGCAGCGCGCTCCCTTGCCGCCCGCATGCGCGGCCAGCAGGCCGACCTGCAGGCCATCAACCCCAAGTTCAAGGCCAAGCGCATGGAGTGCGAGGCCGACCTGATCAACCCACCCCAAACCGGCGCCACACGCGCAGACCTCGAATGACCTTTCACACCCACATCATCGGCCTCACAGGCCCGCTTGGCAGCGGCAAAGACACTGTGGCCGACCTGCTCGCAACCCACTGCGGCGCTCACAAAGTGGCCTTTGCAGACGCCCTGCGCGCAGAGATTGTTGAGGCCTACTGCATCGAGCACGTGCACCTCACACGGCGCGAAACCAAAGAGCACCCCATCAGCGCTCTGGCACTGGCCCGCTGCCTCGACACCGCCTTTGTGGGCCGCATGCTCATCAACCACCAGCTGCATCACAACGGCACCGAGCTGGATTTGGACGCCCCCCGCAGCCCGCGCCAGATCATGCAATGGTGGGGCACCGAATACCGACGCGCCGCCCAGCCTGGCTACTGGGTCAGCAAGGCCGCGCAGCACATCCACTGGCTGCACCAAGCCCTGCGCACCCGCTTGGTGGTCATCACCGATGTGCGGTTTGAAGACGAAGCCCACCTGGTGCGCAGCCTGGGTGGCCAGATCTGGCAGATCAAGCGCCCCGGCTGCGAGGTGGGTGCCGCAGCACATGTTAGCGAGGTGACGGGCGAGGCCTTCACCCCCAACCTTGTCATCAACAACAGCCACGACATGCGCCACCTGCAGCAACTTGTGCTGGGTGGATGGGCGGCAAAGGAATGGGGTGTGCCCGGTGTGCGCGTGGAGTTGCCAGCATGAGCAGCGCCCGCCCCACCCGTGGCACCGACAGCATCACGCTGGCCAAGCCCAACGAAACCAGCGTGCACGTCCAGCGCCGCAAGCCCGCACCACTGAGCAAGGCAGGCCTGCACGACATCCCCACCACCAACGTCACAGGCAGCGGCAAGGTACTGATCAGCCCAGTGGCTTCGCAAGCCGAGCTGCAAGCCCGCCGCAAAAGCGAACGCCTTGAGGCCGCCACTACCTGCACCCCCGTGCATAACAGCACCATGCGCGGCCCCGCGTACACGTGCCCCGAGCTGCGCAGCAACCCGTATCGCGCCGGTTCGGCCGATGCGCTGCGTTTGCCCAGCCTCTCCAGCTTTTCTCAACCCTCCAACCGATAGGAGTGCTTTCCATGTCCCTTTCCACCATCCGCTTTGCCGACCTGCCCGCATTGGGCCAACCCTTGGAGGGCGGCACCTTCGCAGGCGTCACCACCCACGCCGACGGCACTCATTGCGCCGAGGTGCTGCTGCCAGACCAAGGCAGCGAACTCAACCACCAGCAGGCGGTGGCATGGGCGGAAGGCCTGGGCGCAGCTCTGCCCACCCGCCCCATTGCCGCCCTGCTGTTTTCCAACGTCAAAGCCCAGCTGCGCCCGCGCTGGCACTGGTTGCAGGAGACAGAGGGCGCCTCCTGCGCCTGGGTTTGCTACTTCAGCTACGGCAACCAGACCATCACCCTCAAGAGCTACGAAGGCTCGGCTGTTGCCGTTCGCAGCATTCCCTTGAGTGCTTGAGTTCTTTTTTACTTTTCTTTTCGAGCCAACCATGAACACAACTGCCAACACCAACATCCAGCTGGCCGCAATCGCAATCGAACTGGCACCAGGCGAGCGCTACTCCGGCGCCGTGCTGGACTCGACAGGCCTCGTTTTACACCACCTGATTCTGCTGCCCGCACGGCCCGATACGCGCAAGAACTGGGATGAGTCCAAGGCATGGGCTGCCAGCGTGGGCGGTGATCTGCCCAGCCCACAAGAGCAGTCCCTGCTGTTCGCCAACTGCCGCGATGCCCTGCCGAAGGCCTGGTGCTGGTCAAACAAAGAAGACGAAGAAGACGCCTCCTACGCCTGGGTTTGCGGCTTCGTCAGCGGCAACCAGTTCAGCTACCACGAGAGCTACGAAGGCTCGGCTGTTGCCGTTCGCAGATTGATTCCTTAAGTCCTTCAACCCTTTGATTTGAGCCGCCCACCATGGCACTGCACACCCAATTGCCCATCTATCGCACAGGCCTGCAACTGCTCACGCTGGCCCACCGCGTGCAAGAGCAGATGCCGCGCGGCATCAAGCGCACCGTGGGCGAGAAGATCGCCCAGCACTGCCTCGACATCCTGGAGCTGATGGCGCTTGCCAATGCCTCGCGCGAGATGCGGGGTCACTACCTGCGTGACCTGCTCAAGCACCAGCGCACGGTCGAGGTGCTGTTGCGCGTCAGCTTTGATGCGCGCCACGTCTCGCCCAAGCTGTGGGCTCAGGCTGTGCAGTTGCTGGGCAACATCGGTGCGCAGGCCGGTGGGTGGCTCAAGTCTGCCAAGAACAGGGCGCCTGCAGCATGACGGTCAAGGCCCTCATGCCCGTGCGCACAGTGAATCTGGTTGCGCCGCTGGGTCACAAGCCCACCGACAGGCACATAACAGAAACGGCCGCGCCTGCGTGCGGTGCGTCTGGTGCAGCCGCCTTGCTGATCGGCCACGGCCTTCGGCAGGGTGGCCTACATAGCGCGACGGTTGCGCCTCCTACGCCTGGAATTGCAACTTCAACAACGGCAACCAGAACAACAACCACAAGAGCTACGAAGGCTCGGCTGTTGCCGTTCGCAGATCCGCACCTGTTCGCCCTGCTGGTGCAGGCCTGGCTCGATTGCCGCCGCCACAAGCGCAACAGCGCCAGTGCGCAGGCCTTCGAGGCACAGGCAGAGCACCACCTTTTGCAATTGCACGATGAGCTGGCCAGCGGCGCATGGGCGCCGGGCCGCTCCATCTGCTTTGTCATCACGCGGCCCAAGCCACGCGAGGTGTGGGCCGCGCATTTTCGCGACCGCATCGTGCACCACCTGCTTTACAACCATATCGCGCAGCGCTTTCATGCACGCTTCACGGCTGACAGCTGCGCCTGCATCCCGGGCCGTGGCACGGCCTACGGGGCGCGCAGACTGGAAAGCCATGTGCGCAGCGCCACAGCCAACTGGGGCCACAGGGCCTATTACCTCAAGTGCGACCTGGCGAACTTCTTCGTCAGCATCGACAAAACGGTATTGCTGGGCCAGCTGCAACGACGCATTCATGAGCCCTGGTGGATGTCGTTGGCCGAGGTGATCCTGATGCACGACCCGCGCGGCAACGTCGAAGTGCACGGCACTGCACGCGAGCTGGCCCGCGTGCCTCCTCACAAAAGCCTGTTCAACGCGCCCGCAGACCACGGCCTGCCCATCGGCAACTTGAGCAGCCAGTTCTTTGCGAACGTGTTGCTTGACGACTTGGACCAGTTCGTCAAACACCGCGTGCGGGCACCGCACTACCTGCGTTACGTGGACGACTTCATTCTGTTGCATGACAGCCCGCAATGGCTCAACGCAGCCCATGCGGCGATCACCGACAAGCTGACAGGGCTGCACCTGGTGATGAACCCGCGCAAGACCATCCTGCAACCAGTGGATCGGGGTATTGACTTCGTGGGCCACGTCATCAAGCCATGGCGCCGTACCACCCGCCCGCGCACCCTGACCAGCGCCCTGCAGCGCATCGAGCACATGGCCCCAGCCGACACCTACGCGGCAGGCAACAGCTATCTGGGCTTGGTGCGCCAGGCCACTCATAGCCACAAAGAACGCGCAGCCCTTTGCCGCGCCCTGCTCAAGCGCGGGCACGCGGTGGAAGGCCTGCATCTCACCCAAGCATTCCGCCCCCACAAGAAGGAAGCCCACCATGGCAACTGAAGCCCACGACACCGTTACCGTCACCCTGCCCGCGCCCGAGACGGACATGCGCATGGTGGACCTGCAGCTCATTGAAGAGAGCCTCACCAACCCACGCCGCACCTTCAACCAGCAAAAGCTGGCCGAGCTGGCCGAGACCATCAAGCAGCGTGGCGTGGTGCAGCCCGTGCTGCTGCGGCCGCTGCCGGGCACGCGCATGGCTGAGACCTTCGGGTTCCGCCGCCAGGGCGCACCGCTGCCCGTGTACGAGCTGGTGTCAGGCGCCCGGCGCCTGCGCGCATCGCACATTGCCGGATGCAAAAACATCCCTGCCATGATCCGCGCGCTCACCGACCGCGAGGCACGCGAGATCCAGCACATCGAGAACATCCAGCGCGAGGACGTGGACAAGCTCGAAGAGGCCGAGAGCTTCCGCAGCCTGCTGGATGACTTCGGCATGACGGCCGACGCCATCGGCGACAAGATCGGCCAGAGCCGCAGCTACGTGTACGCCGCCCTCAAGATTCTGGACCTGTGCCAGGTCGGGCGCCAGGCGCTGCGCGACGGCAAGCTGGATTTCTCCAAGGCCCTGCAGGTGGCCCGCATCCCCAACGAAAGCCAGCAGTTAAAGGCCATCAAGGATCTGACCGAAACCGACTATGAAGGCGAGCCACGCATCGGCGCGCGCAGGGCAGCGGCATATATCCGCGAGCACTACATGCTTGCGCTGGACAAGGCGCCCTTCTCACGCACGGATGCCGACCTGCTGCCAGGTGCTGGCGCGTGCACCGATTGCCCGAAGCGGACAGGCGCTAACCCCGAGCTGTTTGCCGATGTAAAAAGTGCAGACGTGTGCACAGACGCACCCTGCTATCACAAGAAAGAAGAGGCCCACGCCCATCAAATGGCAGAGCAAGCCCGCGCTAAGGGCCAAACGGTGATCGAGAGCAAGGAATCCGCAGAGCTGGTGGTATTGGGCGGCTACGGCCCCACCCCCAAGCTCAAAGGCTACCGCCGCCTGGACTTTGCCGACGACAGCCCTACAGACCAGCCACTGCGCAAGATCATCGGCAAGCAAATGAAGGCCGAGGGGATCGAACCCGTGCTGATTGAGAACCCGCGCAAGAAGGGCGACATGCTGGCCTGCCTGCCGAACGAAGTGGCTCTGCGCCTGCTCAAAGCCGTGGAAGCCCAGGCCACCGCGCCTGAGTCCAAAAACGTGAGCAAAGAAGTGCGCGAGATGGCTGACGCGAAGAAGGCCAAAGCCGAAGAACGCGCCGCAGCCCAGTACGAACAGGCTTGGCGCGATGCCCTGCTGGCGCGCACGTGGTCCGAGATCGACTCGGGCGACTTCGAGTTCTTCACACAGGACGTGCACCGCTACCTGCTCAAGCAAGAGGCTGCGCGCCTATCCACCGAGCAGGCCGAACGCATCGCCGCCCGACTGGATCTGGGCAAGGTCGGCGCACACAGCGCCGTGATTGACTATGCCAACACCACGCCCACACCGCAGCTGATGCACCTGCTCATCATCATGGAGCGGACCTGCCGGACGGAGGACCGAGGCTACCTGGACCGCCCAGCAAACGAAGGGCTGATGCTGGTGGCGCGCGTTGCACATCTGGACCGCCTGCCCGTGGTGATCAACGAGGTGCAGGCCGATGCCAAGGCGAAATACCTGCACGAGCCCGTGAAACCTGCGGCCCCGAAAACCGCTTCTACCCCTAACCCCGCTGCGCAAGCTACTACTACGCGCGCGGGAGACAAGGCCACCGGGGCCAAGGCCAAAACACTCCCCGCTGCGCAAGCCCGCGCTACCGCGCCCAAGACATCGAAGGCCGAAGCCACCGCTCAAATAGCCGCTGCGCTGGCTGAGGCCGAAGGTGGCCAGATCCAGGCGCCTGCGGCGCAAGGCAACGAAGGCGCCCCCGCTCCTGCGGGCGGTGGCGCGTGTGACGCCGCGCCCAGCAACAGCGCCGCGCCGGTAGGTCCGTCGGTCGCGTGGCCATTCCCGAACGGCTGGGCCGAAGCAACGGCGACCGACTCCGCAGCCGCGCCCGCTGGTGAAGCCGGTGCAGACGCAGAGACAGGGGCAACAGTGGAAGGGGGCGAGACGCTGGTGATCACATCGGGCATGGTGCTCATGGTCAAAGACACCTGCGACGCTGTGAGCTGGCGCGGCCGCAAAGTCACAGTCACCGGCGTCAAAGGCAACAGCATTAAGGCCCGCGAGGCCAACAAGCCACCAGCCTACGCCGAGCGCGGCACCTTCTTCGCCGAGGATCTGGAGGCGCTGAAATGAACGCCCCCACCACCACCGCCGTCACCCTGCACGGCACACCCAAAGAACTGGGCATGCAGTTGGCAGTCAAGCTGCTCACGCCGCCTCTCAACTTCGCAGCCGAGCAGCTCAGCCCGCAGGAGCTGGACCAATTCTGCTGCGCACTGCTCTCGGCCACTGCCGGGCTCATCGCTCGCAAGGTGGGCGTGAACGAACTCGCCGACATGGTGGCTGTCCTGGCCGACGTCTCGCACATCGAGGCCGTGGAGCGGAAAGGGACGCTGCAATGATCAGCAAAGCCATCAGTATCCGCCAGCCATGGCCATGGCTCATCACCGTGGGCTACAAGCCCGTGGAAAACCGCACCTGGGAAACGCTCTGGCGCGGACCCGTGGCCATCCATGCCAGCCAGGGCATGACGCGCGGCGACTACGACGACTGCGTGGCCTTCCTGCTCAGCCACCCCAGCCTGCGCCACATCGTTGACGCGCTACCCAAGCCCGAGGAACTGCCACGCGGCGGCATCGTCGGCAAGGCCCACCTGGTGGCGTGCACACGTGCGCACGAATCCCCCTTCTTCACCGGCCCTTTCGGCCACGTGCTGCAGGGCGCCGAGCCCGTGCCCTTCCAGCCCTGCAAAGGTGCGCTGGGCTACTTCAAGTTGCCGCAGGGGGTCACTGTATGACCCACGGCCGCAAACCCCGCCAGCGCCGCGAAATGCGCGACCCATTCCGCACTGCCCTGATGCGCGCCACCAAGCACACAGCCGCAGAGCTGGCCAGCATCATGGGCCCCATGCGCGCCTGCCTCAAAGCCACACGCGAAGGCGTGGCCACACAGCAGCAGTTCGAGGTGCTGCAGTCCAGTATGGTGATCGCCGAAGCCATCGAGCACAGCGGCATCGTGCGAGGCCTGGCGGGCCACATCTCCAGCGCCCTGCAGGCCTGCACCGCCATCGAGGCCCGCGCACTCACCTCGGGTGCATGGGTGCAGACCGCCCTGCACTTCTACGAGCTGGATGCACTGACCACCGCCGTGGACATGCACGAATACCAGCTGCAGCAGCTCAGCGCGGGCGAACTGCACCGCATCGTCGCGCAAACCATGGCCCGCACCGCTAGCAGCGGCGGCACCGTGGTGCGCATATCTAAAACCGATCTGGCCGCAATGGCCGCGTGAAAGGACCGACCCATGACTGATTCCAAAAACGCCACACTCGCCAGTCTTGCCTCGCGCACCGCAATCCACCACGCAGCCCTCAATCTAGTCAGAGAGGCCCAGCGCTGCGGCGTAGTGGTCACCATCGAGACCACCCCACACCAGCCGCTGGCCATGGGCAACCACGACATGAGCGTAACGGTGCGCGAGGCCCGCCGCCCGCCCCCGTTTGCGGCCGACTACAGCGCCCGCTTGGGCACAGAGCTGCTCGGCATCGTCCGCACCGCCCGTTCCCAGGCAAAGACAGTGATTGACAACGCAGCCGATCCTGTGGACCGCCGGCGCGCCACCATCGATCTACCTGAAACCCTGTGGATCGTCGAACACGCCGCGCAGCATGCCCTGGTGTCACTCACCGGCCCCGAAAGCGTGAGCTACGCCACTGAGCTGCAGGCCCTGCGCAAGAAGGTGGCCACGTATGAGGCGCGGGATGCGCTGGGGTTGCTGCCAGCTTCCAGCCTGTCGGCTATGCAGCTTGAAGCGGACAACTACCGTTGGCTGCGGGACCAGGCCAATGAAGACAAAGGCCCATTCATCGCGATGGGCACCACGCACTTCAAGGAATGCGGCCATACCCAGCTTTTGGGGCGAAGAAGCCGACACAGCCGTGGCTGCGGCACGCGCAAAAGGTATCGCCTGATGCTTATCCCCGACAACCTGCACTTCCGCGTCCACATGCACGGACACGGCGACAACGGGCTGGCCTTCTACGAGTATGAAGACGTGCAAGGCCTGGGCATCATGATCAACGCCAAGCGCGAGAACAAGCGCGCGAAATGGGTGGAAACGTTCTACCTTCGCGCCCTGCCCGGTCAATCGTTCGCAACCTATGTCGACTTGGTGACCGCAGCCGAGAAGGTTACCGAGGCCGAAGCGACCGAAGAGGCTGCGATGTACCCGTATATCCGCACCGTTGCGCCAGACACTTGCGGCAACCGCTGCAGACTCTGCCCGCCCGCGCCATACATCCCCGAACAGGGGCGTGTACGTTATGAGACCACCCGCGTGACGGTGGCCAGGTGCTGGCGCACCGCCTACGACTTCGCCTTGAGCCTCTGCGCTGTGCACGCGCCCCAGTATCAGTGCAGCGCCAGAGAATTGTTGGCGGCCGATGCCGCCGCACGTGAAGCGCGAACGACAGCTAAAGGCCTCGCACCATGACCACCGACTGGCACACCGCAGACAAGGCCTATCAAGCCCACCACGGCACATGCCCCCAGTGCATCGCCGCTGGTGGCAGCCCAAGCACCAAACAGCGCTGCAGTACCGGCTTGGCGCTGTGGGATGCGTACAACCAGGCGGGCATGCCGCCGTTTCTGCAGCCAAAGAAAGGTCAAACGCCATGATCGGCACTCAACCGGAAGGCGCCATTGACGGGGTAGTGATTAGCGCCGTGTCTCATGAAGGCCTGAGCGTCATGGTCAACGGACGCCCTGCGCGTTTGGCTATCATCACCGACGATGGCCAGATAATTGCCCAAGGCGCGATGGTAGCCAAGGAAGCCGAGGCGGTAGCCTTGAACAACTACCGCAACTTCCTCAAAGGCAAGGGTTTCCTGCGCAGCTGGAGCAAACCCATCACCAGCGACCCATCACCAGCATGATTGCCACCATTCAACCCTACCCAGAGCCCGCCCCATGCGGGCTTTTTTGCGCCCGCAGCTAGAATCGCGCCCACGCCAGTATTGGCGTATCGCTAGGGGTGTCCCGCCAAGGCGGGGCTGAGATCACACCCTTCGAACCTGTTGCCCGCATCGTTTTACTTTGCAGGCTTGAGATCATCCTCGCGCAGGGAAGCCCGTCAGAAACGCCAAGCATATGCCGTGCATGGCAAGGGTTTTCTTGAGCCACAGGAGCCAAGGAGTCTGCATTGACCACAAACGCCCCATCCGCCAACGAGGCACTGACACCGGTTTCCACAGCGCAGCGCGTTTTCCGCTGGCACGACCATGCCTCTCTGTGGTTCAGCCTGGGGGTCGGCCTGCTGGTGATGCAAGTGGGCGCGTATCTGATGCCAGCGCTGGGCACGCAAGAGGCGGTGCTGGCGATCGTGGCGGGCTCTGTGCTGGGTGCCGGGCTACTGGGTTGGGTCGCCAAAATAGGCTGCGACAGCGGACTGGCCAGCGCCGGGCTAATGCACGCCGTGTATGGCCGCGCTTTTGCGCGCCTGCCGATTGTGCTGAACATTGTGCAACTCATTGGCTGGGGCACCTTTGAGCTCGTGGTGATGCGCGACGCCACGGTCTCTATTGGGCGCCAATCGGGTGCGATGGCGGCGACCTATTGGCCGGCGCTGGCCACGCTGCTGTGGGGCGGAGTGATCACGCTGCTGATCAGTGGATCGATGGTGCAACTGGTGCGCCGCATCATTGCCCGGGTGGCACTGCCGCTGGTGGTGTTGTCGCTGCTGTGGCTGAGCTGGCAGTTTTTGGGGCTGGCCCATGCGCAAGGGCTGGAGCAGCTGTGGCTGCGGCGCGGAGAAGGAGGCATGGGCGTGATGCCCGCGCTGGACCTGGTGATTGCCATGCCGATTTCTTGGCTGCCCTTGGTGGCTGACTATGCGCGCCACGGCAAAAGCGGCACCGCCGCGCTGCGTGGCACTTGGGCGGGGTACGCGCTGGCCAACGTGTGGTGCTATACGCTGGGCGTGCTGGTGGCACTGACTTTGCCAAGCCAGGACCTGGTGACCGCACTGTTGCTGGCGCAAGGTGGACTGATTGCGTTGTCACTGATTCTGATTGATGAGGTGGACAACGCCTATGGCGACACCTATTCGGGCGCCGTGTCAGCCCATAGCCTGCTGCCGCACTGGAGCGTGCGCCAGTGGGGCCTGGGGGTGGCTGTGGTTTGCACGCTGATGGCGCTGGTGTTGCCCATGCACAGCCTGGAGCCATTTCTACTGATCCTCAGCTCGGTGTTTGTGCCACTGTTTGGCGTGATCTTGGGGCGCCTGGCTTTTGGCGCCGACGCAGCGGCTGCGTTGCAGCAGGCGGGTAAGGCACATGCCGCGCCCATTGCGATCTGGCTGGCGGGCATCGGTTTCTACCATCTGCTGCCCATGGTTTCGACCCTGCTGGGCTCCGCGTTGCCCACGTTGGCGATTTGTTTCGTGCTGGCCTACGCAACCCGCCCAGCCCGCTGAAGGATCAGCTCCACGGGCACGCACAGTCGTTATCCCACGAGGCGGCAGCTTGCTTGCCTAAAATAGCCCATGAAATTTTTTGTACGATCCTTTTTCAAGGCCCTGCGCATTGCCCTTGGCCCCGTGATGCTTCTCAAGGAACGACTCAGCCAGCCCAAAGGTGTCCTGCGATCTCAGGCGGGACAGGCTGCCGTTGACCAGGCATGCCGTGGCTTGGTGCTGTACCAATACAAAACCTGCCCTTTCTGCATCAAGGTTCGCCAAGAGATGCGCCGCCTGTCCCTGACGGTCGCAAAAGTGGATGCACAGCCCGAAGGCCCCCACAGAGCAGCGCTGGTGCAACAGGGCGGCCAGGCCAAGGTGCCCTGCCTGAAGATCACAGACGAAGCGGGCAATAGCCACTGGCTCTACGACTCACAAAAAATCATCAGTTACTTGCGCAGCCACTTTGCGCAGGTGAACTGAGGCAGCCTCTTTCGGGCCGCATTCAAGCCACCCAGGCGCCCCGCAGAGGCGAAAAGTGCGCGGCCGTCAGATGGGAAGAACCCGCTGCGCCACAGGTGCATAACCATGGTTGAGCGGCCCATGACCTTTGCCGGTGTGTACGGCGGCGCCCGCCTCAATAGCGCCCAAAATGTAGGTTCGCGCGCGCTCGACGGCATCGCGCAGCGCGTAGCCTAAGGCCAGTTGCGCCGCAATGGCCGACGACAGAGTGCAGCCTGTGCCGTGGCCGTTGTGTGTGGCAATACGTGACGACCGCAGGTGCGTGAGAGAGCCATCGGGCAGCGCGAGCACATCGACCACCTCGTTGCCCGGCAAGTGCCCACCTTTCAACAAAACAGCAGGCGCGCCCAACGTCAGCAAGGCACGGGCCGCATCATCCAGGGCACTGATACCCTCAATGGGGCGGCCGAGCAGCAGCGCCGCTTCATCCAGGTTGGGCGTGACCACTGCGGCCAGCGGAAAGAGGTCACGTACCAGCACCTGCACGGTTTCTTCAGCCATAAGCCGGTCACCACTGGTAGCCACCATCACAGGGTCAAGTACCACATACGGCAAACGATACCGACGGATGGCATCGACCACGACAGCCACCACCTCGGGGGCATGCAGCATGCCAATTTTCACAGCGTCCACGCCAATGTCTTCCACCACCGCGTCGATCTGAGCGCGCAACATGTCGGGTGGCACACCATGGATTGCGCGCACGCCCTGCGTGTTCTGCGCGGTGAGGGCTGTGATGGCCGTCATGCCATAACAACCGAGGGCGCTGAAGGTCTTCAGATCGGCCTGGATGCCGGCGCCCCCGCCACTGTCAGACCCCGCAATGGACAAAACACGCGCATAGCGAAGGCTTGGCAGTGCAAGAGAGACGCCAGTAGATGGGGAAGAAGTCATCCAAAAATTATGGCCTATGCGCCAGGTCAACAGACGCTTGCCATGGATGTGCTGTAATTTGTTTTTCCGGACGAAACAGGGGTGTCCCGCCTTTCAGGTGTGCGACTGAGAAATACCCTGGGGCCTGTATCACTGTCTTGCACTACGCGCATCACAAGGTGACATACCGCGTGATGGTTCGCACTGCACGGACGGCATTGTGCACAACGGCCCCGCTACCCGATCCAGGTCATGCTGGCGTGGGGAGTTTCCACCAACGGCATCGCCCCGTTTTGTCCACTGTTGCCTCTCAGCGCACGGACACCACATCAGCCCATATGCCACTTCAACCCTCTTCTTTTGCCATTTTGGGCGCCGGCCTGATGGGTCGATTGCTCGCGGTCGAGCTGGCCCGGCAGGGGCACCACATCAATCTTTATGACGCGGGCAGCCCCTCCGCAGAAACCTCGGCCGCCCGGGTGGCTGCTGCCATGCTCGCCCCTTTGGCTGAGTCCGCGATCACCGAACCTGGCGTGGTGCGCATGGGGTATCACGGGCTCACCCGCTGGCCTGAAATGTTGGCGGCGTTGCCAGAGCCGGTCTTCTTTCAGCAGGCGGGCACATTGGTCGTGTGGCACCGCCAAGACGCGGCAGAAGCACAGCGGTTCACGCGCCAGCTCGAATCCAATCAAACCACGGTGCCCGAGCTGGCGCCTTTGCAAAAACTCGATAGCCAAGCGCTCGCACGGGCCGAGCCCATGCTGGCAAGCCGTTTTGCTCAAGGGCTGTACCTCCCCGGCGAAGGCCAGCTGGACAACCGCCAGTTGCTCGCCGTACTGGCGGTGGAAATGGACCGCCTCTCGGTCCACACGCACTGGCACACCCCGCAGTCTCCGGATGCGTTCACCCCGGGGGCACCCGGTCAGCCCGACTGGGTTCTCGACTGCCGAGGACTGGGCGCCAAGGGTCAATGGTCTGCCTTGCGTGGTGTGCGCGGCGAGGTGGTGCGCATACACGCCCCCGACGTCACGCTGCTGCGCCCCACGCGACTTGTGCACCCACGTTACCCGATCTACATCGCCCCCAAGGAAAACCACCTGTTTGTCATCGGGGCCACCGAGATCGAATCCGACGACCTGTCGCCCGCAAGCGTACGCTCAACCCTGGAGTTGCTGAGCGCCGCGTATGCCGTACACCCGGGGTTTGCCGAAGGCCGCATTCTGGAGCTGGCCACGCAGTGCCGCCCCACGCTGCCCAACAATCTCCCAGCCATTCGTCAGCCCCGCAAGGGTGTGCTCGAAATCAACGGCCTGTACCGCCACGGCTTCATGATTGCCCCCGCCGTACTGGACGTGACACTGGAAGTGCTGAAAACAGGACAATCGGAGCTTTCGCAACGCTTTGATCTTGCGCTGGACCTGGAGCCCACTGCCGTGACCCCAGCCGGTGCCCCCCTCCACGCTTTGGCATGAACATTTCGATCAATCAGAATCCCCACGAGCTGCCCGACAACGCCACGGTGGCAGATGCCGTCGCCGCTATTGCCGCACGTCCGCCCTTTGCTGTGGCCGTCAACACCCACTTCGTGCCCAACACACGCTACGCAGCCCAAGCACTCCAGCCGGGCGACCGCGTCGACATCATTTCCCCTGTTACCGGGGGCTGACCCTTTTGCTATGACAAACAAAGCTCCGTCCGATGCTCTGGTTCTTTATGGCCAGCACTTCTCCAGCCGCCTGTTACTGGGTACCTCGCGATACCCATCGCCGACTTTGTTGGAAGCTGCCGTGCAGCGCGCGCGCCCCGCCATGATCACCGCATCATTGCGTCGGCAAGGCAGCGCCCCCGCAGAAAGCGGCAGCAGCTTCTGGGAGCTTTTGCGCAAGCTCAATGTGCCGGTTTTGCCCAACACCGCCGGGTGCCACAGCGCCCAAGAAGCCATCACCACTGCGCAGATGGCGCGCGAGGTGTTCAACACGCCCTGGATCAAACTAGAGCTGATCGGTGACGACTACACCTTGCAGCCCGATACGCTGAACCTGGTCGGCGTGGCCGAGCACCTCATCAAGGAAGGTTTTCAGGTATTACCCTATTGCACCGAAGACCTGGTGCTCTGCCAGCGCCTCGTCGATGTCGGATGCCAGGCGGTGATGCCCTGGGCAGCACCTATCGGCACAGGTCGCGGCCCGGTCAACCCCTATGCGTTGCAGACACTGCGCGAGCGCCTGAAGGTGCCAATGCTGGTGGATGCCGGACTGGGGTTGCCCTCGCACGCGTGCCAGGTGATGGAGTGGGGTTACGACGGCGTGTTGCTGAACACCGCCGTTGCTCTCGCACAGGACCCGGTAGCAATGGCTGGAGCCTTTGCCGATGCAGTGGGTGCAGGGCGCGCCGCACACCGAGCAGGAGCCATGACTGCGCAAGATTCAGCGCAGCCAAGCACCCCCGTGTTAGGCACACCTTTTTGGCACCATGGCCATGCGTGATATTCATGCGATGGCGCAAGCCATTCTTGAGCACCACACCAGCACGTTCGTGGGGTTTGCACCCGAGCCTATGCCAGAGCCCACCCGCAGCGAAGCAGACTACCTTGCTGCACTCAGTGCCTGCAGTCGCCTCGGGTTCATCGCCCAAGATGCCGAATGCCTTGCGCAGGCGTGGCTCGCTCAGGGGCAGCGCACCGGCGCATTTCAGGCCGAGGCATGGCCAGACAATCCGGTTGATTTTGGTCTGCAACCACTGCCGCGCAGACAGCAGTTCTCCACCTGCCCCGCTCGACTTGGACTGTATGCCGTTTTGCCTGATGCAGCCTGGGTCGGCCGCATGGCGCGAACTGGCGTGCCCACTGTGCAGTTGCGCTTCAAATCAGACGTTGCGGCCGCCATTCACAGCGAAGTGCATGCTGCCGTTCGTGCAGTGCAGGGGACGAACGCCCTGTTGTTCATCAACGACCATTGGCGGGCCGCCATCAACGCAGGGGCCTATGGTGTCCATTTGGGACAAGAAGATCTGGACGCCTTGAGCGCCCAAGAACTGCACACACTGCGGGCGTCAGGAATTCGCCTTGGGGTGAGCACGCATGGATATGCAGAAATGGTGCGAGCAGACGCAGTCGGCCCCAGCTATATCGCCATGGGAGCCGTGTTCCCGACCACACTCAAAAGAATGGCCACAGCGCCGCAAGGGGTTGGCCGGCTTGGGGCATATGCGCGCTTGCTACGCCACTACCCGCAAGTGGCTATCGGCGGGATTGGGCCCGGGCAATTTGCGCCGATCCTGGCCACGGGCGTCGGATCCATCGCTGTGGTGAGAGCACTCGTCAACGCGACACATCCCGAAGAAGCCGCAGCGCAACAGATGCAGCAGATATCAGCGCTACGGGCAGAGCGCTGATGCTTTGCAGTTTCACAAGAGGGGACTAGCGGTCTTGTGAGGCCAGTGAATTGATGCTCTACCAGTTGCAGCGCATGGATTCATCACTTACCCAAACGGTGCCTCAGAAAGCCACTTCTGGATATTTGGCTGCGGCGAAAAATCGACCACTAGTGTGTGGAGCCGTTTGTGCCGCATCGACCTCTTCCTCGATGGAAAGGTCGTTGCCTACTTGGTGTCTGTTTTCTTCTGCTCCAGTTCCAGCCGCAGTTCCATCAGATCATTCGCCATGCCAAACCCGACCGCTTGTCCGGCGGCGGGTGGCACAGTCACAGGGACGGCAGGCAAATCACTGAGCGTCAGGTGCACCGGCTCTGACAGATCAAGATCAAGCGGCATGCCCTGGCTGTGAACACTAAGGCCTGACGCAGTCGACGCGGGGGAGACGGGGGAGATGGGCTCGGCAGCAGACCGCTGCGGTAGCAGATCAAAATCAAACTCCAAGCTGGCGGCCAACGAATCCAGCGGAAGGTCTGCCGGGGACAGGACTGCCGACGGTGCCTCATTGACCAGGGACTCAGCCCTCGGTGGCGCCAGGGGCGTAGTCCGTTTGCGAGGGGGCGGAGTTCCCCGTGCGCTGGCTGGAGTCGTCTGTGCAATCGCCAAAAGCAACAAGAGATCGTCGTAGGCCGCTAGATCAAAAGGCTCAACAGCTTCTGTATTTGCGCGCAGGAACAGGAATTTCTCCAGGAGTTGGAGCACGGCGGAGCTTGACCATTCCGCTTCAATCTCAGCAAGAGCGTCGGTGTAGTGATACAGCATGCGCCCCGTGCGATGAAACCCCGAAAACTCTGGCACTTGCGCATTGAAAAACTGCATGAACTGCGCCCGCAAGTGCGAAAAGTCTTCGACACGACTGAGCGTGTGAAAAAGCCGCAAAAGCTCAAGGTAGGCCAACGGAGATGTCTCGCGATGCTCCGCAATGTGTTTTCTCAAAACATCAATGGCCTGCTGATGTTCCCCCACCGAGATGAAAAACTCGGCTTGCTGCTGAATGTCAAAAAGCTCTTCGGGATTGACAAATTGCAGCGATTGGTCAGGCGCCGCAACGCTTGGCATAGCGCTTATCCATGGCGCAGAGGCGTTGACTGCGGCAGCTGCCACTACTGGGGTCTTTGCATCAACGGCGGCCGGTACACGAGGCGATGGCGCAGCGGGCATTGGATGAGAGGCCGATGGTTCTCCGTGCAAATCGTGCGTGGGCAATGTCTCCGGTGGTACCCAAGTGTCTGCCGGATGCGGAGCCAGGCCCAACGCCGCCTCTTGGGCCGCCACAGCATCGCGCGCGCCCAACGCCACGGAGTCGCGCCATGCGCGCACGGCCATCTGCGACGCGTTTCGCAGCCGCATCCAGACCCATACAATGGCCAACAATGCCAGCAGCAGCAATGCGCCGAGCACATACACAACCGTTGCCGGAAATCGCTGCTGCTCCACCCGTTCGAGCTGCTCGCGCAGTTGCACGACATCGGCTTGGTCTTTGATGGCCTGCTTGCGTATGTCAGCCGCACTTGCCTCCAGCGCCTTCAAGCGCTCACTGTCCTTTTGCACATCTTCAGGCGGGGTATTCAAAGATTTCCACAAAGCCGTCGCCTGCAAACGCTCTGCCGACACTTCTTGTGACGGTGCGGCCAGCAGTTCAGTGGTTGTGCGCAATGGCACTGGACTCTCAAGCCAGGTATCCAACGGCTCGACAACGAGCCGCGAACGGCCAACCTCCGGCTTGGTCGCAACGATGGACTTCTGGGGGGCTGAGGGCGCAATCTTTGTGCCTGAGGCCCGCGCAGGCGTACTTTTGAGCGGCTTCGCAGGCAACGGCGCGCGTGAGGGGTGCGTCAGGGTATCTTTTGGTTCGCTAGCCTTGGCACGCGAAGCGCCACGATTGTCCACACTGGCAGCTGAAGACTGAATCGCGCCTGCAGCCGACGGCTGCGCAGCATCTGCCACATTGGGTAGGCGAGCGATATCGACGGGAGAGGCCGATGAATAACGAGGCACCGTCGTAGGCAACTCGGAAAGAAAGGTGTATGTGCGGGTTGTCTGACCAGTACACCCAGCAGACAGGGTCACCGTCAAAACAGGCTCATCCAACGCCACCGACGCGAGAACCCGTACGCCGGAAGGACGGCCTCGCACCTCAGGCAAAGGCACGACACGAACCTTGCTGCCCCCGATTGCCGTACTCCCGGCAACCAGCTTGGCCGTCACGCAGGAAGAAGCAACATCGGTTCCTGGGTCAGGTTGCAGTTCGAATGACAAATCAATCGGAGCCCCCAACACCACCGCACCACTGCCGCCCCCCAACGAGAGCGCCGATGCGCCGGCGGCAACCGCCCACAGGCCCGGCCCAAAAATGGTGTTACGAATTTGCACAATAATTTCTATTCCTGGTCCGATAGATTCTTGCACAGAACCCTGGCGCAGGGCCAGAGCCATAATGCCGCTATGAAAATTCAGTTTTCCAACATTGCGGTCGTAGGCACTGGCGCCATGGGCCGGGGCATTGCGCAAATTGCAGCCCAAGCCGGGAGTCAGGTTTTTCTGATGGACGCCACCCCGGGCGCAGCCGAAACCGCCAAATCAGCACTCCAGCAGCAGTGGAGCAAACTGGTCGCCAAAGGGCGATTGGAAGCCGATGAGGCCATTGCACTGGCGGCGCGG
>RCMZ01000195.1_pt1 | contig 38813 bp, 33 predicted proteins | sample 2041141 | NCBI WGS metagenome assembly RCMZ01 (sample SAMN09708263, study PRJNA481090) | Wastewater metagenome, whole genome shotgun sequencing project. | biome: sewage; isolation source: Davis station wastewater (DW) | place: Antarctica: Davis Station | collected 2010-03-01 | reverse complement strand
CCGGGGGTCGCGGGTTCGAGTCCCGTCCACTGCGCCATCTTACGAAAACCCGTTAAGTTTATGCTTAACGGGTTTTTTCGTTTCTGGGTGATAAAAATCCACTTTGCTGGTGCTGATGTGAGCTTAGTCGTTCGAGTAAGGCCGCTTTTAAATCGAGTCAGATTTATTTCTTCCAGTAGTTATTCGCTGCAGCGACTGTTTGATAGTTTGTTGCCACTACTTGCGCTGCGGCTATTAAACCATCGGCATCTTTTTCATACTTGGCTCGAACTTCAGTGCGTTTCTCGGCTGAGGGCTGCGTGTGTTTAACAGCCATTCGCGACATTTTTATCGCAAGCTCATAGCCTTCTTGTGGTGTTTTTGTTTCAAGGCTGGTGAGCCATTGCTCTGCGAAAGCCGCTGGGCTAATAATGACTGCTAAGCATAACGCGGTTATTTTCTTGTTCATAGATTACTCACTATTTGTCTTTGTTATAGGTGTGTACTTCATTTTTTAACTACAGTGGCAGTGTGTCGAGTAAGAGTTGGTGTTTTGAATACTACTTTGGTGTTTTTTTAATTTTTTAGAGTTAATACTTAGGTTTTGTATGAACTGTAGGCGCACTGAAACGCGTTTTCTTATGGCTAGCATTGATAAGAAATAGTAACTGAGCCAGATCTAGCTGTTCTAAAGAACTATTGCGTTTTGAGTCGAGTCTGTTGATTGTGTGATTCATTCACGCGAGAGGCCGTATATGCAGGATACCCATTCACCGACTGCGCAACTATTAGAAATAGAGCTAGCCGATGGCTGCCAACTCCACGTATTAGAAGCTGTTGATGCGCAGCAGTGCGCTTTAGCTCTTAGTCTAGCCTCGGGCAGTCATGATGAGCCGGCTGCGCATTTAGGCATGGCGCATTTTTTGGAACATTTGGTGTTTCGAGGTAGTAGTAATTATACGCTAGATGATGGGTTAATGGCATTTGTGCAGCGCAGTGGTGGGCATGTCAATGCGCAAACTCAAGCCCGTGAAACGCTTTTTCACTTTCAAGCTAAGCCATCATTATTCGTTGATGCGCTTAAGCGTTTAGTGGATATGCTGGTTTCGCCGCGCTTAGAGGATGCAATGCTGGTAACAGAGAGAGAGGTACTTAACGAAGAGTTTCATTTGTATTGTCGAGCACCGCAAATCTTAATGGATGCGGCGCTGGGTTTCTGTTTGCTTGGTGAGCACTCTTTGCAGCGTTTTTATGCCGGTAATCGTCAGACTCTGTCTATAGAAAATACTGATTTTGCTGCATCATTGAGAGCCTTTCATCAGAGGGCTTATTTGCGCAGTAAACTAAAAATTGTACTGGTTATCCCTGATGGCTGGGGTAAATGGCAAGATCAGGTGCTCGCTGTGTTGCAGCCATTAATCTGTCAGCCACGCCACGAGCAGTCTCAGACGTTGCCACGCTTAGCTGTGCCTGCAGATTGTGAGATTAAGCTTGAGTTGCCTATTGCCGAGCCGTTTTTTGTCTTGCATATCCCTATTAATAGCTGTGCCGAAGGTTTGCAAGAGCTAGCAGAGAAGATGCAGCACGCTTTGGTGCTGCGTTTTGCACAAAGCTTTCTCGACTATGCTCAGAAACAGCGCTGGTGTTCTGCAATTGCGGTGCGTGCCCCTTACGTTGCTCAAGGGCAGGGTGTGCTGACTCTGGAGTTTAAGAGGCTATCTGCTGAGCTTGATGGGTTCTTGCCTGCTTTTCGTCAATGGCTTGAACAGTGGCGTGAACAATTACGTTCCCCTGAACAGCAGGCTTATGAGCTACAGGCGCAATTGCGTCGCTGGTCACGCGCAGACTCTTTGCGCAAAGCCCAGCAAATCTTAACTGGCTGCTGGCCATTGCAAGGCGTTACAGCTGAATGTTTAGCTGCATTAGACAGAGTGATTGAAGCTGTTCACAGTGATGCGTTTGTGCAGGTTCATGCAGGCCCAGAGCAAGTCTTTGGTGTGTATGATGCAGGCTTACCGCTTAATGTAGAGCGCGTGGGTCAGGGCTCTAGGGGCGTTATTAGCCCTGCTACGGTGGTTGGCACTCCATTTTTTGTTGGTTTAACTGTGCCGGCGGCAAACATCTGTGAGCAGCGTACAGCATTGTGTAGTACTGAGTACGCTCTCGCGCAGTATCACCCGCTTGGTTTCCCCAAGGATATCGCAGTGTGCTATTGGGGATGGTCAGTGCATGATCCAAAGGGCACAGAACAAAGCTTGCAGACTCGACTGGCATCCTTAGTCGAGCAATTTAGCTACCACGCGGTGCATTGGCAGGTGGAGGTTTTGCCAGGTCATGTGTTTCTTCGCATCACAGGTCCTGCAGATTACTTAGCCGTGGCGATCAGTCAGATTTTAACTGAACTTGAGCAGCCGCTAGTTGATGTACCCTTTGTAGCGAGTAGTCCTTTTGCTTTGCGTCGGCTCCTGCAGCGTTTACCTGGCTTGCTTGTCAATACAGATAACCCGAGTGCTACTACTGAAATTGCATTGCCAAGTCAACCGCAGGCAGCTTTATGGTTGGGTGATGCAAACAGTGCAATGCAATTGAGTCCCTTTTATCTAAAACGATTAAAAAATCTCTCTGTTGTGAAAGATGCCCAGCTTTTAGCGGCTGGGTGGCATCAAGTCAGTGCGTGCGCTACTGATGATTCTTTACTCATTGTTCACATACCATTACCTGCTATTGGCATGCTTGAGCAAGATCGAATGCGAGTTATTAATAAGGTATTTGCGCAGCATTTCCAAAGTGTTTTGCAGCGTCGTTTACGTGATGAGCTTGGCTTGTGCTATGCCGTTTTTGTGATGCCGCATGTGCAAGTTGAGCGAGAGGGTTTAGTCTGTGCAGTGCAATCCAGTAAAGTTGAAGCGCATCTTTTATTAAAGGAAATCAGTCAATGCTTGATGACCTTTCTTCAAGGGCAACGAGAGTGCTTGCCGGCAACGCATGCGGATATTTTACTCCAAATCAGCCAGCTTGAGCAGGGCGCGCAGCATATTGAATACTTGAGTCACAGGTTGTTTCGGCGTTGGAGTGAACAGCGCTTAGAAAAGGACGCAAAAGAAAAGGATAAAACTGAGCAGTTGCTATCTTTTGCTGATATTGAAAAATATTATGATGCTATACAGGATGAAAAAAGCTGGTTTATATTAAGTAATCAACACGCGTCTTAATCGTTTATTTTTAAATTTAACCCACAATAATCATTTTAATGATTGTTGTGGGTTTTTTGTTTGCATTGGAATAATTTTATTTGTGCGGGATTGCATGCTTCTGTTGGATTGCTTCTTAAGTAGATTTATTAAACTTCAGCCTGCTGTAGTGATGCTTTGAGTATTATTAAATTTCTAGTTTTTGTACATCTTTAGGATATCTACTATTGATGTTGATTATTTATATTTAAGATGTGTGTTAGTAAGTATTGTTGACTTCGCACTAAAGCGGCGTATGAGTCAGGTGCATAGCTTCTAATAATCGACACTGAAGCGACTGATAGGTCAGTTGTTCCATTTCTGTGGAGAAGACTATGTATAACAACAAAACTGCCAAACATATTTTTATGCCTTTAGCCCTTGCTGGCGCTATTGCAGCAGCAAGCAGTCCTGCTTTAGCTGAAATCGTTCTTTATGATAAAGACGACACTACTTTTTCAACCGATGGTTATGTCAACGCGTTTTATGTGAACAGTGACGTTGATCGGGCTGGTGATCAGTTTGACCGTCGTCAGTCGCGCATTAAAATGGGGTTTTTACCCAACTATATTGGTTTCAATATGGGTAAAAAAATCGATGGGCTGCAGTTAGGAGCTCGTGCGTCGTTTTGGGTCACCATTAATGACAGTGATGATAACGGTACAGGGACCGATATCGATGTGCGTCAGTTTTACGGTACCGCTGCTGGTGAGTGGGGTGAAGTGCTGATTGGTAAGGATTTTGGATTATTTGCGCGCTCCAATATTCTACTCGATGAGTTGCTAGCGGGTTATGGTCAAGTCAGCGACACCTTAGGCTTAGTCGATGGTGGCGGTGTTTCTTTCGGTAATATCGGCAGTGGTTATCCATATCCATTCCCAACCTCACAGATCACTTATCGTTCGCCTGTTATGAGTGGTGTGCGTGTTGCCGTTGGTGTGATGGATCCAGTGGATACGAACGATAACAGTGCAATGGGTAAGGCTTATCAGAAAAATCCACGTTTTGAGTCTGAAGTGACCTATCAGTTTGATGTGGCCGGCGCAGAAATTTACTCATGGATCAACGGTGGCTATCAAACTTCTGAAAATACTGACAGCACAGTGAAAGATGTCACCTCTAAAGGTTTAGGCTACGGCGTACAAGCGAAGATGGGTAACTTTACCGTCAGCGGTTCAGGTTTTACCGCGAAAGGTATTAATCCCTTCTTTACCAATAACGCTGGCAACGCAACCTTGCGTGATATCGACAGTAAAGGCTATTTAGCGCAGGGTTCCTACCGCTTTGGTAAAAACCGTTTGGCATTAAGTTATGGCAAAACCAAAGATGATGGTAACGGTGCTGTGGCAACCGGTGCGGATTATGAAACACGTGGTATTGCCTTGTTCCGCGATATCAATGACAACTTAAAGTTGGTTGCTGAATACAATCAGTTTGAAATTGATGGCCATAAAGGAAATAGCTTAGTCAATGAAGACACCAATACCTTTGCGGTTGGTGCGGTTTTGACTTGGTAATAATGCAGCTATGAGTCCAAGCCAGAAGTGCGGATGCCTTCTGGCTTTTTTATGATCGCTACTTTAGTAGGTGCTGCTCGCGACTGAAGGCGCATGTGCTTCTTGCTGGATGCTTTTAAAATAGACACATACTAGGTAGGTGGATTATGGGTCTAAAAAAAATCTCATTTGATAATGAGGGTATTACGACAGCGTTTTCGTTTGCCAAACAAGCTGAAGCAGCAGCTCAGGATTTAGCACAACAGCTGCTTTGTTCTGAATTAGGCTTTGTCTTGTTTTTCTGTTCAGCTGAATATGACTTGCCAGCCTTATCTAAAGCCTTAGAAGCAGAGTTTTTCGGTGTGCCGCTGGTGGGTTGTACGAGCGCTGGTGAAATAACCTCAGAAGGCTATGCGCGAGGCTGTATTAGCGCGATTGGCTTTGATCATCGACACTTTTCTATCGCCAGTGTGTTAATTGATGAAATGGAGCGTTTCAGTTTATATGACGCTCAAGAGTTGGTTGAGAACCTCATCAGTGATTGCCGTGGTAATTCCTTAGCGCCGATTAAAGATCACAGCTTTGCCTTAACTTTGTTAGATGGTCTTTCCAGTCGAGAAGAGGTGGTTTTGGCCGCGCTCAGTGCGGCTTTAGGTAGTATTCCGCACTTCGGTGGCTCTGCTGGCGATGACAATCATCTAACCCACACCCATGTCTATTATGACGGCCAGTTTCATAATGGCGCGGCAGTGGTGGTGTTAATTAATACCCATTTAGATTTTGAAGTCTTTACCACTCACCATTTACAGCCCTCCAGTGAAAAGCTTGTGGTGACCAAAGTTGATAGCGACTCACGGCGGGTACTCGAGTTCAATGCAGAGCCCGCAGCCAAAGAGTATGCGCGGCTGATAGGTTGTCGCTTGGATGAACTGGATATGCATCTGTTTGCGAGTCATCCACTGGCAGTAAAAATCAGTGAGAACTACTACCCACGAGCGATTCAACAGACGAATCCTGATCAAAGTCTGACTTTTTATTGTGCGGTGGAAAATGGCATTGTGCTGACCGCAATGAATACCACCTCCTTGCTTGAGAACGTCAATCAACTGTTCCAAGGACTCAATCAGCGCTTGGGTGAGTTATTGATTACGATCGGTTGTGATTGTTTTTTACGACGCTTAGAAATTGATAGTAAAGGCGGCCAAGACGCGATCGAAGCGGTGCTGCGCAAGCAGCATGTGGTTGGCTTTAATACTTACGGTGCACAGTGCAATGGCATGCACATTAACCAGACGTTCACAGGTGTAGCCATTGGACGACCAAAATATGGCTAACGCTGAGCTTGTTGCACAAATACAGGCGCTGCAGCAGGAAAATAACAAGCTGCGACGCATTAATAACGCTTTGGTGGAGCGTGTCGAGTCAGGTACATCGCAAAGCTCAGATGCCTATGCAGCTTTTCGTCACTCTGTAATTTTGGCTGAACAAGTACGTGAGCGTACTGATGCGCTGAATCAAACCATGGCTGACTTGAAAAACAGCAACATACTACTCAGTGATGCGCGGCAAAAGGCCGAAATTGCGCATCAGCATCTGATTGATGCGATTGAAAGCATCAGTGATGGCTTTGTGTTATTTGATAAAGATCATCGTATTGTTTTATTCAATCGGCATTTTAAAAAATTCTGGGAGAAAAGTGCCTACCGTATGGAGTTTGGCACCTATTTGAGTGAAGTCAGAGACGTAATTGATGAAACTGGGCTAGTGGTGGAAAAGCAGCGCAGCGGTCGTCAACGGGTCTTGTACCGCTTACGCACAGGACGCTGGTTACAAGTGACCGAGCGACCAACGCAAGAGGGCGGACTGGTCATCTTGTATACAGACATTACCGAACTGAAACACATTGAAGCGCAGCGTCGCGAGCAAGCTTTAGCGCAAAAAACCCATTTGTTGCAAAAAACGGTGGATAACTTGTCGCAAGGCGTTGCTATGGTTAACGCAGATGGTCTTCTAGAGTTGTGGAATCATCGGTTTTTAGAGCTGTGTGATTTGCAACCCATTGAGGCCAATCTGGCGTTTGCTGAGGTGATGAATAACAGTTGTGCAACGTTACTGACCCCGCAAAGCCTGGCAGAAGATGACACGCCTTTACTGCAAAAAGAACAGCGTTTAGCGGATGGGCGAATGGTCGAAATTCGCACGCATCCATTACCCTTGGGCGGTTTTGTTAATACGTTTACCGATATTACCGAGCGTTATCAACATGCCGAAGCTTTGCGTAAAAGTGAAAACTGGATACGGTTAATTACCGACCACGTACCGGCGATGATCGCCTATGTGAAGAATGACTTCACTTATGAATTTACTAACAAGGTATATGAAGAATGGTATCGCTGGCCTCGCGGTAGCATTTTAGGGCGCAGCTTGCGTGAGGCGCATAGCGATGAGCACTTTATGCGTCTGGAGCCATACATCAATCGATCACTAAAAGGTGAAAGTTTAACTTTTGATGTGGCTGAGTCGAGCGTGACGGGTAAGCCTCGCTTTATGCAACGCTCTTATGTGCCTAATCGACAAAGTAATGGTGAGATTTCTGGTATTTTCGTTTTAGTGCGAGACATTACTGAGCGTCGACAAACCGCAGAAGCGCTGCATCAAGCGTATCAAAACCTTGAAGAGCGAGTGCGTGAACGTACGGCAGAGTTGACACAGCTCAATTGCAAACTGGTTTCGGAGATTGAAGTACGCAAACAAGTGGAAGTGCGTCTGCGTGATGCTAAGCGCGAAGCTGAGGAAGCCAACTTATCGAAAACTAAGTTTTTAGCTGCAGTCAGTCATGATTTGCTCCAGCCATTAAATGCTGCACGCTTATTCACCGGCTCATTATCAGAGCGCCCAGACTCGCCTGACCGCAACACTTTGGTCAGAAATATCAGTAACTCACTGGAGGATGTCGAAAATCTATTAGGCACCTTGGTTGATATTTCTAAGCTCGATGCTGGAGTTATTAAAGCTGATGTATCCGCTTTTGCAGCCCATGAGTTGTTAAACAACTTAGCGATTGAGTATCAGCAGTTGGCTAAAAGTGTAGGGCTTAGGTTAGATTTTGTGCCCAGTTCGGTGCTGATTAAAAGTGATATTCACTTGCTGGCGCGCATCTTACGTAATTTGTTAAGCAATGCGATTCGTTATACCGAAAATGGTCGTGTGCTGCTGGGCTGTCGTCGCCATGCAGGGCATGTATCCATTGAGGTGTGGGATACCGGTATTGGTATTGCAGAAGATAAAAAAGAAGAAATATTTCAAGAGTTTAAGCGTGGTGATGTACAGCGCTTAAAGCAAGATCGAGGTTTAGGTTTAGGTTTAGCAATTGTTGACAAAATCACCCGAATTTTAGACCACCCAATCCAGGTCTCATCGCAGCCAGACAAAGGCTCGGTGTTTTCTGTTGCAGTGCCTTTAGCGCGTAAAGACGAGTTGCGGGCAACGCCTGAGATTGAATCATCGACATATCACTTAGATCGCCTGAGAGGTGCACGGGTGTGGGTGCTGGATAATGATCTGGCTATTTGTGTAGCGATGCGAGCATTGCTCGAAGGATGGGGTTGTGAGGTACAAACAGGCCTGTCTGAGGACGATTTAGCAGAACAAGTCGGCGGTTTTTGCTCTGCTGTTGATTTACTGATCGTTGATTATCATTTGGATAATGACGTTAACGGTGTTGATGTCGTGGTTAATATCAATCAGCAACGACAAACACCCATCCCGACACTGATGATTACGGCCAACTATAGCAATGAGCTGAAGCAAAAAATGCGCGAGTTAGGCCATACTTTGATGCACAAACCAGTCAAGCCAATGCGTTTGAAAACCGCGATGAATCATTTGCTGGATAACGAGCGCTAAGATCTGTGCACAATAACCTTTGTGTGCCCCTCGCTTTAGTCCGACAAATACATGGCAAGCAAGAATTGTTGCGTTGCGTTGCACTAGCTCTGCCGGCCTAAAGAATAAAAACAAGTTAGCTCACAAGCTGCTTGCAAAATGACCGCAGCGCGGGCGGTTAGAGGCCGTTAGCGGCGAAGGTAAGTAGAGAAATCAATGTCACCGACGGACAGAATGGCTTGCACACGGTTATGAACGTTGAGCTTTCTTAAAATAGCCGAGACATGCGCTTTAACTGTGGTCTCAGCAATGTCCAAATTATAAGCAATTTGTTTATTCGCTTCGCCTTTAGCCATACGCTCGAGCACTTGTAATTGTTTACGTGTCAGTGCCTGCAATAATTCTGGAGAGATAGTCGCTTCGCGCGGTGTACGCCGCGTGTTGGCTTGTTCGGAACGGATGATGTCAGCCGGCAAGTAAACATGCCCGTTTAACACTTGCTCGATGGCTGCGGTCATTTGCTCGCGAGGTGTAGATTTGGTGATAAAACCAACCGCGCCATAGGTAATGGCTTGTAAAACAATATGTTTATCTTGTTCTGCAGAGACAATAACCACGGGGATGGTGGGCGCTTCATTGCGTAAGCTCATAAGGCCGTTGAGTCCGCTCATGCCTGGCATATTGAGATCAAGTAAAATTAAATCAAGATCGTCGTGTTCACAGGCGAGCAGTAAGGTGCTGTCTAGGTCTGCGGTTTCGATGATAGTGCAGTCAGGAAAACCTGAACGAATCACGTTACAAATCGCCTCGCGAAACAGCGGGTGATCGTCAGCAATTAATATGTTGTACATGGTCAGTGACCTCGTTTTTGTATGCAAAGCGCAAGGTTAGCGAAAGGGTGCAGGTTGTGCTTGTTCTAAAGGTAAATGAGCTTGTTCCCAACCATCCGTGCCGTCACGTAACCAGTATAGGTTGTTATAACCAAAGGCGTTCGCGCGCTTGACTGCATTCCAACCCAACCAGCAGTCTGAGCGGCAGTAAAATACGATGGGGTGGGTTTTATCGTTTGCAGTTGCTTGCTCAAGATGTTGTTTACAGTAGTCCAACCATTGCTCTGAGAGTACGCCGTCACCGCAATTGGCTAACCATAAACTATTAGGCAGATTAGTATGCTCTTCTTGTAGAGTGAACTGGCCGCGTAACCATGGGTTGCGGTAGACATCCACTAACAGTAACTTTGGGTTTTTCTCCTGCAAAGTGTTTAATTCTTGAGGTGAAAGTGTTTGTGCATGCTCATGCGACTGCGGTGTCGGGCTGCGATACAGCGTGCTTCTATAGCCATCTTCAGTAAATAAATGACTTTCTTGAGCATGGCTAGTGATTACGCCCAATGGCAGTAATGTTAAAGCTAGGGCAGTCAATACTGTTTTCAACATGATTATTTCTCGCAGTTGTTAACTCCATTAGATGCAAAGCAGCAGTCTTTGGGAATGCTACAATGTGCTGCTTGGGCCGCTACTAAAGTACTGCTTTTATGTCGGTATTTACTTTCCGGGTGCTCTGCGCAGAGCGCTTCGCTTAGGGCTGAAGGTCAATACTGCCGCGGACAAACACACTACCGTAGTCGTCGCACACACTATTAAGGCCAAAGGATTAAATTGTAAATACAACGCATACCGAACCAGCTCGACACCGTAGCTAAATGGGTTTAGTGCACAAATCCAATACAACCATAGACTGGCTTCTTGCATTTTCCATAACGGGTACAACGCCGAGGATAAGAAAAATAAAGGGAAAATCACAAAGTTCATCACCCCTGCGAAGTTTTCTAACTGGCGAATACCATTAGAGAGCAGTAAACCGATAGCACCGAGCATTAGTGCCACCATCAACAATGCTGGTAATGCTACTAACAGGCCAAGTAAGGGTGGTTGTACGCCATAAAACCAGGTGATCGCTAAGAAAATATAAACTTGAATGATGGAAATAGAGGCGCTGGCCATTAATTTGCAAATCAGTAAAAAGCTACGCGGTTGAGGGCTAGTGAGAAGGATGCGCATGCTGCCCATTTCGCGGTCGTAGACCATGCTGAGCGAACTCTGCATGCCGTTAAATAATAAAATCATGCAGGCCAGTCCCGGCACAATGTAGGTTTCGTAGGTGATGTAAGTGTCGTAGGGGGCAATAATGGCGATGCCCAGCGCCGCACGAAAGCCAGCGGCAAACACAATCAGCCACAATAAAGGTCGGACTAAAGCGCTGAGCAGGCGGGTGCGTTGTTGCCAGAATCTCAGCCATTCACGAAAAAAAATACCCGACAGGCAATACCAATAGGCTTTCATTTTGGCTCCTTTTTCGTCAACTGTTGAAAAATAAGAGCTAAGGATTGCTGCTGATATTGGACTTGGATTGCTTCAATGCTGCCGTTAGCCACTAAAGCACCTTGATTGAGAATTAGCACATGGTCTTCAGGTGCGATTTCATCCAGTAAGTGGGTAGTGGACAACACAGCAATATCGCGCTCTGCGCACAGACTGCGCAAATGCGCCTGCAATGCTTGCCGGCTGGCGGGATCCAAGCCTACGCTGGCTTCATCGAGTAGCAATAAGCGTGGGTTGTGCAATAGCGCGCGAGCTATCTCAACACGGCGGCGATGGCCGCCGTTAAGAAGACGCACTTTATCGTGCCGTCGATCACTGAGTTGCTGACGAGCCAGCTCATCATTAACTCTTCCTTTAGCGTCAGAGGGTGAGAAACCATGCAGGGCTGCATGGTAACGCAAGTTTTGCTCAACGGTGAGATCCAAGTCTAGCGTGCTTTGCTGAAAGACTACGCCCAGTTCGCGTAAGGCTGAGCGCGGCGCGCGATTAAGATCATGGCCACTGACTTTGATCTGCCCCTGTTGGATAGGATAGAGGCAGGTGAGCAAGGAAATCAGTGTGCTTTTGCCCGCAGCATTAGGTCCGAGTAAAGCTGTTAGACGGCCTTTTGGACAGGTGAAATTAAGCCCATGCAACACTTGGCGAGCACCATAGGAAAAACTGACATCCCTGACTTCCAGGGCATTCATGGTGTCACCACAACACCCCAAGGGTAACGACCAACTTTAATTGACTTGGTGACTTTGAGGCTGTCGATATCAACCAGTGACACATCACCACTCACACCGTTGGTGGAAATCAGAGTTTTTTGATCTGGGGTGAAGGCCATATGCCAAACACGGCGACCGACCAGTAAGTAATCTAAAATCTCCCAAGTCTTAGCATCAACCACGGCAATATGGTTGGCTGGACCCAGCGCGACGAAAGCGTAACGGCCATCGTCAGTCAGCTTGATACCGACAGGTTGGATTTTGTCAGGATGCACACCTTTGATTTCGAAGGTCATGGTTTTCAAAATTTCACGTTGGTCGACATCGATGATGGTCACCGTGCCGCCAATTTCCGCGCTGGCCCAGAGGCGTTTGCTGTCATTACTGAACTCGACATGACGTGGGCGTTGATCCACCAGCGTGTTATGCACAAGTTCATTGCTGGCCGTGTCAATCCAATGCAGCATATTGGTGGTTTCGCTGGTATTGACTGCCCATTTGCCATCAGGACTGACGGCCATACCTTCCGGCTCCACACCGACATCAATTTGGGCCATGACAATATTGCTGTCGACATCGACCACAGTGACCAATGCGTCGTCTTCGTTGGAGATGTAGAGCCATTTATTGTTGGGGTGTAAAGCGAACTGTTCAGGGTCGTCGCCAGAGGCGAGTTCTTTGATTATGCTGTGATTGCTGAGGTCCATTACCTGCACGCGATCCGAGTCGCTGGCGCAGATGTACAACAGCTTGTTGTCATGCGAGAGCAGCAGTCCGCGTGGGCGCATGCCGACTTCAAGGGTATCCGTCACGGTTTGCGTGGCCAGATCAATCACGCTGATCGTGTTGTCTTTCTCGTTAGAAACATAAGCAGTGGCGGCCAAGCTGGTGTGGCAGATCAGCATGAGGGCAGATAAAGGCAATAAACGGCGCATAGTGTGTCCTTCTTGTTATCAATAATTAACCGGCGAAACAGGCCGTAGGCGTTGTTGTCACAGGGCTTTGTCGCTTAAGTGGCAAGTGGTTTCTGCTTTGTCGAAACCTAAACTGTCCATTTCATTGTGTGGGTGCAAGTAGCCCTCTTGTGGTGAGGTGCTGACCAGTGAGCGCGGATGAACTAAGGCAATGGGCTGGCGTAATTGCCCGCTCCAAGGACGGAAGCTTAGTTTGCGACCTTTAAAACCATCGATGGGTAATTGATCACTGAGTGCCAATTGGCGTATCGCGGCAGGATCAACGTGTCCCAGTTTAGTTACTGCTGAAGCAATGCTGCGTACGGCAATCCAAGCGGCAAAATCGACACTATTCATCCAACGATCAGCGTGTTTTTCAAAGCGTTTTTGCAGCTGCGCTGCACCGTAGGTTTCAATGGTTTTGTGCCAACCCACTGGGGTTAAACCTTGGGTGCCGATTACCGGACGTGGCAGCCAAGTGTTGTAGGGCAAGTATTCACCAAAATCACCGGCTTTATCGGCCACCACCACTACGTCGTATTCTTTACTTTGAGTAAACAGCGGCATTTCGGCGCTGGCAGAGCGGCGTTGATCGCTGCTGAAGTCCCAGGTTTTTTCCGCGATTATTTTGAGGCCAAAGCGCTTAGCGGAGCGTCGTAGGGCATTCGCATAAGCTATGTCTTCAGGGGCTTGGCCAACAATTAACAGCCAGCGCTGCCATTGGCGCAACGCCATAAATTGTGCCAGCGCGTCAGTCAGCATGGCGTCACTGGGCAAGGTATGCAGAACATTGCTTAAGCAGGCGGCTTGGCGTAATTCATCGTCGGCGCTGCCCGCGTTAAACAGCAAACTGTCCGGCAATTGCGTGGCCAGTTGGCGTAATACTGACTGCGGTGCATTAACCACAAACAGGCGGGTTCCCGCGGCATGCTGTTCGAGAGCAGCTGCCAATAATGTTTCAGCGCTAGCCGAGACATCAGTGCTTAAGCTGTAGTGTTGCTTGAGAAAGCGCCCGGTGCTGTTGTTATCCACGAGGGCTAATTCAGCGCCGCGTAAACCTGTATCCGTCGGCTCTGGAATAACATTCGACAACAAAGGACGCGCTGCCGGCTGGTAGGCTAAATAGCCAATCGCAACCTCAAGATTTGTTGTGGTCTTGGTTGTCGCGTAACTGGCCGAAGTACAGGCTAAGCTGATTAAAAATATTAAAGTACGCATAGTAAAGATGTCCTCGCTAATTAAAAACCAGCATAGGAACAGTCTGTCGCGAAAGGAATATGCAGAAAGTACCAACTAGGCAGTACCAAGGTAGGAGATTGTTTGGATTGCGCCCTGATTAGCATGGTCTTGTCATAAAAGTAACTAGGAAGACAGACTATGAGTTTTTTAAAAGCGACAACGTTAGCAGTAGTGTTGGTGTCAGGCATGATTGGACTGGATAGGGTTCAAGCTGCTGGGGATTTGACCACCAAGCCTCAACGTCTACCAGATCTAGTGATGGGTTCTGAGCAAAGCGATTACAGTTTCACGGAAAAAAGTTATCAGTTAGAAACCGGTGGCTCTTACCGTTTGAAGATTATTTCTAACGGGCAAAAAGAATGTGCCTTCCAAGCGCCACAGTTTATGCAGTCCATTTATTTACGCAAAGTTGAAGCCGGTGGCATTGAAGTCAAAGCCGTTATGTTGACTGAGCTTGAATTTGAGGACGCTGGCCAAGCTGAAATGTTCTTTGTACCAATTAAGCCGGGTCGCTATTCGTACTTCTGCAAAGGTCTTGAGAGTAAAGGCATGCAAGGCGAGTTTATTGTTAAGTAATCTATAGCGCGCTGGGAGCAAGCAAATGTCGACGTTATGGCGCATTAATGTTTACGTGACGCTATTCTTTGCTGCAGTAGTCAGTGTTTGTTTAGTGGTGTTATTGCGTCAAGCGGAAGCCGATGTGCAGCGCGAGTTAGGCGCTGCACAGGTGTTGGTGGATTATCTGGCCGAAGCCGCGCCAAATGATCCAGAACGATTTGTTCGCTTAGAAGGGTATCTACGGCATGTGCGACTGGAGTTGGTAGCGGCCGGAGAAAGTAGCACCTTAAGTGCAACACAGACACATGATCGCTTAACTCAGTTTTTATACCCACAACCGGCACCTTTGCATCGGATTGCCTTGCCTGATGGCCGCGCTTTGTTGTTGGCCATTGATCCGCAAGATGAAGTCGAAGAAGCGCAAGACTCGATCGTGCAGTTGCTGGGCGTTTTTGCTTTAGCACTGATTATGAGTTTGCTGGCCATTCGCTGGGCAGTACGTCGCGGCCTTTTAGTTTTGGATGACGTGTTGTTGGCGTTACAGCAGATTGGTGAAGGGCAGTTAGCCGTTCGTTTGCAAACCTATCCGCTGCGTGAAGCAGAACAGTTAGCCGAACAATTTAATAAAATGGCTGCAGCTTTGCAGTCCGCTCAAGCAGAAAATAGTCAGCTGACCAGAGCGCTATTAAATTTACAAGATACTGAGCGCAGCCTCCTGGGGCAGACCCTGCATGATGATTTAGGTCAGTATGTGGCGGGCATGCGCGCACAAATTAAGCTGCTGCAAGTTGTGCGCGAGCAGCCGCAGACCGTGTTGTCAGTGGCACAGGTATTAGAAGAACATGGCCAACAATTACAAACCGGTTTTCGCTGTTTGGTGCGTGATTTGTATCCGGCCATGCTCGATCACCTGAGCGTCGCGCAAATGTTGGAGCACCTGCAAGAGCACTGGCAACAAAGCCATGGCGGTCAATGCCGGTTGCATGTTTTCAATACGCTGCCGCTGTTAACAGTGGCACAAAAAAATCAGTTGTACCGTTTTCTGCAAGAAGCCTTAACCAATGTCAGCCGGCATGCGCAGGCGACTGAGGTGCAGATTTGGATGCAATATAAGGCTGGCGCTGTGCGTGTGTTGCTGCGTGATAATGGCAGTGGCTGCGCGGTGCCGCATCAAGGTCTGGGTTTGCGCTCGATGGCCGAGCGCGCTCGAACCTTGGCGGCTCAGTTGCATATTCAAGCGCGCAGCAAGCGTGGTTGGAGCATTTATCTTTATCTACCAATGGTCGGAGAATAATAATGAAAATCTTATTGGTGGATGATCATGCTGTGGTGCGTCAAGGCTATGCCAGTTTGCTCAAAGCCTTGCTGCCTGAAGTGCAGGTCGATGAAGCAGGCAGTGGCGAAGAGGCATTGTCAGCGGTGCCCTTGTTAGGCCCGCATCTAGTGGTGCTGGATATTGGCTTGCCGGGTATCAGTGGCTTAGAAACCTGTCGACGTTTACGCCAGCGTTTACCACAATTGCCGGTGTTGTTTTTTAGTATGCATGATGAGTTGTCTTTGGTTCGACAGGCCTTAGATGCAGGAGCTACGGGTTATATCACTAAGAGTTCTGCGCCGGATGTTTTGGTTGAGGCGGTGCGCCGTACCTTAGCTGGGCAGATGTATATTGAGCAGGGACTGGCCACCCAACTCGCCAGTCAAAAATACACTCAGGGTGCTATCGATCCGCGTTTACAAAGCATGACCCCTAGAGAAATGGAAGTCTTTGTGATGTTGTCGCGTGGATTGCCCACTCAGAAAATTGCCGAGACGCTGTGTATCAGTAATAAAACCGTGTCCAATTACATGACGTTACTCAAGCATAAGTTACAAGTCACTTCACATGTTGAATTAGTGCATCTAGCCATTGATACCGGAGTGTTGCGTATTGGTGAAGCCAGCTAATAGCTGAAGGAATAACCGCTATTAGCTGTGCGCGATGTGTTGTTTACCAATCAAGCGGGCATCCTGTACAGCCTTCCATGAAGGTTCCTAAAAAAGTTGCATAGTGCCGGCGTGCGCCGGTCATATTGGCTTTGGCCATATTCGCTTCGCTGAGTTTAGATTCTTGCATATTGGCATCAATAAACGTGGCTTTACGCAAATCGCTTTTGTTCAACCAGGCCATCTCTAAGTTAGCCGCATTAAAGTTAGCGCCTTGTAAATCAGCGCCAGAGAAACGCGCGAAATCTAAATTAGCCCCGCTAAAGTCGGTATTTTTACCTTTTGCGCCCTGCGCCATTAACGCCCAGCCAGTGATTGCAATCAGTTTAGTGTTGCTCAAGTTAGCACCGCGTAAGCTAGCTTGTTGCAAGCTGGCACGAGTCAGGTTGGCGCCGGTTAAGTTGGCTTGATTGAGGGTGGCCAGATCCAATTGCGTGTGACGTAAGTTGGCACCGGATAAGTTGGCTTTGTCGAAGTTGATTTTTTTCAAATTCATATTGCTGAGATCGGCATTACGCAAATCCATGCCGGCACAGTTACTGGCGGGTTCAAGCTTACAGCCATTGATCGTTGGGGCATCGTCTTGATTGGCGCAAACGCTGGTGCTGATCACCAGCGCTAAAGCAGTTAAAAGATGGCGTTGCATATCGAGTTCCTCAGGAAAACCGCTGCTATGCCAGCACAGCAGCGGTGAGTGTTAAGTGAATAGACTAAGCGCTATTACTTGTTGTCCCACTCGGGCAATTTGAACACCCAGAATGAGCCGCCCTGTGCCACAGGTTTGGTCAATTCCGCCATGTCGCCACCCCACAGTGGCACAGCACCGCCGTAACCTGAAGTTACGCCGATATACTGCTCGCCATCCATTTCCCAAGTTACTGGTGGTGAAATCACGCCACTACCAGTCTGGAATTTCCACAACTCTTTACCTGTCTTGGCGTTAAAGGCTTTGAAGAAGCCGTCACTGGTTCCGGTGAACACAAGGTTACCTTTGGTGGCCAATACGCCAGCCCACAGTGGTAATTTCTCTTTATGTTCCCATGCCACTTTACCAGTAGCTGGATCCATCGCACGTAAAATACCTACGTGGTCATCAAACAAGCGCTTGATGCGGAAGCCTTGACCTAAGTAAGCAGAGCCTTTTTTGTAGGAAACTTCTTCAGTCCAATAGTCTTCTTTCCAGTGGTTAGCCGGTATATAAAACAAGCCAGTGTCCTGGCTATAAGCCATAGGGTTCCAGTTTTTACCACCTAAGAACGGTGGTGAGACTTCCACTGACTTACCACGTGTCTGGCCTGGCTCAGGCTTTGGTGGGCGCTGACCTTTGTTTTCAACGGGACGACCGGTTTTCAAGTCAATATGCGAAGCCCACGTGATGCCATCAACAAATGGGAAAGCATTTTTCAGCTTGCCATTTTCACGATCCACGACATAGAAGAAACCGTTACGGTCAGCGTGTGCTGTGGCTTTGGTGACCTTGCCGTTTTTGTCTTTGTGATCAAACAGCACGAGTTCGTTGTTACCGGAGAAGTCCCAGGCATCGTTTGGTGTGTGCTGGTAGAACCATTTTACTTCACCGGTGGTGGCATCCACGCCGACTTGGCCTGAGGTGTAAAGGCTGTCGAAATCTTTTGGATCGCCACCCTCAGCGGTACGCTCCCAGCCGTTCCAAGGTGCTGGGTTACCGGCACCAACGATAATGGTGTTGGTTTCCGCGTCAAAGCTGGCGCTCTGCCATGGTGCTCCACCGCCTTGGCTCCAGGCTTCTTTTTTGCCAGTTGGGTGGTTTGGATCATCTGGCCATGACGGTGCTTTGACATCGCCGGTTGGCGTGCTGTCTTTACCGTTGAGGCGGCCCATATGGCCTTCCACAAAGGGACGCATCCACACTTCTTCACCGGTGTCGGGGTCACGGGCAAACAGTTTGCCAACCACGCCAAACTCATCGCCTGAGCTACCGTGAATCAATAAAACTTTGCCGGTTTTGGCATCTTTAGCCATGGTTGGTGCGCCGGTCATGGTGTAACCCGCGGCGTGATCACCAAACTTCTTGTTCCACACCACTTTACCGGTTTCTTTATTGAGTGCGACAACGCGCGCATCCAGCGTACCGAAGAATACTTTATCGCCGAAGATCGCCACACCACGGTTAACTACGTCACAGCATGGGCGGATATCGTCAGGTAGACGATGGCTGTAGCTCCATAGACGCTCACCTGTTTTAGCGTCGAGTGCCCATACGCGAGAGTAGGACCCGGTAACATAAATAACACCGTCATGAATCACAGCTTGAGATTCTTGACCGCGTTGTTTTTCATCACCAAACGAGTAGGTCCAAGCTGGCGTCAGCTTGAACACGTTGTCTTCGTTAATTTTGGTTAATGGGCTGTAACGCTGTGCGTTCGTGCCCATGCCGTATTGCAAGACGTTGCTGGTGGTCAAATGGTCTTGGGCAATATCTTCCCAAGTAACTGATGAGGCAAAACTCAAGCTTGAGCCCAGTAAGGTGGCGCCTAAGATTAAGCCCTTGACGGCGAGGGCTAGGGGCTTGGCAGAGCTGGGTAATTGTTTTTTTATCATTGCTGTACTTCCCATGGTTGCATGTTGTGAGTCTTGCGCCAGATATGTGCGCAGTGACGGTATCCATGGTGTGAAAGTACGAGAGCGATGCATACGGAATATTTCCCGCCGACCACGGGAAATATTCCCAGTGGGTGGCTCAATTGGCAGTGCTTCTAAAGCCATTTTCTATATGCCTTTTAAACTACTACTAAGGGCCTGGTTCTCGACAACTAAAGCAGCGTTCTACTCTGAGTGAGACATTTCTAACATGAAAACCAGTGTTTATATGGATGGCGAAAGCCTTGCGTACATTTAAATAATGGTGGGAATGATGAACAATAAAAATACAGTTTTGGCTACTTTGGTTGCGACATGTCTAGGTTTTTCTACTGCGTTGTATGCGCATGGTGATGTGGTACCGCAAAGCGTCAATACCGGTGAATTAGAAACAATCGGTGAAGAGTGGCTGGATGAAAACCCCTATCGTGCACCCAATGAGCAAAACGCTTTGGCTATAGACATTGGCTCATCGGCTTACAATCAAAACTGTGCGCGTTGTCATGGTCTAGAAGCACAGTCGGGTGGTATTGCCCCTGACTTGCGTCTGTTGGAGCCAGGCCTTGACGGTGATGATTGGTATAAAGAACGAGTGATCAATGGTGCAGTACGCAATGGAGCGGTGTATATGCCAAGAATGGCGGATTATTTAAGCCAAGAAGCACTGTGGGCAATTCGTACCTACATTGAAAGCCGTCCTCTGCCGGAGTAATGATGATGCGTCGAATCTTATTGTCTGTGTGTGCTTTCTTAAGCTTGTCGCTAACCTCCCAGTTGTTTGCGGAAAGTATTAGCACGCCAGTGCGTACATACGATGACATGATTGACGCAGGCACGCTGAAAGTTGCAGTCTACGAAAACTTTGCGCCCTATAGCTTTACTGTTGACGGTCAGGCTAAGGGCGTTGATGTTGAATTGGCTGAGCAGGTTGCGCAGGAATTGGGCGTTAGCTTAGAACTGCTCTGGGTTGTTCCAGGTGAAAAAATTGATGATGATTTGCGCAACTTTATTTGGCGTGGTCATTACTTACGTAAAGACATTCGCGCTGATTTAATGCTGCGTGTGCCTTACGATCGTGAATTCTCCAATCGACGCAATGAACTGGGTGAGTTGGTTAACGAGTTAGTGGTGATGTTTGGCCCTTATCAGCGTGAACGCTGGCTCACCGTGTACAACAGCCATCGTATCAAAAGCCTGGAAACGGTCGGAGTGTTTCAGTATCACCCTGTCGGTGTCGAAGATGATTCAGTGCCTTCGTTCTATTTGCTCACCGCCTTTGCTGGGCGACTGAGCTCCAATGTTAAGCACTTTGTCAGTCCAACTGCAGCTTTTACTGCCATGCAAGACGGCAAGGTCGATGCGGTGATGGCGATGCGCGGTGAGCTGGAATGGCTGCTGAGTCAAACCGAGGATGCGCAGCTGAAAAAATCTGACGCCGCCTATCCCAATTTAGGTCAATCGACTTGGGAAGTGGGTATGGCCGTGCATGAAAGTAATCGCCAACTGGCCTATACCGTCGAAGCACTGACTGAAGCAATGATTGCCGATGGGCGTATGCAGGCGCTATATGACAAATACCATTTAAGTTATGAGAAGCCTGAGATGTACCAATAGCTTAAATGCAACAGTGGTTCCCATAGTGTAAAGCTGGAGATGGTATGAAACAGCGTATGGTCTGTGCCTTAGTCTTGTCCCTGGTGTCGTGCTGGGCCAATGCGGTTGAGGGCGATCCGCAACCTTCAGTAATGTGGGAGTACTTTCACGAGCGTTTACTCAACAATGCTGAGTTTGTCTTTGATGAGAAGGTTCAGGTCAGCGTGCCGCCTTTTGCCGAAGATGCGCGGCAAGTCCCTGTCGAAGTCGACGCTAGAGCGTTAACCGGTCGCGTCGAAAAAATCATGCTGTGGGCTGAGCTTAACCCCATTCCACAAGTGCTGAATGTCTATCCCAGTGCTGAATTAGAAAAGTTTCTGGCGGTGCGCATTCGAGTAGAACAGGCCACGCCGATTCGTGCGGCATTTTTAATGGATGATGGTATTTGGCACGTCGGCTCAGCACGGATTGAGGCAGCCGGTGGTGGTTGCACTGCACCCAGTGTAGTCAGAGCGCAGGAAGGCTGGGAGGATCATCTCGGTGAAATCTTAGGTGCGCGCTTTAATACCGGTGATAACAGCCGTTTACGTTTAAGCGTCTCGCATCCCATGGACAATGGTTTAGTCGATTCCATCCCTGAGTTCTATCTCGATCAGGCTGAGCTACGTGATCTTTCCGGTGCGGTGCTGGCGCGTTTAGAGATATTTTCTGCGATGAGTGAAAATCCCACCATTACCTTAGGGATTAAAGGTCAGCCAGAAACGCAACTGTGGCTGCGTGATAACAACGGCAATGAGTTTACTGCACATATTCCATAGGCCACTGCGCTTCGCCGTTTTTGTATGCAGTGCTTGGCATGGTTTAGCGAGGCCTGCTGCAGTGATTTTTGCAGCGTAGTGTTTTGTCGATTGAGGTGATGTTATGCGTTACTTATTTATATTCTGTTGCAGTTTTTTCTTGAGTCTTAGCGCGGTTGCGGACTATCAATTAACACCGAAGAAAATTGCTGAAAACACTTGGTTAGTCGAAGGCTCAACGGAAAACTTTACTCTGCATAATGGCGGGAATGTCGTCAATGCAGCCTTTATTGTAACTGACCACGGTGTGGTGGTGGTGGATACCGGCCCTTCTTTTGCTTATGGCAAAGTCTTGCGTGCAGCGATTGCCAGTGTCACTGATAAGCCGGTAATCCAAGTGTTACTGACCCATCATCATCCTGACCATGTGCTGGGTAATCAGGCCTTTGACGATGTGCCGATTGCGGCTTTAGCCGGCACTAAAAAGCTGCTGCAAGAGCAAGGCAACTATATGGCGGAAAACATGTATCGCGTGGTCGGCGACGCGATGCGTGGTACCGAGGTGCTGTTGCCGACGCAACTCGTCGAAGAAGGCCTAATGGAAATTGGCGGTCATCCTTTGCGTCTGCTGAGTTTGACTGGGCATACCGGGGCTGATTTGGCTATTTTAGATGAGCGCACTGGGGTGTTGTTTGCTGGAGATTTAGTGTTTTATCAGCGCGCGTTAGCCACTCCGAATACTCCAGGGCTGGCAGCTTGGCTAGCTGATATTGATACGTTAGAGAAACTACCGTGGAAACTGATTGTGCCAGGGCATGGGCCGCTGGCCACTGATCATCAACCCTTTGTGCAGATGCGTGATTACTTAAACTGGTTGGACAGTGCTCTGCGTGAAGCGGCGCAGGCTGGGCAGGATATGAATCAAGTCCTAAGAATGCCTATTCCAGAGCGCTTTGCTGGGGTCAGTTTGACGCGTTATGAATTGATCCGTACGGTCAGTCATCTCTATCCACGCTATGAGCAGCAACAGTGGCAGCGATTGGATCAATAAGCATTAACAGCCATTAGATAGCTTGATGGTCAAAAACCTCCAAGTGTTGCTCAGGTAATCTTGAAGGTTTTATGTGGCCTGCAGTTGCCTCAGTCTAGGGTTAAATGCTCGCCGCGCTCTTGCTGCCAGTCGTCCAATGATTGCACCGCATCTTGGCCTTGCATGCGATGGATGATTTCAAAGTAATCTTGTTTGAGAGGATCCTGCATAATCTCCGCACGCGATTTAACCCGAATCGCGTAGATGTCTTGTACGTTTTGGTGGTCAAAACCACGCCACTGCTGCGGGCCCTTAAGCAGTTGATAGCTGTGGTCTTCGAGCGCTTTAATAATGCTCTCGCTATCTAAACTGTGGGTGCGTTGCACGGCGTCAGCCCATTGGTACACCACGCTATAAGCCGACGCGGCGGCACTGCCGGGGTATTCACTATAGCGCTGGGTATAATCCTTAACGAAGGCGCGACCTTTTACGCTGTTTTCCAGTGCGGGTACGCGCCAAGTCCAGGCTTGGGTGCCGATCACGCCAGTCATGGTTTGCGCGCCAAGATTCTGAATAAGTGTGCGGCTTAAATTGGGAATAATAATTTGTACTTGGTTATTTAAACCCATGGCATGCACAACGCGCATGGCGTGCATAACATTTTGCCCTTGCAGTACTAAGACAAGGATATCGGCTTGGCTTTTCTGTGCCTTGATCAAAGCTTGCTTGTATTCGGCATGACTGGCATTGACAGGGTTTAAGCGGGTGAAACTGTGTTTGGCGCGATCTTGACTGGCGGTGGCTAAGCGCAACGCTGCCTCCATGCTCAGCCCCCAGGTGTCGTTGCTAATAATATAGTGATAGCGCTGGCGTGGCATGTGCCAGGACAGGTATTCACCGAGTACTTGCGCACTCATCCAGTCGTTATTGGATTCGCGAAAAATATAACGGTGGCCTTCGCGTCCGGTGACCTCATTGGCGTAACTGAGCAGGGCAAAATACGGCAAGCCTAACTCGCGGGCACGCCGTCCAGCGGCGATCGCTTCTTCGCTGGTAGCACCGCCAAAAATCATTTTCGCTTCACTGCGAAAAAACTCATCGACATTACGTTGTGCTTTTTCAGCGCGCGAGGCGCTGTTTTTGCTGAGCAGCTGCAGTGGGCGGCCCAGCACTCCGCCGTTATGATTAATGTGTTCAATGGCCAACAGCGAGCCTTGCATCAGCTCAAGGCCCTCGGCTTTATAGTTGCCGGTGCGCGGGAAATTTAAGCCTATTTTAATCGGCTCATTGGCCAGCACGCTGATGGGTAATAGACACATGATTAAAGCGTGAACAATCGGTTGCTTCACTGCTATTCCTCCTTTTGAGTGAAGTCTGTTTTTTAGTCTTATTGCGGACGTTAACCCATGCTCTGTTATAGCCAAGCGCTTAGAACTTTAGCCTTGGCCACGGTGTAAGGCTTTAGTTGACGGTCTTGTTTTGCTGGGCGTAATCAGGCGCGAAGGACAGCCATTGGCCAGAGTGCGAGGGGCGGTATGCAGTGCAATTGTTCGCTCTGCACAGTGAGGTGTTACTACTAACGTAGGTGTTAACTAGGTATTGAGGTCAATTGTTGTAGAGCCTGCTGCAGCTAAGAATCTATATCGGTTCGGGATTATTTCCCGATCACAATAATAACGCTGTAGAGGTGGCCATAATGAAACGTACAAGACTGCATCAAATGTTTGCTCTATCCGCATTATGCGGCGCAATGCTGCTACACAGTACCGGTGCTGTGGCGGTAACTGATAAAGAAATTTTAGACGATGCGACGACGACGCATCAGGTTGTCAGTAATGGTTTAGGTTTAGCTGGGCAGCGTTATAGCCCCCTGAATAAAGTCAACGTCGATACCGTGCAGCAATTGCGTCCGGTGTGGGCTTTATCCTTTGGCGGTGAGAAGCAGCGCGGACAAGAATCACAGCCCATGATTAAAGACGGCGTGATGTATGTCACCGCCTCCTATTCACGTGTTTTCGCAGTCGATGCACGTACCGGTAAAGAGTTGTGGCAGTACGACGCGCGTCTACCAGACGGCATTATGCCGTGCTGTGATGTGATTAACCGTGGTGTGGCTTTGTACGGCGATTTAGTGATTGTCGGTACCCTTGATGCCAAGCTCGTCGCGCTCAATAAAGACACTGGTAAAGTGGTGTGGCGTAAAACTGTTGCGGATTATAAGGCTGGATACTCCATTACTGCCGCGCCGATTGTGGTGAAAGGCAAGCTGATCACCGGCGTTTCTGGTGGTGAGTTCGGTATCGTTGGTAAAGTTGAAGCCTATAACCCTTTAAATGGTGAATTGATCTGGACGCGTCCAACCGTTGAAGGTCATATGGGTTATGTCTGGAAAGACGGTAAAAAAATTGAAAGTGGTATTTCCGGTGGGGAAGCCGGCAAAACATGGCCAGGCGACCTTTGGAAAACCGGTGGCGCAGCCCCGTGGCTGGGTGGTTCTTATGATGCGGAAACCGATTCTTTACTCTTCGGTACCAGTAACCCGTCACCTTGGAACTCGCATATGCGTCCAGGCGACAACCTGTTTTCCTCTTCACGTTTAGCACTGAATCCTGATGATGGTTCGATCAAGTGGCACTTCCAAACCACACCGCACGACGGCTGGGACTACGATGGTGTGAACGAATTAGTATCCTTTAGCTATCAAGAAAACGGCAAAACCGTGAAAGCAGCAGCGACAGCTGACCGTAACGGTTATTTCTATGTTTTGGATCGTACCAACGGTAAGTTTATCCGTGGTTTCCCATTCGTCGATAAGATTACTTGGGCTAAAGGCTTGGATAAAGATGGTCGTCCCATCTATGACGAAAGTAATCGCCCTGGAGCGCCGGGTGCTGAGAAACAAGGCAGTTCAGTATTTGTTGCCCCTGCTTTCTTAGGTGCGAAAAACTGGATGCCAATGGCTTATAGTCAAGACACCGGTTTGTTCTATGTGCCGGTCAATGAGTGGGGCATGGATATCTGGAACGAAGGTGTGACCTATAAAAAAGGCGCCGCCTACTTAGGTGCTGGCTTTACCATCCGACCACTGAATGAAGATTATATTGGCGTGTTGAAAGCCATTGATCCGAAAACTGGTAAAGAAGTATGGCGTTATAAAAATAACTCACCGTTATGGGGCGGGGTATTGGCGACCAAAGGTAATCTGGTCTTTACGGGTAACCCTGAAGGCTTCTTAATGGCCTTTGATGCAAAAACCGGTAAAAAGCTCTATGAGTTCCAAACAGGCTCAGGTGTACTGGGTTCACCAGTGACTTGGGATATGGATGGCGAGCAATATATTAGCGTCGTTTCAGGTTGGGGTGGCGCTGTACCATTATGGGGCGGTGAGGTGGCTAAGCGGGTTAAAGACTTTAACCAGGGCGGCATGGTCTGGACCTTTAAACTGCCAAAAGAACATACCAAATAATTTTGTAAGTGTTCTTTAGATACAACAAAACCGGCTTGTCCGGTTTTGTTGTATCTGCACACCGCGTGTTGGCCACTCATTCATGTGGGCATGCGCAATTTGTCGGCCTGAAGACCAATCTACTATCTTACAAACGAGTTCTATCTAGTTCTAAATAACTAGATTTTCTATGCCTAGGGTGCATTCGTCTGACTGTGGAGAGTGGCTATTATCGAACCATATCCTGCCCGCGGTTGGCGCAGGCATTGAATACAACGAGGATGCTCTCATGATTTATGCACAACCAGGTACTCAAGGTTCTTTACTTACTATTAAGCCGCGCTACGGCAACTATATCGGTGGAGAGTTCGTGCCGCCGGTCAATGGTGAGTATTTTACCAACACCACACCAGTAACCGGTGCAGTTGCCGGTGAGTTTCCACGCTCTGATGCTGATGATATCAATCTTGCTTTAGATGCAGCTCACTTAGCTGCAGCAGCTTGGGGTAAAACTTCGGCGCAAGATCGTGCTCGCGTTCTGTTAAAAATTGCAGACCGTATGGAAGAAAATTTAGAGTTACTAGCTGTCGCAGAAACCTGGGACAACGGTAAGCCGGTGCGCGAAACGCTTAACGCAGATATTCCGTTAGCTGCCGATCATTTTCGTTATTTTGCCGGCTGCTTACGTGCTCAAGAAGGCTCCGCTGCAGAAATTAATGAACATACTGCTGCCTATCATTTCCATGAGCCACTTGGTGTGGTTGGGCAGATTATTCCGTGGAACTTCCCGTTGTTAATGGGCGCTTGGAAGCTCGCGCCTGCATTGGCGGCGGGTAACTGTATTGTGCTTAAACCAGCAGAGCAGACGCCCCTCTCTATCAGTGTGTTGATGGAGCTGATTGGTGATTTACTACCGCCAGGCGTGCTTAACGTTGTCCAAGGTTTTGGTCGTGAGGCGGGTGAGGCTTTAGCCACTAGCAAGCGTATTGCCAAAATCGCATTCACCGGATCAACGCCAGTTGGTTCGCATATTATGCATTGCGCTGCTGAAAATATTATTCCAAGCACCGTTGAGTTGGGCGGTAAATCACCGAACATTTTCTTTGAAGACATCATGAATGCAGAGCCTGCCTTTATTGAAAAAGCGGCTGAAGGTTTGGTGTTGGCATTCTTTAACCAAGGTGAGATTTGCACTTGCCCGTCACGCGCGCTGATTCAAGAGTCGATTTATGAGCCCTTCATGAAAGTGGTCATGAAGAAAATCAAGCAAATCCGTCGTGGTGACCCGCTCGATACCGAAACGATGGTAGGTGCGCAAGCTTCAGAGCAGCAATTTGAAAAAATTATGTCTTACATGGACATTGCTAAAGAAGAGGGCGCGGAGCTGCTAACCGGTGGTCAAGTTGAGCACTTGGGTGGTGATTTGGCCAGTGGTTACTATATTCAGCCGACCTTGCTTAAGGGTCATAACAAAATGCGTATTTTCCAAGAAGAGATTTTTGGGCCAGTGGTTGCCGTGACAACCTTTAAAGATGAAGCGGAAGCCTTGGAAATTGCTAACGATACCGAGTTTGGTCTAGGCGCAGGCTTATGGACGCGTGACATTAACCGTGCCTACCGTATGGGTCGTGGTATCCAGGCGGGTCGTGTTTGGACCAACTGCTACCACCTCTACCCAGCGCATGCTGCATTTGGTGGTTACAAAAAGTCTGGCGTGGGACGTGAGACCCATAAAATGATGCTCAACCACTATCAGCAGACCAAAAACCTGTTGATCAGTTACGACATTAACCCTTTAGGCTTTTTCTAAACGAGGTTGAGCTCTACCTGGCTGTGCCTGCTGTGTGGACTACTGCAGGCGCGGTGTAGTTAAGTGTGACTCCGAGATGTTTGTATCTTAGATAGGATACGAACCCTGTCGACAGACAAGTAGGTCCCTTGCCCCTAAGGGTGTACCCCGCATAACTTACTTTGTTTTAGTCGAGACGCAGCCAAAAGGCTGCGTTTTTTTTTGCTCTAAATATGGTGTTTACCTGCCAGAACAAAGCAGTGCGACCAATGGCAGCAATAAACGGTCCCAAAGTACCGTTTTTTCTAAGACGTAACAGCGCTATTAATAGAAGTACCGGAATTGTCCGGTCTTAATAAGAAAGAGGAATCAATCATGTGGACTAAACCTAGCTTTAATGATCTGCGTATTGGCTTTGAAGTAACGATGTACATCGCAAACCGTTGATGCATCACGCTTCATGTTAAACGTTAAACGATCAGGCCCCAGCTCTGCTGGGGCTACTAAGGAAAAACATCATGTACATTCAAGTATTGGGTTCAGCAGCTGGTGGTGGTTTTCCGCAATGGAACTGCAATTGTCATAACTGCCATGGATTGCGCAAAGGCACTTTAAATGCTGTGCCACGTACACAGTCTTCGATTGCTATCAGTGATGATGGTGTCAACTGGATTTTATGCAATGCTTCGCCGGACATTAGAAGCCAGCTTGAAGCATTTCCTGCCTTGCAACCTGCGCGTCAAGCACGCGACACAGCGATTGCAGGGATTATTTTACTCGACAGCCAAATTGACCATGTCACCGGTTTACTCACCTTGCGTGAAGGCTGTCCGCATGACGTCTGGTGCACCGACATGGTGCATCAAGATTTAACCTCAGGCTTTCCCATCTTCAATATGCTGGCGCATTGGAATGGTGGCCTTAAGCACCAATTAATAAGCCTTGATGGTACCGCTTTTACCGTGCCAGCCTGTCCAGCATTAAGCATCACTGCTGTGGCTTTGCGCAGTAATGCACCGCCGTATTCACCGCGCCGTGATGATCCGCACCCAGGCAATAATATTGGCTTGCTGATCGAAGATACGCGCAGCGGTAAAAAAGTCTTTTACGCACCAGGACTGGGTGAGATGGATGACAACCTGCGCCACATCATGGCTGGTGCCGATTGTTTATTAGTCGATGGCACAGTTTGGCGTGACGATGAAATGCAAGTCTATGGTGTCGGTAGCAAGCTGGGCAGCGAGATGGGGCACCTTGCGCAAAGTGGTCCAGGCGGCATGCTCGAAGTGCTAGCGGATTACCCAAACGCGCGCCGCATTTTAATTCATATCAACAATACCAACCCTATTCTCAATGAGGACTCCGCCGAGCGTGCGCAAGTGCAGGCTGCTGGTGTTGAAGTGGCTTATGACGGAATGAGTATTCAACTCTAGGAGCCTGCGATGAGCGAGCAAGCGATGACCCCCGAGCAGTTTGAGCAGGCGCTGCGCGCGAAGGGCGACTACTACCATATTCATCATCCCTATCACGTAGCTATGCACAATGGACAGGCTACCCGTGAACAGATTCAAGGCTGGGTGGCCAACCGGTTTTATTACCAGCTCAATATTCCCATGAAAGATGCCGCAATTATGGCCAACTGCCCTGACCGCGATGTGCGCCGAGAGTGGGTGCAGCGTATTTTGGATCATGATGGTGCACCCGGTGAGGAGGGCGGTATTGAGGCTTGGTTGCGTCTGGCTGAAGCAGTTGGTTTGGATCGCGAGCAAGTGTTGTCTGGAGAGTTGGTGTTGCCGGGCGTGCGCTTTGCGGTGGATGCTTACCTTAATTTCGCACGTCGTGCCAGTTGGCAAGAAGCTGCGAGCAGCTCGTTAACCGAGTTGTTTGCGCCGCATATTCATCAGTCGCGACTGGATGCATGGCCGCAACATTATCCGTGGATTGACAGTAGTGGCTATGACTATTTCCGTAAACGTCTCAGCGAAGCGCGTCGCGATGTTGAACATGGTCTTAGAATTACTTTGCAGCACTACACCACGCTCGCCGCGCAGCAACGCATGCTAGAAATTTTGCAATTTAAACTGGATGTGTTGTGGAGCATGTTGGATGCGATGAGTATGGCCTATGAGCTGAAACGCCCACCGTATCATACCGTGACTGAACAGCAGGTTTGGCACCGAGGGCTGGGTGTATGAGTGAGTTTAATCTTGATGAGTGTCCGCGTATTCGCCGTGGCTTTCGGTTGCAGTGGGAGCCAGTGCAAAACTGCGATGTGCTGCTGTATCCAGAGGGCATGATTCAGCTCAATGACAGTGCTGCGCATATTTTAAAGTTAGTCGATGGTCAGCGCAGCATTGCGCAGATCATTACGCAGCTGCAGGAGCAGTTTCCTGATGTACAGGGGCTGGACGAAGATGTTTTAACCTTTATGGGGGTAGCGTATGCACAATTCTGGCTTGAGTCCTGCTAAAGCTGTGCAAAGCCCACCTTTGTGGTTGCTTGCCGAGTTGACCTACCGCTGCCCATTGCAATGCCCTTATTGCTCCAATCCAGTAGATTTTGCTCGCAGTGGCGAAGAGTTAACCACTGAGCAATGGATTGAAGTATTTCGGCAGGCGCGTGAGCTGGGCGCTGCGCAACTGGGGTTTTCCGGTGGCGAGCCGCTGGTGCGGCAAGATTTGGCTGAGCTGGTCAAAGCGGCGCGCGATTTAGGTTTTTACACCAATCTGATTACCTCAGGCATTGGTCTCACCGAAAAGCGTATTACAGAGCTCAGTGATGCCGGTTTAGACCATATTCAAATCAGTTTTCAGGCGGCCGATGAAGAGGTCAACAATATGTTGGCCGGTTCAAAAAAAGCCTTTGCTCAAAAACTTGCGATGGCTAAAGCAGTGAAAGCAGCAGGCTATCCAATGGTGCTGAACTTTGTTACGCATCGGCACAATATCGACAGTATGGACCACATTATCGAATTATGCATTGAGCTGGATGCCGACTTTGTTGAACTGGCTACTTGCCAGTTTTATGGCTGGGCAGAGCTCAATCGCGCAGCGTTATTGCCGACACGTGAGCAGCTGGATCGAGCTGAGAAAGTTACACAAAAATGGCGTGAGAAACTGGCCGCAGAAAATCATCCCTGCAAGCTGATTTTTGTTACGCCTGATTATTACGAAGAACGTCCCAAAGCTTGCATGAATGGTTGGGGCAGTTTGTTTTTAGATATCACCCCAGATGGGACTGCCTTACCCTGTCACAGTGCACGACAGCTACCCATCAAGTTTCCTAATGTGAAAGAACACAGCGTGCAGCACATCTGGCAAGAGTCATTCGGATTTAACAAGTTTCGCGGCTTCGACTGGATGCCAGAACCCTGTCGCTCTTGCGATGAAAAAGAAAAAGACTTCGGAGGCTGCCGTTGTCAGGCCTTTATGCTGACTGGCGATGCGAGTAATACCGACCCTGTGTGCAGTAAATCAGAGCATCATGGAAAAATTTTAGCAGCTAGAGAGCAGGCCGAGCATGCGCCGCTGGGCGTTGAGCAGATGGTTTATCGCAATGAGAAAATGTCGAACATTATTATCAAAGGGTGAACTGAAATGTTAGGTGCACAGACGCCTGCTCCAGGCTTTTGGCCCAGTTCTTGGAGCGCTGAGCAGGCCGCTGCTGCTGGGCGTGAAATCAATGAACTGAAGGTTTCTGAGCGTGGCGTGTTCTGGTCTGAATTCGACCCGAAAACTGCACAAACCTTGCTTTATTGTTATCAGCACAGCACACAGGATGCTGCAGTATTTACTCAACCTGGTTTCTCAGTGCGAAGTCGAGTTTATGAATACGGCGGCGGCTCGTTTTGTCTGACCCTACATGGCGTTGTATTTACTAATGAAGCTGACCAACAAGTATATTTGCAAACTTGGCAGGGCGCTCCACGACGGTTAACGCAGGGTAGTCAGTGCCGCTATGCAGACATGCAGTTTGATGCGCTCACCGATAGTGTTATCGCTATTGAGGAGGAGCACAGTCAGTGCGGGGTAAAGCATCGTATTGTCAGCATCAGTTTAAACCTTGCACACACGCAAGCTTGTCAGGCACCTACAATCATTGTGCAAGGCAGTGACTTTTATGCATCGCCAAGGCTGAGCCCAAACGGCGAGCGTTTAATTTGGATTGAATGGCAGCGGCCTGAGCAACCTTGGACGCAGACGCAAGCCTGGAGTGTTACGCGCAGACCTAATGGCGAGTGGGGTACAGCTTTTTGTCTAGGCGGTGATGAGGGGGATGCAGCATTACAACAACCTTTGTTTGATGCTGAGAATCGAGCGGTTGTCCTCAATGATCAACAAGGCTATTGGCAGCCTTGGCGTGAAGATGAGTGTGGTCGTTTACAAATATTGCCGGGCTTAGAGGCTGATTATAGCGGCGCGCCTTGGCAGTTGGGTGGCTGCAATTATGTGCCACTTGAGCAAGATGAATATTTAATCAGTTGGCTCTATAACGGCTTTGGCCACCTAGCAGTGTATTCATTTACTGATAGCACAGTGATGAGCGTGCTGGCCGAAGATTACAGTCGTCTACGCCATTTAGCCGTTGATGAGCAGTTTTTTTATTGTATTGCTTCGCATGTTGCGCGTGGCACTGCTGTGTTGGCGATTGATAGAAAAACCTTGCGCACACAAGTGCTCAGCGAATTAGAAATTGCTTTGGACTGTAATGAAATATCAAAGCCACACAGTTTTTATTTTACCAGTACTGATAAACAATCAGTGCATGCGTTTTTTTATCCTCCATGTAATCAGCGCTATCAATTGGCGGATAAAGAGCGACCGCCATTAGTGGTGTTTCTGCATGGTGGGCCGACTTCAGCCTGTTACCCTGTATTTGATTCGCGTATTCAGTTTTGGACGCAGCGCGGTTTTGCTGTTGCGGACATTAATTACCGTGGTAGCACGGGTTTTGGCCGCAACTATCGACAATCTTTACGGCATCAGTGGGGGACGTTAGAGGTTGCTGATGTTTGCGCGTTGGTTGAACACTTGATTGAACAAGATTGGGTCAACCCTAAGCAAATATGCGTGCGTGGCGCTAGTGCTGGCGGCTATACGGCATTGTTAGCAGTGGCCTCTAGTCAGAAGTTTGCAGCAGCTGCGAGCTTGTACGGTGTCAGTGATCCTGTGGCATTGCGGCGAGTGACTCACAAATTTGAAGCTGACTATTTAGATTGGCTACTTGGCAGTGCTGAGCAGTTTGCAAAGCGAGCACCGTTGCAGCAAGTGTCGCGAATAACCACCCCAGTCATTTTTTTCCAGGGTGCAACTGATGTTGTGGTGGTTGCGGAGCAAACAGCGGTAATGGTTAACGCGCTAAAATCTCAAGGAGTCCAAGTTGAGTGCCATGTTTTTGCTGACGAGGGGCATGGTTTTCGCCAAGCTAAAAATCTTGCAGCAGTGATGCACATGGAATTAAGTTTCTATAAAAAAACTTTTCAAAACAGGTGATTTTTTATCGGTTAAATATGCGGGTTTATACTCTTGGATAGTATTTAAAGTCCTACTGTATTGGTAAGCTTTAAGGTCTAGACTAAGCCGTCTGCAAATGCTGTATATCGGGTCGCTACAAATGTTGCTTATACTGCGCCCCAGCTTTGCGATAATTATAAGAAGAGTATTTATGAGTCGATCAGTTAGCGAGCTGCGCAAGTTCGTCTCCCCTGAAATTGTCTTTGGCGCTGGTTGCCGACACCGTGTTGGCCATTTTGCCAGTGTTTTCGGCGCTAGCAAGGTTTTGATTGTCTCAGACCCAGGTGTGCAAGCTGCCGGTTGGGTTACTGATATTGAGATCAGCTTGCAAGAACAAGGCATTAACTATCATATATTCACCGATGTCTCGCCCAATCCACGGGTAGAAGAAGTCATGCATGGTGCCGAGATTTATAAACTGCACAGTTGCACTGCCATCGTTGCAGTGGGTGGTGGCATCCCAATGGATTGTGCGAAAGCGATTGGCATTGTTGCGGCTCATGGCCGCAGTATTCTAGAGTTCGAGGGCGTAGATACGATTCGTTTGCCCAGTCCGCCGCTGATTTTAATTCCCACTACTGCGGGCACCTCTGCCGATGTTTCGCAGTTTGTGATTATTTCCAATCAACAGCAGCGGATGAAATTTTCGATTGTCAGTAAGGCGGTGGTGCCGGATGTATCGCTAATTGACCCAGAAACGACACTGACGATGGATCCGTTTCTGGCTGCTTGCACTGGGATTGATGCCTTGGTGCATGCCATTGAAGCTTTTGTTTCGATCGGTAGTGGACCGTTGACCGATCATCATGCGCTCGAAGCCATGCGCTTGATCAGTGGTAACTTGATCGAAATGATCGCGAATCCGACCGATATTGTTCTGCGAGAGCAAATTATGCTTGGCAGTATGCAAGCCGGTTTGGCTTTTTCTAATGCGATTTTAGGGGCAGTCCATGCCATGTCGCATAGCTTAGGTGGGTATTTAGATTTGCCCCACGGTCAGTGCAACGCGACGCTGATCGAGCATGTGGTTGCCTTTAATTTCGACTCTGCCCCAGAGCGTTTTAAAATCATTGCACAAACCCTAGGCATTGATTGTCGTGGGCTAAGCCCACCGCAAATCCGCCAGCATTTGATTGATTATTTGATCGCATTTAAACGTGCAGTGGGTTTTCAAGACAGTCTTGCTACCTATGGTGTGAGCGTTTCAGATATTCCATTTTTATCGCGCCATGCGATGGTCGATCCTTGTATCTTGACCAACCCGCGGACTTCAAATCAGCGCGATATGGAAGTGGTATATGGCGAAGCACTCTGAGAACACCTTAGCAGGGCTGCTGGGTTTAAGTGATCAGTCTGCACGCAAAAGCCATTACCCTGAGTTGCTCTTACAGCTTGAAGAAGTTGAGCGTGAGCGCAACCGTTATAAATGGCTGTTTGAGCATGCGACCTACGGTATTTTCCAAGCACATATCGGTGGTGGTTTTCGCGCAATTAACCCTGCATTAGCCAGCATGCTTGGCTACAGCAGTGCTGCTGAATTGTTGTCCATGAATACTGCGCAAACCGACAATTTATTTGTTGGCGGTGTGGATGAAGTCAAACGCATCCGCGCCAAGTTACTGCAAAACAATGTCGTGCGCGGCTACGAAACGCTTTTGCGCTGCAAAGACGGTAAAACGCTTGATGTGTTGATGAATCTGTTGCTCAAAGATGATGAACCCGGTGTTCTTGAGGGCTTTGTTGCTGATATTTCCGAGCGTAAAAAAAATCAGTCGCGTCTTGAGCAACTCAACCATGAGCTTGAAGATCGAGTTGCAGAGCGTACTCATGAATTGCAACTCAGTAATGAAGATCTGCAGCAGCAAATCATCCAGCGTAAACAAATGGAAAAGGCCTTACGCGTCGCCCGTGATGCGGCCGAAGAAGCTAATCGCAGTAAAGATAAATATCTAGCTGCGGCCAGTCATGATCTGTTGCAGCCTTTAAACGCAGCACGCTTACTGATGTCAACTTTACGTGAGCGTCAGCTGCCCGCTGCAGAACAGCATTTGCTGGAGCGAGCGCACATGGCACTTGAGGGTGCTGAAGATTTGCTCGCGGATTTATTGGATATTGCGCGTCTTGACCAAGCGGTAATTACCCCATCTTTAACAGTATTTAGCATCGATGAATTGTTTCGCTCGCTCGTGTCAGAGTTTGAACCTGTCGCGCAAGAAGCAGGGCTACAGCTGACGATGTTACAAACCTCTTTATGTGTTTTTACCGATGCTCATTTAATCACTCGTATTTTAAGAAACTTTCTCAGCAACGCCTGTCGCTATACTGAGTCCGGACGTATTTTGCTGGGCGTAAGACGGCGAGGTGAAAATGTGCGTTTAGAGGTGTGGGATACAGGTGTAGGTATTGCTTTAGAGCAGCAAGAAAAAATATTTTTAGAGTTTAATCAGCTGGCTAATAGCCATGCAAGTGGTCGCAAGGGCGTCGGGCTCGGCTTGGCTATTGTTGAGCGGATTGCGACTATTTTAAAAACTCGGGTTGAGCTGTGGTCGCGTGAAGGGGTTGGTTCTTGTTTTAGTATTGAAGTGCCGATCAGCACTGAACCAGTACAGCGATTGACTGAAAGTCGGCCGAACTCAGCTATTAATAGCTTGCAAGGGCAGCGTATTTTAGTTGTCGATAATGAGCCTGAAATTTTGCACAGCATGGGAGCGTTATTAAGCCAATGGGAGTGCGATGTGGTTCTGGCTGCAGACTACCAAGGCTCGATTACCGCGCTTAGTGGTGTTGCGCCAGATTTGATTATCGTGGATTTACACTTAGATAATAATGTGACTGGACTGCTCGTGGTTGAACAGTTGCGAGCGCGTTTTTGTGCCACGCTTCCAGCGGTACTGATCACTGCCGACTATGCAGATCAAGAGCAAGAACTGCGCAAGAAGCTGGGTATTCCAATGTTGAATAAACCGGTGCGGCCAGGGAAGTTACGTGCTGTTATGAGTCATCAACTCAAAGCCTCTGATTAAGTGATGAGCTGACTCCACGCAAGAGCTGAGCACTGCTCGAAAGCTGCTCAAGTAACCAATTATAAACGGTTTCAAAGCGCGCTAACTGCGATGTTTGGCGGTGACTGAGTAACCAGATTTCACGAAATACCACGGGGCCATCACTGAGTTGTTTAAGCCCTGCCTCGTTCGCTAGCATGCAAGGTAGCAGCGCGAGACCGACACCGTGCTTGCAGGCGTGAATCAGTGTTTCAAGATGACTGGATTGTAATACCGCAGGTTGGCTGGTTTTTAGCTGCTGTAGCCAGCGCATTTCAGGAACATGGGCTAAGTCGTCGGTATAGCTTAACCAGGCGTGTTGCGGCCACTCTGCTGCGGACAATGGAGGATGCCCGGCATGACCATACACAGCCCAACCCAGCTCTCCTACTTTACGCATAAAAAGTGCTGCATCACGTTCGGGCCGTGCCAAGCGAATCGCAATATCTGCTTCACTTTGGCTAAAGGATAAATCACGGTTGTCATTGAGTAACTCTAAGCTCAATTGCGGGTACTGATCCTTAAAATTGGCGATATGTTTGACCAGCCAAAGACTAAAAATAAAATCAACTGAAGTAATGCGTACCGTGCCACTGATGCTTTGAGCTGAGTTTTGTGTGCTGTCTAGCATCTGCTGAATACGTCCTGAAATAGACTGCGCAGACTCTAGAAAGGTTAGACCCGCAACTGTTGCTTGATAGCCACTAGTGGTGCGGATAAATAAGCGTGTTTTTAGTGCCGCTTCAGCCGCACTTAGGCGGCGACTGATGGTTGAAACATCCACTTTTAATTGACGTGCCGTTGCACGCAAGCTCCCTTCGCGCTGTAACACCAGCAGTAAACGGATGTCATTCCAGTCAAATGTATTGGCTAATATCAATTCAATTTTCCTTGCGCAATGCTGTTGCAAAGATGCAAACACTAACTGCAAGTATAGGTGTTCCATTTACTGCCAGTCACTTCGACAATAGCACCAACCATCTACTACTGGAGCACAACAATGAGCAAGTTTCCTACCTTATTTCAACTGACAGGCAGCGAGCATTCTGCTGCGCAATGGCAAGATGCCGTGTTGATTATTATTGATGCACAAAATGAATACCGCATCGGTGACATGGCTTTACCGAATGTGGGTCCGGCAACTGAGCAGATTGAACGTTTATTAGCCGCTGCTCGTAAACATGGCAGCCCTGTGGCACATATCCGTCATATCGGTGTGCCTGGTTATCTGTTTGACCCTGAAGGCCCGCGTGGGCAGATTTTTGATGAGCTGACACCGGTTGCGGGCGAAGCCGTGATTGATAAGCCGTTGCCCAATGCTTTTGCTGGTAGCACGCTGCAGGCGTTCTTACAGAGTACAGGGCGTACCTCGCTGATTGTTTGTGGGTTTATGACACACATGTGTGTGAGCGCAACAGTGCGCGCCGCTAAAGACTTGAATTATCAAAGCACCGTTGTTGCCGACGCGTGCGCAACTCGAACTTTGCCTGGCTTAGAATCAGGTCAGTTTGACGCGCAAGCGTTGCATGAAATGGAGTTGGTGGCGTTGGCTGATTTTTTTGCTTGTGTGGTTAAAGATGCTACTGCATTAGGTGCTTAATTGCGCTTGATTAAGGTTGTGTTTAAAAAGCTCTTGCTTGATGGCAAGGGCTTTTCTTATAGATCAAGACCAACCATTGTTCGTTTATTCACTTTTACTAGGCTTAAGTAGATTGCTTTGGGTCAGCATCGAAATAACTAAAGCAAGTAGAATGTTATTGAATACTTTGAACAGCGTATTGATGCATTTTCCTCAAAGGTTAAGCGAGACGACTGCGGCTATTTTGCCAGTTGCATGAGAGCTTGCTCTTTTAACGGTAGATCTTTTCTAAACTGCTTGAATCTGTACAGCTTCTCGATCTGTATTTTTAAGTTGATTTTCCAAGCTGGTGCATAAGACGCCAAAGTAAGGAGTAACAATGAAAACAGTACAAGGCTTTGTAAAACTAGGGCTTGTTGTTGGTGTGGCTGCTGTGTTGACGGCTTGCGGTGGTGGAGCGCCTTCTGAGGCAGATGTGCAGCAAGCGTTAGAGCAGGAAATACAGCTGCAAATAGATCGAGCCGCCGGCAGCAGTTCAGCTGATGTGACTGGCAAGCTTGATGCCGAAAATTGAAAAAATAACCCTGCATGGTTGCGAGTCGCTAGGCGACGATGCGTATCAATGCACCGTTGAGGCGGCTTCGTCGATTAAAGGCAGAAAAATCACCAATACGGATAGCGTGCGCATGACTAAAAGTAACAGTGGTGACTGGACCCTTTCGCGCTGATTGTTAGTGAGCCGTTAGGGCGTCGAATAGTGGTTTTGAACGCGCGAATTGGCTTGGCTCAGTTCGCGCTTTTTTATGGACGTTGAGTTGTTTAGGATGTTGCCTGCAAGTGTCTATTTGGGCTCGACCGCCGAGGCAATATTGCTGTTTTCGATTAGATGCGTTCAGTGAGTATCTGCCTTAACAGATGCAAAATTTAACGCTTTGTGGTACAAATGCGTCTGTTAAACAACTGTTTAATTGAACTACGTTCTCAGGGCGGGGT
>RCMZ01000362.1_pt1 | contig 38855 bp, 29 predicted proteins | sample 2041141 | NCBI WGS metagenome assembly RCMZ01 (sample SAMN09708263, study PRJNA481090) | Wastewater metagenome, whole genome shotgun sequencing project. | biome: sewage; isolation source: Davis station wastewater (DW) | place: Antarctica: Davis Station | collected 2010-03-01 | reverse complement strand
CATACCGCTTTGCCATCTTGGCCTCCTGGCTTTAATGGCGGTGTATTTTACAGAAAATCGTATTTCTTGGGTTTACGTACAGAGCCTAATGTACTCGGCATTCACTGTACTCTCGCGCCTAACCTCTCCATGGGTATTATCCACGAGCAAATATTGGCTAAATAACGCCCTCCCCTGCGCACCTTGCAATCCAATACTGATTTGAAGCAAGCGTTCCTTGTGCGTATTTTCCCGTAGCACAATGGATGGAACATCATGAATCTCAAATTCCAGCTTTCCACCCGAAGCAATTAAATATGACCTGACCGCATTGGCTTTATTTTCATTACCCTCGACCCCTTCACCCAGTTTCGCGATACTCACCGGCGAATCATTGACATCCAATAGACGGACACTTCCCCGTTGTAGTCCTGGCTGGCCCGCAGCGGTGTTATAGGCTTCGATGTACCTCCTTGGCCAAGCCTCAAGGGTCCGGCTGGACGGGTTGTGTTCATACATATTCACATTGAATTGCCAGGACTCTTTTTTCTCCAGATCATTTACATGAATACTTTCATCCCAAGTCAACGCAGGTGGCTCTTCCATACGGCCTCTTACCTTATCCAACCACCTGCCCTTATAAGACAATACTAACCTCACCTTGAGATCATGCCCTTCAGACTCCCGAGACTTCAAAGCTGAATGTGACAACTCAAGTTTCTCCAACTTCCAGCGGCCCAACTGTTGCGCAGGCACGGGCAAGTCATTCCCCCCTACCAACCCCTTCTTATCAGTCAAATAAGTGGGCCGATTATTGACCATCCAATAAAAATTAAGCCCATCGACTTCCCCCGCCGGATCTGCACTTAACCACCGCTGTAACCACGGCGCGTAATAGCGATAACCGTAGTAATAAAGCCCCGTGGCGTCGCGTTCTTTACCTGAATAACGCACGGTCTTGTATTTGACCTGCACCGCACTTCTGCCCGCCCACCACGCCGTGCCACCAAAGGGGTAGTAACTTTCCTGGCTGATAAGGGCAGCGTGTTCATCCACCTCCAACGTGCAGGAGCCCAGGTGATCGCTGATGCCGTAGCGTAATTGATCGTTGGTGACACCCGCCGGCGGCGCAGTTTCCCAGTGCAACACCCGCACGCTGTTGCGCCCGGCCTCAAGGTGGATGACGTGGTAGCGCTCGGCACCGTGCTGGTGAGTTTCCAACCCGGGCAAGTAGCGCACTTCGCCACGCAGGGTGCGACGGTGCGCCTGGGCCAGTCGGACTTTACGCAGGCGATGGCCGGGGCGGTCGTAGACGTAATGCTCCTCGTCGTCCGTACCGTCCGGGCGCTGCACCTGGGTAACCCGGCTCAACTGGTTGCGGGCGTCCCAGTGCAGGGCTTGGCCGGGTTGCAGGGTTTGCTGGTTGCCCTGCGCGTCAAAGCCCTGGGCGATGTCGTCCTCGCCGGGCAGGCCGCCGTCCGGGCGCTGGGCCAGGCTGCGGTTGCTGCGCTGGGAAACGGCCATGACGAAGGTGGGCGCGCCGCTGTGCTGGCGGCTGAGCAGGTTACCCGCCGCGTCGTAGGTAAACGCCTGGGTGTAGTTGCGCAGTTGGTTGGGGTCGGCCGGCAAAGGTTGCAACGCCGGCAGTTGCGGGCCATAGGCCGGGGTGATGACTTCGCGGCCGCTGGCCTGCACCAGTTGATAGAGGGTGTCGTACTGGTAGCGGTTGATCGGCTCGATGCGCCGGTTGCCGTGGTAGCGAACGGGTTGGGCAACATCCTCAATACTGAGGACGTTGCCCGTGGGGTCGTAGGTGTAATGCACATCCGCCAGCACCTGGGCAGCGGCCGCCCGCAGGTGCAGCAAGCGACCATCCCGAGGGTCGTACTCGGCCCGGGTATGCACGCCGTTGCCGGCGGTTTCTTCCTCGACTTGGCCGAAGGCGTCATAGGCCAGCGCGCTGACCAGCAGGTGTGGCACTTGGCCCGCCCCCACCAGGCGCAGGCTGGCAGACTTCAACTGCCCCGCCCGGGTGTAGGTGAACGAACGCAGGTGGCCCATGGCGTCGGTCTGGTTGTGCAACTGGCCGGTGGCGATGTGGGTTTGCCTGCTGATAAAACCCGGCCCGGGCTCCAACAGGTCATCACGCTGCCCGGTGCCGATGGGCCAGTCGGGCGGCTCCAGGCTGGCGAGGAACTGGCGCTGCTCCGCCAGCGCCGTGCCATCGAGCCCGTAATCGCGCAGGTGCAACGTGCCTGCCGGGTCGTCATGGCGAATCAACCGGCCGCACTGGTTATGGGCCGCCGCATCGGTGCCGGCGTAGGTCATGCGTTCGACGAACCGGGCCGCCTCGCCCGCCACAGCCTCGCGCACCGCCAGCGGCCGCAGCAGCGCATCGTGCTGGGTATGCTGTTGGCTGCCCCGGCTGTCCCACGCCGACAGCACCTGGCCCGCCACCGCGGGCAAATTCAGTTGCCACCCGGCGTCAAGGCTGTCAGTCAGTAATGGCTGGCCGGATAACCTGTACACCGAGGTCAGGTTGGGCTTGGGTGAAAGGCCCCACAGTCTCGGGTCCCAATTGCCGACGCGGCGCCCGGCACCGTCGTACACCTGGCGGGTGATCCGCGCCTCGGCGGCTTGCCGCGAAAGCTCGCGGCAATAGGCCACTGTGCGCACCGGCAGGCCTCGCGGGTCAACCGCCGACAGGGTCGGGGTGTGGGCATGGAGCCGGGTTGCGCGGGGCATGCGACGCCTCGTTCATATCAGGCTGAACACAGGCCCTACGATGCCTGACGGATCGAGGCACGGATACTGTCAGAACTTACAGGTAGGTAGAGGCCCTACAGCCCCAGGAAGCGCTTCAACTCATCGGCCTTGGCCAGCGCGTCGCGCCGCCCAAGGTCGATCAACTCGCTGCAATACCCGGCCTCGAACAACAAGTAGCTGAGCACCCCGGCCCCGCTGGTCTTGGTGGCACCAGGCCCGCGCAAGAACATGCGCAAGGCCCGCGGCAGTTCCTGGCGGTGACGGGCGGCGATTTCGTCGATGGGCTGGCTGGGGGCGATCACCAGCACGTCCACCGGCGCCGCGCCCAGGCTGCGGGTGGGCGTGCCGTGGGGCAGCAGGTGGCCGAACTGGTTGAGGCGCTGCAACAGCTCGATATCGCCTTCGAGGCTGTCGATGAAGGTGCTATTGAGCAGGTGCCCGCCGATCTGCGCCAGGGTCGGCTGCTGCCCGGTGTAGCTGCGCTGCAAAGGGTGCTGGGGGTCAGCGCCGCGCGGGTTGCCGCTGACGCCCACCACCAGCACCCGACTCGCGCCCAGGTGCAGGGCCGGGCTGATGGGCGCCGATTGGCGCACGGCACCATCGCCAAAAAATTCGTCGCCGATCTTCACTGGCGCGAACAGCAGCGGGATCGCCGAACTGGCCAGCAAATGCTCGACGCTCAACGGCGTCGGCAGGCCAATGCGGCGATGGCGCAACCAGGCATCGATGGTGCCGCCGCCCTGATAGAAGGTCACCGCATGGCCGGACTCGTAGCCAAACGCGGTGACGGCCACGGCCTTGAGTTGCCGCGCCTTGATCGCCTCGTCGATGCCGCCCAGGTGAATGCGCTCTTGCAGCAAGTCGCGCAAAGGGCTGCTGTTGAGCAGCGCCACCGGCACCTGGGCGCCTAGGCCCAGCAGGCTATGGCCGACAAAACGGCTGGCCTGGCGGATCACCCCCGGCCAGTCGCTGCGCATCACTTGATGGCTGCGAAAACTTTGCCAGAACGCGGTCAGGCGTTCGATGGCGGCGCCAAAGTCCATCGCGCCACTGGCCAGGCTCACAGCGTTGATCGCCCCGGCGGACGTGCCGACGATCACCGGGAACGGGTTGGCCGCCCCCGCCGGCAGCAACTCGGCAATTGCCGCCAGCACGCCCACCTGGTACGCCGCCCGCGCCCCGCCCCCGGAAAGAATCAAACCCGTTACCGGTTCGGCACGACTCATTGCAAGGCTCCAGGGCAGGTCAAGAAGGGATCAGCGTTGGGCGTAGAGTTTCGGCTCGCCCGGCGGGCGGCTCTTGAAGCGGCGATGGGCCCACAGGTATTGCTCGGGGCACTGGCGCAGCGAAGCTTCGACCCACTGGTTGATGCGCAGGCAGTCGGCCTCTTCGGACTCGCCGGGGAAACCCTGCAATGGCGGGTGGATCACCAGGCGATAACCGCTGCCGTCCGCCAGGCGTTCCTGGGTGAAGGGCACCACCAGGGCCTTGCCCAGGCGCGCGAATTTGCTAGTGGCGGTCACCGTCGCGGCTTGAATGCCGAACAGCGGCACGAAAATGCTCTGCTTGGCGCCGTAGTCCTGGTCCGGCGCGTACCAGATCGCCCGCCCGGCGCGCAGCAGCTTAAGCATGCCACGCACATCGTCGCGCTCCACCGCCAGGGAATCGAGGTTGTGGCGCTCGCGGCCGTGGCGCTGGATAAAGTCGAACAGCGGGTTCTTATGCTCGCGGTACATACCGTCGATGGTGTGCTGCTGGCCCAACAGGGCCGCGCCGATTTCCAGAGTGGTGAAATGCAGGGCCATGAGGATCACGCCCTTGCCCTCGCGCTGAGCCTGTTTGAGGTGCTCCAGGCCTTCGACATGGGCCAGGCGTGCCAAACGGGCGCGCGACCACCACCAACTCATCGCCATCTCGAAGAAGGCAATGCCGGTGGAGGCGAAGTTTTCCTTGAGCAAGCGCTTGCGCTCGGCGGCGGTTTTTTCCGGGAAACACAGTTCCAGATTGCGCTGGGCGATGCGCCGCCGGTCGCCTGCCACCCGGTACATCAGGGCGCCCAGGACGCGACCGATCTTGAGCAGCAGCGGGTACGGCAACTGCACGATCAGCCACAGCAGCCCCAGGCCCAGCCACAGTGGCCAGAAACGCGGAAGAAAAAATTCGGCTCGTAAACGCGGGCGATCCATTAAAGATTCCGTCAAGACAAAGGCCGCGCATTCTACATCGGTTCGCAGCGGGTTGCGGCTCGCGGGCGTTCTCGTTATAAGTCTCGGCACTTTTAGTGACAAGCCGTTTAATGCCGACCATGAGCCAAACCGAACCGCTAGACCAAGATCCTGTGTTCCAGTTGAAGGGCAGCATGCTCGCCATAACGGTGCTGGAACTGGCCCGCAATGACCTTGAGGGGCTGGATCGCCAATTGGCCGCGAAGGTCGCCCAGGCCCCGAATTTCTTCAGCAACGCCCCGCTGGTGCTGGCCCTGGACAAACTCCCGGCCCAGGAAGGCGCGGTGGACCTGCCCGGCCTGATGCGCATTTGCCGCCATCATGGCCTGCGGACCCTGGCCATCCGCGCCAGCCGCATCGAAGACATCGCCGCCGCCATTGCCGTTGACCTGCCCGTGCTGCCCCCCTCCGGCGCCCGCGAGCGGCCGCTCGACCCGCAGGAAGGCGTGGCGCGTAAAAAGCCGGAAAAACCGCCAGAACCCACCATCAAGCCGACCAAGATCATCACCTCCCCCGTGCGCGGCGGGCAGCAGATCTACGCCCAGGGCAGCGACCTGGTGGTGATTTCCTCGGTCAGCCCGGGGGCGGAACTTCTCGCCGACGGCAACATCCATGTATACGGCCCCATGCGCGGCCGGGCGCTGGCCGGCGTCAAGGGCGATACCAAGGCACGGATTTTCTGCCAGCAATTGAGCGCCGAACTGGTGTCGATTGCCGGCCAATACGAAGACCTGCGGCGCGACCCGCTGTGGGGTTCTGGCGTGCAGATCAGTCTGTCGGGTGATGTGTTGAACATCATTGGGCTTTAACGGATACTGCCGCATTTTCCAAACATCTCTAACGCGTAGCGAAAACAGCCCAAACGAAGTAGGAAATTGACCCAAAGCCGGCCGTTAATAGCGCTTTTGCTCAAATTTCAGCCAAGGTTGTTCGGCAGTTGGCGTTTTCCAGAGATGTTTTTCAGGGGCTAAAAGTCCTTTTTCCTTAGGGGTGAAACACCTTGGCCAAGATTCTCGTGGTTACATCCGGCAAGGGTGGTGTGGGTAAGACCACCACCAGCGCCGCTATCGGTACCGGCCTCGCTCTGCGCGGCCACAAAACAGTGATCGTCGACTTCGACGTGGGCCTGCGTAACCTCGACCTGATTATGGGTTGCGAGCGTCGCGTGGTTTACGACTTCGTCAACGTGGTCAACGGCGAGGCCAACCTGCAGCAAGCCCTTATCAAGGACAAGCGCCTGGAGAACCTCTACGTCCTGGCCGCCAGCCAGACCCGCGACAAAGACGCGTTGACCGTCGAAGGCGTGGAAAAGGTCCTGATGGAACTCAAGGAAACCTTCGAGTTCGTGGTCTGCGACTCCCCTGCTGGCATCGAGAAAGGCGCCCACCTGGCCATGTACTTCGCCGATGAGGCGATTGTCGTGACCAACCCGGAAGTGTCCTCGGTGCGTGACTCCGACCGCATGCTGGGCCTGTTGGCGAGCAAATCGCGGCGCGCCGAGAAAGGCGAAGACCCGATCAAGGAACACCTGCTCCTGACCCGCTACAACCCCGAGCGCGTGAGCAACGGCGAAATGCTGGGCGTTGAAGACGTCAAGGAAATCCTCGCCGTCACCCTGCTGGGTGTCATCCCCGAATCCCAAGCGGTGCTCAAGGCCTCCAACCAGGGCGTGCCGGTGATTCTCGACGACCAGAGCGACGCCGGCCAGGCGTACAGCGATGCGGTCGATCGTTTGCTGGGCAAAACCGTGGAACATCGGTTCCTTGATGTCGAGAAGAAGGGATTCTTCGAGCGCCTGTTTGGAGGTAGATAATGAATCTTTTTGACTTCTTTCGTGCCAACAAAAAAGTAAGCACCGCGTCGGTAGCGAAAGAGCGTCTACAGATTATCGTGGCGCATGAACGCGGCCAGCGCAGCACCCCGGACTACTTGCCCGCCCTGCAGAAGGAACTGGTGGAAGTGATCCGCAAGTACGTCAACATCGGCTCCGACGATGTGCACGTTGCCCTGGAAAACCAAGGCAGCTGTTCGATCCTGGAACTGAACATCACCCTGCCGGATCGTTGATCGAACCGGTGGAGGCCACAGCAGGCTGAACACCTGCTGATCCAATATGGGAGCGGGCCTGCCCGCGAAGGCGTCGTCACCGACCTTTTCGCGGGCAGGCCCGCTCCCATACGTTTGTCATGAGGCTGTTGTAATGCCGTTGTCCAATATCCGCATCATCCACCAGGACGCTGGTGTGCTGGTGGTGGACAAGCCAACCCTGCTGCTTTCCGTGCCCGGCCGGGCCGAAGACAACAAGGATTGCCTTATCACCCGCCTGCAAGAAAACGGCTACCCCGAAGCCCGGATCGTCCATCGCCTGGATTGGGAAACCTCCGGCATCATCCTGCTGGCCCGTGACGCGGACACCCACCGCGAACTGTCCCGGCAGTTTCACGACCGCGAAACCGAAAAAGCCTACACCGCGCTGTGCTGGGGCCAACCCGAACTGGACAGCGGCAGCATCGACCTGCCCCTGCGCTATGACCCGCCGACCAAACCGCGGCATGTGGTGGACCACGAGTTCGGCAAGCACGCCCTGACCTTCTGGAAAGTGCTGGAGCGTTGTGGCGACTGGTGCCGCGTCGAGCTGACCCCCATCACCGGCCGCTCGCACCAGTTGCGCGTGCACATGCTGTCCATCGGCCACCCGCTGCTGGGCGACGGTTTGTACGCCCACCCACAGGCCCTGGCCGCGTGGCCGCGCCTGTGTCTGCATGCCAGCATGCTCAGCTTCACCCACCCGCAAAGTGGCGAGCGGCTGCGCTTCGAGTGCCCGGCACCGTTTTAGCCCCCGTGTGGGAGCTAGCCGCTGGCTCCCACAAAAGCCAAGTCCAATACGTTAAACTCGCGCCCATTGCTGTCTGGAGCTACTTATGCGCGAAGAGTTGAACCAAGGCCTGATCGACTTCCTCAAGGCCTCCCCCACCCCATTCCATGCCACCGCCAGCCTGGCACAGCGCCTGGAAGCCGCCGGCTACCAGCGCCTCGACGAGCGCGAGCCGTGGGCCACCGAAGCCAACGGCCGCTACTACGTGACCCGCAACGACTCCTCGATTGTCGCCATCAAGATGGGCCGCCACTCGCCCCTGCAGGACGGCATCCGCATGGTCGGCGCCCACACCGACAGCCCGTGCCTGCGGGTCAAGCCGCAGCCGGAGTTGCAACGCCAGGGCTTCTGGCAATTGGGGGTGGAAGTCTACGGCGGCGCGCTGCTGGCGCCGTGGTTCGACCGCGACCTGTCGCTGGCTGGGCGCGTGACCTTCCGCCGCGACGGCAAGGTCGAGAGCCAGTTGATCGACTTCAAGGCACCGATCGCCACCATTCCCAACCTGGCCATCCACCTCAACCGCGAGGCCAACCAGGGCTGGGCGATCAATGCGCAAACCGAGCTACCGCCGATCCTCGCCCAGTTCGCCGGTGATGAGCGGGTGGATTTTCGCGCCGTGCTCACCAACCAACTGGCCCTGGAACACGGCCTCAACGCCGACGTGGTGCTGGACTACGAGCTGAGCTTCTACGACACCCAAAGCGCCGCGGTGATTGGCCTGCACGGTGACTTCATCGCCGGCGCGCGCCTGGACAACCTGCTGTCGTGCTACGCCGGCCTGCAAGCATTGCTCACTGCCCCGAGCGAGGAAACCTGCGTGTTCGTGGCCAACGACCACGAGGAAGTCGGCTCCTGTTCCGCCTGCGGTGCCGACGGCCCGATGCTGGAGCAAACCCTGCGCCGCCTGCTGCCCGAAGGCGAGGCGTTCGTGCGGGCGATGCAGAAATCCCTGCTGGTCTCGGCGGACAACGCCCACGGCATTCACCCCAACTACGCCGACCGGCACGACGCCAACCACGGCCCGAAGCTCAACGCCGGCCCGGTCATCAAGGTCAACAGCAACCAGCGCTACGCCACCAACAGCGAAACCGCCGGGTTCTTCCGCCACCTGTGCATGGCCGAAGAAGTACCGGTGCAAAGCTTCGTGGTGCGCAGCGACATGGGCTGCGGCTCGACCATCGGCCCGATCACCGCCAGCCACCTGGGTGTGCGCACCGTGGACATCGGCCTACCGACGTTCGCCATGCACTCGATCCGTGAACTGTGCGGCAGCCACGACCTGGCCCACTTGGTCAAAGTGCTGAGCGCGTTCTACGCCTGCCGTGATTTGCCCTAGTGCGCCCGCTTGCTACACCAGGCGATACAGGTCAACCTGGGCCGGGGCGAACCGGCCTAGACTCTATTTATCCTTTCTGACAAGGCTGTCTCCATGATCTCGATGTCTGCGTTCCACTCCATGCTTATCCCGATCCTTGCCGGCATGCTCCTGCTGGCCATCGGGTTCAACTTCCGCGACAAGAACGCGGGCGTGTTCAGCATGTGGGTGGGCATGCTGCTGATCCTGGCCACGGTGGTCTACAAGATCCTGGCCAAGCTCAACGAATAAAACCCCACCACGCTCGCATTGGGTTTGCCCCACTCGTACACTCGGTCAATCCCCCCGTTTGAGGTTGACCGCCCCGTGCTTGCTCGCCTGTTGTCCCTGCCGACTGTTTTTCTGCTGTGCCTGATGGCGCTGTTGCCCGCCACCGGCGCCCAGGCTGTCGGCTTGCCGGGCCTGCTCGCCAGCCCCACCAAACAGGCGCAGGCGAGCGAGCCCCTGGGGCAATCCCTGGACGAAGTCATCAAGTCCCTGGAAAACGACCAGCAACGCAGCAAGTTGCTGGCCGACCTGAAAAAACTGCGCGATGCCACGAAACAGGCTCAACCCCCGGCAGAAATCGGCGTGCTGGGCCTGATCGGCGGCACCCTGGCCGACCTGGAGAAACAGTTCACCGGCGCCGACAGCCCCCTCAACCGCTGGACCGCCGAGTTCGAGCTGGCCCGCGAGGAGTTCGATGCCCTGCTGCTGCCGGCCAGCGAATGGGGGCCGATCATCTTTGCCTTCGCCCTGATCCTGATGCTCTGGAGCCTGCTGGCCGCCGCGCTGATCTGGGTCGGCAACCATGTACGCCGGCGCTTTGGCCTCACCGAAGAACTGCCCCAGCACCCCAAGCCCTGGGACCTGCTGCGCTTTGCCCTGCGCAAACTCGGGCCGTGGCTGGTGGCACTGGTCATCACCGTGTACCTGAGCTACGCCCTGCCTTCGTCCCTGGGCAAAGTCCTGGCGATGGTGCTGGCCTATGCCCTGGTAATCGGCACCTGTTTTTCGGCGATCTGCGTGGTGGCGTTTTCCGTACTCGACGGCCCGCACCGCCACCGCGCCCTGTACATCCTGCGCCACCAGGCCTTCCGCCCGTTGTGGCTGATCGGCAGTTTCGCCGCGTTCGGCGAGGCCCTGGGCGACCCGCGCCTGGTGGCCAGCCTGGGCGCGCACCTGGCCCACGCGGCGGCGACCTGCGCCAATGTGCTGGCGGCGTTGTCCACCGGGGTGTTCATCCTGCGTTTCCGCCGCCCCATCGCTCACCTGATCCGCAACCAGCCGCTGTCCCGGCGCCTGACCCGCCGCGCGCTGAGCGACACCATCGAAATCATCGGCACCTTCTGGTACTTGCCGGCACTGGTGCTGGTGGGCATCTCCCTGTTCGCCACCTTCGTCTCCGCCGGCGACACCAGCACCGCCCTGCGCCAGGCGCTGATCTGCACGGTGCTGCTGGTGGTGTGCATGGTCATCAACGGCTTGGTACGGCGCCACGCCCTCAAGCCGCAACGCGGGCACAAGCGCCATGCGCTGTATTCCGAACGCCTGAAAAGCTTCTGCTACACCCTCGTGCACCTGGTGGTGTGGCTGGTGTTCATCGAGTTGGGCCTGCGGGTGTGGGGCATGTCGCTGATCCGCTTTACCGAGGGCGACGGCCATGAAATCAGCGTCAAGTTGTTCAGCCTAGCCGGCACGCTGATTTTCGCCTGGCTGGTCTGGATCCTCAGCGACACCGCCGTGCACCACGCCCTCACCCGCTCGCGCAAAGGCCTGGCCAATGCCCGGGCGCAAACCATGATGCCGCTGATCCGCAACGTGCTGTTCGTGGCGATTTTCATCATTGCCCTGATCGTCGCCCTAGCGAACATGGGCATGAACGTCACGCCGCTGCTGGCCGGTGCCGGGGTGATCGGCCTGGCCATCGGTTTTGGCGCCCAGTCCCTGGTGGCCGACCTGATTACCGGGCTGTTCATCATCATCGAAGACTCCCTGGCCATCGACGACTATGTGGACGTCGGCGGCCACCTGGGCACCGTCGAAGGCCTGACCATCCGCACCGTGCGCCTGCGAGACATCGACGGCATCGTACACACCATCCCGTTCAGCGAAATCAAGAGCATCAAGAACTACTCCCGCGAGTTCGGCTACGCGATCTTCCGGGTGGCGGTGCCGTACAACATGGACATCGACGACGCCATCAAGCTGATGCGCGACGTCGGCCAGAAGATGCGCACCGACCCGCTGCAACGGCGCAATATCTGGTCGCCCCTGGAAATCCAGGGCGTGGAGAGCTTCGAGTCCGGCAGCGCCATCCTGCGCGCGCGCTTCAAGACGGCGCCAATCAAACAATGGGAAGTGTCGCGGGCGTTCAACCTGTCCCTCAAACGCCACCTCGATGAAGCCGGGTTCGACCTGGCCACCCCACGCCTGAGCGTGCAAGTGGTGACCACCAGCGCGGGGCCGGCCAAGGAATAACGCTACGCCCCTTCTACATCGCCACGCCTAAAACACAGCCCGACAATTAATACTGCCGGGCTGCTGGCGTATGCCCCCCACAACGCCAGGCGTTATAAAACGCCACAAACTTTAAAGTTAATTCAAGACATCGCCCTCTATCCAAAACCCCAAACTTTCATTCGCAACTCGCGAAGCTGCACAAATACCAAGGCGAGGTATAAGTCAAGACACAGCGCCAAACTTACCAGCACATTCAGAAACATCACCCACACCCCGTAAACATGACTACGTAAGCAACTCACAAGTAACTCAGAGTATAGTAATTATTCCTACATTCATTAATATCCGCACACACACGACCTGTACAAACTCCCGCTTTTGTCAAATTGATATCTACCCGCACTAAATACCCCTCGTTAGAATCCGCCACCTACAAAAGCCAGATAAACAACTTACAAGTTGCAATATCAGTTCTGACAACTCAGGAGGCATCTACGTGCCCAACACCCGCAATAACCCGACAACTCCACTTGCTCGCAAAGTTGCCATCATTGGTTCCGCCTGCCGCTTTCCGGGTGGTTCAACCACACCGCAAGCGTTCTTCGACAGCCTATTGAGTGGCCGCAACTATGTGCGCCCGGTGCCTGCGGATCGCTGGTCGAACGATACTTATCTGAATGAACAGGACGTGTGCGGTAAAACCTACGTCGGCCACGGGCACTTTCTCGAGGAGTACGACTTTCGTGGCTTCGACGCGGACTTTTTCAACTTTTCCCCCCGCGAAGCCGAATTCCTCGACCCCCAGCAGCGCCTGTTGCTGGAACTGAGTTTTGAAGCCATGGAAAACGCCGGGCTGTGCGTCGAGGCCTTGGCGGGTTCGCAGACCGGCGTGTTCGTCGGCGGCTTCACTGTCGACCACCTACTCAACCAGTTCGGCAGCCATGCCCGCGGCATGATCGGTGCCCACAGTGCGGCAGGCTCGACCCTGACCATGCTCTCCAACCGCATTTCCTACGCCTTCGATTTCCGAGGGCCGAGCCTGTCGGTCGATACCGCGTGCTCTTCTTCCCTGGTGGCATTCGCACAGGGCGTCAGCGCCATTCTTACATGGCAATGCGAAACAGCCTTGGTCGGTGGCTCCAGTTTCATGCTGCGTCCTGAGTACATGGTGGCCATGGCCAAGGGCCGTTTCCTCGCCAAGGACGGCCGCTCCAAGAGCTTCGATGCCCGAGGCGATGGCTATGGCCGGGGCGAGGGCTGTGGCGTCGTGGTGCTCAAGGACTATGCCTGCGCCCTGCGGGACGGAGACGAAATCATTGCCCTGGTCGACGGTGCCGGCGTCAACCAGGATGGCCGCACCAGCGGTATCACCGTGCCCAACCCCCAGGCCCAGCGCCAGTTGATGGAAGAGGTGCTGGCCCAAAGCGGTATCGACGCCGCGTCGGTGAACTACGTCGAGGCCCATGGCACCGGTACCCCCGTGGGCGACCCCCTGGAAACCCGCGCCATCGCCGATGTCTACGCCCAGGGCGGGCGCTGCCGGGTGGGTTCGGTGAAAGCCAACATCGGCCACCTGGAAGCCGCGGCCGGCGTGGCCAGCGTCATCAAGTCGATGATGATGCTGCGCCACAACCAGGTACCTGAAGTGGCGGGGCTGGAGGTGGTCAACCCGCAAATCCCAGAGGAAATCGACCTGCCCCGGCGTACCGAGACCCTGGGCGACCCCGCACAGGTGCGGCGCATCGCCATCAACTCGTTCGGCTACGGCGGCACCAACGCCCATGCCATCCTCAGCTCGCCGCCCGCCACCACGCCGCGCGTGCCCCAGCCTGGTTGCGCCCCCTCGGTGGCCATCCTGCCGCTGAGTGCCCGCGACACCCAGGCCCTGCGCGAACGCGCCGGGCAACTGGCCCAGATGCTGGAGGCGGCCGGCGCCCCCGCCCTCAACGATGTGCTGTTCACCACTGCCCTGCGCCGCAGCCACCTCGACCATCGCGTCGCGGTGTGGGGCGATACCCCCGGGCAACTGGCCAGCGCCCTGCGCGCGTTTGCCGCCGACAGCGGGGACTTCCCCGGCGTTGAAGGGGCGCGCCCGTTCAACGCCAGCCCGCGCATTGCCTTCGTCTACACCGGTATGGGCCCGCAGTGGTGGGCCATGGGCCGCCAGTTGCTAAGCGAAAACCCGGTGTTCCGCCACACCTTGGAGCAAGCCGATAGCGTGTTCCAGGGCATTGCCGGGTTCTCCATCCTGGAAGAAATGCTGCGCGATGAAGCAACCTCGCGAATCAAGCACACCGAGTTCGCCCAACCCGCCAACCTGATGATCCAGATCGGCCTCACGGCCGCCCTCAAGGCCGAAGGCGTAGTGGCCGATGCGGTGGTCGGCCACTCGGTAGGCGAAGTCGCCTCGGCCTGGGCCGCCGGCATGTTGACCCTCGAAGACGCCCTGCGGGTGAGCCGCGAACGCAGCCGCATCCAGGCCACGGCCGCCGGCACCGGGGCGATGCTCGCTGTGGGCCTGGGCGCCGAGCAGGCCCTGGAACTGATGGCGCCCCATGGCGATTTGATCTCCCTGGCCGCCATCAACTCGCCGCGCAGCGTGACCATCGCCGGCGACCGCCAGGCCTTGCAGGCCCTACTCGCCGAGGCGGGCGAGCGCAAGGTGTTCGCCAAGATGCTCGACGTTGAAGTGCCCTACCACAGCCCGCTGATGGAGGCCCTCAAGCCGCAGATCCGCGAAGCCCTGGCCGGCCTGCAACCCGTGCCCGCGACCACGGCGCTGTACTCCACCGTCAGCGGCGGCTTGAACGGCGAACGCCTGTACGACGCCCAATACTGGTGCGACAACGTGCGCAACCCGGTGTACTTCTGTGACGCCATCACCGCGCTACTGGACGACGGCTACACCCATTTCGTCGAAGTCGGCCCGCACCCGGTGCTGCGCCGCTCCCTGGAGGAAACCGCCAGCGCCCGCAACATCGAGATCCGCGCCAGCGCCACCCTGGCGATGAACAAGCCGGAAACCGACGCACTGCGCCGCGCTGTCTGCGCCATCTACGCCCAGGGTGCCGACCTCGACTGGGCCGCGCGCGCGCCCGCCGGCCAACAGGTGCAATTGCCCACCTACCCGTGGCAGCGCCAGTTGCTGTGGCGCGAAGCACAATGGCAGCGCGACGACCGCCTCAACGCCCAAGGTTGGCCGCTGCACGCCGACCAGAGCGGTATCGACCTCAACCTGCGGCGCCTCAACTACCTCTACGACCACATCGTCGACGGTTCGCCGATCATGCCCGCCGCGGGGTTCCTCGAAGCCCTGTGCGAAGAGGCCCGCGAACGCTGGCCGCACAGCACGGGCCTGAGCGTACGTGACGTCGATATCCAACAATCGCTACTGCTCGACCACGCCCGTGAGCTGCGCCTGCACGTGCAGTTCGACGCCACGCGCCATCGCGCCACCCTCGCCTCCCACGATATCGCCGAAGACGCCGCGCCCCTGGTGCATGCCCAGGCCACCCTGCACCCACTGGCGACACCCGCCCCGACGGCCATTGCGCTGCTGGCCACCGGCGATCTCCAGGCACTGGAGCCGGCCGCCTTCTATGCCCAACTCCACGGCCAATCCTTGCAGTACGGGCCGGCCTTCCAGTCGATCCGCCGCCTGCACCGCGACCTCGAACAGGGCCTGGCCCAGGCACACTTGCGCCTGCCCGTCGAGTTGGCCGCTGACGCGCCGGCCTACCTGTTGCACCCGGCGCTGCTGGACGGTTGCTTCCAAGCGGCCCTGGCACTGATGCGCCCCGAGGAGGGCGTGTTCCTGCCGGTGAGCCTCGCGGCGCTGCACGTCTACGGCCCCTTGCCCGAGGCGATTGACTGCCGGGTGCAGATCGTCGAGCGCGACGCCTCGCGCATCGTCTGCGACTTCCAATTGACCGATCGCCACGGCGCTGTCCTGGCCCACTTACAGGGCCTGACCTGCCGCTCCCTGCAAGGCCGCGGTAAGGCCCAGGTGTTCCCGGCCGGCGACTATCAGCGCACCTGGCGCGAATTGCCCGCCCTCGCCAACCCACCCATGAGCGCGCAACGGCTGCTGCTGGTGGCCCACGGCGACGACCCGTTGGCGGTGCGCTTCGCCCAACTGGCCGGCGAACGCGGCCTGGGCTGCGAGCGCTGCACCTGGGCCCAAGTGCCGGCCCACCCTGGCCTCGGCGCGGTAGACCGGGTGATCGGTTTGTCCTGGGCCGGGCAAAATGCCGCCATGGCGGTGACCGGCGAAGATGAACTGCGCGAGCTGCTGCTGGCGGTCCAGGCCCTCGCGGCCCAGGGCCGGCCGTTGCCGCTGCGGGTCGTGACGCGGGGCGCCCATGGGGTGCGCGAGGACGATCCAGTGCAACCGGCGCAAGCGGCGGTGGCCGGTTTCGTGCGGGTGGTGCGCAACGAGCAGCCATCGCTGGACGCGGCGCTGGTGGACATCGACGAAGGTCAAGGGCTGGCGGCACTGTTCGCCGAGGTCATGGCCGATCAGTTGATCGACGAAGTGGCCCTGCGCGAGCAGCAGCGCTACGGCGCCCACTTGATCGCCAGCGGGCTGTTGCAGCAACCAGGGCACGTGCCGAGCCGCTGCACCGGGCCGCAGGCCATCAGCCTGCGCCAGCACCACAGCGCCTTCAGCGCCCACCTGCAAATACCGCAAGCCTTGGACCCCGAGGCCTTGCAGGTGCGGGTCGAACGCCTGGCCGTGGCCCTGGAACACCCGGAACAGCCCATGGGTGTGGTCGCGGTGGTGACCGCCGTTGGCCAGGCACTGAGCGGGTTCAGCGTGGGTGAGCGGATCGTCGCTCTGGCCCCGCGCCACCTTGGCACCGAGTTGAGCTTGCGCCCCGCCGAGTGTGTGCTGGCACCGATCGGCCAGCACGACACGCCCTCGGCCTTGATCGCGCCCATCCAGGCCCGCGCCGTGGCGTTGGCCCGCACCTGCGCGTTGCGCCCCGGGGCGCGTGCCCTGGTGGTCGAAGGTGTGCTGGGCGATGCCCTGAGCGCGGCCTTGAGCCAGCACGGCGCCGTCGTCACCCGCGTCGCGGCGGACCTGAGTGACCTGCCCAACGCACCAGGCTTTGACCTGATCGCCGCCGACCTGGCGCAGTGGAGCCATCAGGCCGGTTTCTTCGCCCTGGCCACGGGCGGGCAGTTGCTCGACCTGGGCAACGACCCGGCGCCCTTCGCCTTGCCGGTACAGTGCCAACGCCTGATCCGCGCCACCCTGGACCTTGCGGCGTGCCGCCAGGACGAGGCCTACCGCGCCGCCCTGCGCAGCGCCCTGGCCACCCCGCCCGCGGCGCTCGCCACAGCACTGCCCGGCTTCGCCGACCTGTTGGACGGCAGCGCGCTGCATGGCTGGATCGAGCTGCAAGTGGGCGGGGACGAACGACCGTTCACGGCAGCCGCCAGCGACACGCCGGCGCTGCGCCGTGACGGGGTCTACCTGGTCACCGGTGGCTTCGGCGGCCTGGGCCAGGAACTGGCCCGCTGGCTGGCCCGCCACGGCGCGGGGCACATTGCCCTGGTCGGCCGGCGTGGCGCCGACACGCCCCAGGCCCAAGCCCTGCTGGCGCACCTGCACAACCTCGGTGCCCAGGCCAGCGCCCATGCCCTGGACGTCAGCGACCCGGCCCAGGTACAGCGCCTGCTGGGCCAGTTGCACCAACCGCAGGCACCGCTGCTGGGCATCTACCACGCCGCCGGCGTGTTGCAGGACCACCTGCTGGAGCAGATGACGCCCGCCCACGTCAGCACCGTCATGCAACCCAAGGCCGGCGGAGCCTGGGCCCTGCACCAAGGCGCCCTGGCCATCGGCGCGCCGTTGGAGCAGTTCGTGATGTTCTCGTCCATCGCCAGCCTGGTGGGCAACAGCCGCCAGGCCAACTACTGCGCCGCCAACGGTTTCCTCGAAGGCCTCACGCACCTGCGTCGCGCCCAGGGCCTGCCGGCCTTGAGCATTAACTTCGGGGCCATCGCCGGTGTCGGCATGCTCGAAAGCGACGAGCGCATCGGCCAGCACCTCACGCAAATCGGCCTCACCCCGCTGGACGTGCACGTGGCTCTGCGCGGCCTTGGCCGGGCGCTGGCCAAGGGCCTGGCCCAGGTGGCGGTGTCCGAGCAGGCCGATTGGGGCAAGTGGGCGGTATACGAAAGCGTCGGCGGCGCCTCGCCGACCTTCGCCGAACTGGTCCAGGCCAGCCGCGCCAGCCAGAGCGACAACAGCTCCCTGGTGGAGCAACTGCACGCGGTGGTCGCCAGTGTCGATGACAACGAGGCCAGCGGCGTCCTGCAAAGCCTGATTGCCGAGTGCGTGGCGGCCGGCCTCAAGACCAGCGCCCAGCGCCTCAAACCCGAGCAGTCGTTTGATTCCTTTGGCGTCGACTCCCTGCTCTCCACCGAGATCAAGTTCCTCCTGGAGCAGCAGCTGGGCGTGACCTACTCGGTGATCGAGCTCCAAGGCCAGGCCACCATCGCCAAGCTCGCCCAACGGGCCCTGAGCGAGGTGCGCAGCAAGATCGAACTGGCCAGCGCGGCCTGATTTTTCCAAAAGGAAACCTTTACCCATGAACCGTTCTTCCAATGCCGCCGTCGACACCTTGATGGCCAAGATGCGCGCCAACATCACCAGCCAGCAGCCCGCCCCGCACAGGGTGGCGCCGGGCGAGTCGGGCAACCTCACCGAGTCGCCCGAGTACGCCATGCTTAAGGGCCTGCGCGCTCGCTATCAGGAGGGCAACGGGCTTATCAACCCGTACTTTCGCGCGCGCAGCGGCGACGTGGCCGCGACCTTGCAGATGGCCGGGCGCGACTACATCAGCTTCTCCAACTACAACTACCTGGGCCTGGCCAACGACCCTCGGGTCAAGCACGCGGTGCACGAGGCGGTGGACCGCTACGGCTGCCATGCAGGCGCCGCGCGCATGGTGGGCGGCGAAATCGAACTGCACGCCCAACTGGAAACCGAACTGGCCCGCTTCATCGGGTGCGAAGCGGCCACGGTGAGCGTCAGCGGCTACAGCGCCAACGTCACCGTGATCGGCTACCTGCTGGACCGACGCGACCTGATCCTGCATGACGAATACATGCACAACAGCGGCCTGATGGGCGCGGTGATGTCCGGGGCGCGGCGCATCGCCTTTCCCCATAACGACATGGCCGCCCTGGAGGCCCTGCTCAAGGAGCACCGCGACGGCTACCGGCGCGTACTGATTCTGGTCGAAGGCGCCTACAGCATGGACGGCGACCTAGTGGACCTGCCCCAAGTGGTGGCCCTGAAAAAGCGTCACAACGCCTGGCTGATGATCGACGAGGCGCACTCGTGCGGCACCGTCGGCGCCACCGGGCGCGGGGTGTGCGAGCACTTCGGCATCGCCCCGGCGGAGGTCGACCTGATCGTCGGCACCCTGTCCAAGAGCTTTGCCAGTTGCGGGGGGTTTGTCGCCGGGAAGAAGGAATGGATCGACCTGCTCCATCACTTCTGCCCCGGCCTGCAGCTTTACAGCACCGGCATCAGCCCGGCCAATACCGCCGCCGCCCTGGCCGCCCTGCGCGTGACCTGCGCCGAGCCACAGCGGGTGGCGCGCCTGCAAAGCAATGCGCGGCATTTCGTCGAACAGGCCCGCCAGCGCGGCTTCGAGTGCGGCAGTGCAGTGCCCGGGGTGCCCATCGTGCCGCTGATGATCGACGACGACCGGGCGCTGCGCCTGATGTCGAGGCTGTTGGACCACGGCGTGATCGCCCACGCCGTGATGCACCCGGTGGTGCCGCACAACGAGGCGCGGCTGCGCTGCTTCATCAGTAGCGAGCACGACGAAGCGATGATCGCCCACACCCTCGACCTGCTCACCCAACCTCTCTAAGCCCAACGCCGCGCTCGACCGCAACAGGGTCGAGCGCCGTATCCAAGGAACACCGATGAACACTTTGCCTCCCCTGCTCGCCCTGGCGGCGGGCCACCTGCTGCTCGCCCCGACCGTCAGCGCCAGCACCCCCGAGCTGCGTGAGCGGGGCCGGGAAATTGCCCTCACCGTCGACCGCAACGACAGTGGCTACGGCGACTACGTAGTCAACGGGCGCATGACCCTCAACCGCCCCGACGGGCGCAGCACCGAACGCAGCTTCCAGATGAGCACCCTGGAAGGCGACACCGTGGGCGATAAACGCCTGGTGGTGTTTTCCCAGCCGCGCGATCTGGCCGGGTTCGCCTCGCTCACCTTCAGCAACGCCCAGGCCGCCGATGACCAATGGATCTACCTGCCTGCCGTCAAACGGGTCAAGCGCCTGGCGGCACGGGACAAGACCGGCTCCTTCGGCGGATCGGAGTTCACCTACGAAGACATCACCACCTGGCAGGTCGAAAACTACGACTACGAGTTCGTCCAGGACGAACCCTGCGGCGAGCCCCAGGCGACCTGCCACACCATCGCCAACCTGCCCAAATACGCTCACTCCGGCTACTCGCGCTTGGTGGAAACCATCGACCCACGCATCTGGCAACCGGTGCGCATCGTCTACTACGACAAGGTCGGCCAAGCCGCCAAACGCCTGGATTTCCATGACTACCAGCAGTACGGCACGTATTGGCGGCCAGGGCGGATTGTCATGACCAACCTGCAGGACAACGCCAGCTCGCAAATCATCTGGGACGACTACCGCTTCAACACCGGCCTCAAAGCCGCCGACATGACCGACAGCCGCCTGCCTTCATGGTCGCGATGAGCCGGCCCGCCTCCCTCCTGTGCCTGGCCTTTGCGGCCAGCCTGTGCCTGCCGCTGGCCCAGGGGGCCAGCCTGCGGGGCAGCCTGGGGCTCGACAGCCTGGTATTCGCCGAACCGCCGCAGTTTGCCGGGCAGGCCGACGAATACCGCAACGCCGCGGCCACCTTGAACCTGACCCTCAGCGACCGCGACTACCACCTGGAGCTGTTCAGCCGCGCCTCGGCCAATGCTGAACAGGCCTGGAGCGCAGACCTGCGCCAAGCCACCTGGAACCTGCGCAGCGATGCCAGCGACTGGCAAGTGGGGGTGCTGAGCCAGACCTGGGGCGTGCTCGAAGCGTGGAACCCGGTGGACGTCATCAACGTCCGCGACCTCGCCGAAGACTTCCAAGGCAAAGCCAAACTGGGCCAACCCGGGGCGATGGTCAGCCTCAACCTGGACGACACGGTGCTGTCGCTGTACGCCCTGACCTACGCCCGTGGCCAGCGCCTGGGCGAGGGCCGCGACCGCTTGCGCAGCCTGCCGGCCGCCGTGCGCGAAGAAGCCTTCGAGGACGGCCGCTGGGCCCCCGGCTTCGCTGCCCGCGCCGCGTTCAAACTGGGCAGCGACCTGGAGCTGGCGCTGTCCCATTACCGCGGCCACGCCCGCGAGCCGCTGCTGCAACCGCTGGTCGATGCCAGGGGCCTGCGCGGCTTTCGCGCCACCTACGCGCAAATCGAGCAAACCGCTTTGCAAGCCCAGTACGTGGTGGGCGACAGCGTGCTCAAGAGCGAAGTCATCCACCAGCGCGGCACCGGCGAGCGCTTCTGGGGCGGTGGCGTGGGCGCCGAGACGACGTTCAGCCGTGTCGGGGCGAGCACGGCGGACCTGACCCTTTACAGCGAGTTCTACTACGACGCCCGCAGTGCCGACGCACCGGTCACGCCGTTTCAGCGCGACCTGTTTTTTGGCGCGCGCCTGAGCCTCAACGACCCCCAGGACAGCGTCCTGGAACTGCGCGCCAGCCACGACCTGCAGTGGTCCTCGCACCTGTTCGAACTGCGCGCCAGCCGGCGGGTGTTCGCCAGCACGGTGTTCTCCGCCGCGTTGCTCGCGCCCAGCCAGGCCCGGCGCGATCCCGCGCTGAACGGCTATGGCAACGACACCTACCTCAAGCTGGGATTGGCCTGGTACTTCTGATTTGTTAGGAACCCCTTCGATGCACACTCCCCCCGCAGCCGCGCCCCTCGGCGCGCAGCACCGGTTCACCGCCCTCCTGCACGCCTACGCGAGCGGGGTCACCCGCCACCCGTGGTGGGTGCTGGCGGCGTCGTTGCTGCTGGTCGTCGCCCTGAGCCTAGGCATGGCGCAGTTGAGTTTTCGCAGCGACAGCCGGGTGTTTTTCGCCCAGGACAACGCCGACCTGCAAGCGCTGGAACAGTTCGAGCAAACCTACGGCCGCGACGACACCCTGGTGTTCGTGGTCAGCGCCCGCGACGGCGACCTGTTCAGCGCCGCGCGCCTACACGCCATCAGCCAATTGACGGATGCCGCGTGGCACTTGCCCCAGGTCAAACGCGTCGATTCGCTGACCAATTTCCAACGCGTGCAGGCCCTGGCGGACGATATCCACATCGACCAATTGCTGCGTTCCGGCGATCGCCTGAGCGACAACCAGGCCCGCGACTTGCGCCAGCAGATCAACGATGAGCCCCTGCTAGTCGGCCGCTTGTTGTCCGCCGATGCGCGCCTGGCCTTGGTGGCCGCCAACCTGCGCCTCGATGCCACTCAGGGTGCGGACCAGGCTGCGCAGGCCATGGCCGCGGCCCAAGCGCTGATGGGCCGGTTCGCGGCCGAGCACCCAGACCTGCACATCGGTTTGTCGGGCTCGGTGGCCCTGGACCAGGCATTCGTCGAGGCGAGCACCTTCGACAGCAGCGTGCTGTTGCCGATCATGGTGCTGGTGCTGCTGGGCATCATCGTCCTGGTGCTGCGCTCGTTCGCCGGGGCCCTGGCCACGTTCAGCGTAATTCTCATGAGCACCCTGGCGGCGCTGGGCACCGCGGCGCTACTGGGGGTGCCGCTGTCGTCGCCCAGCGTGATCGCGCCCAACATCATCCTCACCATCGCCTGCTGCGATTGCCTGCACCTGTGCGCCGGCATGCTGCGCCTGCGCGGTGAAGGCCTGAGCCGGCGCGAGGCGGTGCGCGAGGTGCTGGTCGAGTGCTGGTGGCCGGTGACCCTGACCACCCTGACCACGGCGGCGGGTTTTCTGTCGTTGCTGTTCAGCGCGGTGCCACCGTTTGCCCACCTGGGGGCGATTGTCGCCATCGGCGCACTGCTGGCCTGGCTGCTGAGCCTGAGCTTTCTGCCGGCGCTGATGTGCGTGTTGCCGTGGCAAGGCTCGACCCGCCCGGCACCGGCCCAGGCCCTGAGCCTGTGGCTGGCCCGCCAGGTGCTGGGCCGGCCACGCCAGGCGCTGGCGGGCGTGGTGCTGGCCGGCGGTGTGTTAGGCGCTTTTGCGTTTTCCAACACGCTGGATGACCGCTACGTGCGCTACTTCGACCAGCGCTATGAGTTTCGCCAGGCCACCGACCGTTTGAACCAGGCCCTGGGCGGGTTCTACACACTGGAGTTTTCCCTCGATGCCCAGGAGGCCGAGGGCATCTGGGCCCCCGAGTACCTGCACCAAACCGAGCAATTTGGCCAATGGCTGCGCCAGCAACCGGGGGTGACCCACGTGCATGGCCTGACGGACATTCTCAAAACCGTGAACCGCGCTTTGCACGGCGGTGGCGCGGCGCAATTTCGCCTGCCCGAGTCGCGGGACAACGCCGCGCAGTTCCTGGCCCTGTATGAAATGTCCCTGCCCGCCGGCGCCGACCTGAAAAACCTGGTGAGCGCCGACAAGCGCAGCAGCCGTCTGAGCGTGGGCCTTAACGATATGTCCACCGCCGCCATCGCCGCGTTACAGGCCAGCGCCCAGGCCTGGGCCAACGAGCACACGCCGTTGCTGGCAGCGAGCGCCAAGGCCACCGGCACCTCGGTGCTGTTCGCCCACATCGGCAACCGCAATATCAAGCAGATGTACCAGGGCATGGCCGTGGCGGCTGTGGTGGTGTGGCTGATTTTCCTCGGCGCGTTCCGCTCCCTGGGCCTGAGCCTGGTGGGCGCCGTCGCCAACATCGTGCCGTCCCTGGCGACCCTGGGGGTGTGGGCGTTGGTCAATGGCGAAGTGGGCATGGCGGTGGCGACGGTGGCTTCGGTGACCTTCGGCGTGGTGGTGGACGACACCATCCACCTGCTCACTGCTTATGCACGCCTGCGCCGCCAGGGCCTGGCGGTGGAAGAGGCCCTACACGTCACCTTCAAACAGGTTGGCGCCGGGATGATCGCCATGACCCTGGCGCTGGCCGGCGGGTTTGCCTGCCTGGCGTTTTCCGGGTTCCAGATCAACGCCTGGATGGGTTTGATGGCGTCTATCACCATCCTTATTGCCCTGGTGTTCGACGTGCTGTTCATCCCCTGCGTGCTGCTGGTGTGTCGGCGCAGGGGCGCGGCTCAGACCACGTCCACACCGACGTGAATGGCGTCGTGGCGCCAGAACTCCAGGTCGCAGTCGATCAGGCGTTCGTGCTGGTCGTAATTGACCCGGGCAATGCGCAGGCCCGGGCTGCCCGCCGAGACCTTGAGCGCGGCGGCGGCCTCCACCGGCAGTGAAGTGGGCACGATCTCGAAGCGCACGCGGCCGTAGTGCAGGTCGTAGTGGCGGGCATACAGTTCGGTGATGGACTGGTTAAGGTCGAAATCGAGGATGCCGGGAAAATACTGCGGGTTGAGGTAGTGCTCGACGTACAGCACCAGGCGCTCGTCAATGCGCCGGGCGCGGCGGATCTGGATCACGCTCGACAGCGCCGGCATCCGTAGCCAGGCGCAGACCGCCGCCGACGCCGGTTGCAGGCGCGCCGAAATCACCTCGGTGGACGGCCTGCGGCCCTGGGCGCTGACCATGGCGTGGAAGTGGCTGCGCTGCATCAGGTTGTAGGCCAGGCGCGGCGGCGAGACGAACCAGCCACGGCGTTCTTCGCGGTAGATCTGGCCCTGGGCTTCGAGCTGCAACAGCGCTTCGCGCACGGTGATGCGGGTGGTGGCGAACAACTCGCTCAACTTGCGTTCGGCCGGCAATTGGCTGGCCGGGGCGAGCAAGCCGTGGTCGATCTGCTCTTGCAGGGCTTGGCCTATGGTTGTCACCGTTTTACTGGCATCGACGCGCATCAACGTTACCTATCTGGACTAGACCAGCACTGTTTCAGGGCACCCTCGCCCTCTCGAATGCCCCGAAAGGCCTGCCGCCAGCCTAGGCACGGCATGTGACTGATCCATGACAGGCGCCCGCCATTTGCCTGCAAAACCGCCGCCAAGTCCAGGCGCTGCGGCCGTGCGGCCATGGTCTACGCTTACCTCGCATTGCCCGCGAGCCGGGCCGCCGACATCAAAGTGTCATCCAACACGCCTAAATTGGCTCAAGGTTTGCTGACCTAGACCAACCCCACCCCAGCTGTCGCTAGTACGCCGCGTGAAAACGCCCAAAGGAGCTTTCGATGAAACAGCTTTTCCTGGCTTCACTGTTAGGCACGACCCTTGCCATGAGCACCGCCGCCCTGGCCGCCGGAACCGATCTGAAAACCCTGGAAGCCGCCGCTAAGGCCGAAGGTGAAGTCAACAGCGTCGGCATGCCCGACAACTGGGCCAACTGGAAAGGCACCTGGGACGACCTGGCCAAGCTCTATGGCCTCAAGCACATCGACACCGACATGAGCTCGGCCCAGGAAGTGGCCAAGTTCGCCGCCGAAAAAGACAACGCCAGCGCCGACATCGGTGACGTCGGCGCCGCCTTTGGCCCCATCGCGGTCAAGCAGGGCGTGACCCAGGCGTACAAACCGAGCACCTGGGAGCAGGTCCCGGCGTGGGCCAAGGACGCCGACGGCCACTGGGCCCTGGCCTACACCGGCACCATCGCGTTCATCATCAACAACAAGTTGCTGCACGGCTCCGAAGCGCCGAAGAACTGGGCCGACCTGGAAAAGGGCAAGTACAAGGTTTCCATCGGTGACGTCGGCACCGCCGCCCAAGCGGCCAACGGCGTGCTGGCTGCGGCCATCGCCAAGGGCGGCGATGAAAAGAACATCCAACCGGCGCTGCTGATGTTCGCCGAGATCGCCAAGCAGGGGCGTCTGTCCCTGGCCAACCCGACCATCGCGACCATGGAAAAGGGCGAAGTGGAAGTGGGCGTGGTCTGGGATTTCAATGGCCTGAGCTACAAAGCCAAAATGGCCAACCCGGATGACTACACCGTATTGATCCCGGCCGATGGCTCGGTGATTTCCGGCTACACCACCCTCATCAACAAGTACGCCAAGCACCCCAATGCCGCGAAACTGGCCCGTGAGTACATCTTCAGCGACGCCGGACAAACCAACCTGGCCCGCGGCAACGCCCGGCCGATCCGCGCCGAACACCTGACCCTGCCCGCCGACGTCCAGGCGCAGTTGCTGCCCAACGAGCAGTACAAAAAAGTCACGCCGATCAAGGACGCCGACGCCTGGGAAAAAACCTCCAAGGCCCTGCCGCAGCAATGGCAGGAACAGGTCATCGTCGAAATGCCGTAAGGCGGTTAGCCACACCGAGCCCGTGGGAGCGAGCCTGCTCGCGAGGGCGGTGGGTCATATACACCGCCCTCGCGGGCGCCGCCCGGCCCGCTCCCGCACACCGCTACTGCGATTCCTCTTTTTGTCACGGAGCCCCCAACCCATGCAGCACAACGTCATCCTGGTGGTGCTCGACGGTTTGAACCATGAGGTCGCGCGCCATGCCATGGGCCATCTACAGGCCTATGTCGGTGCCGGGCGCGCCGCGCTCTATCGGCTCGACTGCGAATTGCCGGCCCTGTCGCGACCGCTCTACGAGTGCATCCTCACCGGCGTGGCGCCCATCGACAGCGGTATCGTGCATAACCAGGTGTCGCGCCTGTCGAGCCAACGCAGCATTTTCCATTACGCCCGCGCGGCCGGTTTGACCACAGCGGCGGCGGCCTATCACTGGGTCAGCGAGCTGTACAACCGCTCGCCCTTCAACGCCGCACGGGACCGCCACACCGACGACCCGAGCCTGGCGATCCAGCACGGCCACTTCTACTGGAGCGACCATTATCCCGACGCCCACCTGTTCGCCGACGCCGAGCACTTGCGCCTGCGCCATGCGCCGAACTTTCTGCTGGTGCACCCCATGAACATCGACGACGCCGGCCACAAGCACGGCCTCGACACCCCGCAATACCGCAACAGCGCCCGCTCGGCCGATATCATCCTGGCCGACTATCTGCAAGGCTGGCTCGACGCCGGCTACCAGGTGCTGGTGACCGCCGACCACGGCATGAACAACGACCGCTCCCACAATGGCCTGCTGGCCGAGGAACGCCAGGTGCCGCTGTTTGTCCTGGGCGATGCCTTCAGCCTCGACCCCGGCGCCGCGCCCCGGCAGGTGGAGTTGTGCGGCACGGTCTGCGAACTGCTGGGCGTCACCCACGACAAACCTGTATGCCGGGGGCTACTCAAGTGAACGCCATCACCCGTGGCAAGTGGCTGGCCGTGTTGTGCCTGCTGCCCTTCGCCCTGTTTTTTATCGTGTTCCAGATCGCGCCGCTGGCCTGGGTGATGATCCACAGCGTGCAGTCCGAAGCGTTCGGCTGGGGCCTGGCCAACTTCAGCAAGATATTCAGTTCGCGCTTCTATATGCAGGCCATCCGGTACAGCCTGGAACTGGCCTTCTGGTCGAGCCTGTTCGGCATCATCATCGCCATCCTGGGCAGCTATTCGCTGCACCGGGTCGATTCGCGGCTGCGCAACTTCGTCACCGCGTTCGCCAACATGACCAGCAATTTTTCCGGGGTGCCGCTGGCCTTCGCCTTCATCATCCTGCTGGGCTTCAACGGCACCTTCACCCTGATGCTCAAGCAGGCCGGGATCATTCAGGACTTCAACCTCTACTCCAAGACCGGGCTGATTATTCTCTACACCTACTTCCAGATTCCCTTGGGTGTGTTGCTGCTGTTTCCCGCGTTCGACGCCCTGCACGAGGACTGGCGCGAGTCCGCCGCCCTGCTGGGGGCCAACAGTTGGCAGTTCTGGCGCCACATCGGCCTGCCGGTGCTGACCCCGGCGCTGCTGGGCACCTTCGTGATCCTGCTGGCCAATGCCCTGGGCGCGTATGCCACGGTCTACGCCCTGACCACCGGCAATTTCAACGTGCTGCCGATCCGCATCGCGGCGATGGTGTCGGGCGATATCTCCCTGGACCCGAACATGGCTAGCGCCCTGGCCGTGGTACTGGTGGCGCTGATGACCCTGGTGACCATCGTCCATCAGTTGCTGTTGAAGAGGAGCTACCATGTCTCGCGTTGAAGGTGGCCCTGCCACGCTGTATCACCGCACCGTGGTCTATGTGCTGTTGATAATCCTGCTGCTGCCCCTGGCTGGCACCCTGGTGTATTCCCTGGCCAGCAGTTGGTCGGCGACCATCCTGCCCAGCGGCTTTACCCTCAAGTGGTACACCCAGTTGTGGAGCGACCCGCGCTTTCTCGCCGCGTTCGGCCAGTCGCTGCTGGTGTGCGTCGGCGCGTTGGTGCTGTCGGTGGTACTGATCCTGCCGCTGCTGTTCGTGGTGCATTACCACTTCCCCAGGCTCGATGCGCTGATGAACATCCTCATCCTGCTGCCCTTTGCGGTGCCGCCGGTGGTGTCCTCGGTGGGGCTGTTGCAGCTCTACGGTTCCGGGCCGCTGGCGATGGTGGGCACGCCGTGGATCCTGATCGGCTGCTACTTCACCGTGGCGTTGCCGTTCATGTACCGGGCGATCACCAACAACCTGCAAGCGATCAACCTGCGCGACCTGATGGACGCCGCCCAACTGCTCGGCGCCAGCACCTGGCAGGCGGCGTTTCTGGTGGTGCTGCCCAACCTGCGCAAAGGCCTGATGGTGGCGCTGTTGCTGTCGTTCTCGTTCCTGTTCGGCGAGTTCGTGTTCGCCAACATACTGGTGGGCACGCGCTACGAAACCCTGCAGGTGTTCCTCAACAACATGCGCAACAGCAGCGGCCACTTCACCAGTGCCGTGGTGATTTCCTACTTCCTCTTCGTGCTGGTTCTGACCTGGGCGGCGAACATCTTGAACAAGGACAAAAGCCAATGAGTTTTGTCAGCGTCCAACACCTGCAAAAAAGTTACGCCGGCACCCCGGTGTTCAGTGACATCAATTGCGAAATCGCCAAGGGCGAATTCGTCACCCTGCTCGGCCCTTCCGGTTGCGGTAAATCCACCCTGCTGCGCTGCATCGCCGGGCTGACGGCGGTGGACGGCGGGCAGATCCTCCTCGATGGCCAGGACCTGGTGCCCCTGAGCCCGCAGAAACGCGGGATCGGCATGGTGTTCCAGAGCTATGCGCTGTTCCCCAACATGACCGTGGAACAAAACGTCGCCTTCGGCCTGCGCATGCAGAAGGTCAAGGCCGACGACAGCCGCCAGCGGGTACAGGAGGTGCTGCGCCTGGTGGAACTCAACGACTTCGCCAGCCGCTACCCCCATCAACTGTCCGGCGGCCAGTGCCAACGCGTGGCCCTGGCCCGCTCGCTGGTGACCCGCCCGCGCCTGCTGCTGCTCGATGAGCCGCTGTCGGCCCTGGACGCGCGCATCCGCAAGCACCTGCGCGAACAGATCCGCCAGATCCAGCGTGAGCTAGGCCTGACCACGATTTTCGTCACCCACGACCAGGAAGAAGCCCTGACCATGTCAGATCGTATCTTCCTGATGAACCAGGGCCGCATCGTCCAGAGCGGCGATGCCGAAACCCTCTACACGGCGCCGGTGGACCTGTTCGCCGCCGGGTTTATCGGCAACTACAACCTGCTCGACGCCGCCAGCGCCAGCAGCCTGCTGCAACGGCCCATCGCCAGCCGCATCGCGATACGCCCGGAAGCCATCGCCCTGAGCCTGCACGGCGACCTCGATGCCCAGGTACGCAGCCACAGCCTACTGGGCAACGTCATCCGCTACCGCATCGAAGCCCGTGGCGTGGAACTGGTGGTAGACGTGCTCAACCGCTCGGCGGCGGACCTCTATGCCGACGGTCAGCGCCTGGCATTGAGCATCGATCCTTCGGCCCTGTGTGAGGTAGCCTGATGGCCTTCGCGCTTTTTAAGAGAGAACCGCACTGATGGCGTTGGCAATTTTCGATCTGGACGACACCTTGATTCACGGCGACTGCGCCACCTTATGGAGCGAGCAAATGGGGCGCCTGGGTTGGGTCGACCCCGAGCCCTTCATGCGCCGCAACAATGAGCTGATGGACGCCTACAGCCGCGGCGAACTGGCCATGGAGGACTACATGGCGTTCAGCCTGGAACCCATGATCGGCCGCACCCCCGAGGAAATCACTCACTTGGTCGAACCCTGGGTGGAAGACGTCATCGAGCCGCTGATCTACAGCGACGCCACCACCACCATCGCCCGCCACCGCAAGGCCGGCGACCGCATCCTGGTGATCTCCGCCTCGGGCACCCACTTGGTCAGCGCCATTGCCGCGCGCATCGGCATCGACGAAGTGCTGGCGATCGACTTGGAAGTGGCCAGGGGCGTCTACAGCGGGCGCACGGTCGGCACCCTGACCTACCGCGAAGGTAAGATCGCCCGTTTGCTGCAATGGCTGGATGAGGAAGAGGAAAACCTGGAAGGCGCGGCGTTCTATTCCGACTCGCGCAATGACCTGCCGCTGCTGCGCAAGGTCGACCACCCCCACGCGGTCAATCCCGACCCGGTACTGCGTGCCCACGCCGAACAGGCGGGGTGGCCGGTGCATCACTGGAAGTAGCTGGCGTGCATTGTGGGAGCGAGCCCGCTCGCGATGGCGGACTGTCAGTCAACTCTTAAGGGGCCGGTCCATTGCTATCGCGAGCGGGCTCGCTCCCACGGTTCCCACAGCCAACCGCTGGGGTTAACTCACACCAAACTATCGTCAATCACCAACACCAACTTGCCCGACACCTGGTTGCCCGCCAGTTGCGCGAACGCGGCTTCGGCGTCGTGGATGGCGAAGGTGCGGGCCAGTTGCGGGCTCAGGCGGCCTTCGCTGAACAGCGGCCAGACCTGGCGGCCCAGGTCGCTGAGCAGGTCTGCCTTGAACTGCTCGTCGCGGCTGCGCAGGGTCGAGCCCAGCAACTGCACGCGCTTGGCCAGCACCTGCGCCAGGTCGAACGGCGCTTCGCGGCCGCCCATCAGGCCGATCAACACCCAGCGGCCATCCTGGGCCAGCAACTTGAGGTTGAGCTGGGCGTAGTTGGCACCCACCGGGTCGAGGATCACGTCGAACGGGCCGAAGTCCCCCAAGCCTTCCAGGCCATCGGTGCGCACCACGCCGCCCTGGGCCCCCAGTGTTTCGCAGTACGCCAAACGGTCGGCCGAACCGACACTGACCCAGCACGGGTTGCCGAACGCCTTGCACAACTGGATCGCCGCCGAGCCCACGCCACTGGCGCCGGCGTGCAGCAGCACTTTTTCGCCCGGTTGCAACGCCGCCAAGCGGAACAGGTTCAGCCACGCCGTGCTGTACACCTCCGGCAACGCCGCCGCTTCGGCCAGGGACAAGCCCTCGGGCACCGGCAGCACATGGCGGCCGTCCACCACCACTTCCTCGGCCATACCGCCGCCGGCCAGCAGCGCGCATACCCGGTCACCTACCTGCCAGGACGACCCGGCGCCCACTTCACTGATAACCCCGGAGCATTCCAGGCCCAGCACCGGGCTAGCGCCGGGCGGCGGCGGATAGAGCCCCGCGCGTTGCAGCAAATCGGCGCGATTCAAACCCGCCGCCGCCACACGGATGCGAACTTGCCCTACATCACAGGTAGGACGCGGGCTTTGAACCCACTCCACATGACCTTCAACGCCTTGCAATGCCTTCACAGTGCCTCCATAGTGAGTCTGGACTGAGCCCGTTCGCTGTAGCGTCGGGCTTTTTGCATTATGCGACCTGGAACCGGCGACTTCAAAGACGGCCTAATATGCGTTATCAATTGCCCCCGCGTCGAATCAGCATGAAGCATTTGTTCCCCAGCACCGCACTCGCTCTTTTCATTGGCCTGGGCCTTTTGCCCAGCCAAACGTTCGCAGCCAACAGCTGGGACAAACTTCAGCCCGATCGTGACGAGGTGATTGCCAGCCTTAACGTCGTCGAGTTGCTAAAACGCCATCATTACAGCAAACCGCCGCTGGACGATGCCCGCTCGGTCATCATCTACGACAGCTACATCAAGCTGTTGGACCCTTCGCGCAGCTACTTCCTGGCCAGCGACATCAGCGAATTCGACAAGTGGAAGACCCAGTTCGACGACCTGCTCAAAAGCGGCGACCTGAACCCGGGCTTCACCATCTACAAACGCTACCTGGACCGCGTCAAGTCGCGCCTGGACTTCGCCCTGGCCGAACTGAACAAAGGCGTGGACAAGATCGACTTCAATGCCAAGGAAACCTTGCTGATCGACCGCAAGGACGCGCCATGGCTGAAAAACACCGCCGAACTCGACGACCTGTGGCGCAAACGCGTCAAGGACGAGGTCCTGCGCCTGAAGATTGCCGGCAAGGAACCCAAGGCCATCCAGGAACTGCTGACCAAGCGCTACAAGAACCAATTGGTGCGCCTGGACCAGACCCGCGGCGAAGACATCTTCCAGGCATACATCAACACCTTCGCGATGTCCTACGACCCGCACACCAACTATCTGTCGCCGGATAACGCGGAAAACTTCGACATCAACATGAGCCTGTCGCTGGAAGGCATCGGCGCGGTGCTGCAGAGCGACAACGATCAAGTCAAGATTGTGCGCCTGGTGCCCGCGGGCCCCGCAGACAAGACCAAGCAAGTGGCCCCCGCCGACAAGATCATCGCCGTCGCCCAGGGCGACAAAGAGCTGGTGGACGTGGTCGGCTGGCGCCTGGACGAAGTGGTCAAGCTGATCCGCGGCCCCAAGGGCACCGTGGTACGCCTGGAAGTGATCCCCGCCAGCAACGCGCCCAACGACCAAACCAGCAAGATCGTGCCCATCACCCGCGAAGCGGTGAAGCTTGAAGACCAGGCTGTGAAAAAATCGGTGCTCAACCTCAAGCAGGACGGCCGCGACTACAAGCTGGGCGTGATCGAGATCCCGGCTTTTTACCTGGACTTCAAGGCGTTCCGCGCGGGCGACCCGGACTACAAGAGCACCACCCGCGACGTCAAGAAACTGCTGACCGAGTTGCAGAAAGACAAGGTCGATGGCGTGGTTATCGACCTGCGCAACAACGGTGGCGGCTCGTTGCAGGAAGCCACCGAGCTGACCAGCCTGTTCATCGACAAGGGCCCTACCGTGCTGGTGCGCAATGCCGACGGGCGGGTCGATGTGCTCGAAGACGAAAACCCCGGTGCTTTCTACAAAGGCCCGATGGCGCTGCTGGTCAACCGCCTCTCGGCCTCGGCCTCGGAGATTTTCGCCGGCGCCATGCAGGACTATCACCGCGCGCTCATCATCGGCGGCCAGACCTTCGGCAAGGGCACGGTGCAAACCATCCAGCCGCTCAACCATGGCGAGCTGAAACTGACCCTGGCCAAGTTCTACCGGGTTTCCGGGCAGAGCACCCAGCACCAGGGCGTGTTGCCAGACCTGGACTTCCCGTCCCTGATCGACACCAAGGAAATCGGCGAAAGCGCCCTGCCCGAAGCCATGCCGTGGGACACCATCCGCCCGGCCATCCGCCCCGCGCTCGACCCGTTCAAGCCGTTCCTGGCCCAGCTCAAGGCCGAGCATGAAAGCCGTTCGGCCAAAGACGCCGAGTTCGTGTTCATCCGCGACAAGCTGGCCCTGGCCCAGAAGCTGATGGCGGAAAAAACCGTCAGCCTCAACGAAACCGAACGCCGCGCCCAGCACACCGATATCGAAGCCCAGCAACTGGTGATGGAAAACATCCGGCGCAAGGCCAAGGGCGAAGCGCCGCTCAAGGAACTGAAGAAAGAAGACGAAGACGTGATCGCCGCCGAGCCTGATAAAACCAAGCCCGAAGACGATGCCTACCTGAGCGAAACCGGGCGCATCCTGCTCGATTACCTCAAGTTGAACACGGCGATCGCCAAGCACTGACAGTAGTGGCAATTTAATATTGGCGCTCCAGTGGAGCGTCATTAAACAGTCATCATCCTGTCGTGAAATACAGGACCGGGCTCCCCAAGGAGCCCGGTCCTTTTTTTTCGACAGAGATCGCCATGACCACGACCGAACAGCTGAGCGCCCTGAGTTCAATTCTCGCGCAAGGGGCGTTGCACAGCCTGTTCCAGCCCATCGTCTCGCTGTCGGCGCGGCGCATCGTCGGCTATGAAGCCCTCAGCCGCGGCCCGTCCAACAGCCCATTGCACTCCCCCATCGCCCTGTTCGCCGTGGCCCGCCAGGCCGAGCGCCTGAGCGAGTTGGAAATGGCCTGCCGGCGCAGTGCTTGCCGGCGGTTCAATGAGCAGCAACTGCCCGGCAAATTGTTCCTCAACGTCTCCCCCGAATCCCTACTGGAAGCCGCCCACCAACCCGGGCGTACCCTGCAATTGCTCCAGGACTTCAGCATCCCACCCAGCCAGGTGGTGATCGAGCTGACCGAACAAACCCCCATCGACGACTTTCAACTGTTGCAAAAGGCCCTGCATCACTACCGCGCCATGGGTTTTTCGATTGCCCTCGACGACTTGGGCGCCGGCTATTCGAGCCTGCGCCTGTGGTCGGAACTACGCCCCGATTACGTGAAGATCGATCGACACTTCATCGACGGCATCCACCAGGACGCCCTCAAGCGCGAGTTCGTCGGCTCCATTCTGCAAATCGCCAGGGCCTCGCGGGCACAGGTGATCGCCGAAGGCATCGAGCTGCCGGAAGAATTGGAAGTATTGACCGAAATGGGCGTGGACCTGGTCCAGGGGTATCTGCTCTGCCGGCCCCAGGAACAGCCGCCGCGGGACGCCCACCCCATGATGCCCAAGCTCGACAACCCGGCGGCCTCACTGACCGAAGAGGCCGGCGACCTCAGCGCCCTGCTCAACGAACAACCCGCCGTGGCCCGCGACACACCCACCGCCACGGTACTGGAGGCCTTTCGCCGCCAGGCCAACCTCAACTCCCTGGCGGTGCTGGACGAGTTGGACCAACCCTGCGGCATCGTCCACCGCCATTCGCTGTCCGACGCCCTGCTCAAGCCCTTCGCCACCGACCTGTTTGCCCGCAAGCCCATCAGCCGCCTGATGAACGACGACTTTCTCGCCGTGGAGCTGAGCCAGTCGCTGCAACAGGTCAGCCGCCTGATAACCAGCCGCGCCCGCCAGCGCATCGAGGAGGATTTCATCATCACCCTCAACGGCAGTTACCTGGGCCTGGGCCGGGTAATCGACGTGCTCAAGCTGATTACCGAGCTGAAAATCCAACAGGCGCGCTACGCCAACCCGCTGACCCTGCTACCCGGCAACGTGCCGATCCAGCAGTGCCTGACGCGGCTACTCCAGCAGCAACGCGAATCGGTGATCTGTTATGTGGATATCGACAGCTTCAAGCCCTTCAACGATATCTACGGCTACGGCCGTGGTGACGAAGTGCTGCTGTGCCTCGCTCAATGCCTGAACGACCGCATCGACCCCAGCCGCGACTTTGTCGGGCACATTGGCGGCGATGACTTCTTGCTGGTGTTGGGGCCGCAAGACTGGCGCAAACGCTTGAACCAGTTGTTGGAGGATTTTCACAGCCAGTGCCGGCGTTTCTATCGCAGCGAGCACTTGGAGGCCGGCTGCTTTATCGCGCCCAACCGCCAAGGCGTGCGTCAGGAATTTGCCCTGCTGTCGCTGTCCATCGGCGTCGTGCACCTGTACCCGCAGGCCTGCGAGCACCTCGACGCCAGCCAATTGGCCGAGCTGGCGTCACAAGCCAAGCACCACGCCAAGAACGTACCCGGCCATAGCATCCATGTGATCGACAGCCTGGCCCTGAAACCGCGGGACAGCCACCCGGCACCTAGTGCGCGGACGCTGCCAACTGCGCCAGCTTGAGCTCAGCCAACGGGTGCCCGGCCTTGGCCGCCAGGCTCCAGAAACGCGCGGCTTCGGCCGGGTCCGGCGCTTTGCTAGGCGTTCCCGCCAGGCTGAAGACGCCCACCTGATACGCGGCCTTGCCGTCACCGGCCAGCGCTGCCAAGCGCAGCAGGCGCACGCCCTCCTCCCGTGCGCCCAAACCCTGGCCACGGAAGGCCAGGATATGGCCATAGAAACTCTGGGCGCCGACATCCCCCAGGTTGGCCATGCGCGCGAACTGCCCTTCCATCCAGCTCCAACCGCGCGGCTGGCGAACCAGCCAGGACCAATGAAACAGCCGGCGCGCCAGCCAATAGCTGACACGTGCTTTGAGTCGCAAGAACACTTAAGCCTCCGCCGATTCGGGATATTCATATTCAAAAACCCGCACCACTTCCGAGGCGTGCCACGACGCGGCAGCCACACCATCGGAAGGGCCGGAGAACCGCCCCAGACGCTCCACACACTCAAAGAAACCGGTGCGCGGCAAACGGCTGGCGCCTTGGCTGATGACCAGGGAACTGCGCAGCGGCTGCTCCGCCCGGGCGTCCAGCGCCGCCAAATGCTCCAAGGCGGCAGTCAGGGTCTGCATCGCCGGGCTGGGCAGTTGCAGACGCTCCAACAGGGCGCGGTAAGTCAGTAAGTGGCGCTGGCGGCGGGCCTGGTCCAACTCGCCCAGCAAACCGTCCCAATGCTGTCGACTGATGCGCACGCTCATAGCTCGTCTCTCCATCCTGGCACCGTCAATTCCCACGCCAGGCTCCGGCGAATCGCCGCGTCGGGCAGACGCTCGCCGCTTTCAATCAAGGCCAGGTAGGACGGGCTGATACCGACGGTACGGGCGAGCGCCTCAATGGCAATGCCCTTGGTTTCGCGCAGACTGCGCAGTTGACCCAGGCTCGGCAGAACCTGGTCTGGCGCTGGCGCTTGACGGGCCGGCGCGGGTTGTGGCGGTGCCGGGTCCTGGCCGGCGGCCTTCAATAAAGCCTGATACTGAGCCCATGGCACCACTGCGTACTCGGGCTCGCCATCGCGTGCGATTATCTGAATATCCATTACCACCCCGTAGGACAACAACACTTAGCGCGTCAGCACTTTCCTTAGGAGTGTAATCCTAACAGCGGCCAAGAGCGTAATGGGGGATCAATCCAAACCGTTGCGAAAACCCATCAATTTTTTTTCGGCCGCTCCAGTTGCAACTGCTGCGGCGTATCAGGCAACCGCTCCACCACCGCCAGTTTTTCCGGCGCTTGACGGCTGCGCCAAGCACGGAAGGCATTGAGTTCGCCAGTGAGGGTTTTCATCAGCCAGGCCAGCACGGCGATATCATCGAGCATGCCAAACATCGGAATGAAATCCGGGATCGCATCCACCGGGCTCAGGAAATACATCAACCCCGCCACCACCGACAGCAAAGCCTTGGGGCTAATGGCGCGGTACTCGCCCCGCCAGTAGGCCAGGCACAGCGCCTGCAGCAAGCGCAGATCGTCCTTGAGCTTGCCCAGGCGATTGCCCTGGCTCGCGCCTTTGCTGGCCACGGCGAACAACAGGGTAGGCAAACGGCCACGGCTCAGGAGCCGACCAGCCATAGGGAGGAAACGGGCGAAACTCCAGGGTGTTTTCATCATTTCTCCCACTGAAATGTTATCCACACAAATTGTGGATAACCTTGTGAACAGAGCCTCATAAACCTGCTGAGAGCCCCGTTTTACAAGGGCCAGACTCAGATCGGGCGTTTTTCACTCACATAAAAAAATCCAATATTTCATTGACTTGGCGCCCATCACCCTCTAGCGCGGCGCCAGTTCTCCCTGTGACTCCTATCCGTGCCATCGGTTCGTTTTTCCATACGCCGGATGCGACAACGCCCCGCAGGAACGGGGCGTTGTCGTGGACTCAGACGCGGCTGCTTACTTGGCGGCCTCCGGCTTTGCCGGATCCTTGATTGCCAGCAGTTCCAGGTCGAATACCAGCACCGAGTTAGCCGGGATCGCCGGGCTCGGGCTCTGCTCGCCATAGGCCAGTTCGCTTGGAATGTACAGTTTGTACTTCTCACCGACATGCATCAGTTGCAGACCTTCGACCCAACCTGGGATCACGCCGCTGACCGGCAGATCGATCGGGCTGCCGCGCTCGACGGAGCTGTCGAACACCTTGCCATTTGTCAGTGCGCCGGTGTAGTGAACGGTCACTACGTCGGTCGGCTTAGGCTGGGCACCGTCAGCCTTCTGCACCACTTCATACTGCAGGCCGGAAGCGGTGGTGACCACGCCGGCTTTCTTGGCGTTGTCTTCAAGGAACTTCTTGCCGGCGGCTGCCGACTCTTCGCTCAACTTGGCCATGCGCTCTTCAGCACGCTTTTGCAGGGCAGCAAAGGCTTCGACCAGTTCGTCATCCTTGAGCTTCTGTTCTTTCTTACCGACGGCATCTTCAATGCCCTGGGCTACCGCTTTGGAGTCCAGGTCATCCATGCCTTCCTGGGCAAGGCTTTTGCCCATGTTCAGGCCGATACCGTAGGAAGCTTTTTGCGCCGGGGTTTTCAGCTCTACGCTGGTCTGCGAGTCACAACCCGCCAGAACCAGGCCAACCAGGGCAACCGCCGCCGCCAACCGATGCTGTTTCATGCTATTTCCTTGTTCATGCGCCGAGAGGGCAATCGAGTAAAGCCGCGAGCTTATCAGGCGGCCACGACCAATGGCTACCGGCATAAGAGCCGGATATGGCTGATAAGTTCAGGCATTGCCGCGCATTTGAGGGCATCGCGATAATTTCGTTAGGAGCGAACTGAAAAAGCCAAACCACAGACGAAAAAAAACCCGCATTGAGCGGGCTTTCTAGCGTGACCTGGCGTTCAGAGGGCCAGGAAACTTGAATATGGCGCAGCGGACGGGACTCGAACCCGCGACCCCCGGCGTGACAGGCCGGTATTCTAACCGACTGAACTACCGCTGCGCGTAGCGTTGAAAGCAAGTGGTGGGTGATGACGGGATCGAACCGCCGACATTCTGCTTGTAAGGCAGACGCTCTCCCAGCTGAGCTAATCACCCTTTACCTTCGATGCGGGGCGCATTGTGCCACAGTTTTTCATAACGTGTTGATTTAATTAATAAATTTATTAAAAAAACGGAAAAATCGTGAATCGACGCGCCCTACACAAACCTCGAACATAAAAAAGCCCGCGTGAGCGGGCTTCTCTGTGGTGACCTGGCGTTCAGCGTTCCAGGTTACCGAATATGGCGCAGCGGACGGGACTCGAACCCGCGACCCCCGGCGTGACAGGCCGGTAT
>RCMZ01000187.1_pt1 | contig 39186 bp, 40 predicted proteins | sample 2041141 | NCBI WGS metagenome assembly RCMZ01 (sample SAMN09708263, study PRJNA481090) | Wastewater metagenome, whole genome shotgun sequencing project. | biome: sewage; isolation source: Davis station wastewater (DW) | place: Antarctica: Davis Station | collected 2010-03-01 | reverse complement strand
CATCTTGGTCTAAAATACAAAACGCCTGATGCAGTACATCAGGCGTTCTTTACCACTTAAATCCGTCAACCTATTTTAGGACGGGACAGTGATGACGTGATGCCATTACTTGGCTTCGAGGGTTTTCTTCAGACCTGCCAAACCGGCGTCGTAAACGCCATTTATAGCATTCAGCGCTGAAGCGTCATCCTGGCCTTCAGGGATCGGCGGATTGAGCTTGTAAACTCGATAGAAACGGCCTACCCATTGCACTGTGGTTTCACCTGCACCCGGGCCTGCTTTGACAGTCATGAAGGAATTGTAATCAGCTACTGGCAATACACCTTCTACGATTTCATAGCGCATTTTCATCGTTTCATCGTCAGCACTACGCAGTTTTTCGTAAATTGTGCCGCCGTCTTTCAGTGTCAGAAGGCGGAAAGTATCATTGCCTTTTTTCTCCAGCTTGGTGCTGGCAACGGCAGGATGCCATTTGTGCATGTTGCCGAAGTCTTTTACCAGTGCCCAAACCTTTGCTGGCTCTGCCTTGATGATGACAGATTTATCAACCTTCTGTGGTGAAGGTCCGTGTGCCATGGCGGTGACTGGCAGAACTGCAAGTGCAAGTAGTGCAAAAATCTTTTTCATACAAGTTTCTCCATTCCTGTTATAAAAACAACAAACGACTGTTTATTCACGATATGAATCGGAATTCTTTAAAAAATTCATCTGGATTCCTGTTGCGCTCGATGCTTCACTCCTGGTTATCAAGAATAAAACGCCCGAACGCACGGCTTTGTTGACCAGTTTTGATGGAATCGACAACTTTATAGGTATTAGCATCGATCACGGTGACAGCATCTTCTGACCAGCTGGCAACATAAACACGCTGTGAAACCGCATCAAAATCAATGCCTTCTGGAAAGCCGGCTGTGTTGACGGTGGCGATGACCTTGAGGGAAGCGGCATCAATCACGGAGACACTGTCACTCTGTGTGTTGGTGACAAAAATGGTTTTGCTGTCCGGGCTGATGGCAGCACAGTAAGGGCGTGTGCCGACCTCGATCTTGTGCGTCTGGCCGGTGGCCAGTTCGATAACCGATACGCTGTCTTCATAGACATTGACTGCGTAGAGATGCCGTCCGTCCGGGCTGATGCTGATGCCGAAAGGGTGAGCGCCGGCCGGGATGCGTTTGGTGAGGGTCATGCTGGCCGTGTCGATGACGCCGATGTCATCGCTGTCGCGATTGCTGACATACAGCGTCTTACCGTCTGGGCTGACGGCGATACCGGCTGGGGCCTTGCCGATGCTGACTTTGCGCTGTTGTTTGAAATCCTGCGTGCTGATGGCAATCACGCTGTCCAGATACCAGTCTGCAACATATAACGTATCGCCGTCAGGTGAAACTGCGACAGCTACTGGAGAGCCGCTCAGCTGGATTTCATCAAGCACGACATTGTTCCGGCTGTCGATGACGGAGATGGACTGGCTTTCCACATTGGAAACGAACACACGCTGAATTTGACTGGATACCGCTACACCTACCGGGCCTTTGCCGACTGCGATGGTTGCGATTACCGTATTGTTGCCGAGATCGATCACGCTGACATCATGGCTGCCCTGGTTGGTGATGTAGGCGTAATCATGGGCCAGCCCCGGCTTTGATAAAGCCAGTAGTGCAATAAAAAAGCCGGCAATGAGGGCGTTTGATTTCAAGAAGCTTGCTTAAAGGGTGGTGGGCAGTGTGTCAAAAACGTGGGGTGGCAGTTTATGGTTGACTTGAAAGTATAAGCGTCCGCGCTGAATAGCGTCAAGGCAGGCTGACTTCCGATAATGAATGACCCCTATCAATAAAAGGTGAAATATGAAAAAATAAGACCAAACTTTTAAGGTCTTTTTATCATGTTAGATCGCGATGGATATCGACCTAATGTAGGTATTATTTTATGCAACGCCAGTAACAAGGTATTTTGGGGTAAACGTATCCGCGAGCATTCCTGGCAATTTCCGCAAGGTGGTATCAAGCACGGTGAGACGCCAGAGCAGGCGATGTACCGTGAATTGATGGAAGAAGTCGGCTTGCGTCCGGAGCATGTGAAAATACTCGGCCGTACCAGGGATTGGTTGCGTTATGACGTGCCAACCAACTGGATCAAGCGTGAGTGGCGCGGTAGCTACAGAGGTCAGAAGCAGATTTGGTTCCTGTTACGTATGGTAGGGCGCGATACGGATGTGTCCCTGCGTGCTACTGCACATCCTGAGTTTGATGCCTGGCGCTGGAATGAGTACTGGGTGCCGCTGGAAAGTGTGATTGATTTCAAGCGTGACGTTTATCGCATGGCATTGAATGAGTTGTCGCATCATCTCAGTCACGATCACCCGCGCCGTAGCGTAAACAAGCCGACGGCTGAAACCCGACAGCTTGGTTAATGATCTGTTACGTATTATGAGTGGCCGTTTTGAACCAGGCCATGGCTAGTTTGCCATGGCTTCGCCGAGGCAGACAGCCTTGCTGGCAGACCATTGCGGATTAAAGTTCAACACGCCCGCCGGGAACAGCATGACCACTGTGGAACCCAGTAGGAAACGCCCCATCTCATCACCCTGTCGCAAGACAATGCTCTTCTCATTATAGCGCCAGCTTCGCACGGCTCCTGAACGTGGCGGGTTGACGACGCCATGCCAGGCAGTGGCCATGCTGCCGACGATGGTCGCGCCGACCAGCACCAGCACAAAGCTGCCGATTTCTTCAGATTCAAATTCGCAGACTACGCGTTCATTACGCGCGAACAGGCCCGGCACACCTTTTACTGTTAGCGGGTTTACCGAGAACAGGTCGCCCGGTACATAGTGCATGCTCCTCAACTTGCCGTTGCATGGCATGTGGATGCGGTGATAGTCCCGAGGGCTTAAATACAGCGTGGCAAAACTGCCATCCTTGAATTTTTCGGCCAGGGGGATGTTGCCCGCAAGCAGGGCGATGGCTGAATACTGATGTCCTTTGGCCTGGAAAATCTGGCCGTTTCTGATGGTGCCGAATTGACTGATGGCACCATCCACCGGGCAGATGAAATTCGCATTAGCGAGGGGTCTTGCGTCAGTGCGCAGGGCGCGGGTGAAAAAGTCATTGAAGGTCTTATAGCTTTTGATATCCGGCTCGGCAGCTTCCGCCATGTTGACGTCGTAGCGTCCAACGAACCAGCGAATCACGGCCGTAGTCAGCCAGCCGGCTTTCGCATTGGCGAATTTTCCGGCGAGAAGGGTGATGGCCTGTTTCGGCAGGCAATACTGGATGATAACGGCAAGACGTTTATGCACACGGGCCTCGATCGAAAATTATCGGATTACACATTATATGGAGTGCTTGACTGATAAAAAAAGGGCAGGACGCTACACGTCTTGCCCTTTTGCTTTCAATGCTTACAGAGTGATACTTGGCAGATCAGTTCTTGGACTGGTCGACCAGTTTGTTCTTGGCGATCCAAGGCATCATGGAGCGCAGCTTGCCGCCGACCTGTTCGATTGGATGTGCGGCATTCAGGCGACGACGAGCGGTCATTTCCGGATAGCCAGTGCGACCTTCCAGGATGAATTTCTTCGCGTATTCGCCGTTCTGGATGGCTTTCAAGGCTTCCTTCATGGCCCAGCGGGATTCGTCGTTGATGACTTGTGGGCCAGTGACGTATTCACCGTATTCGGCATTGTTGGAAATGGAGTAGTTCATGTTGGCGATGCCGCCTTCGTACATGAGGTCGACGATCAGTTTTAGTTCGTGCAGGCACTCGAAGTAAGCCATTTCTGGAGCATAGCCGGCTTCAACCAGAGTTTCGAAACCGGCCTTGACCAGTTCAACAGCGCCGCCACACAGCACAGCCTGTTCGCCGAACAGGTCAGTTTCAGTTTCTTCACGGAAATCGGTTTCAATGACGCCACCCTTGGTGCCGCCGTTGGCAGCAGCGTAGGACAGGGCAATGTCCTTGGCCTTGCCGGATGCGTCCTGGTAAACGGCGATCAGGGAAGGCACGCCGCCGCCCTTGAGATACTCTGAACGTACAGTGTGACCCGGGCCTTTAGGGGCAATCATGATGACATCGACGTCCTTGCTCGGCACGATCTGGTTGTAATGGATGTTGAAGCCGTGTGCAAAGGCCAGCGCTGCGCCCTTCTTCAGGTTGGGGGCGACTTCGGCTTCGTAGATGCTGGCCATGTTTTCGTCCGGTAGCAGGATCATCACAACATCGGCATTTTTTACCGCCTCGCCGATTTCTGCCACCTTGTGGCCGGCATTTTCGGCCTTGGCCCATGAACTGCCGTTCTTGCGCAAGCCAACAGTTACACTGACACCTGAATCCTTCAGATTCTGTGCGTGCGCATGACCTTGCGAGCCGTAGCCGACGATAGTCACGTTCAGCTTCTTGATGATGGAGAGGTCTGCGTCTTTGTCGTAATAAACTTTCATGGGGTTTCCTTAGTTCAATCTTTAAAAATAGTGATGGTTTTATACTTTGAGAATCCGGTCGCCGCGCCCGATGCCAGACGCGCCGGTTCGTACGGTTTCCAGAATCGCGCTTTTGTCGAGCGCTTCGAGGAAAGCGTCCAGCTTGGAACTGGAGCCGGTGACTTCGATCGTGTAGCTGCCATCTGCCACATCGATGATCCGGCCACGGAAGATGTCGCACATCCGTTTCATTTCATCGCGAAAAATGCCCGTTGCCTTGACCTTGACCAGCATCAACTCGCGTTCGATATAACGTCCGTCATTCAGGTCCAGTATTTTGACCACATCGACCAGCTTGTTGAGCTGTTTGATGATCTGCTCGATCACATCCTCTGATCCGGAAGTGACGATGGTCATGCGTGACAGCGTGGCATCTTCGGTGGGTGCCACGGTCAGAGATTCGATATTGTAGGCACGTGCCGAGAACAGGCCGGCAACACGCGATAGCGCGCCGGATTCGTTTTCCATCAGCAGCGAAATGATATGTTTCATATTATTCGTCCCCTGCCAGAATCATTTCGGACAAGCCCTTGCCGTTCGGTACCATAGGGAACACATTTTCCTTCTGGTCGGTGATGAAATTCATGAAAACAAAGCGGTCTTTCATGTCGAAGGCTTCCTTCAATGCGCCCTCCACATCGCCCGGATTGACGATATCCATACCGACGTGGCCGTAGGATTCGGCCAGCTTGACGAAATCCGGCAGGCTGTCCATATAGGATTCCGAGTAGCGGTTTTCGTAAAAGAACTCCTGCCACTGACGCACCATGCCGAGATAACGGTTGTTCAGCAGGATGACTTTGATAGGCAGCCTGAACTGATGGCAGGTCGACAGCTCCTGGATATTCATCTGAATGCTGCCTTCGCCGGTGACACAGGCGACTTGTGCCGTTGGATCTGCCAGTTGGCAACCCATGGCGTAAGGCAAGCCGACCCCCATGGTGCCGAGGCCACCGGAATTGATCCAGCGACGTGGTTTGTCGAATTTGTAATACTGTGCAGCCCACATCTGGTGCTGGCCAACGTCCGATGTCACGTAGGCATCGCCCTTGGTGACTTCCCACAGCTTCTCGATCACGTATTGCGGTTTGATAATGTTGCTGTCGGTTTTGTAGGCCAGCGATTTTTTCTCGCGCCAGGTGTCGATCTGCGCCCACCATGCATCGATGGCCATGGCTTCAGGTTTTTTCGGCTCAGCGGATAGCAGCTCGTTCATCTCAGACAATACCGACTGCACGTGGCCGACAATCGGCACGTCGATCTTGACTCGTTTGGAGATGGAAGAAGGATCGACATCGATATGGATGATCGTGCGGTCCTTGCTGAAAAAGTGACCTGGGTTGCCAATGACGCGGTCGTCAAATCGTGCACCCACGGCCAGCAGGACGTCGCAATTCTGCATCGACATATTGGCTTCATAAGTGCCGTGCATGCCAAGCATACCGACGAATTGCTTGTCAGTGGCAGGGTAGCCGCCCAGACCCATCAGGGTGTTGGTGACAGGATATCCCAGCGTGTGCGCTAATTTGATCAACTCTTCGGAGGCATTGCCCAGGACTACGCCGCCACCGGCATAAATCATGGGTCGTTTGGCTTCCAGTAACAGCTTGACAGCTTTTTTGATCTGGCCCAAGTGCCCCTTGAGGACGGGCGTGTAGGAGCGCATTTCTACGCTGGTCGGGTACTCAAATTTGGCAAAATGTGCTGTGATGTCTTTTGGAATGTCGACAACAACAGGCCCGGGCCTGCCTGTAGCGGCAATGTAAAACGCCTTTTTGAGAGTGACGGCAATGTCCTTGACATCCTTGACCAGGAAGTTATGTTTTACGCATGGTCGCGTAATGCCCACCATGTCGACTTCCTGAAAAGCATCCATGCCGATGGCAGGTGCCGGTACCTGGCCGCTGATGACGACCAGCGGGATGGAGTCCATGTAAGCGGTTGCAATACCTGTGATGGCGTTGGTTGCGCCAGGGCCGGACGTCACCATTGCGACACCAACCTCACCGGTGGCGCGGGAATAGGCATCAGCGGCATGTACGGCAGCCTGTTCATGGCGCACCAGAATATGCTTGAATGCATCCTGTTTGAAAATCTCGTCGTAGATGTGCAGCACCGCACCACCAGGATAGCCAAACACATATTTGACTTTTTCCTCTTGCAGGCAGCGAACGAGAATCTCGGCACCCGATATGGGCTGTGAGGCATGGTGCGAGGATGGCGGGCTACGATCTTCCATAGAGTGCTTGTTTTTACTGAGGATAATTGAACCCTAAACAGTAACCGGTTGCATGGTTTTGGTCAAGGCTAAATCCTCAGGGAATCATGCCAGTAGGGCTAAACGTTCACTGCAAGTTGTGTTTGGCCGCTTAGTCAATTGGTGATGGCGCGACCTTGAGCAGTTCTTCGATTGTGGTGCTACCTGCCGCCACCTTTTCTGCACCATTGATCATCAGGGGTACCATCCCTTCACGGTGCGCAGTTGCGCGAATGGTGGCGAGGTCGCCGTTCTGTGCAATGAGCTTTTTGACGGCCGGGCTGATGGTCAGCATTTCGTATATACCACTGCGGCCACGGTAACCGGTCATCCTGCATTCCAGGCAGCCTACGGCTTTTTGAATCTGTTTCGGTTTTGCGATTTTCCATGGACTGACCAAAGCATCCCAAGTGGCCTGGTCGATTTCCGCAGCTTCCTTGCAGTGCGGGCAAAGGGTGCGCACCAGTCGTTGCGCCATGATGCCGATCACTGTGGAGTTGATTAGATAGAACGGTACATCCAGATCAAGCAGGCGAGTGATAGAGGAGGGCGCATCATTGGTGTGCAGGGTTGAGAGTACAAGGTGGCCGGTTAGCGCCGCCTGTGTAGCCATCTCGGCTGTTTCCCCATCACGGATTTCGCCGACCATGATGATGTCAGGATCCTGGCGCAACAGGGTACGGATACCGTCGGAAAAGCTCAGGTCGATATTCTGCTGTACCTGCATCTGGTTAAAGGCAGGCTCGACCATTTCGATCGGGTCTTCCACTGTGCAGACGTTCACTTCTTCCGTGGCCAGTTGCCTCAGTGTCGAATACAGGGTTGTGGTCTTGCCTGAACCCGTGGGCCCTGTCACCAGAATGATGCCGTTGGGATTGGCAGTCCAGGTTTTCCAGAGGGTGTCCTGCTGCTGCGAAAAACCGAGTTGAATGAAGTCCTTGACGAGATTTTCAGGTGTAAATATGCGCATGACCAGTTTTTCGCCAAAGGCGGTTGGCATGGTCGACAGACGCAACTCAATCTCTGCGCCTTCCGCCGTGACGGTCTTGATGCGGCCATCCTGCGGCCGGCGCTTTTCCACCATGTCCATGCGGCCGAGCAGTTTGATCCGGCTGGTGATGGCATTCATGATGGTCGATGGTAGCTGGTAGACCTGGTGCAGGACGCCATCGATGCGAAAGCGCACCAAGCCGATATTGCGCCGCGGTTCCAGATGGATGTCGCTGGCACGCTGCTCGAAAGCGTATTTGAATAGCCAGTCAACGATGTTGACGATATGTTGCTCGTTGGCATCCAGGTTTTTGCTGTTGCCGAGCTCCACTAGTTGTTCAAAATTCTGTACACCGACAATCTGGCCGGCTTTCGCGGTACTGGCCAGGTTGATGGAGTTGGCCAGATTGTAGATTTCAGGCAGGTAGCGGTTGATTTCAAGCGGGTTGGTCACGACCAGCTTGATCCTCATGCCCAGCACGCGTTCCAGGTCGGGAATCCATTCAGTCAGGAACGGTTCGGCTGTCGCAATTGTTGCTACATTCGCCTGTACCTTGACTGGCATGATCTTGAGGCGCTCGGCATAGGCTTTGGAGACGATCTGTGCCACCGAGCCGAAATCAAGCTTGAGTGGGTCGACATGGTAATAATCCAGACCAGTGCGGTCGGCCAGCCAGACGGTGAGCGCTTCGACGGTTAATGGCTTGTCTGGCGCTGCGAAGTTCCTCCATTTTTGTTCACCAACCACAACCAGTGGATGCAGGTTGGAACGGTCAAGCTTGCGGTCTTTGTAGAGTTGTTCTGCCTGGCTTTTTTCCACCATGCCGTCATTTACCAGCATGCGCAATACATCACCTAATGTCAGTCGGCCTTCTGTTTTTTCGATGATGTTGGCTTTGCTCATGATGGTCTACTTTATTCGAAACGCATGGAAAGGTCTATGGCCTGGATATCCTTGGTCAGATGGCCGATTGAGATGCGATCAACGCCGGTGAGGGCAACGTTACGGACGTTGTCGATACCGATTCCACCAGAAGCCTCGAGCACTGCACGACCTTGATTGAGCTTCACGGCTTCAGCCAGATCCGGGTTGCTGAAATTATCCAGCAGAATCGATGTTGCTCCGGATTCGATGGCGATCAATAAATCCTGCAGATTTTCAACCTCGATCTGAACCGGTATGTGCTGATTGATTTGCTGGGCCTGAACCAACGCCTGGCGTATGCCCCCAGCTGCTGCAATATGATTTTCCTTAATCAAAATGCCATCATAAAGTCCTAACCTCTGATTTCGCCCGCCACCGACCAAGACAGCATATTTCTGCGCCAGTCTGAGGCCCGGGAGTGTCTTGCGGGTATCAAGAATGGAGCACTTGCAGCCTTTGACGGCATCGACAAACCTTCTTGTTTCTGTTGCCGTTGCCGAGAGAGTTTGCAGAAAATTGAGGGCGCAGCGCTCTGCGCCGAGCATGGCTCTGGCATTGCCAGTTATTCTGGCAATCATCTGGCCGGGAACGACCGTATCGCCTTCTTGAATTTGCCACTTAATGCTGATAGCTTTATCTAACTGGATAAAGCATTCCTGTGCCCAAGCCAGGCCGCAGATGACAGCAGTCTGCCGACAGATGATAGTGGCGCTGGCCTGCTGATTTTTCGGAATCAGTTGTGCCGTATAATCTTTAGAAGAATTGTCAGAACCAATATCTTCGGCGAGTGCTCCAAGTACATTATCCAATATGGCTTGCTTGAGCTTATGAAACGCCGTATCAGCCAGGCTTTTGTGAAATAAGGTCGAATCCATGAATTACATTATAATGCAGCGCCGTAACAACACCCCTCAATTAACTGACGATAGATTCCGCCATGAAGCTTCTTTATTCGCCTACTAGTCCTTACGCTCGAAAGGTGCGCGTTGTCGCCGCCGAAAAGCGTATTGAAGTTGAAATGCTAAAGGTGGCCCTGGCTGATCCTGATTGTCCGGTGATTCATCACAATCCGCTCGGCAAGATCCCGGTGCTGATTCTGGACGATGGTGAGAGCCTGTTCGATTCAAGAGTTATCGTGGAATATCTGGATAACCGCACCCCGCTGGCCAGGCTGATTCCGCAGGAAAATTCAGCCAGGATGCGAGTGCGCCGCTGGGAGTCATTGGCAGATGGCGTTTGTGATGCGGCGATCCTCGCCAGGCAGGAAGCGGCACGCCCGGAGAATCTGCGTGACCCAGCCGTGATCGAAAAACAGATGGGCAAGGTTGCGCGCGGATTGACCCAGCTGAATGCGGAACTGCGTGAGAACAAGTGGTGTGTCGAAGACACCTTCAGCCTCGCCGACATTGCGCTAGGTTGCATGTTGGGCTGGCTCGATCTGCGCTACGCCGAGATGGGCTGGCGTGATACGCACCCGAATCTGGCCCGGCATTTCGACGAAATGATGAAGCGGCCCTCGTTCAGCGAGACCGTGCCACCGGCCAATTGAGCGAACGGCCGGTCAGGCGAACTTGCCAGCTGGCGCTGTAATCAGATGGCGCGGCTGATGATGCCGCCACCAAGACAGACGTTGCTTTCGTAGACCACGACCGATTGCCCCGGCGTCACTGCCCATTGCGGCTGACCGAAACGTACTTCTACCTCATCTGCCACAAGACGATCGATCTCGCATGGCGCATCCGGTTGGCGATAACGGGTTTTTGCTGCGTAGACCCAATGAGTTTCTGGATTCTGATCTGAGATCCAGTGCAACTGGTTGGCAATCAGTCCGTCGCTGAACAACCGTGGATGTTCATGACCCTGCACTACAATCAGCACGTTCTTTTCCATATCCTTGCTGACGACAAACCATGGCTCACCACTGCTGCTACGCGAGCCGCCGATACCCAGGCCCTGGCGTTGGCCAATGGTGTAATACATCAGGCCTTGATGCTGGCCGACCACCTTGCCTTCCGGTGTCTGCATCTCACCGGGTTCGCGCGGCAGATAGCGGTTGAGAAATTCCCTGAACGGACGTTCGCCGATGAAGCAGATACCGGTGGAGTCTTTCTTTTCGCTGGTTGGCAGTTGTGCCTGTCGGGCGATGTCACGGATCTCGCGTTTGAGCAGATGGCCGAGCGGAAACAGGGTTTTCGACAGCTGCGCCTGATTCAGGCGGTAGAGAAAATAGCTCTGGTCCTTGCTGCCATCCTCTCCTTTCAGCAGTTGGAACAATCCGTTCTTCTCACGCACCTGGGCATAATGGCCCGTGGCGATGAGGTTGGCACCGAGGTCCATGGCGTGATCGAGGAAAGCCTTGAACTTGATTTCGGCATTGCACAGGATGTCCGGGTTCGGTGTGCGGCCGGCCTGGTATTCCTGCAGGAAATTGGCGAACACGCGATCCTTGTATTCCTTGCTGAAATTGACCGCTTCGATCTCGATGCCGATCCTGTCGGCAACCGATACGGCGTCGATCAGGTCCTGTTTGGATGAGCAATATTCATCGGTGTCGTCATCTTCCCAGTTCTTCATGAACAGGCCGACAACGTCATAGCCCTGCTGCTTCAATAGCAAGGCCGCTACGGATGAATCCACTCCGCCGGACATGCCGACGACGACTCTTTTGGTTTTCATAAGTGTGTCAATACGCTCAATGGAAAGCGCTGTCCTGCCAGATAATGTTCAATGCAAGTAAGTACTTGCGGACTTCTGTGGATCGTTTGCGTTTGGCGGATTTCATCGGCACTCATCCACACTGCACGCAATATGCCGTCATCCAGTTTCTGTACCGGATTGTGATTGGCGGCATGGCCGATAAACGCAAAGCGCAGATAGGTGATGTCCTTGCTTGGATGGCACCAGTGATAGACGCCGAGCAAATGTTCCGGCGTGAAGTCATAAGCGGTTTCTTCACTGGTTTCGCGAATGGCGGCTTCGATCAACGTTTCGCCTTTTTCCAGGTGTCCCGCCGGCTGGTTGAGCCGGATGCCATCTGTCGTTTCTTCTTCAACCAGCAGAAACTTGCCTTCCTGCTCAATGACAGTGGCAACAGTGGTGTTGGGTTTCCAGATCATGATGGCTTCGCGCAATAAAGTGCGTATTTTACCTTGCCACGCATCACTTAAGCTAATCGCGGAAACAGGCCTAGCAGGCCGTGTGCGATGAATTCGACTGCCATGGCTGCCAGGATCAGGCCCATAAGACGGGTGACGACGTTGATGCCTATGGTGCCCATGCGTGCGGCGATTCTGGTCGACAGGCTCAGTGCCAGCCAGACTACCAGGCAGATGATGCCTATCGGCAGTATCAGTGAGAACTGGTTTATCAAACCGGGATTTTGCTGCGCGGCGATGATCATGCTACTGATGGCACCCGGACCTGCCAGCAAGGGGATGCTCAAGGGCACGATGGCAATCGCCTCACGGTCGGAGACTGCCTGGGCTTCTTCCTTGGTCTGCCTGGCTTCGCTGAGTTTGCCATGCATCATTGAGATGGCAATCAGCATCAGCAGGATACCGCCACCGACTTCAAACGAAGGAATGCTGATACCAAAGAAGGCGAGAATCTTGTCACCGACTACCGCCGAGAGCGCAAGAACCAGAAATACGGTGAAGGCGACGATCCTCGCGATACGTCGCCTGTCCTGTGTGGACCAGCCTTCGGTTGCGCCAATAAAAATCGGTACGCTACCGATCGGGTTGACGATGGCGAACAGTGCGATGCCGATTTTGAATAAATAAGCCCATTCGAGCATAGGTTAAATCTTTCAGTTTGGGTATGATCGGTTTTCAGCTGACCATTCTAAGTGACTTTGATTAAAACGTCATACGTATGATGAATAACAATATTTATCTGGCATCACAATCCCCTCGTCGTAAAGAATTGTTGCAACAATTGGGCCTGCAAAGCACCGTGCTGCCCTCTGACGTTGATGAGTCTTTACGCGAGGATGAGGGAGTGGAAGCATATGTGATACGGCTTGCCCGCGAAAAAGCGGAGGTCTGCCGGCAGTATCTGCAGAACCGGGTATTGGAGTTGCGGCCTATCGTGGCGGCGGATACAACAGTTTGTCTGGATGGGAATATCCTGGGCAAGCCGGAGAATGAACAAGAGGCTTTTCGTATGCTCAAAAGCCTGTCTGGACGATGTCATGAAGTGCATACTGCGGTTGCAGTCGCCAGCCAGCACGGCACCGAAACTGTGCTTTCCACTACGCATGTGGAGATGGCACAGATGTCCGATGAGGATATCTTGGCCTATATCGCCAGCGGCGAGCCTTATGACAAGGCAGGCGGCTACGGTATACAGGGCCTGGCGGGTATATTCATCAAGTCCATAGCCGGGAGCTATACCGGTGTGATGGGTTTGCCAGTATTCGAGACGGCACAACTTTTAAGACAGGCTGGCATTGAGTTGCTGAAAAAATGAGTGAAGAGATTCTGATTAACGTAACGCCGCAGGAAACCCGTGTTGCCATCACGGAGCAGGGGGTCGTACAGGAACTGCATATTGAGCGGAGCGGCTCTTTGGGGCTGGTTGGCAATATCTACAAGGGGGCTGTCTGTCGGGTACTGCCAGGCATGCAGTCGGCTTTCGTCGAGATCGGCTTGCAGCGAGCAGCATTCCTGCATGTGGCTGATGTGCTGGAATGCACCAGTGCGGACCATGAGAAGACCATACAGGAGGTGCTGCAGGAAGGGCAGCCTATCATTGTCCAGGTAATCAAGGAGCCGATAGGGACCAAGGGGGCTCGACTGACGACACAGATCAGTATTGCCGGACGTTTCCTGGTTTATCTGCCGCAACAGGACCGTATCGGCGTTTCGCAAAGAATTGAGGATGAGGCCGAGCGTGAGTTGCTGCGTGATCGGCTGATCAAATTGCTGCCTGCAGACAGGAAGGGCGGATACATCATGCGCACCATGTCGGAGACGGCGGCCGACGAAGAGCTATTGGCTGATATCGATTATTTGCAAAAAGTCTGGCACAACATTCAGGAGTCGAGCCGGACGGCAGCCAGCCGTTCGCTGGTGTTTCAGGATTTGAACCTGCCCATGCGCGTTCTGCGCGATGTAGTGAATGCAGATACCGAGTGTATTCAGGTCGATTCGCGCGAAACTTATGAAAAGCTGACTGAGTTTGGCAAACTTTATGCGCAACGTGCGGTAGAGCGGCTTGAGCACTACCAGGGTGACCGGCCACTGTTCGACATGTACAACGTCGAAAACGAGATCAAAAAAGCCATGTCGCGCAAGGTGGAGATGAAGTCGGGGGGTTATCTGATTTTTGATCAAACCGAGGCGCTGACTACGGTTGATGTCAATACCGGTAGCTTCGTCAATGGCAAGTCGCTTTCGGATACGATCTTCAAGACCAATCTGGAAGCGGCACAATGCATTGCCAGACAACTCAGGTTAAGAAATCTCGGCGGTATCATTATTATCGATTTTATCGACATGGATGAAGACGACCAGCGTGCAGCGGTGCTGGAAGAACTGAACAAAATGCTGGCAAAAGACCGTGCGCGAACCTGGGCTAGCGGTTTCTCCGTGCTTGGCCTGGTCGAGATGACGCGCAAGCGCACACGTGAAAGTCTCGCACATATGTTGTGTGAACCATGCATAGCCTGTCAGGGGCGTGGGGAGATGAAAACTGCACAGACCATGTGCTACGAGATTTTGCGTGAACTGTTGCGGCATGCCAGACAGTTCAGTGCGAGAGAGTTCCGCGTGATTGCTTCGCCCAGGGTGATCGAGTTATTGATGGATGAAGAATCGCAAAGCCTCGCCAACCTCTCCGATTTTATTGGCAAGCCGGTTTCTCTGCAGGCGGACCTGCACTACGCACAGGAGTCGTTTGAGATTGTACTGATGTAGCAGTAGGCCGGGATGGATAACGGGTTCTGTGTGTCGCTGAATTGTGATTTGCCACCAGTCATCAGCTTCAACAGTAGTCTATCCAGCATGGCACCCTGCTCCTGCAGGCGACTCAGGTTCTGTTCATTGTCCTTGATGTTGTTTTGTAGTTCGTCAATGTTCTGGTGAATCTGCATCAGCGCTTTGCTGCGCTTGTCGAGATTGGCCTTGTAATCATCAATCTGTTGACGTAAAGGTGCCAGCACTGTTTTCAGCCAGGTTGCCGCATTTTTGTGAGCATCAGCAAAGATCGTCTCTACCTGGCGGCCCAGACTCATGAAGAATTTTCTGATCAGAAAGTGTTTCTCTGTCATGACATTGATCGGGTCGCTGCAGAAGGCGTCGGTGATAGCTTCCAGATCAGCCATGCGATTGGTGAATTCAGACATGTCCAGTTTGGCTGGGGTGCGTGCTTCAAATTGATGGTTGATGGCAAATAACTCATATAGATTGTCAGCCTGCCTTTGGATGTCATCACTCAGGCTGTTGATTTCAGAAGAGATTTGTCGCGTTTGCTGAATCATTTTTTTGATGCTGCGATTGAGCCCCATGGTGGTCCAGCTGTCGCCAATTTCACGTTTGCTATCAGTTAATAACTGCTGCAGATGACCATGCTCCAGCAAGGGCAGCAATTGTTTGCCGAGACGGGAGATGTCGTTGCTGCCCTTGTTAAAGGTAGTAACCGAGGCGTCATAAAGTTTGCGGTTATTTGTGACTTCAGTGAGCAGGCCTTCGACTACGCCACGGTTCTTGCCGCGCAGACTTTGCAATTCCTCGAGCTGGCTGCGAGCGCTGGCTAGACGCTGTTGCAGCGCTTTGCGTGAGTTTTTGACGAGGCCGCTGGTTTCCGCCAGCAGGGTGCTGCGCAAGATCTGATACTTGGCTCCGACCACATTTTCGGCCAGCATTTTCTCCACTTGCAATATACCGCTACGCTCGAGCAGTTCGGTATCGTTCCTGATTTTCGCCAGCAGACCTTTTTGTGCCGACATGGCCAGTACACTGGAGGGTTCGAGATTGAGCAGTTTGGCTGTGTGTTTGATTTGCGAATTAACCTCGGCATCGATTTCGGCCTGGGTTTTAAGTGCGTCCCAAAGTATGTCAATCTTGTTGAGGATGGCAATTTTGTGGTTGCTGTGATTGCCGATGTGATTAGTCCATATCTGCATGTCGGATTTAGTGACACCTGTATCCGTCGCCATGAGGAAAATCACGGCATGTGCATTAGAAATGATATTGAGGGTGAGCTCCGGTTCTGCGCCCAGTGCGTTCAGGCCCGGGGTATCGAGTATGACCAGTCCACTTTTCAATAAGGGGTGTGGGAAATTGATCAGGGCATGTCGCCAGACTGGAATGTCGATCTTGCCTTTGGCTTCCAGTGCCTCTTTCATGGTCAGATCGGATTCATCCCACAAGCCGACCTTGCGTGCATCATCCAGCGAGACTTCCTTTTGCTCGATGATGGTCTGGAATGCCTGCTTCATCTGGGCAGGAGAGTTGATGTCGAGTCTGATCCTTGACCAGAGCTGCGGTTTTGATTTGAGAAAATTCAGGCTGTCATCACTATTGCGAGTCTCTATCGGCAACAGCTTGATGCAAGGTTCCTCGCGGTCGTCCCAGAAGATTTCGGTCGGGCACATGGTAGTGCGACCAGGATCGGATGGCAGTAAACGTTGCTTGAATTCGGAAAAGAACAGGGCATTGATGGCTTCGGTTTTACCGCGGGAGAATTCGGCAACAAAGGCAAGAATCAGTTTGTCCCTTTTCAGGGCCTGTTCAATATCATATAGCCTGAGTTCTTCGAAGCCGTTCTCCGGACTTGTATTGCCAAGCCAGTCGCGATACTCGGAGATGTTCTGCGATAACTGGTCTCGCCACACCTTAAAGTCGGTGATCTGCTGGTTTAGACTTTTGTCCATTGGCTTTTCTGCATGGCATTCAAGCTCAAGCTTTTATTGATTTTCAGCTTACTGTAAATGAATTTCTCTGGAATTCCAATCGCTTATCGGTTTTTATTGGGGTGCAGGATATTCCGGTCTGCCAATGCGCCCTAAAACAGTCTGAGGAACTGTAGTTCCAGTGGGGTCACGATCAGTATCAGTAACAACTCAGCCAGGATGAAGATCACTAACGGCGAGAGATCGACACCATTCAGTCTGGGAATCAGGTTCTGTACGGGCCTCATGACCGGTCTGGTCAACGCGCTCAGCGCCGAAGAGATAACCGTATGGGAGTTGAACCAGCTGAGTATGGCCTGCAGGATCACTGCATAGAGGAATATATAGATGCTGAATTTGATGATGCCAACCAGAGCCAGGCCCAAGAGGGCAAGCCAGACCGAATGCCCGGCGACCAGTAATGGGAAATCACGGGTAAGCTGTATGCCAAGGTGCAGAATGAACTGACTGAGGTAGGCGAGTAGCAGGGTTGACAGGTCCAGCCCACCCCAACTCGGCACGATGCGGCGCAGGGGTCTGACGGCAAAGTTGGTGAGGGAGACAATGGTTTGTGAAACAGGATTGTGAAATGGGGCGTTGGTCAGTTGCAGGTAGAAACGCAACAGGACGGCAACGGTAAACAGACCGAGTATGGTATGCAGTAAAAACTGTAGTGCATTGGTAATCATCAATGGTTTCCTGCGCTATTTAATGTGGAAATATTAAAGCTGATCCGAGCCCAACTGATCGCCGAGTTCTTTTGAGCGAAGGGCGGCGGCTTTTGCAGCTTCGGCAATGGTGCTCTTGATGTTTGCCGCCATCAGAGTCTGGATGGCACGTTCTGTGGTGCCGCCTTTGGAGGTTACCTGGGTTCTCAGTTCTTCCGGGCTGCATTCGCTTTGAATCGCGAGCTGGCTGGCGCCGGCAAATGTCTGCAAGCTCAACATTTTTGCCTGCTCCGCAGACAATCCAAGTGCCATGGCTGCATCCTGCATGGCTTCAATCAGATAAAAGACATAAGCCGGGCCGCTGCCCGAGATTGCGGTTACTGCATCCATTTTTATTTCATCGTCCAGCCAGAGTGTCTGGCCGACGGCTTGTAACAGAGCCTGCGCCTGTTGACGCTGTAATTCGCTGACAGCGACTGTGGCATGCAGGGCAGAAACTCCCAATTGAATCTGCGCCGGTGTGCTGGGCATGACGCGTACGATGGACCGATAGCCGCCGAGCCAGCGTGAAAGATCTGCACTGCGTACGCCGGCTGCAATCGAAATCAGCAGTTGCTGTTTTAACAGGCTGCCGAGAAATATCGAAACGTCGCGCAATTGTTGTGGCTTGACGGCCAGGACGATGAGGTCGCTATTCGAGACACTGGGTAACTGTTCTGTTACGTTAACGCCGAAATCCTTGCTGAGTTCGCTACGTTTTTGTGCATCTGATTCAATGACATTGAGTTGAACAGCAGGAAAACCCTGCTTCAACAGGCCTCCTATCAGGGCCCGCGACATATTGCCGCCACCGATAAAGCTGATTTTCAGGCTATTGAGCTGGTGTTCTGTTTGCATGTTGTTCATTGGTTTCTGGATCCAAAAATGGCGGAGCCGATTCTGACTATGGTGGCACCTTCGGCAATGGCCAGGGAAAAGTCATCTGACATGCCGATGGACAGGGTATCAAGCATCAGGCCCTGTTGCTGGAGTTTCTCGTAGATCTTGCGTACCTGCCTGAACTGCGCACGTTGCAATTCAATATCCTGGGACGGTGCAGGAATTGCCATCAGTCCACGCAGTTTCAGGCCGGGTAGCGGGGCTATGGCATGCGCCAGTTCTGCAGCAGCTTCCACCGGCAGGCCACTTTTGCTTTCTTCCTGGCTGACATTGACTTGCAGGCAGACTTGCAACGGCGTGGCGTTATCTGCTCTGGCTGAACTCAGGCGTTGGGCGATTTTCAGTCTGTCTACGCTGTGTACCCAGCTGAAATGCTGTGCGATAGCCTGGGTTTTGTTGCTTTGAATCGGGCCGATGAAATGCCACTCGATGTCGAGGTCGCCGAGTTCGGCTTGCTTGTTCAGCGCTTCCTGCAGATAATTCTCGCCAAATAGCCGTTGACCGGCAGCGTATGCTTCCCGGATAGCGCTTGCTGGATGGGCCTTGCTGACAGCCAGCAGATGTACCTGCTGCGAGTTGCGTCCTGCATGGATAGTCGCATCGTGAATGCTTGTGCGGACTGCTTGCAAGCGCTCGCTAATAAAGGTCATAATCCACTCATCTTTGCTGTGACCGACAAATACTTGCCGTTATCCAAAAAATTATAACAGGAGCCCATAGTGGATATCTCGGATTTACTCGCATTCTCAGTTAAAAATAACGCATCTGACTTGCATCTCTCTGCCGGTTTGCCCCCCATGATTCGTGTGCATGGCGATGTGCGTAAAATCAATGTGCCGGCGATGGAACACAGCGAAGTGCATGACATGGTGTATGACATCATGAACGATGGCCAGCGCAAGGTATATGAAGAGATGCTGGAGTGCGATTTCTCATTTGAAATCCCCAATCTTGCCCGCTTTCGGGTCAATGCCTTTAATCACAATCGTGGAGCTGGTGCGGTGTTCCGTACCATTCCCTCCAAAATCCTGTCACTGGAACAGCTCAACTGTCCGCCTATTTTCAAGGAGATCGCGCAAACTCCCAGAGGTATTTGTCTGGTGACGGGGCCGACCGGTTCGGGTAAGTCCACGACGCTGGCAGCGATGATCGACTTTATCAATGACAATGATTTCGGTCATATCCTGACGGTAGAAGATCCGATCGAATTCGTGCACCAGTCGAAAAAGTGCCTGATCAACCAGCGTGAAGTCGGTCCACACACACTGTCTTTCAGTAACGCCTTGCGTTCAGCATTGCGTGAAGACCCTGATGTTATTCTGGTAGGTGAAATGCGCGATCTGGAGACCATCCGTCTGGCACTGACTGCCGCAGAAACCGGCCACCTGGTGTTTGGTACCCTGCATACCAGTTCGGCGGCCAAAACTGTCGACCGTATCGTCGACGTGTTCCCTGCGGCTGAAAAGGAAATGGTGCGCTCCATGCTTTCCGAATCTTTGCGCGCGGTCATCTCACAGACATTATGCAAGACTAAGGACGGGCAGGGACGTGTGGCTGCCCACGAGATCATGATCGGTACACCGGCGATTCGTAACCTGATCCGCGAGAACAAGATTGCGCAGATGTATTCTGCGATCCAGACCGGCCAGAATGTTGGTATGCAGACGCTGGATCAGAATCTGAAGGAATTGGTACAGCGCAATGTCATATCGGTGGGAGAGGCGCGCTCCAAAGCCTCCAGCAAAGAGACATTCGGCTAATGCCGGTGGTAAATGAATGACAGAACAGCATACACGAGAGCGCAGATAATATGGATCAAGGACAGGCAGAGAAATTCGTATTCGATTTATTGCGACTGATGGTCGCCAAGAACGCGTCGGATTTATTCATCACAACAGGCTTTCCTCCGGCGATGAAGATAGACGGTAAAGTCACGCCGGTGACCAATCAGGCACTGACCGCGCAACAGGCCAAGGAAATCACGCGTTCCATCATGAACGACAAACAGGCTGCAGAATACGATGCTAGCAATGAATGTAACTTTGCCGTCGGCATTCCCGGTCTGGCACGTTTCCGCGTCAATGCTTTTGTGCAGCGCGGTAGTTCTGGCCTGGTCTTCCGGACCATAGCGACCAAGATTCCCAAGTTTGAAGAGCTCGGTTTGCCGGAAGTTTTGAAAGAAGTCTCGATGACCAAGCGAGGTCTGGTTATTTTTGTTGGCGGTACCGGTTCCGGCAAGTCGACCTCGCTGGCAGCCATGGTCGGCTATCGTAACGAAAACAGCTATGGGCACATCATTACGATCGAAGACCCGGTAGAGTTCATTCACGAGCACAAGAACTGTATCATCACGCAACGTGAAATTGGTGTGGATACCGATAACTGGCATATCGCACTGAAAAATACTTTGCGTCAGGCACCTGACGTCATTCTCATCGGTGAGATTCGCGACCGTGAAACCATGGATTACGCCATTGCCTTTGCCGAAACCGGTCACCTTTGTATGGCGACATTGCACGCCAATAGCACCAATCAGGCACTGGACCGCATTATCAACTTCTTCCCCGAAGAGCGCCGTAACCAGTTGCTGATGGACCTGTCGCTCAATGTCAAAGCATTCATCTCCCAGCGTCTGATCCCTAAAAAGGGCGAAAAGGGTCGTGTGGCGGCGATGGAGATCATGTTGAATTCACCACTGATTTCAGATCTGATCTTCAAGGGAGAGGTGCATGAGATCAAGGAGATCACTGCCAAATCGCGTGAACTCGGCATGCAGACTTTTGACCAGGCGCTGTTCGATCTCTATGAATCAGGCCAGATCAGCTATGAAGACGCGTTGCGCAACGCCGACTCGGTGAACGAAGTTCGCCTGAAAATCAAGCTGGAAGGCAAGGCCTCGCACGAGAAAGACCATGCTGCGGGACTTGATAACCTCGGTATCGTTTAAATCCCTGTATTTTATTACCCCCCCCCCTCAATTTTAAGAAACGGATACAAAAATGTTTGAATGGATTGCCAGTCCCGAAGCGTGGATTGCGCTAGCGACACTGACTGCGCTGGAGATTGTGCTCGGTATCGACAACATCATCTTTATCTCCATCCTGGTCGGCCGTCTGCCGGAAAAACAGCGTGCCTATGCCCGCCGAGTAGGTCTGGCGCTTGCGATGTTTGCGCGTCTTGGGTTGCTCTTTTCCATTGCCTGGGTCATGGGGCTCACGGAGACCTGGTTTATGCTGCTTGATTACGATATTTCAGGGCGCGATGTGATTCTGATTGGCGGCGGGTTGTTCCTGCTGGCCAAGGCAACACATGAAATCCATAATAGTCTGGAAGGCCCGGACGAGCGTGAGCACGCTATCGTGGTTACCAGCCTGGGCATGGCGCTGATGCAGATTGCGGTGCTCGATATTGTGTTCTCGCTGGATTCAGTAATCACTGCCGTAGGCCTGGTCGATCAGGTTTCGATCATGGCGATAGCCATCGTCGTTGCAGTGGGCGTCATGTTGCTGGCGGCAAAATCCATTGGTGATTTTGTCGATGAACACCCGACGATCAAGATACTGGCTCTGTCATTCCTGATACTGATCGGCGTGACCTTGATGGCGGAAGGTCTGGATGTTCACGTACCTAAGGGCTACATCTACTTTGCCATGGCGTTTTCTGTCACGGTGGAAATGATCAATTTGCGCGTACGCGACAAGAAGAAGGCCGAGACGGTCAAATTGCACAAGCGGTTGGCAGAGGACTAGTCAGGTGGTATTCGCTGATATTTAAGACTTATTGGTCAAACACTGGAATCCTGCCGACGTAGGATTCCAGCATTCTCAGTTCGTCGTCCGTGTGATCGATGACTTCCATGCTGTTCATTTTCATGCCTGCCATCTTGTCGGATTTCGCCGGGTGCGACTCGCCTTTCAATATCTCATGTGCATTATGGTGTTTCGCCACGATGCGCTCTCTATGCTGACCGATATGCAAATCTGTTTCGCCGTAGCAGGTGCAGGTATACAGCCGATGAGGCTCTGAGTTGACATAGACGCCGGTGCCACGAATGCCTATGGTAGCGATACTGGTGACGATATATGCGGGCTTGCTGCGCTTGTCAAATACAGCAAGCAGGCCGCCGGTGAGTAATCTGAGGCCGGAAATCACCGAAGTGCCTGCCAGTTCCAGCGCTGTATCGCCCCTCAGAAGAAAGGCGTCGGTGCCGATGCTGAAAGCCAGTTCTCCAGCATGGGCAATGACAATTCTGCTACCGGTAGTAATGCGGGTATTGATATCTGCCAAACGGTTGTTAACAAATATCTCTCCATGCAGTTTGTGGATGCTGGCGCTGGCAAGCGCTCTGCCGGGTAGGGTCAGAAGGAGCGGTACAGCTGCCGCAGCCTGTATGAATCGACGGCGCGAAAAACCAGGCTGTATGGACGATGGCGTTGCCTGATAGCGTTTGCTCACTGTAAGCCTCCTGCAGATTTTATTAAGATTTGAATACGATGTCGCCATCCAGAATGGTATAGCGGACCTTGCCTGGTAACTCCAGTCCGTTAAAGGGCGTATTCTTGCCTTGGCTTTTCAGGGCCCCGGGCTCGATTTTCCAGTATTGTTCAGGATCAAAGATGCAGATGTCGGCGGCGCTGTGCAGGGCCAGTTGCCCGCTGTTCAGGCCCATGATGGCAGCTGGTTTTGAAGTTACGCTGGCAATAGCCTTGCTGAGAGACAGTTTTTGTTCTCTGGCCCATTTCAAGGTCAGTGGCAGTAACAGTTCCAGTCCGGTGGCGCCTGCCTCCGCCTCGGCAAATGGCACTAGCTTGGCATCGTCATCGACCGGAGTGTGATCCGAGCAAATCGCATCCACCGTGCCGTCAGCAACCCCTTTTCCTAATGCGTCTTTGTCACGTTGGGAGCGTAGCGGCGGCCGCAGGTGGCAGTTGGTATCAAAAAAACCGATGTCATATTCGGTCAGGTGCAGGTGATTGGCTGCAATATCACAGGTGATGCTCAGGCCTTCGGCTTTAGCTGTGCGTACCATGGCCACTGCCTCTTCGGTTGACAGGCGGCATAGATGAACCTTAGCGGATGTTTCCTTAGCCAGGCGGATGATGGTTGCCAGTGCGATCGTTTCGGCCGCTGCTGGTATGCTACGCAGACCCAGGCGGGCTGCAACTTCTCCATCATGCGCTACGCCATCCGCCGCGAGATAGTTGTCTTGTGGACGTAGCCAGACCGTAAAGCCAAATGTGGAGGCATACTGCATGGCGCGCCAGAGCACCATGGTGTCCGTGATGGCGTTATTCGCCTGGGAAAAACCGACACAGCCCGCTTCCGTCAGCTCGCACATTTCAGTGAGGTTCTCACTTTTCAACTGGCGTGTGAGGGCTCCCAGAGGATAGACATGCGCCAGGTTGAGCTGTTTGGCACGGTGCTTGAGCATTTCTACCAGCCCCGGCTCATCGAGTACCGGGTCGGTATCAGGCGGGCAGGCCAGGCTGGTGACACCACCTGCTGCAGCTGCCAGCATTTCGCTTTCCAGCGTGGCCTTGTATTCATAGCCGGGTTCGCGCAGTCTGGCGGACAAGTCGACCAGACCCGGGCAGACAATCAGATTACTGGCGTCAATTATCTGATTCGCTGTAAAGTCTGCGGGCACTTGCCCGATGCCGACGATCTTGCCGGCTGCAACAAATACATCTTGTTTGGCATCAATGCTGTTTTTCGGGTCGATCAGGTGGCCGTTTTTGATATGAATCTTCATCAGTTATTACCCGCCAGAATTGACATTACTGCCATGCGTACGGCGATGCCGTATGTGACTTGCGGCAGAATCACCGATTGACGGCCATCAGCCACGGAAGAGTCGATTTCGATGCCGCGATTCATCGGTCCAGGGTGCATGACGATAGCGTCCGGTTTTGCCTTGTCCAGTTTTTCCTGGGTCAGGCCGAAGGTCTTGAAATACTCCTGCGCGCTTGGCAGCAGGGCGCCGGTCATACGCTCGTTCTGCAATCTCAGCATCATGACGACGTCCACGTCTTTGAGACCTGCCGCCATGTCATGATAGACATGTACGCCGAGTTTCTCGACATGCTCAGGTAACAGTGTTTTTGGTGCAATGACTCTAATTTCGGGCACGCCCAGTGTGGTCAGTGCGTGAATTTCGGATCTGGCCACGCGGGAATGCAGCACATCGCCCACTAGCGCGACCCGCAGGTTGTGCAGTTCTGGTTTGTAGCGCCTGATGGTGAAGACATCCAGCAGGCCTTGCGTCGGGTGCGCATGGCGGCCATCGCCGGCATTAATGATATGGATGTGAGGCTCGGCATGTTGTGCGATGAAATGGGCAGCGCCCGACTGCGAATGGCGAACGACGAACATGTCGGCATGCATGGCGGTCAGGTTATCGACCGTATCCAGGATGGTCTCGCCTTTGGATTGCGAAGAGGTGTTCACGTTGAGATTAATCACATCTGCAGACAGGCGTTTGGCGGCGATCTCGAAAGTGGTGCGCGTACGTGTACTGTTCTCGAAGAATATGTTGCAGACGGTCTTGCCGCGCAGAAGCGGTACTTTTTTCACTTCCCGCTCCGCGACGCCAACGAAGGACTCGGCAGTATCCAGAATCTGATTGATGATGGCTTTCGGCAGACCTTCGGTAGAGAGCAGATGCTTGAGTTTGCCGTCGTCGGTGAGTTGCGGGTTATACATCTTCGCTTTCTTTCAGGTCGCTTTCTTGCAATGTGAGATAAAACACACCCTCGTCGTTCTGCACCAGTTGCAGGTTCTGGGTTGCAGGCAGTTGCATTTCATGAGCGCAGAATTGGGGGGCAATGGGTAATTCACGGCCACCGCGGTTGACCAGTACCGCCAGCGAGATGCTGGCCGGGCGGCCATAGTCGAACAGCTCATTCATGGCCGCACGTATCGTGCGGCCGGTATAAAACACGTCATCAATCAGAATGATGTCGCGACCTTCGACGTCAAAGGGGATCTGCGAAGGTTGGGTATCCTGGTGCAAGCCACGTTGGCCGAAATCGTCGCGATAGAAGGAAACATCCAGTCTGCCATGTTCGAGTTCATTACCCAGTATGGGAAGCAGGCGCTCCATCATCCAGACACCTCCACTGTGTATGCCGACTAGTGCGGTCTGATTGGTGATGGCAGGCTTGAGCTGTGCTATCAGCCGGCTTAACAGTTGTTCTGCGTCCGGCAGCTCACTGGTTTGCTGTGTCATTGGCTTAGCCCGTCAAAATAGGATTGAAGTATATGCTGTGCCGCTACCTGGTCTATCATCGGTTTCTGTTTGCGTCCGCCTATGCCGATTTCACTCAGTGTCTGGCTTGCCGCCGCAGAAGTCAGACGCTCGTCTATCATGACAACCGGCAGATTGAACCGGCCTTCCAGGCGGCGCGCAAATCTCTTGCATAGTAGCGTCAGCTGATGTTCTTCGCCAGCCAGGGATAGTGGCAGCCCGACGACCAGAGTCACCGGTTTCCATTCATTGATAAGTTCGCCAATCTGGCGGAAACGCGTATCAGTGATTTCGGTGGCAATGGTGGTCAGTGGGTGGGCAATGCCAAGCAGGTGTTCGCCGAGGGCGACGCCAATGCGCTTTTCGCCGAAATCGAACCCCAACACACTGCCTTCGATACGAGTGCGGGAACTCGGAAAGTCTATAGTCTGCTTGATGCTGCGGTCGGGTTTCTCCTGGTCAGTTGCGCGCGTTGCCATCATGCGTGTCCCGCCTCTTCAGACAGGGCGGCAAAGTCTATGCCGAGCAGCGCCACGGCAGCAGTAAATTTTTCTTCATTGGGGATATCGAAGATGACCTTATCCTGCGATTGCAAGTCATCAGGTTTGACCGAGAGCCAGGCATTCTGGGCCATTTCCTGCTCAAGCTGGCCGGCCGCCCAGCCTGCGTACCCCAGGGTAACCAGTATCTTCTCAGGTCCCTGACCCTGGGCAACAGCTTCCAGGATATCCCTGGAAGTGGTCAGAGCGGTGTTGCCATGTATGGCGATAGTGGAGTCCCAGGTGCCGGCCGGCTGGTGCAGCACGAATCCACGATCGACTTGCACCGGCCCGCCAAAGTACACGACGCTTTGTGCCAGAGTGGCATTTTCCAGTTGCAGATTGATTTGCTCGAACAGCGCATCCAGCTTCATGTCGATGGGGCGATTGATAACCACGCCCATGGCGCCATTCTGATTGTGTTCACAGATGAAAGTGACGGATCTTGCAAAATATGGGTCTGTCATCGCGGGCATTGCGATCAGGAAGTGGCCGGAGAGATTTACATTTTCCACGATGCTTATTGTCTCATAAATCCTGGCTGCGTATACACTGGCCGTAGCCTCAAGGAGCTTCCAGGTAGCCGGTCACTTCCAGCCCGAAGCCCATCATGCTGGGCATCTTCCTGGGGGTCGCCATCAATTTCATTTTACGTACGCCGATGTCCAGCAGTATTTGTGAGCCGATGCCATAGTTACGCAAGTCCTGGCGAATTCTGACAGGTTCGTCTGCATGCTGAATGCGTTCTACCAATTCGTTGCCATCTTCATGGTGGCGCAGCAATATCATAACGCCGGTGTTTGCCTGCTGGATGGTCTGCATGGCTTGCAAAATGTTCCAGGAGTGACTTTTGCTGCTGCTATCCAGCAGGTCGAATACCGATAATGGCTCATGCACACGTACCAGCACTTCCGTCTCGGGGCTTGGTTCGCCCTTGACCAGAGCCAGATGAGTTTCATTGGCAATCCTGTCGGCATAGGCAATCAGTCGCATCTCACCGTATGGCGTGTTGATGGTGCGTTCTGCGGCACGTTGCACCAGCGATTCGTTCTGGTTACGGTAGTGAATGAGGTCGGCAATGGTGCCTATTTTCAGCTGGTGCTGTTTTGCAAAACACATCAGATCCGGTAAGCGCGCCATGCTGCCGTCATCATTCAGAATTTCGCAGATGACTGAGGCCGGTTCCAAGCCGGCTAGTGCCGCAAGGTCGCAACCTGCTTCGGTATGCCCGGCACGCACCAGTACCCCCCCATTCTGCGAGGCAAGCGGGAAGATATGACCTGGGCTGACAATGTCTTTGGGCGTGGCATTTTTACCAACGGCGGCTTGTATGGTATGTGCCCGGTCTGCAGCCGAAATGCCGGTGGTGACACCGCTGGCGGCTTCGATGGATACGGTGAAATTGGTGCGCATACTGCTGCCATTCTTTTGCACCATGGATGGCAGGTTGAGCTGAAGGCAGCGAGCCTCGGTCAATGTCAGGCAGATCAGGCCGCGACCATAGCGCGCCATGAAATTGATATGCTCGGCCGTGGCAAATTGTGCCGCGAGCACCAGGTCGCCTTCATTTTCGCGATCTTCTTCATCGACCAGAATTACCATGCGGCCATTGCGTATTTCTTCGATGATTTCGCTGATAGGACTGATTGCAGCAGGCATCAGGCACTGTCTCCACTGTCTTCGGTATTCCATTGCCTCAAGCGTTCTATATAACGCGCAATCAGATCTATTTCCAGATTGACGCGACTACCTATGCCCAGATTTTTCAAGGTAGTGACTTCCAGTGTATGCGGGATGAGATTGGCGCTGAAGGTGTCTTTATCGATATCGTTCACAGTCAAGCTGACGCCGTCAATGGCAATCGAGCCTTTGGCGGCAATGAATCGGGAAATCAGATGTGGTGCACGCACGGCCAGTAGCCAGCAGTCGCCGATAGCTTCGAATTTGACAACTTGTCCGACCCCGTCGACATGGCCGCTGACCAAGTGGCCGCCGAGCCGGTCAGAATAGCGCAGGGCCTTTTCAAGATTGACCTGTCGCTGAGTGTCCAGGCCGACAGTGCAGGACAGCGTTTCCTTCGAGACATGTGCTTCGAAATAATCGGGACCCAAGCTGACAGCAGTCAGGCAGACGCCACTGACTGCAATGCTGTCGCCGACGGCAACATCCGACATGTCCAGCGATTTGCTGGTAATGACGAGTTTGGTATCAGCGTTAACAGGGGTGACTCGACTGATTTGGCCAACGGCTTGTATGATTCCTGTAAACATGGCGTAATTTTAGCAGGTAACCCTGATAAATTGAGGATGTCAGTTGATTTGATGAAACAATTGTTGAATGCGATGAGTCATAGAAGCTATCAGGGTTTGAATGACAGTACTAAGCAAAAAAACATGATGAATAAAAAAAACAGATACCTGTCTCAGTTGGACTGGCGGTTGTGCGTAAACACCTTGGCCGCGTTGCTGGCAGCCTTGCTCTGCGCCTTTGAAGCTCAGGCGGGAGACGCGGCAGACAGTACTGCGCCATATCAGCAGCGCCCGGAAGTGCAGGCGTTCATTGCGGAAATGACGAAAAGACATGGGTTTTCCGCGGATGAATTGCAAGTGGTTTTTGCCGATGTGGAGTTTCAATCCTCGGTCATCAAAGCCATGGAGCCTGCGGCGAGCCCCGGTGTGCGGTCGTGGGAGCGCTACAAATCAAGGTTCGTCAATCAACGGCGTATCAATCTCGGTGCCAAATTCATGCAGGAATATGCGGCAGAACTGAAACGTGCCCGCCAGATTTACGGTGTGCCAGAAGAAATTATCGCTGCCATTATCGGGGTTGAGACCATCTACGGCCAGAATACCGGCAAATATCGCGTGATTGATGCGCTCACTACGTTGGCTTTCGATTACCCCCGTCGTGCTGAATACTTCCGTGGCGAGCTCGAGCAATATCTGTTGATGGCGCGTGAACAGCAACTGGAATATGGCGCCGTGCTCGGCTCCTACGCGGGTGCAATTGGTCTGCCGCAGTTTATGCCGACCAATGTGCGGCAGCTGGCGGTGGATTTTGATGGTGACGGCAGGATTGATTTGAGAAACAGTGAGGTGGATGCGATTGGCAGTGTTGCGCGCTACTTGTCTGTGCATGGCTGGCTGAGCGGCGCTCCTGTCGCCAGTCATGTTGCATTTGACGCTGCTGTACCCGACGCCTGGGTGGAAACCATCCTGCCGGAAATGACCAGAGAGGATATCCTGCATATCGGTTTCAATACCAGGGAGCCGTTGGACAAATCACTCAGTTTTGCTGTAATTCCGCTGGAAACGCCGGAAAAGCCCGCCGAGTTCTGGTTGGGCTTTAATAATTTCTATGTGATTACGCGTTACAACAAGAGTACCTTCTATGCGATGAGCGTTTTGCAGTTGGCCGAGGCTCTGGCCGGTCAGCGATAACAAACAAAAACATATTTCCCTGCTAGAATCCGCCCATGTCTTTTTTTAACTCCCTGCCTTTTGAGCTTTTTGTTGGCTTGCGCTATACGCGTGCCAAACGTCGTAATCATTTCATTTCATTCATATCCATGACCAGCATGGTCGGCATTGCGCTTGGTGTTGCCGCCTTGATCGTCGTGCTGTCAGTGATGAATGGTTTCCAGCAGGAATTACGTTCACGCATTCTGGGTGTGGCTTCGCACTTGCAGATCACGGGTCCGGATAATCAGTTGAGTGACTGGCAATTTATTGCTGGACGTGTCAAGGATGAGGCGCATGTGCAGGCGGCTGCACCCTATATCATGGCGCAAGGCATGCTGTCCTATGGTCAGGCTGTTCAGGGCGCGATTGTTCGCGGCGTCATGCCTGCCGAGGAAGATCAGGTGGCTGAAATCGGCGCCCATATGCGCGCCGGCAGTTTAAGTGATTTGCATGCCGGCGAATTCGGTATCGTGCTGGGAGCTGAGCTGGCGCAGTCACTAGGTGTTTTGGTTGGGGACAAAGTCGTGTTGATGGCACCGCAGGGCCAATTTACGCCAACCGGTATTGTCCCCCGTATCAAGCAGTTCCGGGTGGTCGGGCTCTTTCAGATGGGCATGTATGAGTATGATGCAGGCCTGGCGCTGATCCATATGGATGATGCGGCCGTGCTCTATCGCATGGGTGACAAGGTCAGCGGGCTGCGCCTGAAACTGGACGATCTTTTCCTTGCGCCGAGCATTTCCAATCAGCTGACTACGAAGCTGAGTGACATAGGTCACTATTTCGTCAGTGACTGGACGCAGCAGCATGCCAATTTTTTCCGCGCGGTACAGATGGAAAAGCGCGTCATGTTCATCATTCTGGCGCTGATTGTCGCAGTGGCGGCATTTAATATTGTTTCCACACTGGTGATGGCCGTGACGGACAAACGCGCAGATATTGCCATCATGCGCACCTTTGGCGCCAGCCCGCGCAGCATCATGCAGATATTCATCGTGCAAGGGGCGCTGATAGGCGTAATCGGGACAGTCGTCGGTGCTGTTATCGGGATTATCGTGGCTTTGAATATTGATGTCATCGTGCCGGCAATCGAACGCCTGTTCAATACCCAGTTTCTGGCCAAGGATGTGTATTACATCAGCGACCTGCCTTCGCAACTGCTGTGGTCGGATGTCAGCATGATTATTCTGCTGTCCTTTGCCCTGAGTCTGCTGGCGACGCTTTACCCGAGCTGGCGCGCCGCAAAAATGAATCCTGCCGAGGCCTTGCGCTATGAGTAACCCTCCTGATACTCCCGCTATTCTGGCCTGTCATGGCTTGCACAAGACTTATCCTGGCCTGGATGTGGATGTACTGAAAAATATCGCAATCGAGGTCCATGCGGGTGAGCAGGTGGCCATTGTTGGCGCCTCCGGCTCCGGCAAGAGTACGCTGCTGCATCTGCTCGGTGGACTGGATATTCCAAGTGCCGGCGAGGTGAGCATACTGGGATACGATCTGGCTCAACTGGATGAGGCCAAGCGCGGGAATCTGCGTAATCAGGCGCTGGGTTTTGTCTATCAGTTCCATCATTTATTGCCGGAATTCACAGCTTTGGAAAATGTGGCCATGCCCTTGCTGATACGCCGTGTTGAACGCCAGGAAGCTGTGCGGCAGGCAGAGGTGGTGCTTGCCAAGGTGGGTCTGGCACATCGGCTGGAGCATATGCCGGGCGAGCTCTCAGGCGGTGAGCGCCAGCGTGCTGCTGTGGCGCGAGCTCTGGTTACCAATCCGCAATGCGTGCTGGCAGATGAGCCGACCGGCAATCTGGACAGGCATACCGCCAACACTGTCTTCGACATGTTGCTCGACCTCAATCGTGATCGTGGAACCGGTCTGGTGGTGGTGACCCATGATCTGGAGCTCGCCGCCCGGATGCATCGGCAATATCGACTGCAAGACGGCGTTCTTTCCACCATCAGTCTCTAGTTCTTGCGTTGATACTTCTTGCGCTGATTTTTGTTTTCGGTGCCTGGGTTCTGCAGCAGCTTCCCGTTTTACCTGATCTGTTCTGGGCGCTCATCATCATTCCGCTGGTGCTCGCCAACTTTTTTACACGTCATTCAGCCGTATTGGTATTCAAGGCGTTGCATCAGGTATGTCTGGTCACACTTGCTTTCGCTCTGGGATTCTTCTGGGCAGCCGGTTTTGCGCAACTCCGTCTTGCCGACCAGTTACCAAAGGCGTGGGAGCGCGAGGATATTCAGGTGGTCGGCGTAATCGCCGGCATGCCGCAGTCACATGAACGTGGCCAGCGCTTCGAATTTGATGTCGAGCAGATATTGACTCCGGGCGCGATCGTTCCTCGACATATTTCACTCTCACATTATGTAAACGGCTTTGCCGGTCAGAGCTCCACCGTAAAACAGAGTGACGAAAGTGTGACTTATCATGCCGGGCAGCGTTGGCGTTTGACTGTGCGTCTCAAGCGGCCGCATAGTACGCTTAATCCGCATGGTTTCGATTTTGAAGCCTGGTCGCTGGAGCGCGACATACGTGCTACTGGATATATCAGGAAACAGAACAGCAACCAGATGCTGGATGCTGCCGCCTATCATCCTGCTTATTTGATAGAAATGCTGAGAGAGCGAATTCGCGATCGTATGAATGCCGTGCTGCAGGACAAACCCTATGCTGGTGTGCTGCGTGCGTTGGCTATTGGCGATGATAGCGATATCAGGCTGAGCGACTGGCAGACTTTTCTCAAAACCGGCACCAATCATCTGATGTCCATTTCAGGCCTGCATATCACCATGTTGGCTGGCCTGGCATTTTCAGTGAGTTCTGCACTATGGCGACGATCGGAACGTCTGACAATCAGGCTTCCTGCGCGCAAGGCTGCCACTATCATAGGCGCGCTAATGGCCCTGGCTTATTCCCTCATGGCTGGCTTTTCAATCCCTACCCAGCGTACGCTATATATGCTCAGTGTCTTTGCGCTTGCCTTGTGGTTCGGGCGACACATCTCCATAGCGCGAGTGTTGGCATATGCACTTCTGGTCGTGGTCATTCTTGACCCGTGGGCCGTTCTGGCTGCTGGATTCTGGCTATCATTTGGTGCCGTTGCGGTGATTTCCTATGCGCTCGGTGGCCGACTGCGAAAGCTGCACTGGCTGCGGGAAGCCATCAGCACACAATGGGCCGTTACTCTGGGTTTGATACCTTTGCTGTTGATGATGTTTCAGCAGGTATCGATTATTTCACCGCTGGCTAATGCCTTTGCCATCCCCCTAATCAGCCTGGTGGTTGTGCCCGTCACCTTGCTCGGCGTTGTTTTGCCTATAGATTGGATATTGTTGCTTGCCTATCAATTCATTCATCTATGCATGGTGGCGCTGGAATGGATGGCAGGCTCCAGCCTGAGTGTCTGGCAGCAGCAGGCGCCACCTTTGTGGACATTGCCGCTGGCTATCGTGGGCGTACTGTGGCTTCTGCTACCAAGAGGATGGCCTATGCGATGGTCAGGGGTAATTGCATTGCTGCCCATGTTCCTGATAGAGGCTCCGAGGCCGCCGCAGGGTGCGATGCAAGTCACAGTTCTGGATGTGGGGCAGGGCCTTGCTGTCGTCGTCAGGACTCAGGCACACACCTTGTTGTATGATACCGGGCCCAGCTATTCCTCGCAGAGTGATAGCGGTAGCCGCGTTATCGTGCCGTACCTCAGGGCTGCTGGTATCCGCCATCTGGATAGCTTGCTGATAAGCCATGATGATAATGACCACAGCGGAGGCGCTGCCTCCATACTGGAGCAAGTCCCGGTGCGGCAGATGCTGAGTTCTCTCCCCGAAGACAGCGCATTAATTGCTACGCACGCAAATAGCCGTTGTCATGCCGGTCAATCCTGGCAATGGGATGGCGTGGTTTTCGAGATAATTTTTCCAGACAGCGATAGTTATCAGAAAACCAGAATCAAGGACAACGACCGCAGCTGTGTTTTGCGTATCACCAGTCAATTCGGTCGTTTATTGATTCCCGGCGATATTGAGCGCGGTGCTGAGAGCGCGCTGATCAGATCCGAATACTTGCTCAAGTCAGATGTGTTGATTGCTCCACATCACGGCAGCAAGACTTCTTCGACCTGGGCATTTCTGCAAGCAGTGGCTCCTGCCGCCGTCGTACTGACATCGGGTTACCTCAACAGATTCAGGCACCCGCATCCAACGGTTATTCAACGCTATGAAGATTTGGGCAGCAAAATCTATCGTTCCGACCAGGATGGCGCGATCATTATTAATTTCGCTGCTGAATCCGGAATTGAAATTACGCGCTGGCGTCAGTATGCAAAGCGATACTGGCATCAGGACTTCCGCAATAGTGAGATCAGGCCTGCGTTAGCTGAGCTTGCTGAAAACAGCTTCACACGCTAAAGTAGCGACACTTTAAGAACATTCGGGAGCTTCACGTGTGGGAAATTATTCAGGCAGCTGGCTGGCCAATATGGCCGCTGATTTTTGCCTCAATTCTGGCAGTTGCCATTGTTGTTGAGCGTTTCTGGACTTTGCGTGGCGATGCGATTGCCCCGAAGACATTGCTGCCCGAAGTAAGCCGTATGGTCGCGCAAGGCGGTATCACGCGGGATGCTTGCAACAAACTGGCGCAACACTCCCTCTTGGGCGAAGTTTTTTCTTCTGCCCTGATAAATGCGGACAATTCACGCGAAGTCATCAGGGAATCCGTCGAAGAATCAGGCCGCGTCGTTGTACATAAACTTGAACGCTACATGAATACGCTGGGTACCATTGCAACAGTCGCCCCTCTACTGGGTCTGCTGGGTACGGTTATTGGTATGGTTGAGCTTTTTGGTGCGTTTACGTCGACAGGACATGATGTTGCACAATTTGCACGCGGTATTTCCGTGGCGTTGTACAACACGGCTGCCGGCATTGTGGTTGCAGTGCCAGCCATGATTTTCCATCGATATTTCCGCGGCAGGATCGATAGTTTTATTATCGACATGGAACAGCAGGCCATCAAGCTTGTAGAAATTATTCATGGCGAACGTCAAGATTAGAGCGTGAGAATCGGATCATGAATTTTCATCGTGGGAAAAAATCGGATGAACTGGAAATCAATTTCATTCCATTGATTGACGTACTGTTGGTCATCATTATCTTTCTGATTGTCAGTGCGACTTTCTCGCGCGTGAATGAGCTGAAAATCAATTTGCCAACATCCGAAACAGCTTCCCAGCAGGAAGATAAGCCACTGGTAATTTCGGTTGGCGTCTTCGCCAATGGACGATATGTGGTTAATGGTCGGGATCTGGACGATAAAAGCACGGATGGTATCAGTCTGGCCTTGAAAAAGGCGGTGGGCGACGGTAAAGAGCCCACTATTGTGATTGAGGCAGATGCCGAAGCTACACATCAATCAGTCATTAAGGTGCTGGATGCCTCCCGCAAGGCGGGCTACCCCAATATTACATTCCCGGCTCAAGAGTCTAGCGGCTCTTGAGTTGCCATTACCTGATATTCATTTGTTGAGTATCGACGCTCAGTATGCTGACATCTCAATCTACTTCTAAAATTGCTAAGGCAGCAAAAATTCCATTATCTTCTCCGGAGCTCAGCGCAAAAACGCTCTATCTGCGTCTGCTCAAATATGCTAAACGTCACTGGGTTGTTTTTGCTATCAGTATTACGGCGTTGGTCATCTTGTCTGCAACCAATACAGGGTTTCTGGCGACTATCAAACTGGTCACTGACGAAGGCTTTGTCAACAAGGATTCGACCAAGCTTAACTTGTTGCCCCTGATGTTGTTCGGCTTGCTGGCGGTGCGTGCGCTTGCCGGATTTATTTCTGCCTTTGCTATGCGCTGGGTAGGCCGCCGGGTGGTAGAAGACCTGCGGCTGGATGCCTTTCGCCGTCTCATGACTCTGCCTGTCGGTTTTTTTGATGCTCATTCGGCGGGTATCCTTACTTCCAAAGTGACCTACGATACCGAGCAGATGTCCAAGGCGGCAACCAGTGTTGCGGTCACTGCAGTGAGGGATACGCTGACAATTATCGGTATGGTCGGTTATATGCTTTATCTTGATTGGCGTCTGACCATGATCTTTGCCGTGATGGCGCCGCTCATGGCCTGGTACCTGAATAGAATGACGCCCAAGCTGCGTTCATCAGGTAAATCTGTGCAACAGACCATGGGTGAAATGACCAAGGTCGTAGAAGAGTCGGTTGCCGGACAGCGCATGGTCAAGATATTCGGTGGTGCAGAATATGAATTCCAGCGCTTTGCCAAGGCGGCAGGCAAGAACCGCCATATGCAGGTGAGACTCGGGCGTATTTCCGGCCTTAACAGCATGGTCATTGAGCTATTGGCAGCATTGGCTCTGGGGCTGGTTGTTTTTTATGCAGTTGGCAGATTCACGGCCGGTGAATTCGCCGCTTTCATTGGTGCCTTGCTTATGTTGATCTCTCCGATTAAGAGCTTGACGGCTTTGAATGAAGATCTGCAAGTTGGTCTTGCGGCCTCGCATAGCGTGTTTTCCCTGATAGATACTGTGCCGGAAGCAGACGATGGTGACAAGGAGCTCGGTCGTGTCAAAGGTGAGATCGAGTTGCGCGGTGTGACCTTGCGTTACGAGAATGCTAGGCGGCCGGCGCTGAATAATCTGAATCTGCTTATCAAGCCGGGTGAGAAGGTTGCACTGGTAGGTCGTTCTGGTGGCGGTAAAACCACGCTGGTCAATCTGCTGCCCAGATTCTATGAGTTGCAGCAAGGTCTGGTGTTGATTGATGGGCTGGATATTCGAGCAATGGCACTCAAGAGCCTGCGTCAGCAATTCGCCCTGGTCAGTCAGGATGTGATTCTGTTCAATGACACCGTATTCAACAATATCGCTTATGGTGTATTGAGGGATGTTGATGAAGAACAGGTGATTGCGGCAGCCAAGGCAGCTCACGCCTGGGATTTTATCCAGCAGTTACCTGATGGTTTGCAGAGCGAGATTGGCGATCGCGGAGTGCGATTGTCCGGTGGTCAGCGTCAAAGGCTGGCTATTGCACGCGCTATTCTGAAGGATGCGCCCATCCTCTTGCTGGACGAGGCAACCTCGGCACTGGATACAGAGTCCGAGCAGCATGTGCAGGCCGCGCTGGATGAACTGATGCGCAATCGCACAACGATAGTGATTGCACATCGATTGTCGACAATTGAGAATGCGGATCGTATTCTGGTCATGGAGCAGGGCGAAATCATTGAAAGTGGCAATCATGAGGATCTTCTGCGCCAAAATGGCAGTTATGCCAAGCTGTACAAGAAGCAATTTCATTAAGCGAACGCCACCATGCGCAAGTGTTTTGCAAACTGGCTAGAACGACAATGGGTTCGTATCGGCTGCTGGCATATTCTGCTTATGCCGTTATCGTGGCTGTTCTGGCTACTGTCTACCTGTCGTCGCAAGGCCTATGAATCCGGAACACTGAAAAGCTATCGCTCAGCAGTGCCGCTTATCGTAGTGGGTAATATTGGTATTGGCGGCACCGGCAAAACCCCTCTGGTGATCTGGCTGGTTGAGCAACTCAGGCTGGCCGGATTTTCACCCGGCATTATCAGTCGGGGTTATGGCAGCAAATCCAAGATTCCACGGGCTGTTGTTGAGGGTCGTCTGCCAAGCGAGTTCGGTGACGAACCGGTCTTGCTGGCGCGGCGGACAGGTTGTCCGGTCTGGGTCGGTGTTGACCGTGTGGCAGTGCAGCAGGCCTTGCTGCTGGCTCACCCACAATGTAATGTGATTGTCAGTGATGATGGGCTGCAACATTATCGTATGCAGCGCGACATTGAGCTGGTCGTGGTCGATGCACAGCGTGGTTTTGGTAACGGGCAGCTTCTACCCGCAGGTCCATTGCGAGAGTCATTGTCCAGATTGAGTGAGGTCGACGCGGTTGTTTACAATGGTGCCGGCAGAATTGCACCTGACAAGCCGGACGGTTTCAGTATGTCTTTGCAGGGCAATGTACTTTGTAATTTACTGAATCAGGGCAAGACAATGAATATTGCTGATTTGCGGGAGCAGGTAATTCATGCGGTTGCCGGCATCGGCAACCCACAGCGTTTTTTTCAGCAGCTCAGAAGTATGGGGCTGTCGGTTGAAGCCCATCCGTTTTCTGATCATCATGACTTTCAACTGGAAGATTTGGCGTTCGCCGGAGAAGACATGATTTTGATGACTGAAAAGGATGCCGTGAAGTGCGCCGCTTTTGCCAAGCCAAACTGGTGGTATCTTCCTGTTGTTGCTGAAGTAGATAAGAAGCTGGCTGATTACATTATCCGTAGATTGAGGAAATAAGATGGATTCCAAACTGATTCAGATATTAGTCTGCCCCGTATGCAAGGGCCCTCTGGTTTACAAGAAAGCGGATCAGGAGTTGATATGCAAGCCCTGTCGTCTTGCTTATCCCGTTAAGGATGATATTCCTGTGATGCTTGAGGATGAAGCGCGCAAACTGCCAGATATCGAAGAGGTTTGATTGTATGAGCTTCAAGATCGTCATCCCCGCGAGATACGCCAGTGTGCGTTTGGTAGGTAAACCTTTGCTGGATATTGCTGGTAAGCCCATGGTGGTGCGAGTGGCGGAGAAGGCAAAAGTCACTGGCGCAGAGGTGGTGGTGGCAACCGATGATGTCAGGATTCTTGATGCAGTGAAAGAGCATGGTTATCAGGCCATTCTGACCAGGGCGGATCATGTTTCCGGTACGGACCGGATTGCCGAGGTCGCCTTGAAGATGGGATGGGCCGAAAACGAAATCGTAGTCAATGTGCAGGGCGATGAGCCGTTGATTGAATCCACCCTGATAGAAGAAGTGGCATTTAATCTTGCGCAGCACAATGACGCTGCGATAGCAACCGCCTGCCATCTGATTCACGACAAAGCCATGATGCTGAACCCCAATGCCGTTAAGGTGGTGCTTGATAAGGAGGGATATGCGCTCTATTTCAGTCGCGCACCCATTCCCTATCCAAGAGACGCCTTCGCTGCCAATCAGGATTTGCCCGATGCGATGCTCATCTACCGGCATATCGGTATATACGCTTACCGCACTTCCTTTCTAAAGGCTTACGCCGGCTTGCAGGCATCTCCGATAGAGCAGTATGAATCGCTCGAACAATTGCGTGCGTTGTGGCACGGTTACAAGATAAGCGTCGCCGTGACAAGCCATGCGCCCGCTGCAGGTGTGGATACCGAGGAGGATCTGGTGGCGATGAGAGAACTCTTCTCCGCTGTCTAATCAGCAGCTTAATCGATATCTCAGAAATATCCGCCTATTCTCATTGACAGCAATCGACCGATTTTGCTATAGTTTCACCTCTCGACGGTACTAAGTCGAATCGGACGCGGGGTGGAGCAGTCTGGCAGCTCGTCGGGCTCATAACCCGAAGGTCACAGGTTCAAATCCTGTCCCCGCAACCAAAAAATCAATGTGCGTAGCGCTTTAGGTTTTGCGATATCCTGAAGTGGCTTAGCCAAAAATCACAATAATTAATTTTGTTGTTGACGTAGGAAAAGCGCTCTGTATAATGCGCCCCTCTCGTTGCTGATGTGACGAAGCAAGAAATTAAGCAGTACCTGCTCTTTAAAAATCTGAACAATCGATAAGTGTGAGTGCTTGTAGATGAGGCAGTCACCTGATGGTCTGGTTTAGCTTAGGCTGAACTGGGTTGCAGAAGGATGATACTCAAGATACAAGTCTTACACTTTGAATGAACTTAAGTACGACGCTTATTTATAAGCACATACCTAAAGATT
>RCMZ01000186.1_pt1 | contig 39403 bp, 36 predicted proteins | sample 2041141 | NCBI WGS metagenome assembly RCMZ01 (sample SAMN09708263, study PRJNA481090) | Wastewater metagenome, whole genome shotgun sequencing project. | biome: sewage; isolation source: Davis station wastewater (DW) | place: Antarctica: Davis Station | collected 2010-03-01 | reverse complement strand
GAGTAACAGTATCCGGCCGCTGCCGTTTTTACGGCAGCGGCCTTTGTGTTTTTTAGTTTTCACCCTGGAGGAGCCAATGGTTCCGGTAATCGCCCTGGTGGGCCGCCCCAACGTGGGCAAGTCCACACTGTTCAACCGCCTGACCAGAACTCGGGATGCCATCGTCGGCGATCTCTCGGGGCTGACGCGTGATCGCCAGTATGGCGAGGCCAAGTGGCAGGGGCGCACTTATATCGTGATCGACACCGGTGGTATTTCCGGTGACGAAGACGGCATCGACGCGAAGATGGCCGAGCAGTCCCTGCAGGCCATCGAAGAAGCCGATGCCGTGCTGTTCATGGTCGATGCGCGTGCCGGTTTGTGCGCCGCCGACCAGATGATTGGCGAGCACTTGCGCAAGCGCAACAAACGCACCTTCCTGGTGGCCAACAAGGTCGACAACATCGACCCGGACCTGGCGCGCGCCGAGTTCAGCCCGCTGGGCATGGGCGATGCGTTGGCGATTGCCGGCGCCCACGGTCGCGGCATCACCCAGATGCTCGAAGTGGCGTTGGGTGACTTCCCCAAAGACCCGGTTGAAGAAGCCTTTGACCCGGACGAAGAAGTAGCCGAAGGCGAAGAAGCCAAGCGCATTCCCGGTCCGAGCGAGAAGGACGGCATCAAGCTGGCCATCATCGGCCGGCCCAACGTCGGCAAGTCGACGCTGGTCAACCGCATGCTCGGTGAAGACCGGGTAATCGTCTACGACCAGGCCGGTACCACGCGCGACAGTATCTACATCCCGTTCGAGCGCGATGACGAGAAGTACACCCTGATCGACACCGCCGGCGTACGTCGTCGCGGCAAGATCTTCGAAGCGGTGGAAAAGTTCTCAGTGGTGAAAACCCTGCAGGCGATCCAGGACGCCAACGTCGTGGTGTTCGTCATGGACGCTCGTGAAGGCGTGGTCGATCACGATCTCAACCTGCTCGGCTTTGTGCTGGAAAGCGGCCGCGCGCTGGTTATCGCCCTGAACAAATGGGACGGCATGGAGCCTAGCGAGCGCGACTATGTGAAAACCGAGCTGCAACGCCGGTTGTTCTTCGTCGACTTCGCCGATATCCACTTTATCTCGGCCCTGCACGGCACCGGCGTAGGCCATCTGTACAAGTCGGTACAGGACTCGTTCCGCTCGGCGATCACTCGCTGGCCGACCAGCCGCCTGACCCAGATCCTCGAAGATGCGGTGCGCGAGCACCAACCGCCGATGGTCAACAACCGTCGGATCAAGCTGCGTTACGCGCACTTGGGTGGCGCCAACCCGCCGATCATCGTGATCCACGGTAACCAGGTGGAGAAGGTGCCGCGTTCCTATTCACGCTACCTGGAAAACACCTTCCGGCGCGTGCTCAAGCTGGTCGGTACGCCGATTCGTATCGAGTACAAAGGCGGCGAAAACCCCTACGAGGGCAACAAGAACACCCTCACTGACCGTCAGGTCAACAAGAAGCGGCGCTTGATGACGCACCACAAAAAAGCCGAGAAGAAGCGCAAAGACAAGCGCTGATCTTCGGAGGTGGATGGACAAGAAGGCGCAGGGCTCAGGCTCTGCGCCTTTTTCTTTGCGTAGTTGGCAGTGATAGGCTGGCGTCATAAGTAAGCTGTCCGGCAGGCGGGAGGGCCTGATGTTGCAGAGCAAATTACCCCACGTTGGCACGACTATTTTTACCCGCATGTCGCAGTTGGCGACTGAGGTGGGCGCGCTCAATTTATCTCAGGGCTTCCCCGATTTTGCCAGCCCGCAGCCGTTGCTGGATGCCGCCATGCGTCATCTGGCGGCCGGGCATAACCAGTACGCGCCGATGACCGGCCTGCCGCGCCTGCGCGAGCAAGTGGCGCTCAAGGTTGCGGGGCTTTATGGTCGTGCCGTCAGCGCTGAAAGCGAAGTGACCATCGTACCGGGCGCCACCGAGGCGATCTTCTGCGCGGTGCAGGCGTTGATTCGCCCTGGCGATGAAGCCATCGTCCTTGACCCCTGCTATGACAGCTACGAGCCTTCGGTGCAGCTGGCCGGCGGTCGTTGCGTGCATGTGCCACTCAATCTGCCGGACTTCTCGGTGGACTGGCAGCGCTTGCGCGACGCCATTACTCCGCGAACCCGTCTGATCTTTATCAACTCACCGCACAACCCCAGTGGCGCGCTGCTCAGTCGTGCCGATCTGGATCAGTTGGCCGCGCTGATTCGCGACCGCGATATCTACCTGATCAGCGACGAGGTGTATGAGCATCTGGTCTTCGACGGCGCCGAGCACGCCAGCGTGCTGGCCCACGACGAGCTGTATGCGCGGGCCTTGGTGGTCAGCTCGTTCGGCAAGACCTACCACGTCACCGGCTGGAAAACTGGCTATGTGGTGGCGCCGCCAGTGCTGTCCGCCGAGCTGCGCAAGATCCACCAGTACGTCAATTTCTGTGGGGTAACGCCGCTGCAGCATGCGTTGGCGGACTTTATGGCTGAGCAGCCGCAGCACATTGCCGAGTTGCCGGCCTTCTATCAGGCCAAACGCGACCTGTTCTGCGACCAGCTTGCCGGTTCGCGCTTCACCTTTACTCGCAGTCCTGGCACCTATTTTCAGTTGGCCGACTATTCGGCCATTCGCCCCGATCTGGATGACATGGCCATGGCTGAGTGGCTGACCCGCGAGCACGGCGTGGCAGCGATTCCGGTGTCGGTGTTCTACCAGCAAGCGCCGGCGGATATGCGCCTGGTGCGCTTCTGCTTTGCCAAGCGCGAAGAGACCTTGCTAGCTGCGGGAGAGCTGCTGTGCAAAATCTAAGCGTGCGCGATCTGAGCCAATTACCTGATCTTGAACTGGCCCTGATCCAGACCACCCTGGCCTGGCAAGATCCGGCCACCAACCGTGGGCACTTTGCGGCGTTGTTGCAACAGGCCCGCGGCGCCGACTTGGTCGTGTTGCCGGAGATGTTCAGCACCGGTTTCAGCATGGATTCGGCGACCCTGGCCGAGCCTGAAGACGGCCCAAGCACGCAGTGGCTCTGTGAGCAGGCGCAGCAGATAGGTGCTGTGATTACCGGCTCGCTGATCATCCAGACCGCAGACGGCAGCTACCGTAATCGCCTGTTATGGGCGCGCCCGGATGGCAGCGTGGCGCATTACGACAAGCGCCATCTGTTCCGCATGGCAGGCGAGCACAAGCATTACCGCGCCGGTGAGCAGCAGGTGGTGCTAGAGCTGAAGGGCTGGCGAGTGCGTCCGCTGATCTGCTACGACCTGCGCTTCCCGGTGTGGAGCCGCGTTGCCGCTGACACCGACTTGCTGCTCTATACCGCCAACTGGCCCGCCGCGCGGCGCCAGCACTGGAACCGCCTGCTGCCGGCACGGGCGATCGAGAACCTCTGCTATGTGGCGGCGGTCAATCGCATTGGCGAAGACGGCAAAGGCTTCGCCTACAGCGGCGACAGCCAGGTGCTGGATTTTCAGGGCGATAGCTTGCTGGCGGCCGAGGCGGCGGATGGGGTGTTTCGCGTAACCCTCAAGGCGGCCGAGCTTGCCGCGTATCGTCAGCGCTTTCCGGCCCACCTGGATGCCGATGGCTTTCAGCTGAGTTGATTTGCGCACATAGCAAAACGCCGGGCATTGCCCGGCGTTTTGGTTTTTTGGCTGATTAGCCCAGTGCTGGGTAATCGGTATAACCCGCCGCACCACCGCCATACAGGGTGCTGCCGTCCAGCGGATTGAGCTCGGCGCCGGCCTGGAAGCGGGCCAGCAGATCCGGGTTGGCGATATACGGGCGACCGTAGGCGACCAGGTCCGCCAGGCCTTCAGCGACGGCTTGTTCGCCGCTTTCGGCGGTTTGTCCGCCCGCGATGATCAGGGTGCCGGTGTACAGGTCGCGCAGTGCGCGAAGCAAGGCGTCGTAGCCTTCGAAGCTGCCGCCGAGCCAGTCCGGGCGGTTAACGTGCAGGTAGGCCAGGTTGCGGCTGTTGAGTTGCGCGACCAGGTAGCTGAAGGTTTCCAGCGGGTTGGCATCGTTAACATCGCCGAAGGTGCCCATGGGCGAGATACGGATACCGACCTTGCGGCTGTCACCGACCGTGGCCACGGCGGCATCGACCACTTGCAGCACCAGACGGGCGCGGTTTTCTACCGAGCCACCATAGGCATCGCTGCGCTGGTTGCTGTTGGAGCAGAGGAACTGGTCCAGCAGATAGCCGTTGGCGGCGTGCACTTCCACGCCGTCGAAGCCGGCCTTGATCGCGTTGGCGCTGCCATGGGCGTAGGCGGCGACTACACCCGGTAGCTCGTTCAGCTCCAGGGCGCGCGGTTTACTGGTGGCGGCCTTGTGGTGGTTGCCATCGGCCTCGACCACATAGCACTCGGCCTTGGCCTGAATCGCCGAAGGTGCCACCGGGTCAGCGCCATTGGGCTGCAACAGCGGATGAGAAATACGGCCCACATGCCAAAGCTGCAGGAAGATCCGCCCGCCCGCCTGGTGCACGGCCTGCGTGACCTGCTGCCAACCGGCGACTTGGGCGTCGTTGTGGATGCCTGGGGTCCAGGCGTAGCCCTGGCCTTCCGGGCAGACCTGGCTAGCTTCGCTGATGATCAGACCGGCGTTGGCGCGTTGGGCGTAGTAGGTGGCGTTCAGCTCGCCGGGGATATTGCCTGGCAGGCTGCGCTGACGGGTCAGGGGTGCCATCACCAGGCGGTTGGGCAGGGTCAGGGCGCCGAGTTGCAGCGGCGTGAGCAGGTGTTCAATCGTCATAGAACCTCCATCAAGGTCATCGAAGTGGCTGACATGAGCCATGGCAGCCATTATGCGCGTGGCAATCTTTTTGGGAAGTACGTACGATAAAGGCGGTAACTTACTTAAAGGTAATCATTGATGGGCGAACAGCAAACCGAGCTGGTCGAAAGCAAACGTCTGGTGCAGGGCGACAAGGTTTACAGCACACCGATGGATGTCACCCTGGAGGTGATTGGTGGCAAATGGAAGGCCCTGCTGGTGTATCGCCTGCTCAATGGCCCGCTGCGTTTTTCCGAATTGAAGCGGCTGGTGCCGGACATCACCGAGAAGATGTTGACTCAGCAGTTGCGTGAGCTGGAACGGGTCGGTGTGCTGACCCGCACGGTGTTTGCCGAGGTGCCGCCACGGGTCGAGTATTGCGTGACCGAACACGGCGCCACCCTGCAGCCGGTGTTGGCGGCCATGTGCGAGTGGGGCCGCAGCCATTGGCAGCAGCAGGGCGAGTGAGTGTTGGACGTGGTGCGCTGCTGTCGTTGATGGCCTGATTTAACTCGCGGTGTTACTGGTCAGTGCCAGCTGGGCCGCTGCGCTGGCTTCTAAGCGGTTTTTCTCGGTGCGCAGAAAACGCCGCAGTTCCTGCAGGTTGGCGATTTTGTCTTCGACCTCGGCCAGCTTGCGGGTTACCAGCAGCGCCCCTTGGGCGCAGTCCAGTTGCTGGTTGCGCTGGGCCTGGAGGATTTCGCCGATCTCCGCGAGGGAGAAGCCCATGCCCTGGGCCTGCTGAATAAAACTCAGGTCTTTGACGGTTTGCGCGCTGTAGTCGCGGTAGTTGTTGCCCTGGCGTTGGGCGCTGATCAGGCCGACGCTTTCGTAGTAACGTAGGGTGTGGCGGCTGGCGCCGCTGTGCCGTTCCAGTTCGCCGATGCGCATGCCATTTGCTCCTTGACTGTCGAGTGCCCTCAACAGTTTAGCCTGCTGTTGCCCATTACTCAGGAGCTTCAGCATGCACGCAGAATGTTTTGTCACTGGCGGTAGCGGCTTTATTGGTCAGCACTTGCTGGCCCGACTAACCCGTCAGGGTCACCCCGTAACTGTGTTGCTGCGGCAGCCGCAGACGTTGCCGCAGTTGCAGCAGCAGGTCGAGCAATTGGGCGGCAATGGCCGTTTGCTGCATGGTGTTGCGGGCGATTTGAGTCATGCACAGTTGGGCCTGGACCAGGCTGCCCGGCAGCAGGTGGCTCGCGCCGCGGTGGTGTTTCACCTCGGCGCACAGTTCGCCTGGGGGCTGACGATTGAGCAGGCCCGCGCGGTGAATGTCGCGGGCGCCTTGCAGGTGGCGGAGTTGGCGGCCGGGCAGGGCAGTCGGTTGCTGATGGTGGGTGGTTATATGCTGGAGAATCACGCCCATCTGCGCCGTGTCGGCATCGATCTGGAGCAGCCGCAGCGTACCGATTGGCCAGCTGTGTATCGCCGGGTGGGTGGTTATGAGGGCAGTAAGCTGGAGGCGCATTTTCAGGTGTTGGCGCGCATGCAGGCGCTGGGCGGCGAGCTGACCATCGTCCATCCGGCCACTGTCTGCGGGCATAGCCAGAGCGGTCATCTGCTGGCTGCCCAGCCGCTGGCTCAGTTGATCGGCAATCTGAGCGCCGGCAAGCTTGGCGCCATTCCCGGCTCGGCCGCCCACTGGTTGCCGCTGGTCTGCGTGGATTTTCTCGTGAAATTGATGGTGGCCGCCGCCTTCGATCCGGAGCAGGCTGGTCGCCAGGTGCTGGCTCTGGATGAGCGCACGCCGAACCTACACGGCCTGCTGCAGGTGTTGGCTGAGGCCTTGGCGGTCAAGGCGCCGCAGCGGCATGTGCCGATCGCATTATTACGCGCGTTGCTGAATATTCCGGGGGCGCAGCGGCTTTTGCATACCGACGTCGAGTCGCTGGATTTTATCCAGACCACGCGCTTCGATACTGCTGCCACTCAGGCGTTGGCGCGCAAGCATCAGCTGACGTGGCCGGATTTGCCTGCAGCACTGCAGGCGACGGCGCGTTATGTGGCGGGGCAGTTGCGCGGTTGACGATGACCGCCTGGGCAGGCGGTCATCCTGATACCACTCAGGCCGCTTGTTCGGCGGCCTGTCCCAGGGCCCGATTGAGGGCGCTGAACAGGGCGCGGAAGCTCGCCGTGGTGAGGTTCTCGTCAATGCCGACGCCGTGCAGGGCGCGGCCACCGTTCACGCGCAGCTCGATATAGGCGGCGGCCTTGGCGTTGGTGCCCGCGCCGATGGCGTGCTCGGCGTAGTTGACGATCTCCACGCCCACCGGCAGGCCGGCCACCAGAGCTTCCAGCGGGCCCTTGCCGATGCCGCGCCAGTGTTGGCTGGCGCCGTCGCTGCTGACCTCGACATCCACTGCACTGGTGCCGTTTTCTTCCTGCAGGCGATGGCCTTTCAGGGCGTAAGGCGTGGTGGCTTGCAGGTATTCACGCTCCAGCAGGCTGTAGATCTGCTCGGCGCTCATTTCCAGGCCCAGGCGGTCGGTTTCCTTCTGTACCACCTGACTGAATTCGATCTGCATGCGCCGTGGCAGGCTGATGCCGTATTCCTGCTCCAGCAGGAAGGTGATGCCGCCCTTGCCGGACTGGCTGTTGACGCGGATTACCGCCTCATAGCTGCGGCCGATGTCGGCCGGGTCAATCGGCAAGTACGGCACTTCCCACAGACCATTGGCATCCTGCTGGGCGAAGCCCTTGCGGATCGCATCCTGGTGCGAGCCGGAGAACGCGGTGTGCACCAGGTCGCCGACGTACGGATGGCGTGGGTGCACCGGGATCTGGTTGCACTCCTCAACCACCTTGCGCACGGCGTCGATATCGGAGAAGTCCAACTGCGGGTCGACGCCTTGGGTGTAGAGGTTCAGCGCCACAGTGACCAAATCGACGTTGCCGGTGCGCTCGCCGTTGCCGAACAGGCAGCCTTCCACGCGGTCGGCGCCGGCCATCAGGCCCAGTTCGGTGGCCGCCACGCCGGTGCCACGGTCGTTGTGGGTGTGCAGGCTGATCAGCACGCTGTCGCGGCGGTCGACATGGCGGCAGAACCACTCGATCTGGTCGGCGTAGATGTTTGGCGTGGCCGCTTCAATGGTGGCCGGCAGATTGAGGATCAGCTTGTGCGCGGGAGTCGGCTGGAACACGCCGATCACCGCATTGCACACCTCGACGGCGAAGGCGGTCTCGGTGGAGCTGAACACTTCCGGCGAATACTCGAAGCGCCAGGCGGTGTCCGGCTGCTGGGCGGCCAGGCGCTGGATGATTTGCGCGGCGTTCACGGCAATCTCGATCACCCCGGCCTGGTCCTGGTTGAAGACGATGCGACGAAAGCTCGGCGCGGTGGCGTTGTAGTAGTGAACGATGGCCTGCTTGGCGCCTTTGAGCGATTCGAAGGTGCGGGTAATCAGGTCTTCGCGGGCCTGGGTCAGCACCTGGATGGTCACGTCGTCGGGGATGTGGCCGCCCTCGATCAGCTCACGCACGAAGTCGAAATCGGTCTGTGAGGCCGACGGGAAGCCCACTTCGATTTCCTTCAAACCCACGGCCACCAGGCACTTGAAGAAGCGCATCTTCTTCTCGGCATCCATCGGTTCGATCAACGATTGGTTGCCGTCGCGCAGGTCGGACGACAGCCAGATTGGCGCGCGGGTGATGGTCTGCGATGGCCAGGTGCGATCGGGAATATTGATCGGGGTAAAGGCGCGGTACTTGCTCGAAGGGGCTTTCAACATGCTCATGGCGGTGTCCTGGGTGCGGGGCCGCTGGGTGGCGGCCAACCGGAGAAAATAGGGGAGGGCTGGGGGCGGCGTTCAGCCACGCAGTCGCGCGCTGACCAAGTTGAGGTTGGCGTGCTGGCGACGGAGGAAGAGGCTGTTGGCGTTGTTCATGGGTGAACAGTAATAACGCTGCGCGTGGCGTGCAAGCTTTGCTGGAAAATTGGTAGAAGTGTTCGTTATGGCTATCAGGTTGACTTTTAATTGCGCGAACAGGCCTTTGGCGTGCGCTGCCTTGCGCGGTGGTTTTTTCCGTTATCGGGGCGCGGCTTAAGGCTCGAACGCGCCGATAAAAATCGCCGGGTCGACCCGCGCGTCGTTCAGGCTGATGTTCCAGTGCATGTGCGGGCCGGTGGCGCGGCCGGTGGCGCCGACCCGGCCGAGTACGGCGCCGCGGGCCAGTTGCTGGCCGAGGCGCACGTCGGTTTTCGACAGGTGACAGAACATGCTGATAAAGCCCTGGCCGTGGTCGACGAACACCGTATTGCCGTTAAAGAAGTAGTTGCCGATCAGCGTCACCTTGCCGGCGGCCGGCGCTTTGATCTTCGTCCCGGCGGGCACGGCGAAGTCCAGGCCAGCATGGGGGTTGCGCTCTTCGCCATTGAAGAAGCGGCGCACGCCGAAGCGGCTGGACAGCGGGCCGTTGACCGGTTTGTCGAGCAGCAGGTTGCTCGGCGTGGTGGGGCTGAACTGCTGGTAGGCGCGGGTCTGCTCGGCCAGTTCGCGCTCAATGCGTTTGAGGTTGCTGGTGTCCGGGTTGACCATCTGGGTGTTTTTCAGGGTGATGCGTTGCTCGGCGTACTGCTTGCTGGCGACCGTGAAACTCAGCTGGCGGCCACCGCTGTCGAGTTGCTGCAGGCCGGGTTTGAGCGTTAGCGGTAGGCCGACGATGGCGATCCAGCGCGCCTGATCCTCCTTAACCACCAGCACCGGTTTACCCTGAAAGCGTGCGCTGGGCGCGGTGGCGTCCGTACCCAGTTCGACCACTGCGACGCCGCCGGGTACCGGGTGGTTGAGCAGGCGGGTGAGAAAACCTTCGGCGTGAGCGGGCAGGGCGAGGCAGAGCAGCAGGGCGATCAGAGGACGCAAAAGGTGGATTCCTAGGCAGGTACTTAATCGAGCAGCGACAGGGTCACAGGCGTTAAGTGGTTATCTTCAACCCGCAGCTGCAATTCGCCCTCCGCCAGCTTGGCCCTTAGGCGCTGGCCTGGGCGGGTCTGCTCGGCTTGGCGAATGGCCTGGCCGCGTTCGTCGAGGAGAATGCTGTAGCCGCGGCCAAGGGTGGCCAGTGGGCTGACTGCATGTAGGGTGTGCATCTGGTGTTGCAGGCGCAGACGGCGTTGCTTGAGACCTTCGCCGATGGCGCGCGGCAGGCGCTCGGCCAGGCTGTCGAGGCGCTGGCGCAGCAAGGCCAGGCTGCGGCCTGGATGCTGGGCGGCGAGGCGCGCATCCAGGTGGCTCAGGCGCTGCTGCTGGTACTTGAACTGTTGCTCAAAGGCGCGGCGCAGGCGCATGTCCAGGTCGTCCAGGCGCTGGGCTTGCTGGCGCAGGCGCTCGCCAGGGTGACGCAGGCGGCGGCTGAGACCTTCCATGCGCAAGCGCTCGCGGGCCAGACGATCCTGCATGCGCAGCACCAAGCGGCGGTGCAGGCTGTGCAGGCGCTGCTGCAGATCGCCCATGTCCGGTGCCAGCAATTCGGCAGCGGCCGACGGCGTGGGTGCGCGTACGTCGGCAACGAAGTCGCAGATTGAGACATCGGTTTCATGGCCGACGGCGCTGATGATCGGCGTCTTGCACGCCGCCACAGCACGCGCTACCGGCTCTTCGTTGAAGCACCAGAGGTCTTCCAGTGAGCCGCCGCCACGTGCCAGGATCAGCGCATCGAAGCCATGCCGGTCGGCCAGTTGCAGGGCGTGGATGATCTGCACGCCGGCATCGCGGCCCTGCACGGGCGTGGGAATCAGGGTCAGCTGCACCTGCGGCGCGCGACGGCGGAACACGCTGATGATGTCGCGAATCACTGCGCCAGTCGGCGAGCTGATAATGCCGATGCGCTTGGGGTGGCCGGGCAGCGCCTGTTTGCGCTCGGCGCTGAACAGGCCCTCGGCGCTGAGCTTGTCCTTCAGGGCCTCGAAGGCCAGGCGCAGGGCGCCGTCGCCGGCCGGCTCGACGCTGTCGACAATCAACTGGTAGTCGCCACGGCCCTCGAAAAGCGAGACCTTGCCGCGCACCTTGACCGCCAGGCCGTCGCGCAGGGCCTGACGCACCCGCGCGGCGTTCTGTCGGAACAGCGCGCAACGCACCTGGGCCTGACTGTCCTTGAGGGTGAAGTACAGGTGGCCGGAAGCCGGCTTGGCCAGATTGGAGATTTCGCCTTCGACCCAGACTTGGGCGAATACGTCCTCCAGCAGCACGCGGGCGCGGCCGTTGAGTTGGCTGACGCTAAGGATCTCGCGGTCGAGGTTGAGGCGCTGGAACGGGTCTTTGATCATGGTGGGGATCATAAAGCCTTTGCGGGATCGGCCAAAGGTTGTTGTCCGCTAAGCTGCTTATTAATGCGTGGCGGCTTGACCCCAGCGTCGCGAGCATTAAGCTGCGCAGCCCTTTTCACCCGCCAGGAGTGCGCCATGTTGCAGCAGCAGAGCATTATCGTGCCGCAAATCTCCAGCTATCCCGACCCGGAAGGGCGGGCGCGCAAGGTGCTGCGTTGGTTGAGTCAGCAACGCATTGTCGAACCGCAGCTGAGCACCTGTGTGGCGGGAGGCAATGGCATGGGTTACGCGCTGGCCGAGGGCGCGCGGCAGGTGCTGGAGTTGCCGTTCGGTGTCACGGCCGAGCAGGCGTTGCCGTTCGGTCGGCCCATCAATGGCCTGACGGTGATGACCAAGCGCTGCATCTTTACCCCGGATCGCGGGTTTCTCGGTGAGGCCGGTTGCCCTGAGTGCCGGCGCGAGGTGGGCGAGGCATTGTTCGACAGCCTGGAAGACTGGATGCCGGGGCATACGGACAACTTCACCTGCCCTGAGTGCGGCCACGAAGACGACATCAACGGCTTCTTGTTTCTGCAGCCATGCGGCTTTTCCAATCTGGGTTTTATCTTCAATAACTGGGATGGCGGGTACTTCAAGGCGGATTTTCTCGCCCAGTTCGCCGAGCGCCTGGGCCAGCCGGTGCGCTTGGTGCAGGTCAGGTACTGAGTGACGATTTTTGTGTGATGGTCGATTGGCAATAGTTTGCATTGAGCCAGAGGGGCTGCGTGGGTATAATGGCGCGCTTCCAATTTCCCGCCCGGGAGCCCCCGCATGCTGCGTATCAGCCAAGAAGCTCTAACCTTTGACGATGTCCTGCTAATCCCCGGTTATTCCGAGGTATTACCCAAGGATGTCAGCCTCAAGACCCGCCTCACGCGTGGCATCGAGCTGAATATTCCGCTGGTGTCCGCGGCCATGGATACCGTCACCGAAGCCCGTCTGGCGATTGCCATGGCGCAGGAAGGTGGCATCGGCATCATCCACAAGAACATGACCATCGAGCAGCAAGCCGCCGAAGTGCGCAAGGTCAAGAAGTTCGAAGCCGGCGTGGTCAAAGACCCGATCTGCATCGACGCTGACGCCAGTGTGCGTGACCTGCTCGAGCTGACTCATCAGAACAACATCTCCGGCGTGCCCGTGCTGAGCAAGGGCGACCTGGTCGGTATCGTGACTTCCCGCGACGTGCGTTTCGAAAACCGCCTGGATGCCCAGGTGCGTGACGTAATGACGCCGAAAGAACGACTGGTGACGGTCGGCGAAGGCGCGGACAAAGACACCGTGCGCGAACTGCTGCACAAGCACCGCATCGAGCGCGTGCTGATTGTCGACGGCGCCTTCAACCTGAAAGGCATGATGACCGTTAACGACATCGAAAAAGCCAAGGCCTATCCGCTGGCCAGCAAGGACGACCAAGGCCGTCTGCGCGTTGGCGCCGCTGTCGGCACCGGTGCCGACACGGGCGATCGTGTTGCTGCTCTGGTTGCAGCCGGGGTTGACGTTGTGGTGGTCGACACTGCCCACGGTCACTCCAAAGGCGTGATCGACCGCGTGCGTTGGGTCAAGCAAACCTTCCCGCAAGTGCAGGTGATTGGCGGCAACATCGCCACTGGCGAAGCGGCCAAGGCCCTGGCAGACGCCGGCGCTGACGGCGTGAAAGTCGGTATCGGCCCAGGCTCGATCTGCACCACCCGTATCGTCGCGGGTGTTGGCGTGCCGCAAATCTCTGCAGTGGCCAACGTCGCTGCTGCATTGGCTGGCACTGGTGTGCCGCTGATCGCAGATGGCGGTATCCGCTTCTCTGGTGACCTGTCCAAAGCCATCGTGGCGGGCGCGTCTGCCGTGATGATCGGCTCGATGCTGGCCGGTACTGAAGAAGCTCCAGGCGAAGTCGAACTGTTCCAGGGCCGTTCCTACAAGGCTTACCGTGGCATGGGTTCGCTCGGTGCTATGGCGCAGTCGCAAGGCTCCTCGGATCGTTACTTCCAGGACTCCTCGGCCGGTGCCGAGAAGCTGGTGCCGGAAGGTATCGAAGGCCGTGTGCCGTACAAGGGCGCGATGAGCGCCATCGTCCATCAGATGATGGGCGGCTTGCGGGCTTCCATGGGCTACACCGGTTGCGCGACCATCGAAGAGATGCGCAGCAAGCCGCAGTTCGTGCGTATCACCGGTGCCGGCATGGCCGAGTCCCACGTACACGATGTGCAGATCACCAAGGAAGCGCCGAACTATCGCGTCGGCTAAAAAATTGATGTGCCGCTGCTGCGCTTGCGAAGTGGCACATCAATTTTTAAACAGTAAATAAGCACGGGGCTGAACTGACAGCCCCTTGTCATTTGTGAATTCCGCTACGAGAGATGGCCATGGCCCACCCCGATATTCATGCCCACCGCATCCTGATCCTCGACTTCGGTTCCCAGTACAGCCAACTGATCGCCCGCCGTGTGCGTGAGATCGGTGTGTACTGCGAACTGCATCCCTTCGACATGGATGACGCAGCGATTCGTGCCTTCGCGCCGCGCGGCATCATCCTCGCCGGTGGCCCGGAGTCGGTGCATGAAGCCGACAGCCCGCGCGCGCCGAAGGCGGTGTTCGACCTCGGTGTGCCGGTTTTCGGTATCTGCTACGGCATGCAGACCATGTCCGAGCAGTTGGGTGGCAAGGTGGAAGGTTCCGACCTGCGCGAATTCGGCTACGCCCGCGTCGATGTGGTCGGCAAGGCTCGCCTGTTGGATGGCATCGAAGACCACGTGGACACCGATGGTGTACTGGGTCTGGACGTGTGGATGAGCCACGGCGACAAGGTCACCCGCCTGCCGGAAGGCTTCCATATTCTTGCCAGCACCCCGAGCTGCCCGATCGCCGCCATGGCCGACGACAGCCGTGGTTACTACGGTGTGCAGTTCCACCCGGAAGTGACCCACACCCTGCAGGGCGGGCGCATCCTGTCGCGCTTCGTGCTGGATATCTGCGGTTGTGCCGCACTGTGGACGCCGTCCAATATCGTTGAAGATGCGATTGCCAGCGTGCGCGCCCAAGTCGGTAGCGCCAACGTGCTGCTCGGCTTGTCCGGCGGTGTCGACTCTTCGGTGGTGGCCGCCTTGTTGCACCGCGCGATTGGCGACCAGTTGACCTGCGTCTTCGTCGACAACGGCTTGCTGCGCCTGCACGAAGGTGAGCAGGTGATGGCCATGTTCGCCGAGAACATGGGCGTCAAGGTGATCCGCGCCAACGCTGAGGAGCAGTTCCTCAACAACCTGGCCGGCGAAGCCGACCCGGAGAAGAAGCGCAAGATCATCGGCCGCACCTTTATCGATGTGTTCGATGCCGAGTCGTCCAAGCTCGACAACATCAAGTTCCTCGCCCAGGGCACCATCTACCCGGACGTGATCGAGTCGGCTGGCGCCAAAACTGGCAAGGCTCACGTGATCAAGTCGCACCACAACGTTGGTGGCTTGCCGGATGAGATGAACCTCAAGCTGGTCGAGCCGCTGCGCGAGCTGTTCAAGGACGAAGTGCGCCGTCTCGGCCTGGAGCTGGGTCTGCCGTACGACATGGTTTACCGCCACCCGTTCCCAGGCCCGGGCCTGGGCGTGCGCATCCTTGGTGAAGTGAAGAAGGAATACGCGGACATCCTGCGTCGCGCTGACCACATCTTCATCGAAGAGCTGCGCAACTTCGACTGGTACCACAAGACCAGCCAGGCTTTCGTGGTGTTCCAGCCGGTGAAATCGGTTGGCGTGGTCGGTGACGGCCGTCGTTACGCCTGGGTCGTGGCCCTGCGTGCAGTGGAAACCATCGACTTCATGACCGCGCGTTGGGCGCATCTGCCCTACGAGCTGCTGGAGAAGGTCTCTAACCGCATCATCAACGAGATCGAAGGCATCTCCCGCGTCACCTACGACGTGTCGAGCAAACCGCCAGCCACCATCGAGTGGGAATGATGTAACGCACAAGGGCAGCTCAGGCTGCCCTTGTGCTATCTGCGCTCTTTGTTTTCAGGTTCTTGGTGTGGCCTTGCTCGCGGACGTTGCGTTCAGGGTCGCCAGCCACTGCGGGTCGTTGGCAAACCAGTCGAGCAGAAAATCCAGCATGCTGCGCAGCGTCCTCGGTAACTGCTTGCGCGAGGTGTAGATGCCGTAGATGCCCATTTCCTGCGGCTGATAACTGGGCAGCAACTCGACTAATTGACCGCTGGCAATTAACGGGGCCGCCGAATAGCGCGGCTGCAGGGCGATGCCGGCGCCTTGCAGGGTGGCGCTGAGCAGCACCAGTGAGTCATTGGCGCTGAGGTTGCCGCTGACTGGCACTGCGTAGTTCTCCCCTGCGCGACTGAACTGCCAGAGGCTTTTGCCGAAGTAAGAGTAGGTCAGGCAATTGTGCACGGCCAAGTCTTCGACCCGCGCCGGCGTCCCTTGTGCAGCCAGGTAACTGGGCGCGGCACAGACCACCGAGGCGCAGCTGGCCAATTGCCGGGCAATCAGGTTGGGCTCTAGGGCGTTGGTGATGCGCACCGCCAGATCGATCCGCTCCTCGATTAAATTGACCGCATGGTTGCTGGTTTGCAGGTCGACGGCGGTCTGCGGGTAGCGGCGTAAATACTGGCTGACAGCCCCCGCTAATACGCTTTGCGCCAGCGACTGAGCGCAACTGATGCGCAGCAGCCCTTGGGGTTCATCGCTGCTGCTGGTGCTGACGGCCATGTGGGCGGTGATTTCCAGCAGTTGCCGGCAGCGGCTCAGGGTTTCGTCACCGGCGGCGGTGAGGCTCAGTTTGCGGGTGGTGCGGTGCAGCAAGCGGGCGCCGGCCCAGTCCTCCATTTGCGCCAGGTAGCGCGTCACCATGGCCCGTGACATGCCCAGCGCTTGAGCAGCGGCGATCATGCTGCCGCGCTCGACGATGCTGATAAAGACTTCTGCTGCGATGAGTCGGTCCATTAAGTCGGCCTGCTTATTCATCCGATTTAAGCAATCAATAATTGCAGTTTAGCCGGTTTTTCGTGCGGATTACGCAGCATAAGATGGCCTCACGTTCTTCACTGACTTGAGGTTTATCGCCATGTTCAAACCCACTCTGCTGTCTGCCACCTTCGCCGCTATCACCACGCTGAGCCTGTTTGCTAACCCTGTGGCAGCGGCCGAGCCGCTAAAGTTGCAGGTCTATAACCCAGGTGAAAAGTCGCTGTTCCCGGTTTCATCCGAGCTGGTCACTGGCGCCACTGAGGCGGTACTGATCGATGCGCAGTTTCAGGCCAATGATGCCCAGGCCTTGGTCGAGATGATCAAGGCCAGCGGCAAGCGCCTGACCAGCATCTATATCAGCCACAGTGACCCGGATTCCTACTTCGGTCTGGACGTGCTGCACGCGGCCTTCCCGCAGGCAAAAATCGTCGCTACGGCGCCCACCATCGCCGCGATCAAGGCCAACAAGGACGCCAAGTTGGCTTATTGGGGGCCGATCCTCAAAACCAATGCGCCGAAAGCGCTGCTGGTGCCGGAGTTGCTGCAAGGCAATCAGCTCAGCGTTGATGGTCAGCCGTTGGATGTGCAAGGTCTGCATGGCGTGGCGTCTGCGCACAGCTATGTATGGATTCCATCTCTCAAGGCGGTGGTCGGTGGAGTGTTGGTGTACGCCAATATGCACCTGTGGACGGCCGATGCGCAGACGCCGCTGGCTCGCGCCGACTGGCAGCAAAGCCTGCAGCAGATCCAGGCACTCAAGCCGCAGGCCGTGGTGCCAGGGCACTACCTGCCAGGGGCGAGCATGACGCTGAGTTCGGTGCGTTTCACGGCCGACTATCTCAAGGTGCTTGAGGCTCAATTGCCCAAGGCCAGCAACTCCGGCGAGTTGGTCAAGGCGATGGTTAAGCAGTACCCGCACCTGACCGGTACTGCCGATCTAGAGCTGAGCGCCAAGGTGCTTAAAGGCGAAATGCAATGGCCGCAGTAAAGCGCTTGCCGCAGGAGGACCTGCCCATGGGGAGTCGCTTGCATTACCTGTTCGATCCGCTCTGTGGCTGGTGCTATGGCGTTGCGCCGCTGATAAAAGCCGCGGCTGAACTGCCAGGGCTGGAGATTGAGTTGCACGGCGGCGGCATGCTGGCCGGGTCGAATCGCCGGGCAATCAACCCGCAGTGGCGTGCCTATGTGTTGCCCCATGACCGGCGGATTGCCGAGTTGTCTGGCCAGCCGTTTGGCGACGGCTATTTCAATAGTTTGCTCAATGACCAGGGCGCAGTGCTCGACTCTGAGCCGCCGATCAGCGCCATTCTTGCCGCGCAAGTCATCACTGGGCAGGGGCTGGCGATGCTGAAGCGCATCCAGCATGCGCACTATGTCGAGGGGCGGCGGATCGCCGATGTGCAGGTGTTGACGGCATTGGCTGGCGAGCTGGGGTTGTCGCTGCTGCAGTTCAGTAACGCCTACCAAGCGGCGTGCGGGCGGCAGACCCAAGCCCATATCGCCGCAAGCCGTGTGCTGCTGGCGCAAGTCGGCGCCCAGGGTTTTCCGACCTTGTTGCTAGAGGATGGTAGGGGGCATATGCGGGTGCTGGAGCTCAGTCATTACCTGGGGCATCCGCAGCAGTGGCTGAGCTATTTACGCGCAGAGTTGGTACGGCAGGCGAGCACTTCTGAGTAACGGCCTAGGGTCTGTTGCCATTTCTCGCGGCAACGCGGCTCACGATGAAACGGCAACAGACCCTAGGGGCTCGGCATCGCTCTGGCGGGTGTTTTCTGGCAGTATTGGCGGCAGTTTAAATCGCTAAAGCCTTTGATTTACTGGTGCGTTTGCCCGCTAGAGGCGAACCACCATCAGCCTGATGGGCCCGCGTTTTGTGCTTACTCAGGAGTCCTTACCCATGTCGTTTACTCGCAGAAAAGTACTCGCCGGCTTGCTCGGTCTTGGCGTTGTTGGTCTCGGTGCCGGTGGCGTGCGCTATTGGTTGGGGCGCCCGGAAAATGTGGCGACCCATGACTATGAACTGATCGCCGCGCCCTTGGATGTCGAGCTGGTGCCAGGGCATATGACCACGGCCTGGGCCTATGGCGGTCAGGCGCCGGGGTTGGAGCTGCGCTGCCGTCAGGGTGAGCGTTTGCGCGTGCGCTTTATCAACCAGTTGGATGTTTCCACCACGATTCACTGGCACGGCATTCGTCTGCCGCTGGCGATGGACGGCGTGCCCTATGTGTCGCAGCTGCCGGTGCTGCCGGGCGAGTATTTCGACTACGACTTCATTACCCCGGATGCCGGCAGCTATTGGTATCACCCTCATCTTGGTAGCAGCGAGCAGCTGGGTCGCGGCCTGGTCGGTCCGCTGATTGTCGAGGAACGTGAGCCGAGCGGTTTTGCCCATGAGCGTACCCTGTGCCTGAAGAGTTGGCACCTGGACGAGCAGGGCGCCTTTACCGCCTTTAGTGTGCCGCGCGATGCGGCCCGTGGCGGCACGCCGGGACGGCTGTCGACCATCAATGGCGTGCATGCACCAATCCTCGATCTGCCGGCCGGCCAGGTGGTGCGCCTACGGGTGCTCAATCTGGACAACACCCTGACCTATCGCCTGAACCTGCCGGGTGCTGATGTGCGCATCTATGCACTGGATGGTAATCCAGTGGCGCCGCGACCGCTGGGCAAGGAGTACTGGTTGGGGCCGGGCATGCGCATCGACCTGGCGCTGCGAGTGCCGGCAGCCGGCATCGAGCTGCCGTTGCGCAATGGCCCGCTGCGCCTGGCAACCCTGCGTGGTCAGGCCAGCCATGCAGCGCCGGGCGAGTGGCCGGCGGCCTTGCCGGCCAATCCGGTCAGCGAGCCTGATGTAGAGGGTGCACAAACCCTGCGCTTCAATTTCGAATGGACGGCGACCTTGGCCGAGAATCTGCCGGCCGGTGCCAAAGCCAGCTATTGGCAGATCAACGGCAAGGCCTGGGACATTGCTGACAAAAACTGCGCCGACAAACCGATCGCCATTCTGGAACTGGGTAAGAGCTATATCTTCGAGCTGCGCAATATGGCCCAGTACCAGCACCCGATTCACCTGCACGGCTTGAGCTTCAAGGTGCTGTCGTCCAATCGCCACAGCGTGATCCCGTATTTCACCGACACTTACCTGCTGGGCAAAAATGAAGTCGCGCGCATCGCTCTGGTGGCGGATAACCCTGGCGTGTGGATGTTCCATTGCCATGTGATCGACCATATGGAAACCGGCCTGATGGCCGCCATCGAGGTGGTGTAATGGCGCGCAACCTGATCATCGACCGCAGCCAGGATCGGCACTTTATGGCTGAAGCGCTGGCGCTGGCCGAGGCGGGTGCTGCTCTGGGCGAAGTGCCGGTGGGCGCGCTGCTGGTGCAGGATGGTGAGGTCATCGGTCGTGGCTTCAATTGTCCGATCAGCACCCATGACCCCAGCGCCCATGCCGAGATGGTCGCCATCCGCGATGCGGCCAAGGCTATCGGCAACTATCGCCTGCCCGGCAGCACCCTGTATGTGACGCTGGAGCCGTGCAGCATGTGCGCCGGTTTGATCGTGCATGCACGCATCGCCCGGGTGGTGTTCGGCGCCAGCGAGCCGAAAGCTGGGGTGGTGCAGAGCCGTGGCGAGTTCTTTGCCCAGGGCTTTCTCAATCACCGGGTGCTGGTGGAGGGTGGGGTGCTGGCGGACGAATGCAGTAAGGCGCTGAGTGCCTTCTTCAAGGCGCGCCGCCAACCCCAGTGAAAACTACTGCGCTCGATTATGCGGCGTTAAAAACAGGCTCAGAAGCCGCTTGCGGCTAACGCGCTTTAGCGCGGCCCGAAGGGCGAGTGCAACGAGTACTGCTCATTTACAACTCGTAAACTCCGCGTCTTCGTCTGTTTATGCCTTGCCTAATCTTCGCTCGCAACGTTTTTACAGGGGTTGGTAAGAGTGCTTCCGGTTACAGCGGCGCCAGGGTTTCTTTCGGCGGGGTCTTGTTGATGGCCGGCACGTGCAGTTGGCGGTCAGCTACTTGCTGGTCCTCCAGCTGCGGCTGGGTTACCCAGGTGAGGATGTCGTAGTAGCGGCGGATGTTTTGCACAAAATGCACGGTCTCGCCGCCGCGGGCATAGCCATAGCGGGTCTTGCTGTACCACTTCTTCTGCGCCAGGCGCGGCAGCATCTTCTTTACGTCCAGCCACAGGTTGGGGTTCAGGCCTTCGGCCTTGGCCAACTTGCGCGCGTCACCCAGGTGGGCGATGCCAATGTTGTAGGCGGCCAGGGCAAACCAGGTGCGGTCTGGCTCGCTGATATCGGCTGGCAGGTCTTGCTTGATCAGGGCGATGTACTTGGCGCCGCCACGAATGCTCTGCCTCGCGTCCAGGCGATTGACCACGCCCATCGCCTGGGCGGTGTTTTGGGTCAGCATCATCAGGCCGCGCACACCGGTCTTGGAGGTGGCGTCCGGTTGCCACAGCGACTCCTGATAACCCATGGCGGCCAGCAGGCGCCAGTCCAGGCCCTGATTCTTGGCTTCGCTCTGGAAGGTTTTTTCGTAGCGCGGCAGGCGCGCCTGCAAATGCTTGGCGAAGGTGTAGGCGCCGACATAGCCGAGTACGTCGACATGCCCGTAATAGCGTTCCTTAAGGCGTTGCAGGGTGCCGTTCTGCTGGGCCTTGTCGAGGAAGGTGTTGACCTCGTCGAGCAGGCTGCGGTCTTCGCCGGCCGCCACCGCCCAGCCCAGGCTGGTGGCCTCGTCCAGATCGAAGCCAACGCGCACGTTGGGGAAGTACACCTGGTTCATCGCCAACTCGTTGGAGTCAACCAGGGTCAGGTCTATGGCGCCTTCGTCGACCATGCGCAGCAGGTCGACCACTTCCACCGCATCCGACTCTTCATAGCGCAGTTCCGGCAGTTGCAACTGCAAGGCGGCAAGCTGCTCGGCATGGCTACTGCCCTTGAGCACAACGATATGTTTGCCCGGTAGATCGCGGCTGTTGCTCGGTCGTGGTGTGCCGTTGCGGTAGATGACCTGCGGCGTGACTTCTAAATACGCATGGGAGAACAGCGCCTGGCTCTGCCGGCCGCTGCTGGCTACCAGACCGGCGGCGCTGAGTTGTGGGCCGTTGGGGCTGTTGAGGCGGCGGAACAGGTCGTCGAGGTTCTCGGCGGTTTCGATCTGCAGCTCAACACCCAGGTCTTCGGCGAAGCGCTTGACCAATTCGTACTCGAAACCGGTCTCGCCGTTGCGGTCCTGGAAGTAGGTGGCCGGGCTGTTGCGCGTAATCACGCGCAGCACGCCGTCTTCCTTTACCCGCTCAAGGGTGGTGGGCGGCACGTCGGCATCACCACAACCACTGAGCAGCAAGAGAAGCCCGGTCGCCAGCAGCCATTGGCCGCAGCGCAGACGGAACATCGATTGGACAGACATCGGCGCAGTATACGCAAAGCACCGGGGTCGCCATATCTCGACAGCGGCCGGCATCTCTGTTAGCCGGCAGTGGTTGGCCGGTCAGCTTCTGGCGGGTGCCCTGCCTGCCTGTTTAGGCTAGAATGCACGGCCTCAAAGCATCCCCCTTCCCGAGGCTGTCCCGAAGATGTTGATCCTGCGCGGCGCTCCTGCCCTTTCTGCCTTCCGCCACGGCAAATTACTTGCGCAACTGACCGAAAAGGTCCCCGCTGTTAGCGGGTTGTATGCCGAGTTCGCCCATTTTGCCGAGGTTACTGGCGTGTTGACCGGCGAAGAGGAGACGGTGCTCGCGCGCCTGCTCAAGTACGGTCCAAGCGTGCCGGTACAAGAGCCCACTGGCCGCCTGTTTCTCGTGGTGCCGCGTTTCGGCACCATTTCGCCGTGGTCGAGCAAGGCCACCGATATCGCCAACAACTGTGGCCTGGCCAAGATCCAGCGCCTGGAGCGTGGCATCGCCTACTACGTGGCGGGCGAGCTGAGCGACGAGCAGGCTGCCGAGGTTTCGGCCGTGCTGCACGACCGCATGACCCAGTTGGTGCTGGCCAAGCTGGAGCAGGCCAGTGCTCTGTTCAGCCATGCCGAACCCAAACCGCTGACCGCCGTGGACGTACTCGGTGGTGGTCGCGCGGCGCTGGAACAGGCCAACACCCAGTTGGGTCTGGCCCTGGCCGAAGACGAAATCGACTACCTGGTGAAGAGCTTCAATGACCTGGGGCGCAACCCCCACGACATCGAGCTGATGATGTTTGCCCAGGCCAACTCCGAGCACTGCCGGCACAAAATCTTCAACGCCAGCTGGGACATCGACGGCCAGAACCAGGAAAAAAGCCTGTTCGGCATGATCAAGAACACCTACCAGATGCACAGCGAGAACGTGCTGTCCGCCTACAAGGACAACGCCTCGGTCATCGTCGGCCACACCGCCGGGCGTTTCTTCCCGAACCCGCAAACCCGCCAGTACGGCGCGGTGCAGGAGCCGGTGCATATCCTGATGAAGGTGGAAACCCACAACCACCCGACTGCTATTTCGCCGTTCTCCGGTGCGTCCACTGGCTCCGGCGGCGAGATTCGCGACGAAGGCGCCACGGGTCGCGGCGCCAAGCCGAAAGCGGGCCTGACCGGTTTCACCGTCTCCAACCTGAACATTCCCGGTTTCGAACAGCCCTGGGAAGTGCCGTACGGCAAGCCCGAGCGCATCGTCACGCCGCTGGACATCATGATTGAAGGCCCGCTGGGTGGCGCGGCGTTCAACAACGAGTTCGGCCGTCCGGCGCTGACCGGCTATTTCCGTACCTTTGAGCAGTCGATCAGCACACCGCATGGCGATGAAGTGCGCGGCTATCACAAGCCGATCATGCTGGCCGGTGGTATGGGTAACATCCGTGAAAACCACGTGCAGAAGGCTGAGATTACTGTCGGCGCCAAGCTCATCGTACTCGGCGGCCCGGCCATGCTGATCGGCCTGGGTGGCGGTGCCGCCTCCTCGGTCGCCACCGGCGCCAGCTCGGCTGACCTGGATTTCGCCTCGGTGCAGCGCGAGAACCCGGAAATGGAACGCCGCTGCCAGGAGGTCATCGACCGCTGCTGGCAATTGGGCGACGCTAACCCCATCGCCTTCATCCATGACGTCGGCGCCGGTGGTATCTCCAACGCCTTCCCGGAACTGGTTAACGATGGTGGTCGCGGTGGCCGCTTCGAGCTGCGCAACGTGCCGAATGACGAGCCGGGCATGGCGCCGCACGAGATCTGGAGCAACGAGTCCCAGGAGCGTTATGTCCTGGCCGTTAGCACCGTCGATTTCGAGCGCTTCAAAGCCATCTGCGAGCGCGAGCGCTGCCCGTTCGCCGTGGTCGGTGAGGCCACCGAAGAGCCGCAACTGACCGTGACCGACAGCCATTTCGCCAACACCCCGGTGGATATGCCGCTGGAAGTGCTGCTTGGCAAGCCGCCGCGCATGCACCGTTCGGTCACCCGTGAGGCCGAACTGGGCGACGATTTCGACGCCGCCAGCGTCGACCTGGAAGAAGCGGTCAGCCGCGTGCTGCATCACCCGGCCGTGGCCAGCAAGAGCTTCCTGATCACCATCGGCGACCGCAGCATCACTGGCCTAGTGGCCCGTGATCAGATGGTCGGCCCATGGCAGGTGCCGGTGGCTGATGTGGCCGTGACCAACACCAGCTTCGACGTGAACAGCGGCGAAGCCATGGCCATGGGCGAGCGCACGCCGCTGGCTCTGCTTGACGCTGCCGCGTCCGGGCGCATGGCGATTGGCGAGACGCTGACCAACATCGCCGCCTCGCGCATCGAGAAAATTTCCGACATCAAACTGTCGGCCAACTGGATGGCTGCTGCTGGTCATCCAGGTGAAGACGCCCGTTTGTACGACACCGTGAAAGCTGTCGGCATGGAACTGTGCCCGGCCCTTGGCATCACCATTCCGGTGGGCAAAGACTCGATGTCGATGAAGACCCGCTGGCAGGACGAGGGCGCGGACAAGAGCGTGACCTCGCCGATGTCGCTGATCGTGACCGGCTTCGCCCCGGTGGTCGACGTGCGCCAGACCCTGACGCCGCAACTGCGTCTGGACAAGGGCGAAACCGACCTGATCCTGATCGACCTCGGCCGCGGGCAGAACCGCATGGGCGCCTCGATCCTGGCGCAGACCTACGGCCTGCTCGGTCGTCAGGCGCCGGATGTCGACGACGCTGAAGACCTCAAGGCGTTCTTCGCCGTGATCCAGGGCCTGAATGCCGACGACATGCTGCTGGCTTACCACGACCGTTCCGACGGCGGCCTGCTGGTCACTGCTCTGGAAATGGCCTTCGCCGGCCACTGCGGTCTGGACCTGTACCTTGATGCCCTGGCCGACAACCGTGCCGAGGTCAACGCCGTACTGTTCAACGAAGAACTGGGCGCGGTGATCCAGGTCCGCCAGGACGCCACCCCGGAAGTGCTGGCGCAGTTCAGCGCTGCTGGTCTGGGCGACTGCGTGGCGGTCATCGGTCAGCCGGTCAACGGCAGTGACGTAGCCATCAGCTTCAATGGCGAGGCCGTGTTCGGCGATCAGCGTCGTCTGCTGCAACGCCAGTGGGCAGAAACCAGCTACCAGATCCAGAAGCTGCGCGACAACGCCGAAGGCGCCGAGCAGGAATTCGATACCCTGCTGGACGAAGAAAACCCGGGTCTGTCGGTCAAGCTCAGCTTCGACGTCAACGACAACATCAGCGCGCCGCACATCAAGAAGAACGTGCGTCCGCAAATTGCCGTGCTGCGTGAGCAGGGCGTCAACGGTCAGGTGGAAATGGCAGCGGCCTTCGACCGCGCCGGTTTCTCGGCCATCGACGTGCATATGAGCGATATCCTCGCCGGTCGCGTTGACCTTGAAGACTTCAAAGGCCTGGTGGCCTGCGGTGGCTTCTCCTACGGCGACGTCCTGGGTGCCGGTGAAGGCTGGGCCAAGTCGGTGCTGTTCAACAGCCGCGCGCGGGACAACTTCCAGGCGTTCTTCGAGCGCAAGGACAGCTTCGCCCTCGGCGTGTGCAACGGCTGCCAGATGATGAGCAACCTGCACGAGCTGATCCCCGGCAGCGAGTTCTGGCCGCACTTCGTGCGCAACAAGTCCGAGCAATTTGAAGCGCGCGTGGCCATGGTCCAGGTGCAGGAATCGGCGTCGATCTTCCTGCGCGGCATGGCTGGCACCCGCATGCCGATCGCCATCGCCCACGGTGAAGGGCATGCCGAGTTCGAAAGCGAGGAAGCCTTGCTGGAAGCCGATCTGTCTGGTTGCGTATCGATGCGCTTTGTCGATAACTACGGCAAGGTCACCGAGAAATACCCAGCCAATCCCAACGGCTCGCCGCGCGGGATTACCGGCCTGACCAGCCGCGACGGCCGCGTGACCATCATGATGCCGCACCCGGAGCGGGTCTTCCGCGCCGTGCAGAACTCCTGGAAGCCAGATGAGTGGCAGGAAGACGGCGGCTGGCTGCGTATGTTCCGCAACGCCCGCGTCTGGGTGGATTGATCGGTATACCGACCAAGTTCGGGGCCGCTGATGGATAAGTCAGTGGTCCCGGTTGTTGCCCGTTTAGCAGATCCCCGCTTACCCGAAGTGCGTCAGGTTCTCCCTGGCGCCACTTTGCATCTGTGTACCTGCGCCCGTTCGGGCCAACTCCCTGATTGCCCCACCGATTGCCCACAAGGCCTGCACCTGACCATCACCCGTGCCCAGCATCTGCTGCTGTGCCGCTGCGGCAAATCCCGGCGCCTGCCCTATTGCGACGGCAGCCACCAAGAGCCAGCGCGGGGGTTGAAGGCCAAGTGGTTGCGATTTTTTGCGAAGGGGTAGGGGCTGATAGCAGGACTGTGATGTTGGGTGAGTGGCAGGTGTCGATCCATCTGTTGTGGCCAATAACAGCCCACACCTCACACCACCGAATTACTTCCTCAAACACTGCAAAGAATAATCTGCTCTGGATTGATCTGAACGCGGACCTGCTCGCCGCTCACCAATTGCCGGTTGGAGAGCTGGCTGTTGCTGAGCATAGCGGTCAGGTGCGCGCCGCCGGGGAGTTGCAGGTGCAGTTCGCTTTCCAGCTCGCCGGGTTCGAGGCTGTGCACGTTGCCGGTCAACTGATTGGGCTCGGCGTGCACTGGGGCGCCGTCGGCAGGCAGCAGGTTGACCCAGGAGGCTTTGATCAGGGCGAACACTTCGGCGCCGAGCTGCAGGTTGAGGCGTTCGGTGCTGCCGTGGGTGATCAGTGCGGTGAGGCGCTGGGCGCTGCCGTGCAGTTCGAGATCGATGCGGTCATTCAGGCCCTCAGCCTGGATGTTGCAAACCCTGGCCAACAGCTGATTGCGCGCGCTGGTGCGTAGGCGCAAGCGCTCCATGATCTGCAGGTACCGCTCAAGGCGGCTGTCGGCGCCGAGGCGCTGGAGAAAGGCCTGGTGCTCGCGCTGGTAATGCTGAAAGGCTTCGATCAGTTGTTGTCCGGCCGCAGTCAGTTGCGTACCGCCACCGCCTTTGCCGCCTGTGCTGCGGGCTACCAATGGGCTGCCGGCGGCGCTGTTCATGGCTTCGACGGCGTCCCAGGCGGACTTGTAGCTGATGCCTACGGCTTTGGCCGCCTGGGTGATGGAGCCGCTGCTGGCGATCTGGGTCAGCAGTTCGATGCGGCTTTGCCCGGCCAGGTTCTTGCCGTTATGGGTGATCCAGAATTGTCCTTCGAGCTGCATGGCGCGGGCTTCTTGTGGGCGGTGGTGGCGATCTTAGCATTGCCTTGTGGGGTTGCCGTCAACACGGACGGGGCCTTTGGTTGCGTTGTATAGGGTTTTATATAACGATGCGGCAAGGGCCGTGTTTGCTGTGCCCGTCGGGGTGGTCTGGCATGACCATGCTCAAGTGCTAATCGACCGTTGTCAGGTTAAATGCCTTTGTCGTTTTTCAGGAGTCACGTCATGTCTCAACCTATCCGTCAGGCACTGCTCGCGCTGTCAGCTGTCTGGCTGGCTAGCCCCCAGGCGCTGGCTGGCGAGGTACAGGTGGCGGTGGCCAGTAACTTCAGCGCGCCGCTGCAGGCGATTGCCCGCGACTTTGAAGCGGATACTGGCCATAAGCTGCTGGCGTCCTTTGGGGCCACCGGGCAGTTCTATGCGCAGATCAAGCATGGCGCGCCCTTCGAGGTGTTCCTCGCCGCTGATGCGAGCACTCCGGCCACGCTGGAACGTGAAGGCGAGGGAGTTGTCGGTTCGCGCTTCACCTATGCCATCGGCACTTTGGCGCTGTGGTCGGCCAAGGACGCTTATGTCGACAGCCAAGGCGAGGTATTGCGCCGTGGCCAATTCCAGCACCTGGCCATCGCCAACCCGAAAGCGGCGCCCTATGGGCTGGCCGCGACTCAGGTGTTGGCCAGCATGGGCCTGAGCCAGAGCCTTGAAGCGAAGCTGGTCGAGGGGCAGAACATCGCGCAGACCTTGCAGTTCGTCGCTACCGGTAACGCCGAACTGGGCTTCGTCGCCTTGGCGCAGGTGTATAAGGATGGCCAGGTCACCCGTGGCTCGGCCTGGATCGTGCCGGCCGCGCTACACGAGCCGATCCGTCAGGACGCGCTGCTGCTGCGTAAGGGCCAGGGCAACACGGCGGCCGAGGCGCTGCTGAGCTATTTAAAAGGCCCGAAAGCCGCCGCCGTGATCAAGTCCTACGGCTATCAACGCTAAACAAGAGTGCCCGCGATGCCCCTCAGCAGTGCCGACTTTGCCGCGATCTGGCTGACCTTGCAGTTGGCGACCTTGACCACCGCGATCCTGCTGCTGATCGGTACGCCGATTGCGTGGTGGCTGGCGCGCAGCCGTTCCTGGCTGAAAGGCCCGGTGGGCGCGGTGGTGGCCTTGCCGCTGGTGTTGCCGCCGACGGTGATCGGCTTTTATCTGCTGGTCAGCATGGGCCCCAATGGCGTGATCGGGCAGTTCACCCAAAGCCTGGGGCTGGGCATTTTGCCCTTCAGTTTTGCCGGGTTGGTGGTGGGTTCGGTGTTCTATTCCATGCCGTTCGTGGTGCAACCGCTGCAGAACGCCTTCGAGGCGATTGGCGAGCGCCCGCTGGAAGTGGCTGCGACCTTGCGCGCCGGGCCCTGGGATACCTTCTTTAGCGTGGTGCTGCCACTGGCTCGGCCGGGGTTTGTCAGCGCGGCGATTCTTGGCTTTGCCCACACCATCGGCGAATTCGGCGTGGTGCTGATGATCGGCGGCAATATCCCGGAGAAAACGCGGGTGGTGTCGGTGCAGATTTTCGATCATGTCGAGGCCATGGAGTATGCCCAGGCCCATTGGCTGGCGGGCGGCATGCTGCTGTTCTCCTTTTTGATCCTGCTGTTGCTGCGTGGCAGCGGGCAGTTGCAAACGGCCGGCAGCGGCCGCTAAGGACTTCCCCTGATGGGTACTGACGTGAGCACGGACCAGGCAACCTCCGACGCAATCGAAGCGCGCTTTCGCCTGCCGTATGGCGACTTTGCCCTGGATGTCGACCTGCGCCTGCCCGGTCGTGGGGTCAGCGTGCTGCTCGGTGATTCCGGTTCCGGCAAGACCACCCTGCTGCGTTGCATTGCCGGGCTGGAAACGGCGGCCGATGGCTATCTGCGGGTTAATGGCGAGCTTTGGCAGGACAGCCGCGCCGGGCATTGCCTGCCGCCCCACCAGCGCGCCCTCGGCTATGTGTTTCAGGAGGCCAGCCTGTTTGCCCATTTATCCGTGCGCGACAACCTGCTGTTCGGCCAGCGGCGGATTGCCGTCGCGGCCCGGCGGGTGGCGTTGGAGCAGGCGGTGGAGTTGCTGGGTATCGAGCATCTGCTGGAGCGTGCGCCGCAGCGTTTGTCCGGTGGTGAGCGGCAGCGCGTAGGCATTGCCCGTGCCTTGCTCACCAGCCCGCGCCTGCTGTTGATGGATGAACCCCTGGCGGCCCTCGACAGCAAGCGCAAGGCCGAGATTCTGCCGTACCTGGAGCGCCTGCACGCCGAGCTGGAAATCCCCGTGCTGTACGTTACTCATGCGCCAGAGGAGGTGGCTCGGCTGGCCGATCATCTGGTGTTGCTGGAGGCCGGGCGGGTGCAGGCCAGCGGGCCGATCGGCGAACTGCTGACGCGTCTGGACCTGCCTATGGCCGGTGCTGAGGACGGTGGTGCGCTGATCGATGGCGTGGTCAGTGGCTATGACCCGGCCTATCAGCTATTGCGCGTGCAGTTCCCCCACAGCGCGCTGAGCGTGCAGGTGGCCCACGGACCGCTGGCGCTGGGTCAGCCGATTCGCTGCAAGGTACAGGCACGGGACGTTAGCCTGGCGCTGCAGCCGCCGCTGCCCAGCAGCATCCTTAATGTCCTGCCGGTGACAGTCATCGAGGTGCTGGCCGCGGAGCAAGGCGCCCATGTGCTGGTGCGCCTGGATATGCAGGGCAGTGTGTTGCTGGCGCGGATCACCCGCTATTCCCATGACCAGTTGGGGCTGCAGTGTGGCCAACAGCTGTGGGCGCAGATCAAGTCGGTGGCGCTGCTGGCCTAGGGTCTGTTGCCGTTTCATCGTGAGCCGCGTTGCCACGCGAAATGGTCCCCGGTTAGGCGCAGGACGCAGGTAATGGTTACTCCCTTGCCAAGTCCTGCAACGACAGCGGGGGCCATTTCGCGCGCAACCCGAAGGGCCGGGCCGGTTTTTGTGCGAGGCGGCGTTACTCGTCGCTTATTTGGAACAACCAAATCACGCTCCTCGTGCCTTGCCTCGCGCAAAAACCGGCTCCGGCGCGGCCACGAATGAAACGGCAACAGACCCTAGCAGGCATTGGCCAGTTTGGCGGTCAGGCGGAAGGCCACCCACAGGGCCAGCGAGCCGAAGATGACCGCGCCCACGGCTGGGCCGATCAGCACTCCGGTCGGGCCGAAGTGGGCGCCGAGATAGGCAAAGGGAATGGTCCCCAGGGTTGCTCGCGCCCAGTTGAAGGCGGTGGAATACAGCGGTCGACCGAGGTTGTTGAAGGCTGCATTGGCGACGAACAGCGCGCCGACGAAGAAGAAACTGGCCGCCAACAGCGAGCAAAACAGCGCAATCAATTCTGCGGTTAAGCCTTCGGCGGAAAAGGCGCGGATGATCAGCGCTTGGCCAAGTGCCAGCAGCAGCCAGGCCGCGCCGACCACCAGGGTCATAAACAGCAGGCTGCTGCGCAGGGTTTGCTGCACCCGGTCGAGGCGGCCGGCGCCGAGATTCTGGCCAATGATCGGCCCCACCGCGCCACTTAGCGCATAGACCAGGCCGAACGCCACCGGTGTCAGGCGCTCGATGGTGGCTTGCCCGGCAATCGCGGCCGGGCCGAACTGGGCCATGGCATGAGTGACGAAGGCGGCGCCGCAGGGCGTGGCCAGGTTGGCCAGGATCGCCGGCCCGGCCACCTGGCACAGGCGGCGGTTATCGGCGCCCAGGCTGTCGGCTTGCAGCGGGCCGAGCAGCTGGTGGGCGCGGGTTACGCCGTGCAGGCCCATCAGCAGCATGCACAGGCGGGCGAGCACCGCGGCGATGGCGGCGCCCTGCAGGTCCAGGTGCAGGGCAAAGATCAGAATTGGGTCGAGCACGGCGGTAATTACGGCGCCAATCAGGGTTACGTTCATCGCCCGACGGGCATCGCCGGCCGCCCGCAGCAGGGCGCTGCAGGCCATGCTGACGCCGAGCAGGGGCGTCGAGGCCAGGCTGATCTGCAGGTAGTTGTGCGCCTGGGTCTTGGTTTCGCCGCTGGCGCCCAACAGGCTCAGCAGTGGGTCGAGCGTGGCATAGCTGAGGGCAGCGAGCAGGGCGCAGGTCAGGCCCATCAACAGCAGGCTGACCGTGCCCAGGCGTTGCGCCTCGGCATGCCGGCCGGCACCGATGGCTGGCGCGACCACAGCCGCCACGGCAATCATCAAACCGATGCAGAACGACAGCTGAAAGAAACCCACCACTCCGGCAAAACCGACGGCAGCAGCGACGGCCTGCTGGCCGAGCAGGGAGATGTAGAACAGGTTGATCAGATCAACCAGGAAGATCGCAATCAGGCCGATTGCGCCGGTGCCGGACATCACCGCCACATGGCGCAGCAGCGAGCCGCTGACAAAGCGCGGGGCGGATGCGGGGCGGACGTTGTGCGTGGGCTCGGCAGGTGGGCTGGCAGGCATGGTGTCTCGGCGACTATGGGGTTGCTGGGTTGGGGCAGCTTAACTCAGGCGTGCTGGTGCACCCTCAATATCCATCTGGCCTGCCGGCCGGGATGACCTGCAGGGCGATCAGGGCGGCTTTGACCAGTGCTTGGCGTTTGCCCAGTTCGGCGCTGCTGGCGATGTCCATGTTCAGTGCAAAGACGAAGCGCTGGCCGTCGGTGCGTTCGACCCAGCCGCAGTACCAGCCCAGCGTCGGCTGCTGGTTGGTGGCCCAGCCGGTCTTGCCAAATAACTGGTAATCAGCGGTTTTTTCGCTGGGCAGCATGGCGCGCACACGGGCTTGCACGGCCGGGTCGAACGGCAGCTGGTTTTGCACCAGGGCGGCGATGAAGTGGACCTGTTCATAGGCGGAAATCGCCAGAGGGCCGTCCAGCCAGAAACGATCGATGTGCTGGCCGATGTTGTGGTTGCCGTAAGCACTGGCGCTCACATGGTGCTGCATGGCGTGCTGGCCAATGCGTCGGGCCACCTCTTGGTAGACGGGTACGGCCGACTCGCCCATGGCTTCGGTCAGGGTCAGGTCGCGCTGCCAACTTTTAATAAAGCGCGGCTGGCCGTCCCATTTGAAAATTTCATCGGGGCCGCTGACCACGCCCGTCTGCAAGGCGATCAGCGCGTTGAGGACTTTAAACGTCGAGGCCGGGGTAAAGCGTTGCTTGGCACGCTGCGGATCGGAGACGTGCAGCTCCTTGCTTTGCAAGTCGTAGAGGACAAACACGCCCTTGCTGCTGGCCTGGCTGAACACGCTGGCCAGCTCTGGGTTAGGTGCATCTGCCTGGGCGTGGGCGCTGAGGGCCAGCAGGCAGGCGCCGATAAGGCTCAGAATCTGGGGTAATTTCGCGGGCATCTGTATGCTCCTGCTTGGGTTGGATTGTTGACTTTTGCGACGGCCATCCCGTGCTGATCAAGGCAAAGTGCCACTAGCTATGGCAGTATGTGCGCAACAAGGTTGTTTCACCGTTAATGCTCGGACGCCTGGATTGTGCGCAGCGCTACGGCTGCTTCGGAGTCTTGATGTACAAGCTGTGTTTTTATGTACCTGACAGTCATGTGGAAGCGGTCAAACAGGCGGTGTTTGCCGCCGGTGGTGGGCGGGTTGGCGCTTATGACAGTTGCGCCTGGCAGGTGCTGGGGCAGGGCCAGTTTCGGCCGTTGACCGGCAGTCAGCCGTTTCTCGGCAGCCAAGGCGCGCTGGAAAGCGTAGCGGAGTGGAAGGTCGAAATGGTGGTGGCGGACGAACTGATCCACGCAGCGGTCAAGGCCCTGCGACAGAGTCATCCGTATGAAACCCCGGCGTTTGAGGTATGGCGTTTGTCGGATTTGTTGCTGTAACTCTGCCCAAATGAAAAGGCGCCCGCGGGCGCCTTTTTGCTGCCTGTTGCAATCGCTTAGGGACGGATCTCGATCAGCGTGCCGTCTTTCACCAGGTTCCAGACTTCGCGCATGTCGGTGTTGCTCATGGCGATGCAGCCGTTGGTCCAGTCCAGGGTCTTGAAGTACCACTCCGGGTATTCCTCGTCGACCGGGGTGCCGTGAATCATGATCATGCTTCCGGCGGAAACGCCCTGCTTGGCGGCCTGGGCCTTGTCGCGGCTGTTGGGGTAGGAAATGTGCATGGCCAGGTTGTAGTTCTCGCTGGTCTTGCGCCAGTCGAGCCAATAGAAACCTTCCGGCGTACGTTTGTCGCCTTCACGCATTTTTGCGCCCTTGGGCTGCTTACCCAGGGAGATGCGGTAGCTTTTCAGGGTTTGCCCGTGGCTGATCAGGTGCAGCTGGCGGGTGGCCTTGACCACCAGCACCTTGTCGATGGTTTTGCCGCTCAGGACTGGCGTGGCGTTGGCGTGGGAGAGAGTGGCTATGGACAGGCAGAGTACGGCGAACAACCAACGCATTAGAGCAATTTCCCGGATCTTGGGACCGTCAGGCGGTCAGGCTTTCTTGTGGTGCGCGCGCAAGGCCGCCAGCGGCTCGTTGCGTACCGGAAAGTGTTGAGTGGCCCGGTCAGCGAAGTAGCATTCTAAAGTACGGCCGATGGTCGGGAAAGCCAGCTCTGACCAGGGGATCTGCTGCTCGTCGAACAGGCGCACCTCCAGGCTCTCTTCGCCGGCGGCGAAGTCCAAGTCCGCCAGCTCGGCGCGAAACAGCATATACACCTGATTGATATGGGGCAGGTCGAACAGGGTGTAGAGCTGCATGCCGTGCACGCGGGCGCAGGCCTCCTCTAGGGTTTCGCGGGCGGCGGCCTGTTCCAGGGTTTCGCCGTTTTCCATAAAACCGGCGGGCAGGGTCCAGAAACCGCGGCGCGGCTCAATGGCGCGGCGGCACAGCAGCACCTGCTCGCCCCACACCGGCAGGCAGCCAGCGATGATGCGCGGGTTCTGGTAGTGGATGGTCTGGCACTGCGGGCAAACAAAGCGCAGGCGATTGTCACCCTCAGGGATGCGCTGTTCGACCGGGCTGGCGCACTGGCTGCAGAATTTCATGGTGGCTCCAGGCCGTATCAGGCCGGCCAGAAGCGCTGGCCAGCGAAACAAAGGAGTGACTGCGCGCTGCTGGGCCGGGGCTTGGGCGACGTGCATCTTCGTGCCATGATGCCAGAGATAATTAACCACCGAGAACGTCTGATGCTGGATGACCTGCTTCGTCGCGTGCAGGCCTACACACCCCTGATGCTGGGGGTTGGCGCTGGCTTGCCGGAGGCGGCCGTGCTGGTGCCGATCACCCGCAGTGCCGAGCCTGAATTAGTCCTGACCTTGCGCGCCGATGGCTTGTCCACCCATGGCGGCGAGGTGGCGTTTCCCGGTGGTCGGCGCGACCCGGAAGATCTCGACCTGATCGGCACGGCGCTGCGCGAGGCGCACGAGGAAATCGGCCTGCCACCTGGCTTGGTGGAGGTGCTGGGGCCGTTGAGCACCCTGGTGTCGCGGCACGGTATTCAGGTCACGCCCTATGTCGGTTTTGTTCCGGACTTTGTTGAGTACCAACCTAACGATGGTGAAATTGCCGCGGTATTTTCCGTGCCGCTGGCGTTCTTCCTCGACGATCCGCGCGAGACCACGCACCGTATCGATTACCTGGGCAAGAGTTGGTACGTCCCCAGTTACCGTTACGGCGAGTACAAGATCTGGGGGCTGACGGCGATCATGGTGGTCGAGTTGATCAATCTGCTCTACGACGCTGGCATCGAGCTGCATACGCCGCCGGCTTCTTTTATCCATCTGCGCTGACCGGCGCTGCTGGTCTTAACCCGCATTGAGGGCAATGGCATGAAATACCGTTTGGGCGACGCCCGCGTTGAAACCCATCCCGACAGCTGGGTGGCGCCGAATGCCACGCTGGTGGGCAAGGTCAAGTTGGAGGCGGGCGCCAGCGTGTGGTTCAACGCCGTGCTGCGCGGTGACAACGAGCTGATTCATATCGGCGAAAACAGCAACGTCCAGGACGGTACGGTAATGCACACCGATATGGGCTTTCCGCTGACCTTGGGCAAGGGCGTGACCATTGGCCACAACGTCATGCTGCACGGCTGCACGGTCGGCGATTACAGCCTGATCGGCATCAATACGGTGGTGCTCAATGGCGCCAAGATCGGCAAGAACTGCATCATCGGTGCCAATGCGCTGATTCCCGAGGGCAAGGAAATCCCTGACGGCTGTCTGGTAGTGGGTTCGCCCGGCAAGGTGGTGCGCGAGCTGACCGAGCCGCAGAAGAAAATGCTCGAAGCCAGCGCCGCCCACTATGTGCACAACGCCAAGCGCTATGCCCGTGACCTGCAGGAACAGACTGACTGATGAGCACAGAAACACCCGTGACCTCGCCCTGCGTGCATGTCTGTGCGCTGGATGAGGCGGATATCTGCATCGGCTGCCAGCGCAGCGCCGCGGAAATCACCCGCTGGGGGCGCATGGACAATGCCGAGCGCCGTCAGGTGCTGCTGCGCTGTACCGAACGTGCGCGGGCGCAAGGGCAGTTTCTGACCGTCGCACCGTAAATTTTTAATTTTCTGAGGAATGACCATGCCCCGTATTGGCACGCCGCTGTCGTCCAGCGCCACCCGTGTATTGCTCTGTGGCTCGGGTGAGCTGGGCAAGGAAGTGGTGATCGAGCTGCAGCGCCTGGGCGTTGAAGTGATTGCCGTGGACCGCTACGCCGATGCGCCGGCCATGCAGGTGGCGCACCGTCATCACGTGATCAATATGCTCGACGGCGCCGCCTTGCGCGCGGTGATCGAGCTGGAGCAGCCCCATTACATTGTTCCCGAGATCGAGGCGATTGCCACTGCGACCCTGGTGGAGCTGGAGGCCGAAGGCTTTACCGTGATTCCCAGCGCCCGCGCCGCACAGCTGACCATGAATCGCGAGGGTATTCGTCGCCTGGCGGCTGAAGAGCTGGGCCTGCCGACCTCTCCCTATGAGTTTGCCGACACCCTCGAGGCCTACACCGCGGCAGTTGGGCGAATTGGTTATCCGTGTGTGGTCAAGCCGATCATGAGTTCGTCCGGCAAGGGCCAGTCGCTGCTGAAAAGCGCTGCTGACCTGCAAGCCGCCTGGGATTACGCCCAGGAAGGCGGGCGCGCCGGCAAGGGCCGGGTGATCGTTGAGGGCTTTATCGACTTCGACTACGAAATCACCTTGCTGACCGTGCGCCATGCTGGCGGCACTACCTTCTGCGCGCCGGTCGGTCACCGCCAGGTCAAGGGCGACTATCACGAGTCCTGGCAGCCCCAGACCATGAGTCCGGCGGCCTTGGCCGAATCCGAGCGGGTGGCGCGGGCTGTCACCGAGGCCTTGGGTGGTCGCGGCCTGTTTGGCGTCGAGTTGTTCGTCAAGGGCGATCAGGTGTGGTTCAGCGAAGTGTCGCCGCGCCCCCATGACACCGGTCTGGTCACCCTGATTTCCCAGGATCTTTCGGAGTTCGCCCTGCATGCGCGGGCGATTCTCGGCTTGCCGATTCCGGCCATTCGCCAGCTAGGACCGTCGGCCTCGGCGGTGATTCTGGTGGACGGTGAGTCGCGCCAGGTCAGCTTCGGCAATCTGGCGGCTGCCCTGAGCGAAGCGGATACGGCCTTGCGCCTGTTTGGCAAGCCGCAAGTGTCTGGTCAGCGGCGCATGGGCGTGGCCCTGGCCCGCGATGCGTCGATCGAAGCGGCGCGGGCCAAGGCATTGCGCGCGGCCCAGGCGGTCAGCGTCAGCCTGTGATGCGCGCTCGGCTGTGGGGCTGGTGGTTGCTGGCGCTGCCACTGCTGCCGGTCTTGCTGCCGATGGCGCTGTATACCCGGCGTACGGCCCTGCGCTTGCCGGAGGCCGGCGGCCCGCAACAGGGCTTGAGCGGTGCGGCGCTGGCCGGTACGCCATTGCGGCTGCTGCTATTGGGCGAGTCGACGGTGGCCGGGGTGGGTGTCGACTGTCAGGAACAGGCGCTGGCCGGCCAGTTGGCGTTGGCTCTGGTCGAGCAGCAGCGCTGTGCGGTGGCCTGGCAGGCCTGTGGCGAGAACGGTATTACCGTGACCCAGGCGCAGCAGCGTTTGTTGCCGCAGGGTTTGGCGGCGCCGGTGGACTTGGTGCTGCTGGTCTTTGGGGTGAACGACACCACTCATCTCAGTTCGTTACGCGCCTGGCGTCAGGCGTTGGCGCAGATGACCCGAACATTACAGGCCCATGGCGCGCAGGTGGCGTTTACCAGCGTGCCGCCATTGCAGCATTTTGCCGCCTTGCCGTGGTTGCTGCGTCAGGTGTTGGGGCTGCGCGGCGCGCTGCTGGATTGGCATTTGCGCCGTCTGGCCGAGCAGTTAGGCGCCCGGCATTGTGCCGTCGAGTTGGAGTTTGCCCGCGAGTACCTGGCTACCGACGGCTATCACCCGTCGGCACTGGGCTATCGCGTCTGGGCGCAAGGCTTGGCGCCGCAGCTCAAACCTCTGCTGCGGTCGCGGGCTTGAGGCCGGCTGGCCAGATGCGCACGCTCTTCACCCGATTCTCCGCCAGTTGCAGAACTTCCAGGCGGTAGGGGCCGATCTTCAGGCACACGCTGCTGTCGGGCAGGTTTTCCAGGGCTTCGGTGATCAGGCCGTTGAGGGTCTTGGGGCCGTCGCAGGGCAGGTGCCAATCCAGAGCCTTGTTGATCTCGCGGATGTTGGCGGTGCCGTCGATGATCTGCGTGCCGTCGGCCTGGGGGTGGATTTCCGGGCTGTGGGCCAGGTCCTGATGGTTAAAGTCGCCGACGATCTCCTCCAGAATATCTTCCAGGGTGACGATGCCCAAGGCTTCGCCGTATTCGTCGACGACGATGCCGATGCGTCGTTTCTGTTTCTGGAAATTGATCAGCTGGGTGGAGAGCGGCGTGCTTTCCGGGATGAAGTAGGGTTCCAGGCAGGCGCCCAGTAGGGACTCGTAAGTCAGCTGGTCATGGGTCAGCAGGCTGGCGATCTGGCGCATATGCACCACGCCTTCGATCTGGTTGATGTCGTTGCGATACACCGGCAGGCGGGTGTGGTTGGTGGTGCGCAACTGAGCGGTGATCTGTTCGAGGCTGTCGTCGAGGTCGATGCCGATCACCTCGTTGCGCGGGATCATGATGTCGTTGACCGTGATGTTGTCCAGGTCAAGGATGCCCAGCAGCATGTTCTGCCGGTTGAGGGGCAGGGCGTGTTCGGACTCGCGCACCACGCTGCGCAGCTCCTCGGTGGTCAGGCTGTCGTTACGCTTGCTGGTGGGGTCGATGCCCAGCAGGCGCAGCAGGCCGTTGCTGATCCAGCCCAGCAGCAGGACCAGTGGGTAGAACAGCTTGAGTACTACGCTCAGCGGCAGGCTGAGCGGGTAGGCGACAGCTTCCGGGCGCAGGGCGGCCAGGGTCTTGGGGGTGATTTCGCCGAAGATCAGTAGCAGCAGAGTCAGGCCGACAGTGGCGATGGCGATGCCGGCATCGCCCCATAGCTGAATGGCCAACACGGTGGCGATGGCCGAGGCGAGGATGTTGACGAAGTTGTTGCCGATCAGGATGGCGCCGAGCAGGCGATCCGGGCGGCTAAGCAGGGCGCTGACACGCTTGGCGCCGCGGTGGCCTTCTTTGGTCAGGTGGCGCAGGCGATAGCGGTTCAGGCTGAGGATGCCGGTTTCCGCGCTGGAGAAGAACGCCGAACAGGCCAGCAGGAAAATCAGCAGGCCAATCAGAAAGCCTGGGTGAGCAGTGTCCACGAGTAAACGCCTAGATATGCAGAATGAATTCGCGGACCAGCTTGCTGCCGAAATAGGCCAGCATCAGCAGGCAGAAGCCGGCCAGGGTCCAGCGAATGGCTTTGTGCCCGCGCCAGCCCAGTTGTTGGCGGCCCCACAGCAGCACGGCGAAGACCACCCACGCCACGCAGGCGAGGATGGTTTTGTGCGCCACGTGCTGGGCGAACAGGTCGTCGAGAAACAGCCAGCCAGACAGCAGCGACAGCGATAGCAGACCCCAGCCGGCCCAAAGAAAGCCGAACAACAGGCTTTCCATGGTTTGCAGGGGCGGGAAGTTCTTGATCAGCCCGGACGGGTGCTTGTGTTTGAGCTGGTAGTCCTGCAGCAGCAAGAGCAGGGACTGGAATACGGCGATGGTGAGCATGCCGTAGGCCAGGATCGACAGCAGGATATGGGCCAATATGCCCGGTTGCTCATTAATAGCTTGCGCGGTGCCGCTGGGGGCGAACTGGGCCATCAGTGCCGTCAGGGCACCCAGTGGCAGCAGTAATAACAGCAGGTTTTCCACCGGAATCTGTCGGCAGGCCAGCAGGGTCAGCAAGATCACGGCGGCGGCGATCAGGCTGGCGGCGTTGAAAAAGTCCAGATTCAGACCGCTGGCGGTAATCAGCTGCAGGTACAGGGCCGTGCCATGGGCCAGCAGGGCGGCGATGCTAAGCAGGCCCAGCAGGCGTTTGTCCGGCGCAGCGCGTTGGGCCAGGCGCAGGCCCTGGTAGGCGGTGGTGCCGGCATACAGGCCGGCGGCGATGAGGCTGGGAAGCAGAGGGTGCATAAGTCCTGGCAAGGCGAGCCTGAAAGGCCGTGAGTGTGGCATACATCCGCCTCGCCTCGAAAGACCGCAGGCGGTGTCGGTGCGGGCGACTCTTCGCTATAATCCGCGACCTGCAGCAAGCCCAGCCTCGGTTCGCGAAGAACCTGAAAGGAACGCGCATGTTTGAAAATCTA
>RCMZ01000185.1_pt1 | contig 39517 bp, 38 predicted proteins | sample 2041141 | NCBI WGS metagenome assembly RCMZ01 (sample SAMN09708263, study PRJNA481090) | Wastewater metagenome, whole genome shotgun sequencing project. | biome: sewage; isolation source: Davis station wastewater (DW) | place: Antarctica: Davis Station | collected 2010-03-01 | reverse complement strand
CGGACGACCTTTCGCCGCGTCGGCGTCATAGGCGCGCACGATCCGCTCGACCATGGCGTGACGCACCACGTCCGAGGCGTCGAACTTCAGCACCCCCACACCCTCGACCCCGTCCAGAATCCGCAGCGCATGGGCCAGGCCGGAATCGCGTGGGTTGAGCAGGTCGATCTGCGACGGGTCGCCCGTAACCACCATCCGCGCGCCCTCGCCCAAACGGGTCAGCACCATCTTCATCTGCAGGCGCGAGGTGTTCTGGGCTTCGTCCACGATGACGAAGGCGTGGCTCAGGGTGCGGCCGCGCATGAAGGCGATGGGGGCGGCTTCGATCTCGCCCTTGTCACGTCGGCGCTGCACATCCTCGGCGCCCAGAATGTCGTTCAGGGCCTCCCAGATCGGGGCCAGATAGGGGTCGACCTTCTCGTTCAGATCGCCGGGCAGAAAGCCCAGCTTCTCGCCTGCCTCAACCGCCGGACGGGTGATGACCAGCCGGTCCACCTGTCCGCGCCGCAACAGCGAGGCGCCGTAAGCCGCGGCCAGAAACGTCTTTCCAGTGCCTGCAGGTCCGACGCCGAAAGTCAGTTCACACCGGCCCAACAGGTCCAGATAGGCTGCCTGCGCCTTGGTCTTGGGCACGATGGAACCGCGCTTGCCGCCGGGCAGGGACACGCCCGCCGCCGCCATGCCCGGCGTTCCTCGCCCCCCGCGCGCCTGACCGACCGCCGCGCGGACATCCGCCTCCGTGACCTCGGCGCCCAGGGCCGCGCGCTTGGCCAGATCCTCGATCACCCGGCGGGCGTCGGATCGGTCACGCGTACCGCCATTGACTGAGACCCCGCCGCCCGGCGCCTCGACCAACACCTTGAAGGCGTCCTCGATCAGGGCGACGTGGCGGCTGTTCGGCCCGATGACCGCGCGCAGTTCAGCGTCATTCAGCGGTACGAACTCGGACTCTCTCGCCATCAAGCGGCCTTTTCTGATTGGGTCGGCGCAGCGTTCGGCTGCTGGAGCCCGCGGGGTGTGACAAGTCGGCCGTGCAGACTGTTCTGCTGGCCCAGAATGATCTCGACCGGAACGATCTGGCCGATCAGATGATCCGCGTCATCGACATGGACCGACTGCAGATATGGGGATCGACCAATGGCCTGGCTACGGTGGGCGTGACGGCCCTTGCGGTCGAACAGGACGTTCAGAACCTTGCCCGCCTGCGCTTCATTGAAAGCGGTCTGCTGTTCGGTCAGCAGGGCGATCAGACGGTGCAGACGCTCCCTGGCCACCTCCGGCTCGACCTGTTTGCCCATGCCTGCGGCGGGCGTGCCGGGGCGGGGCGAATACATGAAGGCGAAGGCCCCCGCGTAGTTCACGCGCCGCACCAGATCCAGCGTGTCCTCGAACTCCCTGTCCGTCTCGCCGGGGAATCCGACGATGAAGTCACCGGCCAGCGCCATGTCGGGCCGCGCCTGGCGGATGCGGTCGATCAGGTCGAAGTATTTCTGGCGCCCGTGTTTCCTGTTCATCAGCCGCAGGATGCGGTCCGATCCGGCCTGAACCGGCAGGTGCAGATAGGGCATCAGGGCGTCCAGATCGGCATGGGCGGCGATCAAGTCGTCGCTCATGTCGTTGGGGTGGCTGGTCGTATAGCGGATGCGGTCCAGACCGGGGATTTCGGCCAGGGCGTAGGCCAGCTCGGCCAGGGTCGCCGCCTTGCCGTCCGCCCGTTCGCCGTCATAGGCGTTGACGTTCTGGCCCAGCAGCGTGACCTCGCGCACACCGCGATCCGCCAGAGCCTGCGCTTCTTCCAGCACCGAAGCCAGAGGCCGCGACCATTCGGCGCCCCGCGTATAGGGCACGACGCAGAAGGTGCAGAACTTGTCGCAGCCTTCCTGCACGGTCAGGAAGGCGGTCGGCCCCTTGGTCCCACGCGCAGCAGGCAGGGCGTCGAACTTGTCGTTGGGGGCGAAGTCGGCGCCGATCCGTTCGCCCCGCGCCCGCGCCGTGCGGGTTAGAAGCTCGGGCAGCTGATGATAGGCCTGCGGGCCGACGACGATGTCGACGGCGGGCTGGCGCTTCATGATCTCCTCGCCCTCGGCCTGGGCGACGCAGCCGGCGACGGCGATGGTCATGTCCCCGCCGGTCTCGCGCTTGATGTCGCGCAGCTCGCGCATCTTGCCCAGCTCGGAATAGACCTTTTCCGCCGCCTTCTCGCGGATATGGCAGGTATTCAGGATGACGAAGTCGGCCTCAGCGACATCCTCCGTCGTCGCATAGCCCAGCGGGCGCAGGACATCGGCCATGCGCTCACTGTCATAGACATTCATCTGACAGCCATAGGTCTTGATGAACAGACGCTTGGTCGCGTCCGTCGCCTTGGCTGGCTTGGAAACCAGGGTATCGGTCATGGGCGGCTTATGATCGCCCGGACAGGCGACGACAAGACAGGGACGGAAACAGGCTCAGCCCGCGTCCACATCGGCCGGATCGACCCGCGCGGCATGACGCTTGAAGATCAGGCCTTCGCGCTGCGACGGTTCGGCGCCGTCGATCGGCACACCGTAAAGCTCAAGCTTGTGACCGATCAGCTGGAAGCCCAGACGTTCGGCGATCTCGGTCTTCAGGCGCTCGATCTCGGCGTCGAAGAACTCGATCACTTCACCCGTCTTGGTGTCGATCAGGTGGTCGTGGTGGTCGTCGCCGGCTTCTTCATAGCGGCTGCGGCCGTCGCCGAAATCGTGCTTCTCGACCACGCCCGCCTCTTCGAACAGGCGTACGGTGCGATAGACGGTGGCGATGGAGATGTGCGGATCAATGGCCGAGGCGCGGCGATACAGCTCCTCGACATCGGGGTGGTCTTCGGCGTTCGACAACACGCGGGCGATCACCCGGCGCTGTTCGGTCATGCGCATGCCGCGGTCGGCGCAAAGTTTTTCGATCCGGTCCATGACCCTAGGATAGGCATTCGAAGGGCATCAGGGAAGCGTGACCTTGACCCTTTCGGCTTTCACGACGCCGAGAGGTCCAGCCCCAGCACCAGAGCGTCGGTTCGTCCGCCGTCTGCCGCGGCATAATAGGCCTTGCGGCGCCCGATCTGCGCGAACCCAGCCCGCTCATAAAGGGCGCGGGCGACGACATTATCCTCAGCGACTTCAAGGAACAGACGCACGGCCCCGGCCTGCGCCGCCCTGACCGCACCCTGTCCGACCAACCGCCCGCCCAGCCCAATGCGACGCGCCTGCGGACGCACGGCCAGGGTCAGGATCTCCGCCTCGTCCAACACCACGCGAATCAGGATGAAGCCGTCCGGCTCTTCGACCGCAAATACGCCCGCCTGCTGCAGCAGGTCCGCGAACTCCGCCTCGTTCCACGGTGCGGCGAAGGCCTGAACGTGCAGGGCGGCCAGACGGGCGGGGTCGGTCATGATGCGGTCGGGACGGCGGGCTGACGCGGCTGACCCGGCAGGCGGCTGGGCGGTGTGGCGTCGGGCGCACGCAGATAGAGCGGTCGGGGCAGGCTGATCGCCGGATCGGCCTGCATCGCCAGACGGGCCAAAGCCTCTGGCGACGGGGCCACACGGTCGTCGATCAGCGCGTGTTTCAAATCAGGGAAGGCTTCGGTCAGCACGGACGCGCCATTACCGACCAGACGCACATCCTGGCCAAGCGCGGCGATCCGCCGGGCGGCGTCTTCCAGCGTCAGGGCCTCGTCTGGTCCGGTGGCGACGCCGTCCACAAAAAGCTTGGCGTAAACCTGCCCCCGCCGTGCATCGATCAGGGCGGCGACAGGCGATCCATCCTTGGGCAACGAACCCGCCAGCGCATCCAGCGCCGAAATGCCGACCACCGGCCTATCCAGCGCCGCGCCCAGCCCCTGCGCAAAGGCCAGTCCGACCCGCAGGCCCGTGAACGACCCCGGTCCAACTGTGACGCCGATCCTGTCCAGTCCGTCGAAACCGCCGCCCGCTTCAGCGACCACATCGCGCACCACGCCGCCGAGCCGTTCCTGATGCCCCTTGGTCATGGGCAGGAATTGCGCCGCCAACGGGCGGGCGTCGTCGAACACCGCCGCCGTGCAGGCGCCCAGCGCCGTATCAATAACCAGAAGTCTCATGCCGCGCCTTTTAGGCGGACTGGGCCAGAAGCTCCACCGATCCCGTTGTGCGGGATCAGATCGTCTGCTCGACCCGCGTCACTTCGGGCACATAGTGGCGCATCATCTGCTCGACGCCCGCCTTCAGCGTCGCCGACGACGACGGACAGCCCGAGCAGGCGCCGCGCATCCGCAGGTTCAGCACGCCGGTTTCCTCATCGAACGAGTCGAACAGGATGTCGCCGCCGTCCTGGGCCACCGCCGGACGGATGCGGCTGTCCAGCAGCGCCTTGATCTCGGTGATGATTTCGCTGTCGCCCTCGGCATGATCGTCACCACCTGCCTCCACGCCGCGCGTCAGGGGCTGGCCCGAGACGAAATGGTCCATGATGACGCCCAGGATCGGCGCCTTCATCTCCGACCAGTCGGGGCCGCGTTCGTGGCGGGTCACCGACACATAGTCCATGCCGAACAGGACGCCGTCGACGCCTTCCAGCTCGAACAGGGCCTCGGCCAGGGGCGAGGCGGTCGCCTCGTCGATGGTGCGGTATTCCAGCGTGGCGAGCGGCGACACCTCGCGCCCCGGCAGGAACTTCAGCGCATTCGGATTGGGCGTGGGTTCGGTCTGGATGAACATGGGCGGGAGATGCGCTCGCCCCCGCCCCGTTGCAAGACCTGACCTTCGCCGATCAGGCTCTAGCGTTTTTTCAACCCGCCCAGGATGCCGCGCATCAGCTCGCGGGTCAGGGTCGTGCCCGCCGTACGAAGCACCGAGGTGGTCAGGGCCTCCAGCGGCGTCTGGCGGGTGGATGCGCGCTTGGCGGGCGCCGTCGCACGCGGCGCGGGCTTGGCCGCCGTCCTGGCCTGTTCGCGGGCCTGAGCCTGGGCCGCTTTAGCGTCGAGCTTGGCCTGAGCTTCCGCAGCCTTGGCGGCGTCCGCCTGCGCCTTGGCCTGGGCGGCGGCCTGGTCGGACGCGGCATGGCGGGCGGCCAGCAGCTCCTCGGCGGACTCACGGTTCACCGCGACATCATAGCGCGTGCCGACGGGGCTGGCGGCGATGGTGGCGGCGCGCTCGGCGTCGGTCGCCGGACCAAGGCGCGAGTCCGGCGGACGGATCTTGGTGCGGGCCACCACGGTCGGGGCGCCCTTTTCATCCAGCACCGACACCAGGGCCTCGCCCACGCCCAGGGCCTGAATAGCCTCGGCGGTGTTGAAGGCGGGGTTGGTGCGGAAGCTTTGGGATGCAGCCTTCAGGCCCTTCTGGTCCGACGGCGTATAGGCGCGCAGAGCGTGCTGGATGCGGTTGCCCAGCTGGGCCAGAACGCTGTCGGGAATATCCGCCGGGTTCTGGGTCACGAAATAGACGCCCACGCCCTTGGAGCGGATCAGGCGCACGACCTGTTCGACCTTCTCCAGCAGGGCCTTGGGCGCGTCGTTGAACAGCAGGTGGGCTTCGTCGAAGAAGAAGACCATGCGCGGTTTGTCCGGGTCGCCGATCTCGGGCAGCTTCTCGAACAGCTCCGACAGCAACCACAGGAGGAAGGCCGCATACAGGCGCGGGCTGTTCATCAGCCGGGTGGAATCCAGCACATTGACCTGACCGCGCCCGTCCAGACCGGTGCGGATCATGTCCTCAAGCTTCAGGGCCGGTTCGCCGAAGAAGGCGCCGCCGCCTTCCTGTTCGACTTGCAGCAGGGCGCGCTGGATGGAGGCGATGGAGGCGGGGGCCACATTGCCGACCTCGCGGCCGATGCGGTCGGCGTTCTCGCCCACATAGGCCAGCAGGCTGCGCAGGTCGCCGATGTCCAGCAGCAGCAGGCCTTCCTTGTCCGCGACATGGAAAACCACCGTCAGCACGCCTTCCTGCACCTCGTTCAGGTTCAGCATCCGCGCCATCAGCACAGGGCCGATCTCGGACATGGTGGCGCGGATCGGATGGCCCTTCTGGCCGTACAGATCCCAAAAGACGGTGGGCGCGGCGCGCGGCGTCAGGGTCAGACCCATGTCGGCGGCGCGGGCGATCAGCTTGTCGCTCGGCGTGCCTGGCTGCGAGATGCCCGACAGGTCGCCCTTCACATCGGCGCAGAAGACCGGCACCCCGACGTCAGAGAAGCCCTGGGCCATGATCTGCAACGTCACCGTCTTGCCGGTGCCCGTGGCGCCAGCGACGACGCCGTGGCGATTGGCGCGGTTATACAGAAGGTTCTCCGGCGCGTTGGCGTCGGACTGGCCAAGAAACAGGCCGGAAGGCGTATCGGACATGCAGGTCTCCGGGAGCGTCGCGACAAGGTCTAGCGCGATAAATCCCGGGCCGGAACAGTGATTGACGCCGAGATCAGTCAAGTCGATGACTGAGATATGGAAACACCGATCACAACCCCGGCGCCCGCAGCATCACGCAACGCCCTGGCGATCATCGCGACGGTCGCCGCCGGCGCGGCCATCTACTGGCTGAGGGACATACTGACGCCGCTGGCCATGGCCCTGTTCCTGCTCATCATGATCGACGGGGTGAAGCGTTCGATCGCGACGCGCACGCCGCTGAACGACCGCTGGGCCGGGATCGCGGCCCTGACCCTGGTGGTGCTTGGCTTCTTCGCCTCCATCGGCATCATCGTGAACGGGGCGGCAGGCTTCTTCGGCGAGGCGTCCGGCGTGTCCCAGAACCTGGGCCCGCGCATCGATCAGATCATCCACGACAGCTATGGCCTGCTGCATCTGGCCAACCCGCCCAAGGCCCAGGACCTGATCAACGGCGTGGACCTGCGCGCCTATCTGGCCTCCGCCGCCTTCCAGGCCCAGGGCGTCGTCTCCAGCGCCTTCTTCGTGCTGATCTATCTGGGCTTCCTCTTGGCCTCGCAGATGGGCTTCCAGCGCAAGATCGTCGGCATGTTCCCCTTCAAGGCCCAGCGGGACGAGGCCGTGGCCATCTTCCAGCGGGTGCGCGGCGGGGTCGAGGGCTATATCTGGGTTCAGGCGGTCACAGGCGTGATGATCTGCGCCGTGGCCTGGGGCCTGATGCGGGCGGTCGGGCTTCAGAACGCCGAGTTCTGGACCTTCGTCATCTTCATCGTCGGCTTCATTCCCATGCTGGGCGGCGCCATCGCCGGTCTGGCCCCGCCGCTGTTCGCCCTGGTGCAGTTTGAAAGCTACTGGCCCGCCCTGATCCTGCTGGTCGGCCTGCAGATCATCCTGTTCGTCGTCGGCAACTTCATCCAGCCGCGCATGCAGGGCGAGAACCAGAACATCGACCCGGTCGTGGTGCTGCTGGCCCTGGCCTTCTGGGGCAAGCTGTGGGGCGTGGTCGGCATGTTCCTGTCCACGCCGCTGGCCGTCATGGCCATGGCGATCCTGGCCGAGTTCAGGGGATCGCGCTGGATGGCGGTGCTGCTGTCCGGCGACGGCGACCCCTATGGCGATGAGGACAAGCCCAAAGCCGCCAAACCCGCCCGAAAGCCGAAAAAGTCCCCGCCGAAAGCCGCCGAGGCAGGCGACTGAGCACCTGCGGCGCCCGGTCGCACATATTCCCGAAAATTGTCGCTGCAGGCGCCCTTGAACCGCCGGATTGCTTCACCACCTTAGCTTCAACGCTGCGGTGACCCTCCCCTCCGAACCGCGGTGGATGCGAGACCGGCGCGCCCTCCCCTCCCCAAGCGTCGGCCTGCGCAGGCCGCCGAGCTTCCCCTGGCTCGGCGGCCTTCTCATATGCGGCGCCGCACAATCATTCCAAGCTTAACGGCGATCATGAGCATGATCTCGCGCATCCTGCCGTTTTGGGGGCTTTTCCCGCGACCGGACCTGGCCTAGGTCAGATGAGTGGCGCGTCGTCGCGCCGCTTTATCCTGCGGCCTCGCCGCGTCGCCGAGACAAGTTGAAATGACCGCCCTCGATCCGCGTCCCACCCCAGTCCAGACGATTTCTCTGACGGCTCTGGAGGCGGCGTTTGCGCGGATCATTGGGTCTGGTCCCGGTGCGACGGAAAAGGCCTATCTGGCCCAGGCGCACGATGACTACGCCGCCGACGAAACGCCCGAACTGGATGGCGAAGACCTGGCCGCCCTTCTGGCCCAATCCTGGAAGGCCGCCGGCGCCTATGCGGCCGGGTCCGCCCCCCTGATCACCGTCGGCCCGCTGGTCGGCGCGGACGGTCAGGCGCTGGACTATAATCTGGTCCGCATCATCCAGTCGGACGCCCCCTTCCTGGTCGACAGCGTCATGGGGGTTCTGGCCGAGGCCGGGGTTTCGGTGCGCGCCCTGTTCCACCCGGTCGTCGAACTGCAAGGCCAACGCCTGTCGATCATCATGCTGGTCATCGACGGCGTGCCGCAGGAGCGGCGCGACGCCCTGGGCGAGGGCCTGGCCCAGACCCTGTCCGACGTCCACGCCGCCGTGAACGATCATGAGGCCATGACCGCCCTGATGCGTCAGGCCGTTCAGCGCCTGCAGGACACCCCGCCCCAGGTCGATCCGGCCATGCTGGCCGAGACCATCGACTTCCTGAAATGGCTCAAGAGCGACCATTTCGTCTTCCTGGGCGCGCGCGACTACGACTATCCCCGCGCCGCCGACGGCGACTATGAGGCCGAGGCCGCGCTGAACCAGTCGGGCGCCGGTCTGGGCATACTGGCCGACCCGGAACGCACCGTGCTGCGCCGCGCGTCCGAGCCTGCGGTCCTGACCCGTCAGATGCGCCGCCAGCTGGACCTGTCAGAGCCGGTGACCGTGGCCAAGGCCAACGCCCGCTCGCGCGTCCACCGTCACGCCTACATGGACTATGTCGGGGTCAAGCGTTACGGCGCGGACGGCAAGGCGACGGGCGAGACCCGTTTCGTCGGCCTGTTCACCTCCGAGGCCTACGACCAGTTGGCGACGGACGTGCCGCTGCTGCGCCGCAAGGTGGCCAACGCCCTGATCCGCGCCGACAAGGCGCCGGGCAGCCACAACGAAAAACGCCTCAAGAATATTCTTGAGAACTATCCCCGCGACGAGCTTTTCCAGATCAGCGAGGACGAACTGCTGTCCATCGCCCTGGGCATCCTGCACCTGTACGACCGCCCGCGCATCCGGCTGTTCTCGCGTCAGGACCCGTTCGATCGGTTCGTCTCGGTCCTGTGCTTCATTCCGCGCGAGAAATTCGACGCCTCGGTGCGTGAACGGATCGGCCAGATCATCGCCCGCGCCTGGGGCGGCCGCATCTCGGCCTGGTATCCGCAACTGTCCGACGCACCTCTGGTGCGGGTCCACTACATCATTGGCGTCGAGCCGGGGAACCATCCGACGCCGGACGCCGCCCAGCTGGAGCATGATGTGGCCGAGGCCGGTCGCGGCTGGGTCGACCGGTTCGAGGCCGCCCTGCGTCGCGCCAATGTCGCCGATGTCCAGGTCGGTCCGCTCAGCGCCCGCTGGGCCCGCGCCTTCGGCGCCGCCTACCGCGACCGCTACGACGCCGACGAAGCCGCCATCGACCTGCAGCAGATGGACCGTCTGAACGCGACCGGAGAGGTCGGCGCGGGCGAGCCCATTACGGTGCGCGCCTTCCGCAATCCCGACGACAGCCGCCTGCAGTTCCGCTTCAAACTGTATCGGCGCGGTCCGGCCGTGCCCCTGTCCGACGTCCTGCCGATCATGGCCGACATGGGTCTGAAGACGCTTGAGGAATACGGCTACGCCATACGGCCCGTGGGCGAAGAGGAAATCCACGTCCACGAGTTCCTGATGGAGGATCCGCGCGGCGAGGCCCTGGTCTTCGCCGATGTGAAGGCCCCGTTCGAGCGCGCCTTCGCCGCCGTCTGGACCGGCCGCACCGAAAGCGACGGCTTCAACCGTCTGGTGGTCGAACTGGGCTTCGAATGGCGCGAGGCCGCCCTGATCCGCACCCTGGCCCGCTATCGCCAGCAGACCGGCCTGGACCCGTCCCAAGCGGTGCAGGAAGAGGCCCTGCGCGAATATCCCGAGGTGTCGCGCGCCCTTCTGGCCCTGTTCACCGCCAAGTTCGGCGATGAAGGCGGCGCGGTTCAGGATCGCGAGGCGACGGTCGCCGAACTGAACGACCGGATCAACGCCCTGCTTCAGGACGTCAAGAGCCTGGACCACGACCGCGCCCTGCGCCGCATCGCCCTGCTGATCGGCGCGATCAAACGCTCCAACTTCTTCCAGCTGGACGCCGACGGTCAGCCCAAGCCGCACATCTCCATCAAGATCGCCTCGCGTGAGCTTGAAGACCTGCCCCTGCCCAAGCCCTATCGCGAAATCTTCGTCTGGGCGCCGCATATCGAGGGCGTCCACCTGCGCTTCGGCCCCGTCGCGCGTGGCGGCCTGCGCTGGTCCGACCGCCGCGACGACTTCCGCACCGAGGTTCTGGGTCTGGTGAAGGCCCAGCAGGTCAAGAACGCCGTCATCGTGCCGGTCGGCTCCAAGGGCGGCTTCTATCCCAAGCAACTGCCCCGCACGACGGACCGTGAGGCCATTCAGGGCGAGGCCATCCGCGCCTATCGCACCTTCCTGTCCGGCCTTCTGGACATCACCGACAACATCGCCGCCGACGGTTCGGTGGTGCGTCCGGCCAATGTCGTCGCCTGGGAGCAGGACGATCCCTATCTGGTCGTCGCCGCCGACAAGGGCACGGCGACCTTCTCCGACATCGCCAACGGCATCTCGGCCTCCTACGGCTTCTGGCTGGGCGACGCCTTCGCCTCTGGCGGGTCCGTCGGCTATGACCACAAGGGCATGGGCATCACCGCCCGCGGCGCCTGGGAGGCGGTCAAGCGCCACTTCCGCGAGATCGGCAAGGATATCCAGACCGAGCCCTTCACCATGGTCGGCGTCGGCGACATGTCCGGTGACGTGTTCGGCAATGGCGCGCTTCTGTCCAAGGCCACGCGACTGGTCGCCGCCTTCGACCACCGCGACATCTTCATTGATCCGAACCCGGATCATGTCTCGGGCTGGACCGAGCGCAAGCGCCTGTTCGACCTGCCGCGCTCGTCCTGGCAGGACTATGACAAGGCCCTGATTTCGGAAGGCGGCGGCGTCTTCTCGCGCTCGGCCAAGTCGATCCAGCTGACGCCCCAGATCAAGGCCGCACTGGACATCACCGACGATGTTCTGGACCCGGTCAGCCTGATCCGCGCCATCCTTAAGGCGCCGACCGAGCTGCTGTATCTCGGCGGGATCGGCACCTATGTGAAATCGCCCGCCGAGACCGACGCCCAGGTCGGCGACAAGGGCACCGACGCCCTGCGCATCAATGGCGACGAGTTGCGGGTCAAGGTGGTCGGCGAGGGCGCCAACCTGGGCTTCACCCAGGCGGGCCGCATCGTGTTCGGCCAGAACGGCGGCCGCATCAACACCGACGCCATTGACAACTCGGCCGGGGTCGACACCTCCGACCACGAGGTCAACATCAAGATCCTGGTGGGATCGGCGGTCACCAACGGCGTCCTGCCTGCGGACGAGCGCGCGCCTCTGCTGGCCTCAATGACCGATGTCGTGGGCAAGAAGGTGCTGGCCCATAATTACGACCAGACCCTGGCCCTGACCCTGCAACAGGCGGAAGGCGTGGGCGGACTGGACGCGCAGGAGCGGTTCATGCAGGCCTTGTCATCGAGCGGCAAGCTGAACCGCAAGGTCGAGGGCCTGCCCAGCGATCTGCGCGTCAAGGAGATGATGGCGGCAGGCATTCCGCTGGCCCGCCCCGAACTGGCCGTGCTGATGGCCTACGCCAAGCTGGAGCTGTCGGACGAGATCGTCGCCTCGACGGCGCCGGAAGATCCGTTCTTCGAACGCATCCTGGCGGGTTATTTCCCTGACGCCCTGGCCAAATTCGGGCCGGAGATGAAGAGCCACCGGCTGCGGCGCGAGATCATCGCCACCGTCCTGTCGAACGAAGTGGTCAATATGTGCGGCCCCACCTTCCCGGACCGCCTGCGCCACTCGGTCGAGTGCGACACCACCGCCCTGATCATCGCCTTCGAGGCCGCCCGCCGCGCCTTCCGTCTGGACGAGGCCTGGGCTGCGGTTTCGGCCCTGGACATGAAGATCCCGTCCGAGGCCCAGATCGCCCTCTATCAGGAGATCGCCGTCGTCCTGCGCCGCCAGACCGCCTGGCTGGCCCGTCGCGCCAAGAAAGGCATGAGCGTCCAGGCCCTGATCGACCTCTATCGTCCGGTCGCCGATGCGATCCAGGCCGAAGGGGCCGGCGTCCTGTCGCGCTTCGAACAGGCGCAACTGGACAAGCGGGTCCGTCGCTTCGCCGATCTGGGCGCACCGGAAGAGCTGGCGCGCTCCATCTCGATCATGCGTCCGCTGGTCGCCGCCGCCGACATCGGCGATCTGGCCCAGGAAGCCCAATGGCCCGTCCCGGCCATGGCGCGCCTGTATCACCAGGTCGGCGCCGCCTTCGACTTCGACCGCCTGCGCGCCGCCGCCGGTTCGATTCCGTCGGCGGATCATTTCGATCGCCTGGCGGTCCGCCGTCTGATCGAAGACCTGATGAACGAACAGGCGACCCTGACCCGCGCTGTGGCCAAGGCCTCTGATCCTTCGGTCGGCGTCAGCGAGGACGCAGCAGAGGCCGCCGTGGACGCCTGGATCGGCTCCAAACAGGGTCTGGTCGAAAGCATGCGCGCCTCGGTCGATGAAATCGAACAGTCCGGCTCTGGCTGGACCTTCGCCAAACTGACCATCGCCAACGCCACGATCCGCGATCTGGCCGTCTCGGCACTCTGATCCTGCGGCCCCATCCCGACGCCTGTCGGGGTGGGGCGCTCAGGAATGAGTTGACGAAACCGCCGCCACGCGGCCTTTTCGAAAATCGATCAGGTTCTCGCTTCAATCTGGGCAGGGGAGGCCGTCATGCCGAGAAAATTCCTCGTCGTCGCCGACGACACGCCCGAGTTCGAGGCTGCGCTGCGCTTCGCCTGCCGGCGGGCGAAATCGACGGGGGGGCGCGTCGTCATGCTGCGCGTCCTGCCCTCCAACAGCGACGCCCACTGGTCGGGCGCCCGCGAAGAGATCGAACGTCAGCAACGCCAGGAGGCCGAGGCCCTGCTGAATCGACTGGGCGAAGAGGCGCTGGAACGCTCTGGCGCCGCCCCCATCTTCCTGATCGAACAGGGCGAGGCCCAGAGCGCGATCAAGAAGGTCGTCAGCGACGATCACGACATCAAGATTCTGGTCCTGGCGGCGGGCGCCAGTTCGCGCGGCCCTGGCCCGCTGGTCTCCGCCATCATCAAACACGGCGCGTCTTTGGGCGGCCGCAAACTGCCCGTCACCATCGTCCCCGGCGAACTGACCGAGGACGAGATTGAGGATCTGGCCTGAGTTTCAGGTCGACGCCGCCCTCAACTGGTCGCGCAGGGCCGCCAAACCCTCGCGCAGGCCTGCTATCGTCTCCGGCGTCATGTCAGTCGCCGACACCACGGTATCGGGGATGCAGGCCGCCTCCACAGCCAGGGCGCGCCCAGCCTGCGTCAGGCGGATCCGCACCACCCGCTCATCCGCTATATCGCGTTCGCGGGTCACCAGCCCAGCTGCCTCCAGCCGCTTCACCAGCGGTGTGACGGTGTTGGATTCCAGAAACAGCTGCTCACCCAGCCTTCCGACCGTCTGCCCGTCTTCACGCCATAAGACAGTCATGGCCAGCAGCTGCGGATAGGTCAGGCCCATCCGGTCCAGCATCGGCTTGTAAAAGCGATTAAAAGCCAGGCTGGCGGAATAGGCGGCGAAACACAGCATCTCATCAAGGCCCAAGATGGAGGCCGGATCTGATGAAGGGGCAGGGATTGGATCACTCATGCTTCAATAATAATCGCACGCGATTTAATCGCAAGGTTGACGTCTGAATGAGCCAAGCCTAGATAGGCGTTCGCGATTATATCGCACACGATATTATCTTTTCGACGGGATCTCCTTCATGTCTATCAATGTCCTCTATCGCACCACAGCCATCGCCACAGGCGGCCGTGACGGCCGCGTCGCCACCACGGACGGCGCACTGGATGTCGCGCTCGGCACGCCAAAAGAACTGGGCGGCGCTGGCGTCGGCAACAACCCCGAGCAATTGTTCGCTGCCGGTTACGCCGCCTGTTTCCTCAGCGCGATGAAATATGTCGGCTCACAGGGCCAGCACGCCAAGGTTCCCGCTGACGCCAGCGTCAACGCCACGGTCGGCATCGGCCCGCGCACCGACAACGGCTTCGGTCTGGAAGTCGCGCTGGAGGTCAGCCTGCCGGGCGTGGATCGCGCCGAGGCCGAGGCGCTTGTGGCCGAAGCCGATACGGTCTGCCCCTATTCCCACGCCACGCGCGGCAATATTACGGTGACCTTGACCGTCGTCTGATTTCCGGCCCCTGGGGCTTCAGCCCCGGGGGACCAGACGCCACATGCGCAGAGGATGCCGCACGGTTCCGGCTTCAGCCCCCGCGATATCGCCACGGCCCATATAGAGGTCGGCCCGCACAGGCCCGCGAATGGCCGATCCGGTGTCCAGCGCCATGGCCAGACCACGATAGCTGGCCGTGGCGCCGCGCAGATTGCCCGCGTCGGCATCCAGCCAGACCAGTTCGCCATAGCGCCAGTGTGACGGATCGACGGCGACGGCGCGACGCTCGGTCAGCGGCACGCCTGCTGCTCCCGGCGGATGACCGTTGTCGTCAGGATCAACGCGGAAAAAGATGTAGCGTGGGTTCAACGCCATCACACTCTGGGCCTCATAGCCGCGATGCGTGGCCAGCCAGTTGCGGATCGCATCGCCAGATGTGCCGTTTTCCGGCAGCAGGCCGCGCTGGGCCATCGGCCGGGCGATGCCGACGAAGGTCTTGCCGTTGTCGGCGGCATAGGCGGCGCGCGCCCGACGGCCGTCCTCGAACGTCAGATAGCCGGACCCTTGAATCTGCATGAAGAACAGGTCTTCGGCCCGCATCCAGGCCAGGGCCTGATCGGGTCGGGCGTTCGCCTCGATATCGGCGCGGTCGCCCGAACTGCGGGGATTGGCGGGCTTGGGCAGGACGGGGGCCGAAAACTCGGCGTCAGCCCAGCGGCGGGCGGGATACTCAGGCGCAAAATAGGAGGTCAGCAGACCGGGGCGGCCGTCCGCCGTCTCCGCCGGAACCGCGCTGAAATTGGCTTCAAAGAATGCGCGGGCGTCGGACGGGGTCACCGTCGTCCCGGCGTTCATGGCCTTGGCGCGGCTGCAGGTCGTGCGCGCCGTGGCGTCCCGCGCCGCGCCGCACCCGTCTACATAGGCGCGGAAAGCGGCCAGATGGTCCTCGTCGTTCCAGCCCGGCAGGACCGCAGGACTGACCCCATGAGACGAAATCGGGGGCAGGGAAGGACCGACCCCGCCGGGGGGAGGCGTATAGGGAATCTCGCTGCCCGGCACGGTCGGATGCACAGGCGTCATCGGCCCGGTCGAACAGGCGGCGGCCGCCAGAAGGACGGCCAGCGTCGGCGCTCCGGCGATCAGCCGACGCAGAAAGCCCATCAGGCGTTGGCCGGCTCGACGCGGGCCAGAACCCAGTTGGGATCAGCCGCGCCCAGGGTGCGCTCGAACGTCCAGTGTTCCGCCGTGCGGCGCTCTTCGACCAGAGGCTCTCCGGTGGCGGCGTCCGCCGTCTCGTCCGAGGCCTTGGTCACATGGCTGCGCAGTTCGGCCAGGAAACGGATCTTGGCCACGGCCTTGTCGCCCTCGGCGGTGGCGCCTTCCAGATCGGCGCGGGGCGGAAACAGGAACTCGACCGTCTCGGTTTCGCCGCGCGTCTCGCGCGCCGTGATCCCGGCGTCGAACGAGGCCATGACCGCCGGGGTCAGCAGGGGCTTCAGCGCCGCCCGATCGCCCGAGGCATAACCACGAACGATGATCTCATAGGCCTGACGCGCGCCCTCGACGAAGCGGGTGGGGTCAAAGGCCGGGTCGCGCGCCTTGAGACCGGCGACGGACGCCAGGATGGCGGCCTCGGCGGCGGTCGGCTTGACGGCCTGATCAGGCGTGTTGGGGCCAGGAACGGCCAGCTTGGCGTCTTCCTGCGGCTGGCGTCCGACTTTCTTGCCCAGCACATTATAGAGCTGGAACAGGACAAAGGCCGCGATCACGGCGAAGACGACGATCTGGAACTGGACCGGCAGGTTCAAGGGGATATTCCTGTGGCAGGCGGGAGCTTGTCAAAAGACACTATTTGACGATTAGGGGCTGATATAAGGTGAAGCAAGGCGAAGCGCGCCCCCCGCCGTCCAACCAAAGTTGCGGCCAAGCGTCTCGGCATGGTAATCGCCCCGCCTTATTCCCGGCCCAATCGGCCCAATTCCGACTTTGAAGATCGCAACATGACCGACGCAACGCCGCCTGCCGAAACCCCCAACGGCGCCGACGCCCAACAGGGCCAGCCCGCCGGTCCCGGCTTCCGCATCCTGGCGCAATATGTCCGCGACTTCTCGTTCGAGAACCCGCGCGCCCCGGAATCCCTGCGTATCGACGGCAAGCCCGCCATCGACCTTGGCGTTGAAATGGCCGCTCAGGGCCGTCCCGACGGCCTGTTCGAACTGGACCTGAAGCTGTCGATCAAGGCGTCGCACGAGAACCAGCCCGTCTTCCACGTCGAACTAGTCTATGGCGGCCTGTTCCAGCTGGCCAATGTCCAGGAGCAGGACATCGAGCCGCTGCTGCTGATCGAATGCCCGCGCTATCTCTTCCCGTTCGCGCGCGAAATCGTCGCCCGCGCCACGGCGGACGGCGGCTTCTATCCGCCCTTCATGCTGGACCCGATCGACTTCGCGGCCATCTACATCGCCCGCCAGCAGCAGATCGCCCAACAGCCGCCTGCAACCGGCCAGGCGTAAGCCAAGCCTCGATACGACGCTTGAACCAGGCGTCGTTCAGAGTTTCAGGAGGCGTCCGTCAGTTGGCGGGCGCCTCTTCTGTTTCGGCGATGGTCACGCCGTAACCGGCCCACAGGCTGTGATCCTTCAACACCGAGCGCAGGAAGACCGCGTGGGCCTCATGCTCCTGCGGTGTTGAGCGCGGGGCCAGCGGATGCGGGCGGGCGCCGTAAACCGTCTGTTCGATGGCGCCGCCCGGTCCCTTGCCGCGCGGCCCGGATGACAGGTCCAGAACCCGTTCCTTGCCGCCGCGCAGCTCCAGATAGACCTCGGCCAGCAGGCGGGCGTCGATCAGGGCGCCGTGCAGGGTGCGCTCGACCAGCGACACCTTGAAGCGTTTGCACAGGGCGTCCAGCGAGTTAGGCATGCCCGGAAACCGCGTCTGGGCCAGTTTCAGCGTATCGATCCAGCGCGGCTCGCCCGTGATTTGACGCCCTGCGCGGTTGAGTTCGAAATCGATGAAGTTGCGGTCGAAGTTGGCGTTGTGGGCGATCAGTTGCGCATCGCCGATAAACTCGAACAGATCATCGACAATGGCCGCGAACTTGGGCGCGTCCTTGACCTTCTCGTCGGTGATGCCGTGAACGCGAATGGCGTCTTCAGGGATCAGCCGCTCGGGATTGACGAACCGGTGGAAGGTGCGGCCCGTCGGCAGGAGGTCCAGCAGTTCGATGCAGCCGACCTCGACCAGCCGGTCGCCCGTCTTGGGGTCGAACCCGGTGGTTTCCGTATCAAGAACAATCTCGCGCGCCATGCCCCCTTAATGGGGTCGTTCGCCCGATTACGAAAGGCTGGCGGCGTCGCGACGCGGAGATATCCACACCGGATCCAGCACCGTGGCGACGATGGCCTCAACTTCAGCACGGGCCGCGTCCAGACCGTGGCCGGTGTCGACGATGAAGTCGGCGCGTGCGCGTTTTTCCGCATCCGGCAGCTGACGGGCCAGAATGGCCTCGAACCGTTCGCGCGTCATGCCGGAACGGGCCAGGACGCGGGCGGCCTGAACCTCGGCGTCTGCGCTGACCACCACCACGGCGTCCACGGATCGGTCGCCGCCGGTTTCGAACAGCAGGGGGATGTCCAGCACGCCCAGCTTCACCCCTGCGGCCCGCGCCGCATCCAGATCGGCCTGCCGTCCCTGTGCGACCAGAGGATGGACGATGGCTTCCAGCGTCCTGAAGGCCGTCTCGTCGCGACCCAGCGCCTCGGCCAGACGTGTGCGGTCCACGGCGCCGTCCACGATCACGCCGGGAAAGGCGTCTCCGACCGGCCCCACCGCCGCCCCGCCCCTGGCGTAGAGCTGATGCACCGCGTCATCGGCGTTCCAGATCACCGCGCCCAGATCGGCGAACATGGCCGTGGTCGTCGACTTGCCCATGCCGATGGAGCCGGTCAGGCCCAGCAGGATCATCCGACCGCCTCGCCCAGATGCGCCATCAGCAGGGCGCGCAGGTCCAGCGGCGGCGGCGGGCGGCGGAAGATGGCCTCGAACGAGGGCGCCGCCTGTCCGATCAGCATGGCCAGACCATCCACGGTCGTCAGCCCCCGCGCCCGCGCCGCGATCAGGAAGGGCGTCCATAGCGGCTTGTAGGTCATGTCCATGACCACGGTTCCCGGTGCGATCAGGTCGAAATCCACCTGCGGCGGAACACTGAGCGCATTGACGATCAGGGCGGCGCCGTCGAACGCCTCAGCCGCCTGCATCACCCGCACCGATGGACCCAGATCGGCGGCCAGCATCTCGGCCCGGTCGCGCGAGCGATTGACGATCCGCACCTCGGCGCCCGCCTCCACCAGAACGCCCGATCCGGCCCGCGCGGCGCCGCCTGCGCCCAGAATGACGACGGGTTTTCCGCTGACATCCAGATCCGGCGCCTGTTCCTTCAGCCCCAGCATCAGGCCGACGCCGTCCGAACTATCGCCCAGCACCCGCCCGTCGACGAATTCCAGGATGTTGGACGAGGACGTCAGTTTCGACGCGGCCGACACCTCATCCGCCAGAGCGAACGCCTGCTCCTTAAACGGCGAGGTGACGTTCAGACCCGAGATCAGACCCGCGCGCCCCGCCGCAACCAAGGCGTCAAACCCCGCCGCATCGACCGGCGCGAACGGCAGATAGGCGCCGTCTATGCCGCCCGCCGCCAGCCAGGCGTTATGGATGATGGGACTGAGGGAATGGGCGACCGGCTGTCCGGCGATGCCGCCCAACAGGGCAGCGCCCGTGATGATCTGTCTGCTCATGCCGCCAGCACGCCCGCCCGGCGCAGTTCCGCCAGCACCGGCCACAGGGGCAGGCCCAGAACGGTGAAATAGTCGCCGTCCACGGCTTCAAACAGCTGCGAACCCAGCCCTTCCAGACGATAGGTGCCGACGCAGCTCAGCAGCACCTCGCCCTCAGCCGCCAGATAGGCGTCAAGGAAGGCGTCCGAGAAATCCCGCATCCGCATCTGCACCGTATCGACGCCGGACCAGACCACCTGTCCCTTGACCGCCAAAGCCGCACCGGAATGCAGATGATGGGTCTTGCCCCGCATGGATTTCAGCCGCTCACGCGCCGCGTCCAGCGTCGGCGCCTTGGAGATCAGGCCGCCGTCAAAGGCCAGGGTCTGGTCCGAGCCCAGCACCCAGGCGGCCTCGTCGTCACGCGACACGGCCAAAGCCTTGGCCTCGGCAAGACGCACGGCCAGGGCCGCCGCATCCAGATCGCTGGACTGGGCCTTGATCGCGTCCTCATCGACGCCTGCGACCCGCACCTCGAACGCCACCCCGGCGTTTTCCAGCATGGCGCGACGTGCGGCGCTCTTGGACGCCAGAACCAGTTTCTCGCCACTCACCAGCTGGCTCCGATCCTGTGATTGCGATGCTCGCTGAGCAGATTGGCGATGGCCGCCGACGTTTCCTCGACCGAGCGCCGCGTCACGTCGATGGTGGGCCAACCGCGTCGCTCAAAGGCGCGCCGCGCCTTAATCGTCTCATCCCTGACCGCGTCCTGATCCGTGTAGGACGAGGTCTGGTTGGCGTTCAGATTGTCGATGCGGTTCCTGCGGATCTGGATCAGCCGGTCAGGCGACACCGTCAAGCCGATGACCAGCGGCTTCTTCAACTGGGTCAGGCGCTCGCCGTCCTCCTGTCCCGGCACCAGCGGCACATTGGCGGCGCGGATGCCCCGGTGGGCCAGATAGATGCAGGTCGGGGTCTTGGAGGTGCGGCTGACCCCGCACAGCACGACGTCTGCGCCTTCCAACTGTTCCAGCGTGCCTTGTCCGTCGTCATAAGCCATGGCGAAGTCCAGGGCCGAGATACGGTTGAAATAGTCATGGTCCAGCGTGTGCTGGGCGCCGACGCGCGACGACAGGGCCGCCCCCAGATAGCGCGACATGGCCCCGACCAGCGGGTCCAGCGCCCCGATCTGCGGCATGTCCAGACGCCGACAGCCTTCTTCCAGCTGTTCGCGCAGATCGCGATCCACCAGGGTGTGCAGAACCACGCCGGGGGCCGAGGCCACTTCCTCCAGCACCCGGTCCATCTGCTTCTCTGATCGGACCAGAGCATAGATGTGTTCAATCGGGATCACGCCGTCGAAACGGGCCGTCACCGCCTTGGCCATGGCGTTCAGCGTCTCGCCGGTCGAGTCCGACACCAGATGGACGTGAAAATAGGTCGCCAGGCGGTGGGGTCTTGCAGGGCTCATTCAAAACAGTCCGACCCTCTGGCCGGTCCCTGTGGAAAGGGTGGGGGCGAACCGGCTCAGCCGGGGCGCCGTTCTCCATAGCCGCTGATCCATCGGGCGGCGAGCGGGGATGATGGTGGGCGGTATCATCCGCTGGCGCCCCATTCATCCCAAGGCGGATATCCGGTTTCCCCTCGATTGTGGAAAAACTAATGAAAGGTTAATTCCGCTTAACCGCGTTCACAGGCTGGCGTCCTGCAAAGCCTGGAGAATTAAGGACTTGTTAAGGATTATCCACCGCCGGGATAGCGCCGTTCTGCATCCCCGTTAAGTATTTTCAGCTCGTGGATATCCGCTTTTGTTCCGTGGGTGACTTGTGAGTCTTCCCCGGGTTTCCACGGCCCTACCTACCTCTACAAATCTTTTAATTCTTATTTTGATTAGGGATTGAGAGCAGGGGGCTGTGACCTTAATCGTCCAGGCATGACCGATCAGACCCAGACACACGACCAGACACCCCTGATGATCCGGGCTCTCCGTGGAGAGACGTTGGACCGTCCGCCCGTCTGGTTCATGCGCCAGGCGGGACGTTACCTGCCTGAGTATCGTCGCCTGCGTGCAGAGGCCCCTGACTTCATCGCCTTCTGCCTGAACCCCGAGATGGCGGCTGAGGCGACGTTGCAGCCGATGCGTCGGTTCGGTTTCGATGCGGCGATCGTTTTCGCCGACATCCTGCTGATCCCCCGCGCCCTGGGTCAGGACGTCTGGTTTGAAACGGGCGAGGGGCCAAGACTGGGCGAAATGCCGCCTCCGGGGCGTATGGCCGAACGGGCGGCCTCTGCGGGCGAGCATCTGTCCGCCGTGGGTCAGACCCTGTCCATCGTGCGGGCGGCGCTGGAGCCTGAACGCGCCCTGATCGGTTTCGCCGGGGCGCCCTGGACGGTGGCGACCTATATGCTGGACGGCGAGCATCGCACCATCGGCAAGGGCGAACGCGCCCAGGCCCGCACCTATGCCTATGCCGATCCCAAGCGGGTGGATGAGACGCTGGAGGTCCTGGTCGAGGCCAGCGCCCGTTATCTGAAGATGCAGGCCGACGCCGGCGCCCAGGTGCTGAAGATCTTCGAGAGTTGGGCCGAAGGGCTCCCCGATGACCTGTTTGAACGTCTGGTCCTGAAGCCCCACCAGGCGCTTGTGAAGCGCACGCGGGAGCTGGGGGTCATCGTGCCCCTGATCGGCTTCCCACGGGGCTCTGCGGCGCTTGCAGAGCGATATGCGGAACAGGTTGAGGTGGACGCCGTCGCGCTCGACACCGCCTGTCCTCTGGAGGTCGGCAAGCGGGTGCAGCAGATCAAGCCGATCCAGGGCGCTCTGGACCCGCTGCTGCTGCGCGCGGGCGGCGAGATGCTGGACCGCCGCGTCGATCAGCTGATGGACGCCTGGGGGCAGGGGCCGTGGGTCTTCAACCTGGGCCACGGCATCCTGCCGGACGTGCCGATCAGCCATGTCGAACAGGTTCTGAAACGGATCGGCGCGCAATGAGCGGTGCGGACAGAGACGCAGGCGGTCTGAAAGGGCGGCGCATCGCCGTCGTCCTGTTCAATCTGGGCGGACCGGATGATCAGCCTTCAGTCAAACCCTTCCTGTTCAACCTGTTCAACGACCCAGCCATCATCGGCCTGCCGGGGTTTGCACGCACGCCTCTGGCCCGTCTGATCTCCAGCCGTCGAGAGGCGGCGGCTCAGGCCAACTATCGCCTGATGGGCGGGGGCTCGCCCCTGCTGCCGGAAACCCGGCGTCAAGCCCAGGCGCTGGAGACGGTGCTGAACGACCGTCTGTCGGACGACGAGGTCCGCGTCTTCATCGCCATGCGCTACTGGCATCCGCTGACGGAAGAGACGGCGGCCGATGTTGCGGTCTATGGGCCGGACGAGGTTGTCCTGCTGCCCCTCTATCCGCAGTATTCGACCACGACGACCCAATCCTCGCTCAAGGCATGGAACGCTGTCTATGCAGGCTCCGGCGTCAGCCGCGCCGTCTGCTGCTATCCCGATGCGCCGGGCTGGATCGAGGCTCAGGTCGACGGCGTCTGCGAAAAACTGGATGCGGCGGGCGATGCCCCGGTGCGGGTGTTGTTCTCGGCGCACGGCATTCCTGAGAAGCTGGTGACCGGCAAGGGCGATCCCTATCAGGAACAGGTCGAAACGACCGTCGCCGCCGTGGTCGCCGCAGTTGAGGCTCGGCGCGGCTCGATCGACCACGCCATCTGTTATCAGAGCCGCGTCGGGCCGATGAAATGGCTTGGCCCCTCGACGCCCGAGGCGATTGAGGCGGCGGGTCGTGACGGTCTGGGCGTGGTGGTGGTCCCGACCGCCTTCGTCTCCGAGCATATCGAGACCCTGGTCGAACTGGATATCGAATATGCGGAACTGGCCCATGAAAAAGGCGCCAGTCCTTATCTGCGCGCGCCAGCGGTCGGGGTGCGTCCCGCCTTCATTGCGGCGCTGGCGGATGCGGCGCAGCAGGCGCTGGGTCGTACCGGGGTCGAACCGCAGGGTGCGGGCTGCAAGGCGGGCTGGAAGTCCTGCCCACGTCAGGGCGCAAGCTGTCAGGGGAGGAATGCGGCGTGAACACCTATGATCTGGTCCGGGGCCTGCACATTCTGGCGGTCATCGCCTGGATGGCCGGGATGCTGTTCCTGCCGCGTCTCTATGCCTATGACGCCGAACAGAACGGCAAGCCCGAGCCGCTGAAAAGCGAGATGCAGGACCTGCTGCGCACCTGGCAGACGCGGCTGCTGCGCATCATCGTCAACCCGGCCATGATCCTGGCCTTCATCTTCGGCGGCTGGCTGTTCTGGCTTAGAAGCGGGCAGGGGGCCGACTGGTCGTTTGCCCATGAGCCGTGGATGATCACCAAGCTGATCGGCGTCTTCCTGCTGGCCGGGTGGCACGGCTTCCTGGCCGGACAGCGCAAGAAGATCGCGGCGGGTACGTCGAAATACTCGGGCAAGTTCTGGCGTATGACGAACGAGATTCCCTTCGTTCTGGCCATCATCATGGTGCTGTCGGTGACGACGGAATGGACCCTGCGCTAAACAGGGTTTCGTTTCGTTCAACGCCTCCGCTTGACCTGACCACGCGCCTGTGGTTCCGCTGGGGGTGAACCGTTCGGCCCTGCTGGCGGTCCCTCTCTTTTTGCGACGCCTGCAGGTATCGACCAGCGGGAGCACGCCGCACCTCCCTTCGGCCTTACGGCCAGACATTCCCAGAGACCTGACGCCGCAGCGCTTTGCTGTGCGCGACTGCGAGCCTGCATCATGACCGACGACGTCCGCGACACCGAAACCGACACCCCCGAGGTCGAAAACCTCGAAGCCGAATCCCCGACCCATCACGGCGCCGAGCATGAAGTCGGCGAGGCGGCGGGCGCTGATTCCGGCGTGGACACCACGGTCGATGATGAAGAAGACGGTGAACCCGTCGTGCCTAACGGCCGCATTACGCTTGCCGAACTGAACGAGAAGACGCCGGCCGATCTGGTCGCCTTCGCCGAACAGCTGGAAGTCGAGAACGCCTCCAACCTGCGCAAGCAGGACCTGTTGTTCGCCATCCTGAAGGCCCTGGCCGACGAAGAAGTCGAGATCATCGCAGACGGCGTTCTGGAAATCCTGCCGGACGGTTTCGGTTTCCTGCGCAGCCCGGACGCCAACTACCTGCCCGGCCCGGACGACATCTATGTCTCGCCCTCGCAGATCCGCCGCTTCGGCCTGCGCTCAGGCGACACCGTCCACGGCGCCGTGCGTGGCCCGCGTGAGGGCGAGCGTTACTTCGCCCTGCTGAAGGTCGATACGATCAATCTGGAAGACCCGGAGCTGGTCAAGACCAAGGTCCTGTTCGACAACCTGACGCCCCTCTATCCTGAGGAGCGGCTGCACATGGAAATTCAGGACCCGACCCTGAAGGACCGTTCGGGCCGCGTCATCGACATCGTCGCGCCACTGGGCAAGGGCCAGCGCTGCCTGATCGTCGCCCCGCCGCGCGTCGGCAAGACGGTGATGCTGCAGAACATCGCCAAGTCGATCGAGCGCAATCACCCGGAAGTCTTCCTGATCGTCCTGCTGATCGACGAACGCCCGGAAGAAGTCACGGACATGCAGCGCACCGTGAAGGGCGAGGTCGTGGCCTCCACCTTCGACGAGCCCGCCACCCGCCACGTCGCCGTCGCCGAGATGGTGATCGAAAAGGCCAAGCGTCTGGTCGAGCACAAGAAGGATGTGGTGATCCTGCTGGACTCCATCACCCGTCTGGGCCGCGCCTACAACGCCACCGTCCCGTCGTCGGGCAAGGTGCTGACCGGGGGTGTTGACGCCAACGCCCTGCAGCGCCCCAAGCGCTTCTTCGGCGCCGCGCGTAATGTGGAGCAGGGCGGGTCTCTGACCATCATCGCCACGGCTCTGATCGACACCGGCAGCCGCATGGACGAGGTGATCTTCGAAGAGTTCAAGGGCACCGGCAACTCGGAAATCGTGCTGGACCGCAAGGTCGCGGACAAGCGCATCTTCCCCGCCATCGACGTGCTTAAGTCCGGCACCCGCAAGGAAGATCTCATCACGCCGAAGGACCAACTGGCCAAGACCTATGTCCTGCGCCGCATCCTCAATCCGATGGGTCCGCAGGACGCGATCGAGTTCCTGCTCGACAAGTTGCGCCAGTCCAAGAACAACTCAGACTTCTTCCAGTCGATGAACACCTGATCCCCTTCAGGCGTTTCACGTGGAACAGGAGAGGCTTCCATGAAGGTTCAGGTCGAGATCGATTGCACCCCCGCCGAGGCGCGCGCCTTTCTCGGCCTGCCCGACGTGACCCCGCTGAACGAAGCGATGGTCGCGGAAATGCAGGAGCGGATGAAGGCCAATGTCGCGGCCATGCAGCCTGAGGAACTGATGAAGACCTGGACCAGCTTCGGCCTTCAGGCTCAGGACCAGTTCCGCCGCCTGATGGAAGCCGCCGTGAAATGACCAGCGTCTCTCCTTCCCATGACATGGCCCATGACATGGGAAGGGGACTGCGAAACGGTGGAGGGGATCTGTCCCTTGAGGCCCCTCCACGCCGGCGCTGAGAACACGCCGCGAGACCTCCCCATTGCTGGCGGAGGAGAGATCAGCATCATGACAAACGACACCATCTTCGCCCTCGCGACGCCGCCCGGCCGCGGGGCGATTGCCGTCATCCGTCTGTCCGGCCCAGAGGTCGAGGCGACGCTAACGGGGCTGGGCGCGTTCCACGTGAAGCCCAGAATGGCCTCGGTGCGTGACCTGACCCATGCGGGGCAGCACATCGATCAGGCTCTGGTCCTGCGTTTTGTCGGTCCCCATTCCTACACGGGAGAGGACTCTGCTGAACTGCATCTGCACGGCGGTCGGGCTGTCGTTGAGGCAGCCAGTCACGCCCTGATCGCGCTGGGGGTTCGACCCGCAGAACCTGGCGAGTTCACGCGCCGCGCTTTCCAGAACGGGCGGATGGATCTGGCCCAGGCTGAGGCGGTCGCCGACCTGATTGACGCCGAAACAGTGGCTCAGGCCAAACAGGCGCTGGGTCAGTTGGACGGCAAGCTCAGCGAAACCTACGCCGGTTTCCGCCGCGACCTGTTGCACGCCCTGGCCTTGGTCGAGGCCGAGATCGACTTCCCCGATGAGGAAGTTCCCGACAATCTGGCCCGCACCGCTGGTCCGGTTTTGATCCGTTTGGCTGAGGATCTGCGTCGTGCCGTCGCCGCTGGGCGGCGCGGAGAGCGGGTGCGGGACGGTTACCGCATCGTCCTGATCGGCGAGACGAACGCGGGCAAGTCATCCCTGTTCAATGCTCTGGTCGCGCGAGAAGCCGCCATTGTCACGCCTATCGCGGGCACTACACGGGATGTGCTGGACGCAGATCTGGTCATTGGCGGCTACGCCGTGACCCTGTCTGACACAGCCGGGCTGCGAGACAGCGACGATCCGGTTGAGGCTGAAGGGGTGCGTCGTGCGCGTCTGCGCGCCGAACAGTCCGACCTGCGTCTGTGGGTCCGGGCGCCCGGTGATCCGGAAGGCGCCGCTGCGGCCTATGCACAGCCCGGCGATCTGGTCGTTGCGAACAAGGCCGATCTCGGCGTTATGGCGAGGGCCGAAGGGTTCGACAGTCTGTCGGTCAGCACCCAGACCGGGCAGGGCTTGTCCGATCTGCATGACTGGATCGCCGCACGCCTTGCGCATGATCTGGCGGGCGCGGACTTCCCGGCCATTACGCGGGAACGGCACCGTCTTCGTCTGACCGAAGCCCTGATCAGTGTCGAAGCGGCCCTTTCTGCTCTGGATGTCGCCCCGGAAATGGCGGGTGATGATCTGCGTCGTGCGGCGGAATCCTTGGCGCGTGTGACGGGCGCGATCGGGGTGGAGGATATTCTGGGCCAGGTCTTCTCAACCTTCTGCATTGGAAAGTGAATTCAGCCATACCGGTGTTTCACGTGAAACAGTCGGTATGACCCGTGTTCGGTGAACTGCGGCCTTCTCGACTGCTGGTGAAAAGTCCTCATTTGGACTATGTGGCGCAGATGAACTCCCCAATCGAAATCACCTGTGACGTCGTGGTCATCGGAGGCGGGCACGCCGGTTGCGAGGCCGCAGCCGCCTCTGCCCGCGCGGGTGCGCGCACCATCCTGCTGACCCAGAAGCTGGAGACCATCGGCGAGATGTCGTGCAACCCGGCCATTGGCGGTCTGGGCAAGGGGCATCTGGTTCGTGAGATCGACGCCATGGACGGGATCATGGGGCGTCTGGCCGATGTGTCGGGCATCCAGTTTCGTCTGCTGAACCGATCCAAGGGCGCCGCTGTGCGCGGCCCGCGTAGTCAGATTGACCGTCGTCTGTACCGTGAAGCCATGCAGGCCGAACTGGCCCAGACGCCAAACCTGACCCTGATGGCGGGAACGGCTGAAAGCCTGATCCTTGAGGGTGACCGCGTGGTGGGCGTCGAGACAGGGGCAGGGGAGACCATCCGCGCCGCGTCGGTGGTCCTGACGACCGGCACCTTCCTGAACGGGGTCATTCACCGTGGGGATGAACGCATCCCAGCGGGTCGTCATGGCGAGGCGCCGTCCACTGGATTGGCCGCTGATCTCCATGCCGCCGACCTGATGATGGGGCGGTTGAAGACCGGCACGCCGGCGCGTCTGGACGGCCGCACCATCGCCTGGGATCGGCTGGAGATGCAGGAGGCGGACGCAGCCCCTTCGGCCTTCTCCTTCCTGACGGATCAGATCACGGTCCCGCAGATCGCCTGCGGCGTGACCCATACGACGGCGCAAACCCATCAGATCATCGCCGACAATCTGGGTGAGAGCGCCGTCTATGGCGGCAAACTATCAGGCGTCGGCCCCCGCTACTGTCCTTCGATCGAGGACAAGGTGGTGCGGTTCGCCGACAAGACCAGCCACCAGATCTTCCTGGAGCCGGAAGGTCTGGATGATCCGACCGTCTATCCCAACGGCATTTCGACCTCGGTCAGTGAAGCGACGCAGTTGGCCTTCCTGAGGACCATTCCGGGTCTGGAGGCTGTCGAGGTGTTCCGTTACGGCTACGCCATCGAATACGACTACGTCGACCCGCGCGAACTGAGCCCAACGCTGGAAGTGAAGAAGCGTTCCGGCCTCTATCTGGCAGGCCAGATCAACGGCACGACTGGATATGAAGAGGCGGCGGCTCAGGGACTGATGGCGGGCCTGAACGCGGCGCGTTCCGCCTTTGGACAGGAGCCGGTCGTCTTCGGTCGGGACCAGGCCTATATCGGTGTGATGATTGATGACCTGGTGACGCGGGGTGTGACCGAGCCGTATCGCATGTTCACCAGCCGCGCCGAGTATCGTCTGAGCCTGCGTGCGGACAATGCGGATCAAAGGCTGACAGGTTTGGCCATCTTATTGGGCATTGTGTCTGACGAACGCCGCCTGCGGTTTGAGGCGAAGGCGGCTGAACTGGCCAAGGCCGCCGCTGTTTCACGTGAAACCCTGTTCACGCCCAAGGAGGCAAACGCCTTGGGCATTCCGGTGAATGCCGACGGCCGCCGTCGCTCGATGCGTGAGCTTCTGGCCTTCCCCGATGTGACGTTGGACAACTTCATCACGGCCTGCCCGGAGATCGCGGGCTGGAGTGCAGAGGTGCGCGAGCAGGTCGAGATCGACGCGGGCTACGCCAACTATCTGGACCGGCAGGCGACGGACGCAGAAGCCTTGAGGACGGAGGAGGAGCTGCGCCTGCCTGCGGATCTCGACTATGGCGCGATCGGCGGTCTGTCGAACGAAGTAAAGGACAAGCTGGTCCGCATCCGTCCACGCACTTTGGGGCAGGCGGGCCGGATCGAGGGCATGACGCCGGGTGCTCTGACGGCCCTGTTGTCTCATGTGAAGCGCTCGCCCCGCACGACGGTGGCGGCATGAGCCTGGAGACTGAGAAGGCGGCCTTCCAGCAAAAGGCCAATGCCACGCCGGAACAGATGGCCGATCTGGAAGCCTTCCGCGTCCGTCTGGTGGAAGCGAATGCGGTGATGAATCTGGTTGGGCCGGACAGCCTGCCGGATTTCTGGAACCGCCATGCCTGGGACAGCGCGCAGTTGCTAAGCCATGCACCGGACGCTCTGACCTGGGCTGATCTGGGGGCAGGGGCTGGTTTTCCGGGCGTCGTGTTGACGATCCTGCTGAAGGGCAGGGAAGGGGCGCATGTCTGGCTGATAGACAGCCTGGGGAAACGCTGCCGCTTCCTGCAAGAGATTGTCGATGAGTTGTCGCTTCCGGCGACGGTTCTCAATGGCCGGGCTGAACAGCAGAAGGTGCGGTGTGACATCGTTACGGCGCGTGCTGTGGCGCCTATGGATAAGCTGCTGGGTTATGCACAGCCCTACTTCGAAAGGGGTGCACAAGGTCTGTTTCTAAAGGGAGAGAAGGCGGAATCTGAGTTGATCGAGGCCCGTAAATCCTGGCATCTCCAAGCAGAGCTGGCCCAGTCGCAGAGCGATGGACGTGGCCGTATCGTGACAGTTCGGAGCCTTCGACGTGCCCGCTAAAAAGCCTGCCCGAGTTCTCGCCGTGTCCAATCAAAAGGGGGGAGTCGGTAAGACGACGACCGCCATCAACCTGGGAACCGCCCTTGCCGCCATTGGCGAGCGCGTGCTGATCGTGGACATGGACCCGCAGGGGAATGCCTCCACCGGTCTGGGTGTTCCACGTGAAACACGACGGGTCACCATCTATGACGTAGTTGTGGACCAGCGTTCCATCGAGGATGCAGCCGTCCAGACGACGGTTCCCGGTCTCTGGATCGTTCCGGCTGACGCTGACATGTCGGGCGTTGAAATCGAGCTGAGCCAGGCGGATCGTCGTTCCTATCGTCTGCGTGACGCCCTGCGCGCTCACGACGACGGCCCTACCGCGTATGACTATGTGCTGATCGACTGTCCGCCGTCGCTGAACCTGCTGACCCTGAACGCCATGGCGGCCTCGGATGCGGTTCTGGTGCCGTTGCAGTGCGAGTTCTTCGCGCTGGAAGGCCTCAGCCAGCTGATGCGGACGATCGATATGGTCAAGCACAGCCTGAACCCCGCGCTGGAAATACAGGGCCTGGTCCTGACCATGTATGACCGCCGCAGCGCCCTGTCGGGACAGGTTGCCAATGATGTGCGCGCCCATTTCGGCGACAAGGTCTATGAGAGCGTCATTCCCCGCAACGTCCGCGTCGCCGAGGCGCCGTCCTTTGGTAAGCCTGCGCTGATCTATGATCTGAAATGCGCCGGCAGCCAGGCCTATCTGCGTCTGGCCAAGGAAGTGGTGAAGCGCGAACGCCAGCGCCTTAAACTGGCCGCCTGAGTTTTAGTAGAAGAACGGAAACAGTATCTTGGCTGAACGACACAGAGGTCTGGGCCGCGGCCTGTCGGCGTTGATGGGCGAAAATGCAGAGGCGCCTGTGGCGCCCGGCGCGCCGGTCCCGGCTGGCGTGCAGCGCGTGCCGATCGAGAGCCTGAAGCCCAACCCGGACCAGCCGCGCAAGACCTTCCGCCAGGAAGATCTAGAGGAGTTGACGGCCTCGATCCGCGACAAGGGCGTGCTTCAGCCCATTCTGGTGCGAACCCAACCCGGCGAGGATGGTGTCTGGCAGATCATCGCCGGTGAACGCCGCTGGCGGGCGTCCCAAGCCGCGCGCCTGACCGAGGTGCCGATCGTTGTTCACGAGATGGACGACGTCGAGGTGTTCGAGGTCGCCATTGTCGAAAACGTCCAGCGCGCTGACCTGAACCCGCTGGAAGAAGCCGAGGCCTACCGCGTTCTGATGGACCGTTTCGGGCGGACCCAGGACGCCGTGGCGGGGGTTGTCGGCAAGAGCCGGAGCCATGTCGCCAATATGATGCGTCTGCTGCAACTGCCGGAGCGGGTGCTGTTCTACGTGCGTGAGGGCAAGCTGTCGGCGGGCCACGCGCGGGCGCTGATCAACACGCCGGACCCCAGCCAACTGGCCGACATCGCCTTTGTCGACGGGCTCAGCGTCCGCGAAACCGAGGCCTTGGCGCGTCGTGCGACCGAAGGCCCCAAGCCGGTGAAGGCCAAGGCCGTGGCGCGGGCCGGGGAGGGTTCGGCGGATGTCGTGGCCCTGCAGCAGGATCTGGCCGACGCCCTGGGCTTGAAGGTCGAACTGAATGACCGCAGCGGCAAGGGCGAACTGACCATCCGTTACGGCTCGCTGGAGCAGTTGGACGATCTGTGCCGCCGATTGATGCGGGGCTGAGGGGTTTCACGTGCTAGGGTGGGCGCATGACTGAAGAAACAACGCTCACCCCCGCCGAAAAGCTGAAACAGGCCCTGGCCGCCAAGAAGGCCAAGTCAGGCCATGGATTCTCAGGCCAGCCGAGCGCCAAGGCTGAAGAAAAAAGCGTCTCGGCGCGCAATGTCGCCATGGCCAAGCCCGCATTCCGCAAGGCGTCGAAGCGGGGCTAAGGTTTGCCGTCCCCATTCGCAGTGCGGATGGGGATTTTTACAGGCCCAGGCGACGTGCGCGGCCTGCGATTTCCAACAGCAGACGTTCGGCGATCAGTTGATCCGGCATTCCGGTCGTCTTGGTGGCGACGTCTGCGGTGTTGATGCTGTCCAGCACATCGTCCAGCGCCTCCAGCCGCCAGGAACGGGCCTGACGCAGCATTTCCGCCTCCTGTTTCCAGAAGACGCCCGCGGCCTTTGCGGCCTCTTTCGAACTGGCCCCATTGGCCTGCAGGATGTTGATGCGGCGCAGGCGACCCAGATGCATGGCCGCAGAACGCACGGCCAGAACCGAGGATTCCCCCTCCGCAAAGGCGCGGCGCAGACCGGATTGGGCCGGACCGGGACGACCGCCGAAGGCTTGTAGGGCTGCATCAGACAGGGAGGCGTCAGGTTCGACGCCCAGATGCTGTTCCAGTTCCTCCGGGCCTATGGTGCGGCCTGATCCGGGGCCAATGAACAGGGCCAGACGCTCGATCTCCTGACGCATCAGGCCGCGTTCGCGGGGCAGGCGGGCGACAAAACGATCCAGGGCGTCGGCGTTCAGGCCGACTTTGTCCACCGCCAGGGCCTCGCGCGTCATGCGGGCCACATCGCCGGTTTCGTCCTCGTAGCAGACGATGCCGACCGCGCCGTTTTCCTTTTCGGCGGTCTTCCGCAGGGCGGATTCACGACCCAGCTGATCGGCCTCGACCACCATCATGGCGTCGGGATTATAGCCGCCCGCAGCATGGATCTTGAGCGCTGCAGCCACAGCCTTGTCCACGCCAGGCTTGATCGTCGACAGGCGGATACGAACCAGACGTCGCCCGCCCATCAGGGACATGGCCGTCAGGGCTTCTTCCAGCCTGGTTTCATCGCCGTCGATGTCGCTGTCGGTCAGGACGGTGACGTTGAAGGGGTCGTTCAGGTCAGGCGTGACCGTCTTGCACAGGATTTCGGCCCGTTCGGAGACGCCGGAACGGTCCTTGCCGTGGATCACCGCCGCGCGAATGCCCGGGTCCGGCGCCTTCAGGAATCGTTCGATTTCCGGGCGTTTGGCGAGGATCATTACGGTCGGCTCACTGGCCTGACAGCGCCTGCATGACGTCCAGACGGATCAGGCGGGCCAGTTCGGACGCCGCGCGCTCCTCGCCGTCCTGCTGGGCGGCGATGGCGGCATAGGGCTGGTCGTCGCTGGCGTAGGTGGTGGTGACGGTTTCCGTGCCGCTAAGCGGCGTTCCGCCCGCCGCCGGGGTCAGGGTCCATGCGGCCTTGACCGTCAGCTCATAGCGGGTGGCGGTGTCGTCGATGCGGCGGCCCAGAGAACGGCGGCTCTGCTCCACCGTGGCGGTCAGGCGGTACAGCGGCGTGGCGCTGCGGTCCCAGGCCAGGGCGTCCTCCAGCTGCTCACGCAGCCGGTAGCCCAAACGGTCGTCCTGGGTGGTGACGGCGATGCGGCGCAGGGCCGATCCCGTCGCCGGTTCGGCGTACATGGGCGTGAAGCCGCAAGCCGAGACGGCCAGGGCCGTAAGAACCGCAAAGACCGCCGCGATGCGCATCAGCCGGCCACCAGATTGACGATACGGTCCTTGACCACGACGATCTTCTTCACGCTCAGACCCTCCAGACGCGCCAGCACGGTCTCATCGGCCAGAACAATGGCCTCGACATCGCCGGGCTCCATGCCGCGCGCAACGCGGATTTCCGCGCGACGCTTGCCGTTGATCTGGATGGGCAGGACCACCTCGTCGTCGGCTGCAAGCGCAGCGTCCCACACAGGCCACGGCGCGTCCAGAACCATCCCGTCCTCACCCAGACGCGACCAGCATTCCTCGGCCAGGTGCGGGGTGAAGGGGGCGATCAGGCGGGCCAGGGCCGACAGTGCCTGACGTTTGGCTGCGCCGCCGGCCTTGGCGTTGTCGCGCACGGTGGCGACAAAGGCATACAGCTTGGCGATGGCGGAGTTGAAGCGGAAGCCTTCGACGCCCTCGGACACGGCCTTGATGGCCTTGTGCGTCTCGCGGATCAGTTCGGCATTGGCCTTTTCATCGCCTTCGACGGCGGCATCATAGGTGTCGAACAGGGTCCAGGTGCGTTGCACAAAGCGGCTGGCGCCCTCGATGCCGCCCGGCGTCCACTGGATGTCGCGTTCGGGCGGGCTGTCGGACAGGACGAACAGGCGGCCTGCGTCCACGCCGTGGGAGGTCAGGATTTCCTGCGGCGCGACGACGTTCTTCTTGGACTTGGACATCTTTTCGATGTCGCCGATGGTCACCGCCGCGCCGTTCGACAGACGGGTGGCGACGCGCTGGCCGTCAATGGTTTCGATCCGCACGTCGGTGGGCTCGACCCAGCGGGGTTTGCCGACCTCGTCATGGCCTTCGAAATAGGTCTCGTGGACGACCATGCCTTGGGTGAACAGGCCCGCGAACGGCTCCTTGACACTCATCAGGCCCGCATCGGTCAGGGCGCGCGTGATGAAGCGGGCGTAGAGCAGGTGCAGCACCGCGTGTTCGACGCCGCCGATATACTGATCCACCGGCAGCCAGCGGTCGGCGGCGGCCTTGTCGATCGGGGCCTCGGCCTTGGGATCGGTGAAGCGGGCGAAATACCAGCTGGAGTCCACGAAGGTGTCCAGGGTGTCTGTCTCACGTGTCGCATCGGTTCCGCACGACGGGCATTTGACGTGTTTCCAGGTCGCGTGGCGGGCCAGCGGATTTCCGGGCACGTCGAAGGTGACGTCGTCAGGCAGGACGACCGGCAGCTGGTCGGCGGGAACCTCCACCGGCCCGCAGGACGGGCAGTGGATGATCGGGATGGGGCAGCCCCAGTAGCGCTGGCGCGACACGCCCCAGTCACGCAGGCGATAGATGGTCGCGCCCTTGCCGGTTCCCGCGGCCTCGACGCGGCCGATGGACTCAGCCTTGGCGGCTTCGATGTCCAGACCGTTCAGGAAGTCGGAATTGAAGATGGAGCCGGGGCCGGTATAGGCCTCGTCGCCGACGGTGAAGTCATCGCCAGCGCCCTCGGGCCGGACGACAGGCTTGACCGGAAGGTTGTATTTACGGGCGAAGTCCAAGTCGCGCTGGTCGTGGGCGGGGCAGGCGAAGATGGCGCCCGTGCCGTATTCCGACAGGATGAAGTTGGCGATCCAGACCGGAACCTCGGCGCCGGTGAAGGGATGGATGGTCTTCAGGCCCGTGTCCCAGCCGATCTTCTCGGCCTGATCGATGTCAGCCTGCGAGGTGCCGCCCTTGCGGCATTCAGCGACGAAGGCGGCGACGTCGGGGTTGGCCTCGGCCAGAGCCTTGGCGATGGGGTGGTCGGGCGCGATGCCCATGAAGGAGGCGCCGAACAGGGTGTCGGGGCGGGTGGTGTAGATCTCCAGACCTTCAGGCGACGCGGCAGGGGCGTCACCGGCCCATTTCCAGGTCATCTGCAGACCTTTGGACCGGCCGATCCAGTTTTCCTGCATCAGGCGGACCTTGTCGGGCCAGCGGTCCAGATCCTTCAGGCCGTCGATCAGGTCGTCGGCATAGTCGGTGATGCGCAGGAACCACTGGTTCAGCTTGCGCTTCTCGATCAGGGCGCCGGAACGCCAGCCGCGCCCGTCGATCACCTGTTCATTGGCCAAAACCGTATTGTCGACCGGGTCCCAGTTGACGACCCCGTCCTTGCGATAGACCAGACCGCGCCGATACAGCTCAAGGAACCAGGCCTGCTGCTTGCCGTAGTATTCGGGGTCGCAGGTGGCGAACTCACGCGACCAGTCCAGCGACAGGCCCAGCAGTTTCAGCTGATCCCGCATCGAGGCGATATTGTCGTAGGTCCAGCCCTTGGGGTGGATGCCGCGCTCCATGGCTGCGTTCTCGGCCGGCATGCCGAAGGCGTCCCAGCCCATCGGGTGCAGAACATCGAACCCTTGAGCGCGCTTGGAGCGGGCCACCACGTCGCCCATCACATAGTTGCGGGCGTGACCCATGTGGATGTTCCCCGACGGGTAGGGGAACATTTCAAGAACATAATACTTCGAACGGCCGGTGTCCTTCGTCACGAAGGCGTTGGCGTCCGCCCAGCGGGTCTGCTGGCGGGGTTCGGCGGTCTTGGGTTCGTAACGGGCCACGGGGATCCTGAAAGCAGCGAGGACGCTAACGCGCCCTCGCGCTCAACTAGCCCGAAGGGCGGTCGCGCCCCAAGAAGAATAGTGGCTGGCGCTCAGACCGCCCGAAGGTGGCGGCGCCAGCATAGAAGAAGGCCTGAATTAACCGGCGTTGGCGAGGTTAAGCTGGCGAGCCTTGGTCAGGATGGTGTTGACCAGATCGGATTCGGTCTGGGCCGCGACGGGGGCGGTTTTCCACTGACCGTCTTCGCCCTTGATTTCCTTGCTGACCGTGACCGTCAGGGCGTCGGCGCGCAGACGGGTGTCCAGGATGAAGACCGTGGCCTTGAACCGTTCATTTGGGGCCTGCGGGCTGGAGTACCAGTCATAGTTGATCACGCCGCCCCAGGGGTCGGCGGTGATCAGCGGCATGAAGCTGAGGGTGTCGAGCGAGGCGCGCCACAGATAGCCGTTGACGCCGATGCCCTGCTGCACGTTCGCCTTGGGGGCGTTCTTCTTGCCGCCGATGAAAGGAATGCTGGAGCAGCCCGCAAGGGCGACGCCCGAGACCAGGGCGATGGCGACGCCGCGAACCAGGGCCTTGTTGAGGCTCATCAAGGAAGTCTCCGTAAACTCTGAACCGTGGGGGCCCTCGGCCCGCACGCGCACGGCTTTCGCATGATCCGCGCCGCAGCAGGGTTCTATAACACGGTCAAAAGGGGCGATGACAAGGCGAAGTCGCGGGCAGGGGCTTCTGTTTGGTCTGTTGGTCTATCCATTGGGCGAACAATGGCGCGTTTGGGGCCAATTCCCGTGACGCTTGAGCCACATCGCAGTGCAACAATGAAAAGAATCGGAAATATGCGGGCCTGACTGCGTTGACCGACCGGACCCCCGGTGTCTAATCGCCGGAACTGTCCCCATGTAAGGGCAGGTTAAGCCTATGACTTCGCATCTCGGCGGAGTTTTTGAGGAACTGGTAATGCGTTTCGGCGGTATCTCGGCAGTATTGGTTGCGACGACGGTTCTCGCCGTGTCGACGCCTGTGCTCGCCCAATCGCAGACGCGCGCGCCCAGCGTTTCTCTGGCTGACGCCCAGGCGGGACAGCCCAACACCCCGGCGCCTCGTCGTGGCCTGCGCCTGAATGACAACGGCCGCTGGAGCCTGGACTTCAACCTGAATCAGCCGGTCGGTCGTGAGACGGACTGGGGCGATGTCGAAGCGGGCGCCTATTACCGCCTGAACGATCGCCTGCGCGTCGGCGCCGCCGCCGCCGTGGGAGCCCCTGAGGCTGACCCGGCCCGCGCTCAGGAAACCAACAGCCGTGCGCAGCCGCGCGTCCGGTTGGAGACGATCTTCAAGTTCTGATCGACTGTGGTTTCAGCGAAAAGCTGACTGAACCGCATCTACGCCCGCCAGCCCGCAGGCGCCTGATTTCAGCAATTCCCTCGCATTCAGCGAATTGACGCCGCCCAGCGCATAGACGGGCGCGGCGATGCAACTGATCCTGTTCTGAAACGCCGCCACGCCCAGCGCGGGTTTGGCCGCAGAGGCGCCGCCTGCCGGAAAGACCGGCGAAAGGATCAGGGCGTCTAGATTTTCTGTAAGGGGCAAGGGGGCGCCGTGCCAGGCGGCGGTCAGCAGCCAGTCGGGATGTTCGGCGCGAATGTTCGCCGCCCGATCCGCCTCACGTTCCGGCAGGTGCAGGCCGTCCGCCCGGACGGTTGCGGCTAAATCAGCATCGCGGCCGATCAGTAGTTTCACCCCCGCGTTCGTGGTCGCCTGACGCAGACGCAGCCCCGTCTGGACGGCGTCCGCTGCGCCAAAGGCCCGATAGATGACGGCTGAACCGGACGGCAGACGCGCCGCCGTCTCCCACGGACGGGGCGTGCGCTCCGGGTCGGTGAAGAACAGAAGCGGCGGCAGGGCGGTGGTGCGCGGGCTGACAGAGGCGGCGGCGCGGTTTAGAGCGGTCGCCGCATCCCAGAGCGCACGCGCGTCATCGCTGTAACCGGCCGGCAGGATCATGATCCCTTTTTCTCCCGCTTCATCCCCCGCGTCCATCGCTGAACGGGTCGCCGCTGTCCGGGAGCGCATCGACGCGGCCTGTCGTGCGGCGGGGCGTGATCCGACATCGGTCACCCTGACCGCCGTGTCAAAGACGCAGGCGCCAGAGGCTATCGACGCCATACTGGCCACCGGCCAGCGAGTGTTTGGTGAAAACCGGGTGCAGGAGGCGCAGGGCCGCTGGGCCGACCGGCTGGCGAGGCTTGAAGGGTTGGAGCTGCGCCTGATCGGCCCGCTTCAGACCAACAAGGCCGAGGATGCAGTGGCTTTGTTTGATGTGATCGAGACGCTGGACCGCGAGAAGCTGGCGCGGGCGCTGGCTGACGCGGCGGCCAAGCTGGGTCGCGCGCCCCGCGTTCTGGTTCAGGTCAACACCGGCGCCGAGCCCCAGAAGGCGGGTGTTCTGCCGGATGCAGCTGACGCCCTGATCCGCGCGGCGCGGCAGACCTATGGTCTGAGTGTCGAAGGGTTGATGTGTATTCCGCCTGCGGACGAAGAGGCTGCGGCGCATTTCGACCTGCTGAAATCCATTGCGGCGCGGAACGGTCTGTCGGTCCTGTCGATGGGCATGAGCGGGGATTTTGAAGCGGCGATCGGTCGCGGGGCCACCCATGTGCGCGTCGGAACCGCATTGTTCGGGGAACGAAATCGGCCTTAAACAGCCTCTAAGCAGCGAGTTGAGTTGAATTCACACCCCCAAGCCTTGGCGCGGGGCCAAAGCCTCGCCATTGTCTGAACCATGCCTACGCCCAAGACCATCCTGATCATCGACGACGACGACGACCTGCGCGAGGCCTTGGCCGAGCAGCTGAACCTGCACGAGGAGTTCCGCACGCTTCAGGCCGCGACCGCCACCGACGGGGTGCGGATGGGGCGCGAGGTGCGGGCCGACCTGATTCTGCTGGACGTCGATCTGCCCGACATGGACGGGCGCGAGGCCTGCCGCCTGTTGCGCAAGGACGGGGTGTCGACCCCGGTGATCATGCTGACGGCGCAATCGGCTGACGCCGACGCCATTCTGGGGCTGGACGCGGGCGCCAACGACTATGTGACCAAGCCCTTCCGGTTCGCCGTGCTGCTGGCGCGTATCCGCGCCCACCTGCGCAGCCACGAACAATCCGAGGACGCCGTCTTCACCATCGGCCCGTACGAGTTCCGCCCCGCGTCCAAGATGCTGACGGACGCCAAGGGCAAGAAGGTGCGGTTGACCGAGAAGGAAACCAACATCCTGAAATACCTCTATCGCGCTGGGGCCAAGCCGGTGTCGCGCGAAGAGCTGCTGACCGAGGTCTGGGGCTACAACGCCGGGGTCACGACCCACACGCTGGAAACCCACATCTATCGCCTGCGCCAGAAGATCGAGCCGGAGCCGGGTCAGGCGCGTCTGCTGCTGACCGACGCAGGCGGATACCGGCTGCAGCCGTAAGGGGACTAGCGGCCCTCAGGACTAATCAACATTCAGCTCATCACCGTCATTCCGGGGCGTCCGTAGGACGAACCCGGAACCCAGGATTGCGGCGCCGTTGCTGAGCGTATTCGGCGCAGGATTGCGAGCCTGCTGGGTTCCGGGTTCTTCGCTTCGATCAGCCCCGGAATGACGATTTGAGATTTCGGGCCGACAGAATGTCGATCTGCCCTAACGCGTCTTCCTGATCGTGAACATCGGCAGGAAGACGTGGACCAGCGGGCC